>Ga0137412_10003509_pt1 | contig 12500 bp, 14 predicted proteins | sample CZODoug2_1_16fun_FD_122160 | JGI IMG/M metagenome (GOLD analysis project Ga0137412, IMG submission 122160) | Vadose zone soil fungal communities from Angelo Coast Range Reserve, California, USA - CZODoug2_1_16fungal (Hybrid Assembly) | ecosystem: Environmental > Terrestrial > Soil > Vadose zone...
TGGTATTGCGGCCTATGTGCACCATCTTGGTGCCGGTGTCCGCCTGCTGATAATTGTTGGCGACCGCCACTGAATAAAACTCGCCGATCGAATTATCGCCTTTCAAGATGCAGCTCGGGTATTTCCAGGTGATGGCGGAGCCGGTCTCCACCTGAGTCCAGGAAATTTTGGAATTGTGCCCGCGGCATTCGCCGCGTTTGGTGACGAAGTTGTAGATGCCGCCCAAGCCGTTCTCGTCGCCCGGGTACCAGTTCTGAACGGTCGAGTACTTGATCTGCGCATCGTCCAGAGCCACCAATTCCACGACGGCGGCATGCAGTTGATTCTCGTCGCGCATGGGCGCTGTGCAGCCCTCCAAATAGCTCACCGACGCGGCCTCCGCGGCAATGATCAAGGTGCGCTCGAACTGTCCGGTCTTGGCCGCGTTGATGCGAAAATAGGTCGAGAGCTCCATCGGGCAGCGCACGCCCGGCGGCACATACACGAACGAGCCGTCGGAGAACACCGCGGAATTCAGCGCCGCGAAGAAGTTGTCCCCGGGCGGCACGACGCTGCCGAGATAGCGTTCGATGAGTCCCGGATGATCGCGAACCGCATCCGAGAAGGAGCAGAAGATCACCCCGGCCTTGCCCAATTTCTCCTTGAAGGTGGTTGCGACCGAAACGCTGTCGAACACGGCGTCGACGGCGACGCCGGCCAGCCGTGCACGCTCATGCAAGGGAATGCCCAGCTTGGCGTAGGTCGCGAGCAGTTTCGGGTCCACTTCATCGAGGCTCTTCGGAGCGTTCGCCGGCGCGCGCGGCGCCGAGTAGTAGGAAATATCCTGGTAGTCGATGGGCTTGTAATGCACGTGCGCCCAGGTCGGTTCTTGCATGGTCAGCCAATGCCGAAAAGCCTTCAGCCGCCAGTCGAGCAAGAACTGCGGCTCGTGCTTCTTCTTCGATATGGCGGCCACGACATCTTCATCGAGGCCGGGCGGCAAGCTGTCCGACTCGATATCGGTGACGAAGCCGTGCCGATATTTCTGTGCGAGGAGGGCCTCAACGTTTTGGGATTTGCTAGACACGAGAATTTCCAGTTGCCGTTACGCTTCAGTCAAACTTAAGTGGGGTTGCCTTTAAGATTTTCACCCAGGCCGGTATTCACCCATGCATCCACGCGAATTTCCGACGCCAGGTCGGCGACGCGCAGGGAGGAGGAGTCCAAACCGGCCAGCTGACGCAACGTGACCTCCTCCAGGGCGCGGCGGATGGCTGCGTTCACCCGCTGCCAGGCCGCGCCGACCCGGCACTGGCGCTCGATGCCGCAATGGCTCGACGCGCCGCTGCATTCTGTGATCGCGATCGGTCCTTCGAAAATGTCCAGAATTTGCGCCGCGGTAATTTGCTCCGGGCCCCGCGCCAGGCGATATCCGCCTTGCGCACCGCGCGAGGAAATAACCATGCCGGCGCGTTGCAACCCCTTGAGCACCTTGCTCACGGTGGGCCGGGAGAGGCGTGTGCGCTCGGCCAACTCCGCTGCGGCTAGGGTTAGCGCCGGCTCTTGCGCTAGACTAGCCAGCACCACCGTCGCGTAGTCGGTCAACTTACCCATTCGCAGCATATAAGACTCTGCCCCCGCCCTACCTCATGTAGGACAATTTTAGTCCTATTTGAATTGAAGGTCTACCCACAGCGCGGATTTGGCCTTATCTTGCTATCCTTGTCGAAACCGACGCCTGTCGATATCAGCGAGACCAGCCGGACATGAACAATGCAGAACTGAGCGCCACCGCGCACGCGCTAGTGGCGAAGAGCAGGGGAATCTTGGCTGCCGATGAGAGCACCAGCACCATCAAGAAGCGCTTCGACAGCATCAAGCTCGAATCCACGGAAGAGAATCGGCGGACGTATCGTGAAATGCTATTTAGCGCTCCCGGCGCCGCGGAATACATCAGCGGCGTCATTCTGTATGACGAGACCCTGCGTCAGAAGACCAAGGATGGCGTGCCGTTCCCGGCTTATCTCGCGCAGCATGGAATGCTGCCGGGCATCAAGGTCGACCTGGGCGCGAAGCCGCTGGCCGGTTTTCCCGGCGAAACCATGACCGAGGGGCTGGATGGCTTGCGCGAGCGGCTTGCCGAGTACTACAAGCTGGGCGCCAGATTTGCCAAATGGCGCGCGGTGATCGACATCGGGTCCGGAATTCCGAGCCGATATGCCATCGACGCCAATGCGGAAGGATTGGCGCGCTACGCGGCGCTGTGCCAGGAGGCAGGGATCGTGCCGATCGTCGAGCCTGAAGTCCTGATGGATGGAGGCCACACATTGGACCGCTGCGAGGAGGTGACCAATGTGGTGCTCGACCGGGTGTTCGAACACTTGTTCTCGGCCAGGGTGTTTTTGGAGGGAATGGTGCTCAAACCGAACATGGTCGTGGCCGGCAAGAAGAGCGCTCAGAAGGCGAGCCCCGAGCAGGTCGCAGAGGCCACAGTGCGCACGCTGAAACGTCAGGTGCCGTCCGCGGTTCCCGGCATCGCGTTCTTGTCGGGGGGCCAAAGCCCGGCCGAAGCGACCCTTCATTTGAGTCTGATGAACGCCGCCGGCCCCTTGCCATGGGCGCTGACATTCAGCTACGGGCGAGCATTGCAGGAGAATGCGTTGAACGCCTGGGGCGGAAAATCGAGCGGCTATGCGGGCGGCCAGCAAGCGCTGTTCGTCCGTGCGAAGTTGAACGGTTTGGCGGCGGCCGGGACCTACCGCGATTCCATGGAAAGTCCCGCTGCCTAACAGCTCCGCGCTCACGCCAGGCGATGCGCGTCCCGAGACGCGGATCCCTACAGCTACCCCATTGAACCAGTCCACCTCCATCGTCGAGATTCGCAATTTGAGTTATGCGGTCAACGGCGGCCGCCCGGTGTTTGCCGGACTCGATATGGATATTTCGCGCGGCCGCGTCACGGCGGTCATGGGGCCGAGCGGCACCGGCAAGACCACTCTGCTGCGCCTCATCACCGGCCAGCTGCGCGCCGACAAGGGTTCGATCGTGGTGGCCGGACAGGAATTGCGGGGGATGAAGCGCGCGGATTTGTATGTGCTACGCCGCCGAATGGGCATGCTGTTTCAGAACGGAGCTCTGCTCACCGACTTGAGCGTGTTCGAGAACGTTGCCTTTCCGTTGCGTGAGCACACGGATCTGCCGGAACGGCTCATTCGTCAATTGGTGCTCACCAAGCTGCAGGCAGTCGGATTGCGCGGTGCGGCCGAGCTCATGCCCGGGGAACTGTCCGGCGGAATGAGCCGGCGGGTCGCGTTGGCGCGAGCCATCGTCATGGACCCCGAGATCTTGATTTACGACGAGCCGTTCGTCGGTCTCGACCCCATTTCCTTGGGGGTCATATTGCGGTTGATCCGGCGCTTGAACGACGCGCTCGGCATTACCAGCATCGTGGTTTCGCACGACGTGCACGAGATCTCCACCGTGGCGGATGTAATTTTCCTCCTCTCCGGGGGCAAAGTGGTCGCGCGGGGAACGCCGCCTGAGCTGCAATCCTACCCGTCGGAGATCGTGCGGCAATTCATCGGCGGTTTGGCCGATGGCCCGGTGCCGTTTCATTTCCCCGCTCCGGACTACTTCGGCGAATTGCTCGCGCGCGGAGAGGATGCGTGAAGCTGGTCCAGGAACTCTGGGAAAGTCTGGCCGAGGCACTGATAGGACTCGGCGCGGTCGTGCGTTTCCTGCTGCGCCTGGTGGCGGCTTCTCCGCGTGCGCTGCTGCGCCTCGATTTGATATCGCAACAGATTTATAACGCCGGCGCGCTTTCCCTGGTCATAATCATGCTGTCCGGCCTGTTCGTCGGAATGGTGTTGGGCCTGCAAGGATTCCAGCTGCTGCAGCGATTCGGATCCGAAGAGGCCTTGGGCGTCGCCGCGACCATCGGGCTGGTGAAGGAACTGGGTCCGGTGGTCACGGCGCTGCTGTTTGCCGGCCGAGCCGGCACCGCGCTCGCCTCCGAACTGGGTTTGATGCGCGCGACCGATCAACTATCGGCCATGGAAATGATGGCGGTGGACCCGATCCGCCGCGTCGTGGTACCGCGATTCCTCGGCGGCGTCATCGCGATGCCGCTGCTGGCCGCGATATTCAGCGTCATCGGCATCTACGGAGCGCAGCTCGTCGGAGTGCAGATCATGGGTGTCGATGCCGGCAGCTTCTGGTCGCAGATGCGCGGGGCCGTCGGCCTGCGCGACATCTACGAGGGCATCGTCAAAAGCTGCATTTTCGGCGTCACATGCAGTCTGATCGCGGTGTATCAGGGATACTATGCGCTGCCGACGGCGGAAGGTGTCGGGCGTGCTACCACGCGCACCGTGGTCACCTCCGCCGTATTCATCTTGTTCTTGGATTATTTGATCACTGCCGTGTTTCTGTAAAGAGGTCTCGCCATGCGCAAATCACGTACGTTGGATCTCGGTACCGGCACGTTTATGTTGCTGGGTTTCGCGGCGTTGTTTTTTCTGACGACGCAGACCACCAGCCGGGGCATTTCATTGGCAAGTCCCCCGCACTACGATTTGACGGCCAAGTTCGACAACGTCGGTGATCTCAAGGTGGGCGCACCCGTATCGATGTCCGGAGTCGAAATGGGGCGGGTCACGAAAATTGCGTTTGATTCCAAGGAATACAAGGCCGTCGTCAGCCTGCGCATCGATGCACGCTACAACCAGATCCCCACCGACAGCGACGCCGCCATCTATACGCAGGGCCTGTTGGGCGGCAAGTTCATCGGTCTGACCGCCGGCGGCGCCGATACTTATCTCAAGGACAAGGATCAAATCGACTTTACACAGTCCGCCTTCGTGCTCGAGAATTTGATCGGCCAGGTCTTGGCGAACTTCGCGAAAAGCGCAGGGCAGTCGGATTCAGGCAAATCCAAGGCGGACGCACCCGCTGAGCCAACGCCCAAGACTGCCGAGCCCAAGACTACGGAGAAAACGAAATGATGAGACTCACTCTTCTCGCCCTATTTGCCTGGGGTTCGGCGGGCGGGGCCTATGCAGCCGATCCGCAGGCGCCCGCCGCAGCGCCGAGCAGCCTGGGTCCGCAGGAACTGGTGGAGAATTCCGCCAAGCGCATGCTGGTTGAACTCGACGCCAATCGGCCGACGTATGCAAAGGATCCCGCGAAGCTCGACGCCTTGGTGGCCAATGTACTGCTGCCGAATTTCGACACCGAATACTCAGCGCGGCTGGTTTTGGGCCAGACTTGGCGCACCGCGACGCCCGATCAGCGCAAGCGCTTCGTCGACGCGTTCTACCATTCGTTGCTGCGCAATTACGGCGCGGCGCTGGTGGATTTCACCGCGGATCGCTTCGTGATTCTGCCGTACAAGGGCGACCCCAATGAGACGATGGCCACGGTTCGAACCGAAGTGAAGCGCTCCAGCGGGGATAAGGTGCCGGTGAACTTTAGTCTGCGGAAAGTCGACGGGGTGTGGAAGGCCTGGGACGTGGTCATCGAAGGCATTTCGTACGTCAAGAGTTTCCGTACCGACTTCGGGTCGGAAATTCAGCAAAAGGGACTGGATGAGGTCATCAATCGCCTCGAGACCGACGCAAAGGTCGGGTCGCACGGCGCCCCGGCGGCCAGTCATTGATCGTCAAACGGACGCATAGCGGCAACAGCCAACAGGACGCCTCGTTCGAATTGGAGGAGGGCGAGCGTGCGCGCGTGACTGGGTCGCTGCACTTCACCACCGTGAGCGCGCTGCTCTCCGCCGGGGTCGCCGCCATCAACAGCGGGCGGATCACCGTCATCGATCTGGCCGGCGTGACGGCGAGCGACAGTGCAGGACTTGCGCTGCTGATCGAGTGGTTGAGCGTGGCCAAGGCCGCGGGCCGCACCCTGCGCTTCGACAATATTCCTACCCAATTACAACAGCTTGCGCGCTTGAGTGAAGTCGAGGAATTGTTGTTCCCGGCCTAGCCCGGAACGGACCCAGCCACCGGACCCACGTGATCCCTCGTGCGACAAATGATTCGCTGAATGTCGCAATGCACAAACCGCCGCTCGCTCTCACGGTCGCCGCTCGCGCTAAGGCGACTTGGGTGGCGTATCCCCCCCTGGCGGCGGCGTAGCGGGCAACTGGTCGGAGTCAGGCCCCGTGTCCGGATCGACCAGCGGTTCCTCGGAGACCTTGCCGTCGGACACTAGGTACGCGCGGCGCTGCAAATAGGCGTCGCGTATGAAGGCATAAGGATCGTAGACATGCTGCAGCGTGTCATCCAACGGCAGCAAATGAGCGCGCGTATTGACCAGAGACGGGAGCCAAAGGCCGTATCTCACGTAGTTGTTGTGGATGTATTGGCGCGGGTTCGTGTATGTGTCCACCACCCTGGCCGGCGCATCGCGGAGATCCGAAGGGCCGAGCAGGGGCAGTTCCACGAAGGGACCGGGGTGCACGCCCCAGTGACCCAAGGTCTGCCCGAAATCTTCGTTGTTCTTAGCCATTCCCGCCGACGTGGCCGGATCGAGTATCCCGCCCAAGCCGACGGTCGAATTGAACAGGAAGCGTCCGAGATCGTTCCCCGCCGCCAGGAATTTTCCCTGCAAGGCGTCGTTGACCATGACTGTCGGCGTGTCGAGATTCTCGAAGAAGTTGCTGACGCCGGTGCGGATGGCTTGGGGCACGAAGCGCACGTAGGTCCGCGCCACCGGTTTCGCGACGGCGCGATCGAGCTTGTCATTGACCTTGTAGACGCCGCGGTTCCAGGACTCCCACGGATCCTGCGGTGAACGCTGGCTGTTGGGCGGCAACGTAACGCAGGCGCTTACCGTCAATACGCACACGACGCCGAGCGCCGCACGCGCGTACCTTGCTTTCAGCATTGAGAACTTCTCCCTCATGGAACGAATCGGAACCGGAACATTACAGGGGCAGGGCCCCCACGATGCAGCGGCGGAAATATAGCGTGGTCCGTTAATGGCGGCCGTTGCCGCCGGTGTTGTCGTCGGCGACCGTATTCTTACGATCCTTGGGCATCGCGGCTCGCACCTCTTCGAGACGCGCGCTGAAGCGCGCGCGCTGTATCGGGTCCAATCCCGGCATTCCCAGGCCGAGTTCCAACTGGTTCGCCGCCATCTTAAGATCGCCGCTCATCAAATAGAAGTACGACATGTAGTAGTAGGAGTCGGCGACGTCGCCCGCGGCATTAGCGGCCTTCGCGATCAACCGGGTTTGATCGGGCGTCGGTTCCACCACATTGAACAGGTCGTCCAGTATGAGATGCGCGCGCCTGTTGTCGCCGGCATGCATCAGCGTTTCCGCGAGGCGAATGGTGATCGGCGCATTGCGCGGAAACAGACCCTGCGCCTTATCCAGCACCGCTTGAGATTCCTTCAGTTGGTTGTTCGCGAGGTACGCCTGACCGAGCGCGCCATAGAATTGATTCACCTTCGGGAACTCGTTCACCAGTGCCTGCAATTCGGGGATGGCGACGGCGGGACTGCGCGTCGCGAGGTCCGCCACTGCCTTGCCGTAACGCTCCTCGATGCTCTTGCCGCCGCCGTTTTTGACCAGGCTGATGTAGTAATCGCGCGCGCCCTGCGGATTGCCGGTCAGCGATCGTAATCGCTCGCGCATCAGCGTATAGCTCAGGGAGTCCGTATGGCGAATGCGGCCGATCTGCTCGGCGCGGTTGCGCGCCTCAGCGACGCGCTCCGCCGACAAGGGGTGATCGATCAAGAATTCGACGGCCTTGACCCGGCTCGGGTCGGGTGAATTGCGATCCAAAGTTTGGAAAAAACTCGCCATTCCCAGCGGATCATAACCGGCGCTCGCCATCGTGCCGATGCCGATGCGGTCCGCCTCGAACTCGTTGGCGCGCGTGTAGTTGATTTGGTGCTGGATGGCCGCGCTCTGAGTCGCGAGGATGGCGCCCTCCATGGCATCCGGCGAGCCGCGGCCCGCGGTGGCGCCCAATAGAATCGCGGCCAGCATGGCGGCGGTCGACATCAGGCCGGCATGGCTCTGGTCGATGAGTCCGCGCACGATGTGCCGCTGGGTGACGTGCGCGGTTTCGTGCGCCATCACGCCGGCCAGTTCATTTTCGTTGTTCGTCGCCAGGATCAAGCCGCTGTTGATGGCAATGAAACCGCCCGGCATCGCAAAGGCATTGATGACGGGTTCCTTCAGCACGAAATAGTAGAACTGGTGCTGTCCTTCTTCGGCGCGGCTCGACAGGCTGTGGCCGATTTGCTGTATGTAATCGCTCACCTCGGGATCTTCGATGATTTGTCCCGACTGGCGGATGCCGGCGAACCAACCCAGTCCGGCCCGATACTCCTCCTCGAGGGATACCGCGGCGGTCGCCGGGCTGCCCAAATCCGGCAGGTCTTGATCGACCGCGCTCGAGCCCGTGCCCAAGCCGGCGGCCCAACCGACGCTGACACTGGCGCTGACCGCGGCAGCGGCCGCGAATGCGGATAGGGACTTCAACAGTGACATTCGGCCTCCGTAAAGCTCCTTGGAGTGCTGTCCCAGACCCAAAGTTCGCTCATTTCCCCCGCCAAATCAAAGAACTTCGGATGCGTAGTCTGCCAGACGCGACCGTTCGCCGCGGACCAGGGTGATATGGCCCGAAAAAGCCCAGCCGTGGAACCGGTTGACCACGTAGGTGAGGCCGGACGTGGTTTCCGTCAGGTAGGGCGTGTCGATTTGAGCAATATTCCCCAAGCAGATCAACTTGGTGCCGGGGCCCGCGCGAGTCACCAATGCCTTCATCTGCTTGGGGGTCAGATTCTGAGCCTCGTCGATAATGATGAAGCGGTTCAAGAACGTGCGGCCACGCATGAAATTCAAGGAACGGATCTTGATTCGGTGCCGGAGCAGGTCGTTGGTCGCGCCCCGCCCCCAGGTGCCGCCGGGCTGCCCCTGCGTCAATACCTCCAAGTTGTCCATCAGCGCGCCCATCCAAGGCTCCATTTTCTCCTCTTCCGTGCCGGGCAAGAAACCGATGTCCTCGCCCAAGGGTATCGTAACCCGCGTCATGATGATTTCACTGAAGCGGTTGTGATCCAAGGTTTGCGCCAGCCCGGCCGCCAGAGTCAACAGCGTCTTCCCCGTACCGGCGGGTCCGAGCACGGTGACGAAATCGATCTCGGGGTCCATCAACAAATTTAAGGCGAGATTCTGCTCGCGGTTGCGCGCGGTGACTCCCCAGACATTGTTGCGTTCCGCGCGGTAGTCGATCGTGAGTTCCAGGATCGCCGATTCGCCCTCGAGCTTGCGAACCACGGCCTCGACGCCGTTCTCACCGGGATCGTAGACGAATTGGTTCGCCTGCCATTCACGCACCAGAGGTCCGCGCACACGATAATAGGTGCGGCTCTGTTGCTGCCAGGACTCCATGCCCTTGCCGTGCTTCTCCCAGAAATTCGTCGGCAGCTGCTGCACTCCGCTCGCGAGCAGGTCCGCGTCCTCGATGGTTTTGTCGCTCGAGTAGTCTTCGGCCTGCACGCCGAGGATCGCCGCCTTGATCCGCAGGTTGATGTCTTTCGACACCAGGGTGACTCTAACGTTGCGGAATTTTTGCTGTAATGCCAGCGTATTGGCCAGGATCGCATTGTCCGCGCCGTGCCCCGGGAGGCTGTCGGGAAGCACGGATTCCATCAATTGGGTTTGAAAGAACAAGCGGCCGCCCGGCGGGCGCTTGCCGTGATTGATGGGCACGGCGGTCGGCAGCGCGAGGCCACGATCGATCTGCTTCTTGCTCGCCCCTTTCATCAGTTCGTCGAGAAAGCGGCTGACTTGGCGTACATTGCGCGCCGATTCCGACAAGCCCTTTTTACCGGCGTCGAGTTCCTCGAGCACCGTCATCGGAATATAGATGTCGTGCTCTTCGAAGCGGAAGATGGCGGTCGGGTCGTGCATCAACACATTCGTGTCCAGCACGAAGATGCGGCGCTCCTGCTTTCCCTGACGACCCTTGACGATCGAGGCGGCCAGAGGGCGCAAATTCCCGGTCACAGTGCCTTCACCGCGGCCAATACCGCCGCGGCATGGCCGTTCACTTTGACTTTGCGCCACGCGTGCCGCAGCACGCCCTTGCCGTCGATCAGGAAAGTGCTGCGTTCAATCCCTAAGAATTTTTTGCCGTACATGCTCTTTTCCTGAATCACGTCATAGAGCTTGCAGACCTTCTTGTCGGGATCGCTCAGCAGTTCGAACGGGAATCGCATTTTTTGCTTGAATTTCTCGTGCGCCGCCATGCTGTCGGCCGAGATGCCGAAGACCAGAGTCTTGGCTTTCTTGAACTGAGGATAGGCCGCGGCAAAGTCCTCGCCCTCCTGGGTGCAGCCCGGCGTGTTGTCGCGCGGGTAGAAATACAACACGACTCCGCCTCCGGCGCCGTCGCTCAGAGACCAATTGCCGCCCGTGCCTTCGAGGGTGAATTGCGGCGCCTTTCTGCCAACGTCGATATTGCTCATGGGCTGGTTCAACTCTTCACGGGTTCGAAAATCGCGTCCAAGTTCAGGTGGTCGCAGAAATCCATGAATTCTTCGCGCAGCACCCCGATGTGCAGCCGGCTCGGCACGTTCACGATCATCTGGACCGAAAACATCGGCGCGCCGGTGTGCGCGGCCGCGTAGGAGCGAGTCGACAATTCCGCGATGTCGACCCCGCGCTGGGAGAAGAATCCGGAAAGACCCGCGACGATGCCGGTCTGGTCCAGGCACACGACGTCGATGGAGTAGGGCAGCATGTCATTGCGCGCGGCACGTTCTTCGGTGCGCCGCAGTTGAATGTTCATGCCGGTGGCGTCGGCGAGTTTTTTGAACTCACCCTCGAGCTTCGCGAGAGTGTGCCAATTGCCGTTCACCAGCAGCAGCATGGCGAACTCATTGCCGAGCGAGGTCATGCGGCTCTCGCTGATGCTGCCGCCGCAATCGGCGACCACTTTGGAAAGTTCATGGACCATGCCGACGCGGTCCCCGCCGACTGCGGAAATCACGATATGTTGTTTCATCGGTGCAAATTCTACCGGATGGGCGCTTGCCAGGGAGCATGTCTGCCACTTAAGGTAGCGATATTTCCTGCGGAGCCTCTCGATGTTTTCCGGAAGCGTGGTAGCGATTGTGACGCCGATGACCGCGGACGGCGGCCTGGACTGGCCTGCCTGGGATCGGTTGCTGGATTTTCACATGCGCGAAGGTACCGACGGGATCGTCGTCGCCGGCACCACGGGCGAGTCCCCGGTGCTGGTAGTGGATGAAATCGAGGAACTGACCCGTCGGGCGGTCGCGCGCTGCCGCGGCAAGGTCAAGGTGATCGTCGGAGCGGGTACGCATTCGACGGCCGGTACGGTGGCTCGGACTCGCACCTTGTCCCGGCTCGGCGTCGATGGGGTGCTATTGGTCACGCCTTACTACAACAAGCCTCCGCAGGAAGGTCTTTACCGCCATTTCATGGCCGCCGCCGACGCCTCCGAAGCCCCCGTTATCCTGTACAATGTACCGAGTCGCACAGTTGCGGACCTGTTGCCGAGCACCGTCGCGCGGTTGGCGCGGCATCCGCGGATCGTAGCGGTCAAGGAAGCCACCGGGTCGTTGAGCCGTGCGCGCGAGACGCTCGAGGTCTGTCCGCCGGAGTTCGCACTGCTGTCGGGCGATGACGCCACCGCCATCGAATTGATGAGCGTGGGCGCGCGCGGGGTCATTTCGGTGTCGGCCAATGTCGCCCCGCGGCGCATGCGCGAGGCGTGTGAAGCCGCTCTTTCCGGCGATTTTGTGCGGGCACGGGCGATCGACGCCAGCTTGCAGCCTTTACATAAAGATTTGTTCGTCGAAGCGAACCCGATACCGGTCAAGTGGGCGGCGGCCAGAATGGGCCTCATCGGAAACGCAATCCGCTTACCATTGGTCGAATTGTCGGCGGCGCACCAAGATACCGTGCTGCGCGCGATGCAGGCCGCCGGAGTTACCCTTGAGGGCCAAGCAGCATGAGTCTTGACAGAGTTTTGTTGGTTGTTTCTGCGGCAGCGCTCATGAGCGGCTGTCACTTATTCAGTAAACTGACCCCGGATTGCCATACTCCCCAGGAATACCAACGAGCCGGCCAGGTGGCGCCGCTGAAAGTGCCCGCGGGGCTCGATACGCCGAATACCCAGGGTGCGCTGGTGATTCCCGTCGTGGCGCTGGCGCCGCCTCCGCCGGGGAAGAAGGACGCCTGTTTCGACGTTCCGCCGCGCTACACGCCGGCTCCGCCCAATAAGGCGGCCATCGAGATACGCGCGGCGCCGCCCCCGCCCCCGGCTCCGGTGCCTCCGCCTCCGGTCACGGAGCCTCCGAGTTCGGCGCCTCCATAAATTTGATCGCTTGGGTCGCCTCCGGTACCCTTGCGGCCGCGACAATCCCTCCCGGCGGTTGGAGCAGATTGAAGTTTATGGAGAGGTGGCCGAGCGGTCGAAGGCGCACGCCTGGAAAGTGTGTAACACCTAACCGTGTTCGTGGGTTCGAATCCC
>Ga0137412_10003510_pt1 | contig 12498 bp, 10 predicted proteins | sample CZODoug2_1_16fun_FD_122160 | JGI IMG/M metagenome (GOLD analysis project Ga0137412, IMG submission 122160) | Vadose zone soil fungal communities from Angelo Coast Range Reserve, California, USA - CZODoug2_1_16fungal (Hybrid Assembly) | ecosystem: Environmental > Terrestrial > Soil > Vadose zone...
CGCGTGAGGAAGGCGAGTTGCGGACGGCAAGTCCAGTTGGAATGGGCGGTTGCGCCTCGACTTTGGCGGACTCTCCGATTTTGGTTGGACCACTATACGCCAAGAATTGTCCCAGTACCCAGCGCGCGCGCACCGAGCAAACTTCTGACGCGCGTGCGGCACTTGACCAGCGCATAAATTTTATCGGAAGGCCGCCCCGAAAAAACCAGGAGAATTAGGCCCAGGAGTAACCGTGTTTGGAGAGCGGCAAAGAGCGGATGCGCTCACCAGTGGCGATAAAAATGGCGTTGCAGACGGCGGGAAGAACCGGCGGAAGGGCAGGTTCACCGAGGCCGGTAGGTGAATTGTCGGTCTTGAGGAAATGGACTTCGATTTCGGCCGGCACCTGGTTCATGCGGACCGGGGGATATTCGTGGAAATTGCTTTGGACGGCGCGACCTGAGTCGATAGTGATCTCGTAGGACATGACGGAGCTTAGTCCTTCGATGATGGCGCCGCGAACCTGATTTTCGGCGTTGAGGGGATTGATGATCTGGCTGCCGACGTCGCCGACGGCCCAGATTTTGTTGATTTTGATTTTCTTGTTGGCGTCGACGCGCAGCTCGACGACTTCCGCAAAATAGCCGCGATGAGCGAATTGGAAAGCGACGCCCATAGCGGTGCCTTTGGGGAGTTTGCGCGCACCCCAACCGGATTTTTCGGCGACGAGTTTTAGAACGCCGGTCATGCGGGCGGCGTCGACATCGAGTTCGCCGGGGTTGGAAGCGGCGGCGGCGTTGGTTACGCGCGGCGCGTTGAGAAGATCGAGGCGGAACTGAACGGGATCTATTCCGGCGGCGTGCGCAAGCTCGTCGGTGAAGGATTGGAAGACCCAGGAGAAGGCGTTGCTGCGAGGCGCGCGCAGCGCATACGTGGGCACACCGAGAGGCATAAGCGATGCGCCGAAGAAAAAGTTTGGCAGGAAGGTGCCGGGAAATTCGTTACCGGGAATATTGGCGGAAGGCGCAAACTGCTGGCCTTCGCCAAAGCTGATGAAATGATTGCGCCAGGCGACAAGTTTGCCGGAGGAGTCGACGCCGCCCTTGAGGTAATGAAAACCGGCGGGGCGGTAGTGATCGTGGTGAAAATCGTCTTCGCGGGTCCAAAGGAGTTTTACGGGAACGCCGACCTGCTTGGCGATGGCGCCCGCTTCGAGCATGTAATCATTGGTGAGGCGACGTCCGAAGCCACCACCGGCGCGCTTGAGGTGGACGATGATGTCGTCGTGAGGAATGTTGAGAACTTTGGAGACGAGCAGGCGGCCATTTTCGGGCGTTTGGCTGGGAGACCAGAATTCGAGTTTGCCGTCGTGCCAGTGGGCGAGGCAATTTTCAGGCTCCATGGGGGCATGCGCGAGGAAGGGATAGGCGTAAGCGGCTTCGACAGTCTTTGCTGCGGACTTGAGCGTACTGTCGGCGTCGCCGTCGGCACGGACGGTGATCGCGGGAGATTGCTTGGAAAGTTCATCGGCGCGCTTCTGGAAGCCTTGGCTGCTCTGTTGCGCGGTGGGGCCTTCGTTCCACTGTGCGTGCAATTTCTTGCGGGCTTCATTGGCTTGCCACCAAGTGTCGGCGACGACTGCTATGCCCCAATGCAGGCCGAGCAAATCCTGCGTACCTTCGACTTCAAAAACGTGGCGGACACCAGGCAGAGCCTTAATCTCATCGAGGTTGGCGCCAACGCACTTTCCCGCGTACACGGGGCACTTGTCGTAGACGGCATACAACATGCCCGGGAGCTTGAAGTCAATGCTGTAGAGATTTTTTCCGGTGACGATCTTGGCGTTGTCCACGCTGTGAATGGGCTGGCCGATGATTTTGTAGTCTTTGGGGTCCTTGAGCTTGACGGATTTGAGATCGGGAGCGGGCAGGGAGGCGGCTTTTTCTGCGAGCGCGCCGTAACCGAGAGTTCGTTTTGACGGTTGATGGATGACGCGGCCGGAAGAGGTTTGGCACTCCGATTCGGGGACGGACCAGGTTTGCGCGGCGGCAGTGACGAACATCTGGCGGCAGGCGGCGCCAACACGGCGAAGCGGATCCCAGTTGGTGGGAGTGGAAGTGCTGCCACCGGCGCGCTGCGGGCCGAATTTCGTTTCGTCGAGATCGGCTTGCTCGATGCGGACGTCTTTCCAATCAACGTCGAGCTCATCGGCGATGATCATGGGGAGATGAGTCTTTACCCCCTGACCGACTTCGGGATTCTTGGCCATGATGGTGACGATGCCGTCAGCCGCGACGCGAAGGAATGCCGTCGGGAAAAAGGCAGAGGGCGGGGCCTGGGGCGCTTGGGCAAGGAGTTCGGCGACGGGATCGAAATGGAGAGCGACGAGAATGCCTCCGCCGGCAATGGCGGAGACGCGAAGAAAACTGCGGCGATCGAGGAGAGTGGCTTGCACAGGACCTCCTTGGTGCTTAAGAGTGTTGCGGCGAGCGTGCGATGCGGCCGGCATGGATGGTATTGTAACGCCGTACAGGGGAATTTGGTTTCACCGTTTTCGATGAGCACACGCTCGATGTCGCGGAGGTGGAATGTTCTCCTGACTGGGCACCAAAGCGTCAACGGATAACCCGAAGAGGTTCCACGGAGGCGTCAAATCGCACCACTACCTGGACAATTGTCTTTATTGAAGAGGACGCGGGATTGACACCGGCGCAGACGAATACCAAAGTACAATAGACGCTCTCCCATGGTGTCGCATATCGTCATGACGTAGACCGAGGTAAGCACGTTCCACAGGACTGAGCGCCACTCGCCCTGGATTTCTTTTATGGCAAGAACCTACACTGCTCCAAGCATTGAGGATTATCTGCTCAAGCGGCTGATGCCCGTGGAAGGCACGATTCCGCATTTGGAAGGAATCGAGATGTATGGCAACTCCATTCCCGCGGGAACGGTCGGCGGCGACCTATTTGAGTACATAAACTTTCAGCAGCGTTACGACATCGACGCTCGCATTCAGCGGGCCCTGAAGCAATCGAAACAGTATTTGGAACCGCTCCCGGCAGGCGCGATACCGCGTAATTCAGTGGACGATCATGTCCAATGGTTGAAATCAAGGTCCGGCTACAAGCCTGAAATGGAATCCGCTTACAGAGAGGCACGAAGCTCGGAACAAGTGCGGGTCGCCGAAGACCTGCGCGAGTTGTATAGCACGGCGGGAGTTCTGCTGGTGGACGCTCAGGGACACGGAATCATTGCAGCGAAAATCGCGTCGACGGTCCACGACACGTTTCATGCCCTCATGCTCTCCGAACTCGATCATCGAGGGAAAGCGACGCCGGAGTTATTCGAGAGGATCAACCTGAGGTTGGCCCTTTCAGTCACCGCACGAAATGCTCTTGGCAGAAGCGAGAAGGAGAGCGCCCAGGAAATAGCTACCATGCTTTACGGCGAAGTGCACCCTTATGGCTACTTTCGATTCGTGAATTTTGGACATCCGCCGCCAGTGGTCTTCTCCGCCGAATATCGCAAGTTCATGGAGATTGACAAGAGCCAGATGGTCCAATTCCTACCGCTTGGCGTGCAGATCCCCGAAGATCATCCTGACCGTAACAGGTATTTGTCACTGGAATTCCGGGAGAAGAAGGTGAACTCCTCCGATGTGGCCGAGCTCACGCTGTTGAGTCCAGGGGACATTTTCTTCCTTTATACCGACGGGGTTTACGACGGCAGCGACAAAGAAGAACGTCAGCGACTTGAAGAGGTGATGCGTGAGCGCTATCGCCAACCGGCAAAGGAAATCTGCAACGCTCTGCTGGAATATGCGGTGAAAAAAGACGATCGCCTCCGCCAGATTGGCGAACAGGACCGCATTGACGATAAGACCGTGTTCATCATCAAGCGGAGCTGAAGAATACCGTGACAAACGCTTTGCAAGGTGTTAGGCGTTCACCTCCTGGGCCCGTAATCGTTTATGATTGCGCCATCCATTGCGTGTGGAATCTGTTCTGCGGAGGTTTAGAATGACGACAAACGCAACTCAAGCACAAAATGCGACAGTCAGCTTCGCGGCAAACGGCTTGGCTTTGGTTCGCTTGATAGTCGGCGCGATGTTTGTGTCGGTCTTCTTCGAGAATCTGGGGAAGGGCGCCTACACCCCGGCGGGCTACGCAGGGGTGATCAATTACTACATCAAGAACAGCCACTCACCGGCGGCATGGAAGTTGGTTCTAGGGTTTATGTCGAGCCATGCGGCCATGATAGCTCCCGGGCAAGCCGCGACGGAACTGTCCCTGGGGATACTGCTGGTCATCGGCCTGCTTACGCGTCCGGCCGCCTTGGTCGCATTCCTGTTCCTCGGCAGCCTTTGGTTCACGGAATTGGGCACGTCATGGATTTGGGAACTACTGGTTCCGGTGGTCGCATCGCTTGGGCTCGCAGTGGGACGCGCGGGCCGTGCCTGGGGCATTGACGCGCTGCTGGCGCGGCGGAACCCCTCGTCCCTGTGGTGGTGAAGATGGGTCTGCATGCGAGTATCGGTCATCATTCCTACTCATAACGAAGCGCAGGCCATTGGCCGTGTGCTTGCCGATCTGCCTGCCAATCTCGTCACGGAGGTTATCGTTGTCGATAGCAATTCGACGGACGGAACGCCCGATCTCGCCCGACAGATGAGGGCAAAAGTCATCCAGGAGCCTCGCCGAGGGTACGGGCGTGCTTGTTTAACGGGGCTTGCGAATACGCAAAATCCTGATGTGGTTGTTTTCCTGGATGGAGACTATAGCGACCGCCCTTCGGAGTTGCCGATTATCCTGGCTCCAATCAGCGAGGGGCGCGCTGACATTACGCTCGGTTCGCGCTTTGGTGGCAAGAGCAACGCCGGTGCGCTACCGTGGCACCAAGCATTCGGCAATCGCCTCGCCGCCGGCCTTATCAGGCTTTTGTACGGCGTGAAGGTCAGCGACCTCGGTCCTTTTCGCGCGGGCCGCGCCGATGTGCTGCGCACACTCGCGCTTGAAGAGGCTACCTACGGCTGGGCGGTGGAAATGATCGTGAAAGGGGCCATCGCGGGGTTTCGCATTGTGGAAGTGCCGGTGAGCTACCACCCACGCATTGGAAAATCCAAAATCAGCGGTACGGTGAAGGGCACGGTAGGAGCAGCGTGGTTTATCCTGAGCCGGATCGTGGGCTATGCTTTTCGACGGCGAAGGACGGGAACGCCGCGACCGGTCTAAGTCACGATAGATCAATCTTTCATGGAATCCTCTAGCCGACCCACTGTGTCTCTCGCTCCCCCAAACCGCACGCTGGTGATTATGGCGAAAGCCCCAAGGCCCGGCTTGGTCAAGACCCGTCTCATGGAGAGCCTCCCTGCTCCGGCAGTGACAGCGCTGTATCGCTGCCTGTTAGAGGACACCCTCGCGTTGGCAAGGTCATTGGCGTGCGTGGAGGTGGCGGTGATGTGCCCAGAGGCGGATCAGGCCGAATTGGCGCACCTATTAGGCAATACAGTGCAGGTCGTGGCGCAAAAAGGCGAAGGTCTCGCAGCAGGACTCACCTCCGTTTTTCGGCATTTCACCGCCGGCGGACGGCAGTACGTAATCGCCTTCAATAGCGACAGTCCACACCTCGCGCCGAGGGTTTTGTATAGTGCGTTTGAAATACTCGCCAAGTATGACGTGGTTGTCGGGCCACCCCACGATGGAGGGTATTATCTGGTGGGCGCCAAAGCCGCTCACCCGGCACTCTTCGAAAGCGATCCTATGGGAACAAAGAGTGCGCTGGACAGATTGCTGACGCGCACGAAAGACCTTGAACTCTCAACCGGCTTCACGGAACCCTTCTATGACATCGACGTCGCAAACGACTTGATTCTGCTGGCTCGGGAATTGCAGCTCGCTCCGGCGAAGGCCCCAAGAACTGCAGGCTGGTTCGGCGAATGGCAGCAAGCAGTCGCACAACTTCGCGATTGAATGGGAGGCCGGTGAAACTCACGCCCTCGCACAGGCTGTACGGACTCGGCGCCATTTTGCTTGTGGCCCAGACGATCTGCGCACGCAACTTCAGCCGCACCGGTGAACCGTCATTCTTTATTCCTCTGGCGGTAGCTGGCGTCGCGTACATCCTGACTATCCGCGAGCTCTTCTCCACGCCAGAATTTCCAAGGCACGTCATCGTCTTCGGTCTCGCACTTTCTGCTCTATGGCATTTTCAATTCCTGCGAATGCCACCGGGCCTAGACGACGACATTCATCGATATGTTTGGGACGGCCGCATGCAGAGGCTCGGCTACAACCCTTATATCGTGGTTCCGAGCGATCCGGCGCTGGCTAGCTCGCATACATCGGAGACGCGTACGCTGAATAATCCAGAGGTACCGAGCCCCTATCCAGCGGGGGCGCAGCTATTCTTCCGCGCCGTAACATCGATTCATGAATCTATGTTCGCGCTGAAAGTAGCATTTGTACTTTGCGATTTGGCGATTGTGTTTGTGTTGCTCGATGTCTTGCGTCGTACCCGGCAGGGAGAGCGCTGGGTTTTGGCTTATGCCTGGCACCCACTGCTAGCGATTGAAGTGGCCGGCAGCGGTCACGTCGATATTGTCGGCGTGCTGCTGCTGTTGGTATCCGTCGCCGCACTGGTGCGCCGCTGGCGTGCGGTTGCAGCCCTGGCGTTTGGGCTGGCTATTTCATTGAAATTCCTTCCGATTGTACTGCTGCCGCTCTACTGGAAGCGGGTTCGTAAGCGCGACGCCGCGCTGGCGGCAATCGCGGTCGGACTTCTATACGTACCATTTCTGAGCCACGGGCGGATTCCGATCGGCTCGCTGGGCACCTACGTGCAGAGATTTCGCTTTAATGATCCCGTTTTTGCAACGCTCGAGCGAGTGGCGGCTCCGCAGCTTGTGGCCGGGTTGGCGGTGCTCGCCGGCCTTCTTACCGCGATCTGGCTGAGAAGAAAGTCCGCGGAAGGGTCTTTGGACGCGTATGCCTGGCCAATGGCAGCGTCGCTTTTGTGTGCACCGGTTGTCTATCCATGGTACCTGCTGTGGCTGCTGCCGTTCCTAGGGTCGACCTCCACGGTGCCGATCATGGTCTGGACTTTGAGCATCATTCCTACTTATTATGTCTGGCATCTGCGCATCGTGGGACGGCCGTGGGTGGTTCCGGACTGGATCATGTTGCTGGAATACGGATCCGTGGCAGTAGCTGCTGCCATGATTGCCTTGCGTAGGATCACACGATCGGCCGCGCTACCTAGCTCAACAGACCAGGTAGACTGAAGGCATCTGCACCAAGCAAAATTCACGCATCCAGGGACCTTTGTACGGCATCCAAGACGACGTTCGATTCATTCACTGAGGACTGAGGAGGATCTCTATGATAAAGATGTGCCGTTGCATAACCACCCTTTGCCTACTCTGTGGCGTGCTGTTCCTTGCGGGCATGGCTCGGGCACAGACGCGGCCCCCCATTGTCGAACAGCTTGCCAAGACCTATGGCCTTGATTCGTATGGGCAATTAGATGCGGTCCGCTATACGTTCAACTTGGAGCTCCCCTCTTTGAAAGTGAGTCTCTCACGCACGTGGACCTGGGAGCCCAAGACCGGACAAGTCACCTACGAGACAAAGGATAAGGACGGCAAACCGGTGAAGGTTACGTACAATCGTAATCAGCTCAACAGCGCGCCTGACAACGTGAAAAACGAAATTGAGCCGGGTTTCGTCAACGACAATTATTGGTTCATATTCCCCTTCCATGTTTATTGGGATACCAGCGCCGTTGTGACAGTCAAGGAAAAGCAAAAATTGCCCCTGGCCAAGGGTACGGCGACGTTGGTGAGCGTGAAATATCCTGCAGAGGTTGGCGGCTACACGCCGGGAGATACCTGGGATCTTTACGTCGGCTCGGATGGGCGAGTAGCGCAATTCATCTATCATAGGGGTGGACCAAAAAAACCGAGCAACGTCACAACCACATGGGCGGGCTACAAGAAGGCTGGGCCTCTGCTAGTCTCTACCGAACACCGCGGAACAGCCGACGGCGCGCCGGCGCATATCTTCTTTTCGGGTGTCGCCTTCAAGCTGGCGGGGTCGGACAAGTGGACGGACGCGCAATAGGAACCGCGCGGGCTCGTTCCCTCAATCGATGTTGTCTGTACTCCTTCATCGTGGAATGAAGAGCATCTCAAACCGAACACGGCGCTGCGATGGACACGGGGCATGACGGAATCGACTCCTCCGATCCTCCGTCATGCCCTGGAGCAGCAGTCCGCGTTCACCCCGGAAAACTTGATCGAGGATGTGCGACGGAGCCGGCAAATCCCGGCCGGAATCGTTCCGCCACTGTGCATCCTGGAGTTCGACGGAGATATCACCGACTGGCTTGTTCGAGATGGCATAGCCAAGCGCTTCGCGCCTTGGGCATGTTTTCACACCTCAATGTACACGATGGATCTCGAAGGTGTAGCCTGCGGAATCATCGCGCGAACGATCGGCGGACCCTTCGCAGTACTGATTGCCGAGCAACTCCAAGCTTCAGGGGCCAAGCTTATCATCGGGTTGACCTCCGCTGGGCGCGTGTCTCCCGATCTACCGCTTCCGTGTCTCGTGGTGGCAACCAGCGCAATTCGCGACGAGGGAACTTCGTATCACTACCTGCCGCCAGACAGCGAGGTCGCGTGCAAGTCGCCGGTCGTCCCGCTTCTCGAGCGGGAGTTGCTCGCCACCGAATGGGCCGTCCGCTCGGGCAAGGTGTGGACGACGGATGCCCCTTACCGCGAAACGAAAGCACAACTCAATAAATGGGCCCGGGAGGGCGCACTCGCGGTCGAGATGCAGGCCGCATCGCTTTTTGCCTTTGGCATCGCCAGGCAAGCTCCGGTAGCCTCGGTTGCCATGGTCAGCAATGCCGTCGATCATGCGGGCGCACAGTTCGATACCGGCTCACAGGACGATGACCTCCGAGTTCTCAAGGGGATCGCTCGAGCAGCCCGATCTCTTTTCGCCCTGCGTGATCCGTTTAATCTGACTCAGCGCTGACTCGATCGGCATCACTAAGCTGGCTGAAACAAACCAGTTGGCCGCGAAGTCGTCATAGCTGAGATGTCGAACCGCAGAAAGCTAGATGATTCTGCTTGGATCACGAGCTACTCTTCCCTTATCGGATTGGGGAAGAGTTGCTGACCAAACGTCCCGTATGCGAGATTTGGGCGCGAATGTCGCACCCCGACGCGAACGGCGCGCCGGATCGCAGACCCATAAAAGTCGGCGAGGTCTGGGAGAATCCCGTTACAGGGGAACGGTCGGTGATCCTGGAGCGTCCCTGGGACAACGCTGCTAGCCGCGTGACCGGCGAGCTGACAGCACTCGTTGGCGCGCGTGTGATGGGGGAACACCACCATCCTGCTCTTGTGGAGCAATTCACCGTGCTGGAGGGGGCCTTAAGCATTTTTGAGATTTGGTGGACGAGATGGGATTCGAACCCACGACCTCCTCATTGCGAACGATGGGGAAAATAAGCTAAGGCAAGGCGCCACAATCACTTAGCTGTTTTCATGAGGCCCTGAATTGGCAAGTCTGGCAAGCCTGCTTTCTCTTTGTCTTTTCAGTGCAGTTCGACGGTGAGAAGGCGGATAAAATCACGGGCGGTGCCTGTGCCTGCAACGACGACAAAGTCATTTTCGAGAACCCTCTGATCTACTCCGCAGCCGTGTTTCGTGCTCCAGGCATGAATTAGGACTCAAGGGTATGGGACGGTACGTGCCCCGCTCCTGGTGGGCTGAGCAAAAAAACTTCACGCGACAGCTGCTGCGGAAAAACAGCAATCCATCACACTTGTCAACCGGAGTTTCGACGAGCGAAAAATTGTAGTTTTGCGCTCAGACGCCTCGGACAAAACCGCGAAGCAAAACGAGTCCGACGATCACTTCCGGTTAGCCGCAATACTGTTCACTTAAGAATGTGAATGCATTTTGCGATGCTCAGACACCTGCCAGGCACTTGGTGTCTTGGCCGCAACGGGTATTTGCTCATCTTGCGCTTCACGCCACGCGGATTCCATCGTTTGCGGCTGGAGACCACGCGTTCTTCGAGTATTTCGTCAAGAATCGTGTGGTGCAGGTTTTTTCTTCCCCGAGGGGGAAATAGCGTCCCAGATCGATAGCTTACGGCGAACTACGCGTACCGCATGAAGAAAAGAGAGCCGGTCCGGATCTTCCGCAACCGACAATGCCGCTTCGTGCATCAACTGGCGGACGGCGAAGTGCGCCAGCAAAAAACCATAGAACTCCTGCCGCACCAGTTCCGGGGTCTTGCTGCGCAGTACGATCTGACGCCCCCGGAGATGGGTCTTCAATTCGTCAAACGTGTTTTCTATCTCCCACCTCTCGTGATAGAGCGCGGCCAGTTCTTCGGCCGGCGCCCGGAGCGGAGCATGGATGGTAGTCACCAGCCGGTAGATCGGTTCGGCGTCGGGTATGCCTTGGAGCTGATAGTCAATGACACGAACTCGTACGCCTTTCGTTTTGTGCCGCGCATCCTTCTGGGAAGGATAGATGGCGCTGAGATAAGAGCCATCGCTCAATCGCTCGTGTACCTCAAGTCGCAGGTGCTTGCGCACTCGCCAGAGCAAGTCGCAACCGCTAGCCTGGGCTTTGGTCCACAGCGTGAAACCGAAGAAAAAGCGATCCGCCAAACACAGCATCCCGGGCTTCAGTTGGGGAACCACCTCCTTGGCCAGCGTGATCTCGCCGGTGGCGTAGCTTCCCATCCGGCCACCCAGCAACACATGCGTGCCATTCTCCAAAAGCGCAACGAAGCGCAACTGCGGATAAGCACTCGCTCCCCGGCTGGCGGAGGGACGCCCAAATTCGTTTTCGTTCTCCTCGGTGTCGGCCACATCCAAGGTGCTGCCGTCCAGGCTGATCAGTCGCCAGGTTCGATACCGCGCCCCGCGCGTCTTGTCCGAAGCGATCGGTACAACTACTTGCTCATACAGTCGCCGCAAGGGTTCCGCGCCCAGACGTGAGCGAGCTTGTGAAATGCCGCTCTTGCCGGTGGCCCGCACGGTTTCCTCGGGCTTGGTCAGCCACTGGATGCCTTCCAGCAAGCAGCGCAGCACTTCCCGATAGGAAGATTGCATGTACAGTGCCAGCGCGATCACGTAGTACACCACGAGATGCGCTGGCAGTTCTCTTTGCCGGACGCTGGCCTTACCAGTCGAGGCCAAAATCGAATCGATTTTCTCCCGGGGAATCGCTCGGCTGACCACGCCAAGGCTGATGTAATCCGTGACCCGGCTTCCGGTGGGCAAACTGGCAAGAGTACGCGCCATGGCGATATTCTGTCCTCCTACCAGACAGAATACTCTATTATTCCTTAAGTGAACAGTATTGGGATTATGCCGACTTAATCAAGCATCGCTGAGCAATAGGCAAAAAGACGTGTGCTAGACTTTTACGGTGATGACCAAATCGTTGAATGTCCTTGAGCTGGAATGCTCGGCTTGCGGCAAGAAATATGACCCATCCGTTGAACAGCACCTCTGTATGTGCGGGAAGCCTCTCCTGGCGCGGTACCACTTGCGCCGCGCGGCGGCTACGCTGAACCTTGAAAGCCTGAAATCGCGGCCACGCACGCTGTGGCGCTACGCGGAAGTCTTGCCAAACGATCCGGCGGTTTCTCTTGGCGAAGGCATGACTGCCCTGGTCCATGCCCAACGCCTGGGCGCATCAATACACTGTGAACAGGGGGGCATGCAGCGCCTCTACGTCAAGGACGAGGGCTTGAATCCTACGGGTTCCTTCAAAGCGCGTGGCATGAGCACTGCCGTTTCTCGCGCCAAACAGCTCGGCGCAAAGGCTTTGGCGGCTCCCACAGCCGGCAATGCCGGCGGTGCGCTCGCAGCGTATGCCGCGGCTGCGGGGCTCCCTGCGGTCATCGTGATGCCCGCGGACACGCCGGCGGCGAACGTGATGGAATGCCAAGCCTTTGGCGCCAAGGTCGTCAAGCTGAACGGCCTGATCTCGGATTGTGGCAAATATGTGGCTGAGCACAAGGACATCGAAGGCTGGTACGACGTCTCTACCCTCAAGGAGCCGTACCGCGTCGAAGGCAAGAAAACCATGGGGTACGAATTGTGGGAGCAGTTCGGAGGAAAACTGCCCGACGTTATTCTCTATCCCACCGGAGGAGGCGTCGGGTTGATCGGCATGTGCAAAGCATTTGACGAAATGCAGGAGATGGGCTGGGTCGGCGCAGAGCGGCCCCGTATGGTTGCCGTGCAGGCCGAAGGATGCGCGCCCATCGTCCGTGCGTGGGAAACTCACGGGAGTTCGGCTCAGTTCTTCCCGAACGCCGCCACCATCGCTTCCGGCTTGCGCGTGCCCGGGCCGCTCGGCGATCTAATGATTTTGGGCATGCTTCGCCAAACCAAAGGCACTGCTCTGACCGTCACCGACGAAGAGATGCTCCAAGCGGGAAGGGAACTCGCTTCTCTCGAAGGCATCTTCGCCGCTCC
>Ga0137412_10003511_pt1 | contig 12497 bp, 13 predicted proteins | sample CZODoug2_1_16fun_FD_122160 | JGI IMG/M metagenome (GOLD analysis project Ga0137412, IMG submission 122160) | Vadose zone soil fungal communities from Angelo Coast Range Reserve, California, USA - CZODoug2_1_16fungal (Hybrid Assembly) | ecosystem: Environmental > Terrestrial > Soil > Vadose zone...
TCGAACTTGTCTCAGGCCTCCTCGAGCTCCTTGATCAGCACGGCAAGGTCGTCGCGCAACCGGGCGGCCTCGCCATTGAAATCGTCGCGCTCGAAGATGCGCCATTTCTTCAACACCGGCATCACGACCTCATCGAGGTGGATGCGCGGGTCGTAGACGCCGCCGACGGCGATCATCACGGCCTTGCGGCGAAACTCCGGCACGCTGAATCCGGGCATCTTGAAGTTGCGCAGCACCCGGTGCAGGGCATGCATGGCCTTGTTCGGGGCGATCTCGAGGCCGGCTTCGGTGACATCGCGGTAGAAGATCATGTGCAGGTTCTCGTCCTGCGAGATCTTGGCCAGCAGCTGATCGGCGATCGTCTCGTTGCAGGCCTTGCCGGTGTTGCGGTGTGAGACGCGAGTGGCCAATTCCTGGAACGTGACGTACACGATCGAGTCGAACAGGTTCTCGGACAACAGGTCGCCTTGCTGGTTCTGGCCAGGGCTGAAGCCGCGGTTGACCACCTCAAGGCGCAACTTCTCCAGCTCGACCGGGTCGACGGCGCGCGTGACCACGAGGTAGTCGCGCAGCGCGATCCCGTGCCGGTTCTCCTCGGCGGTCCAGCGGTTGACCCACTGACCCCACGCGCCGTCCATGCCGAAGCTCATCGCGATCTCGCGGTGATATGACGGCAGGTTGTCCTCGGTCATCAGATTCTGCACCATCGCCACCTGCGCGACGTCGGTCAGCTTGGACTGCCCGGGCTCCCAGTCTTGGCCGCCGAGGGCGTAGAAGTTCTTGCCATCCGACCACGGGATGTAGTCGTGCGGGTTCCAGGGCTTGTGCACGCTCAGATGCCGGTTCATGTACTTCTCGACGACCGGCTCGAGTTCACGCAACAAGTCGAGGTCTTGCGGGTCCGGCACGGTGTCTCCCAGTTATCTGTGTCTGTCGGTTTCAGTAAATATATCTGTTCATGCTGGTGACATTCAAGTTTCGTCCCGCCCGGACTTTTCGCGCCGTCACGCGGCCGGGGTCGCTAGTGCGTTTTGGCCCTGCTGAGCAGCATGTCTACGCAGTAGTCGATGAACTGTTCGCGAGTGGCGGCCAGTCTCCCGTCCAGGTAGGCGGTGAACAGCGCCGTCAGGCCGCCGATCAGGCTGGTGGCGATCATCTTCTGCCGCACCGGATCGCCGATCTGCGTCAGCTTGTCCTGCAACAGGTCGATGAAGTTGGGCATCCACTGCGCGCCCGATCGGACCAACACCGGCTCCACTGCCGGCGCTAACAGAAGGACCCGTCCGCGCACTGGATCGTCGACCATCAGCGCGACGAATCGCTCGACGGCCTCGCGTGGCGTTGTCGCCGACCTCAGCGCCGACATCGCTCGGGCGCAGACATCGTCGTAGACGGCACGCACGAACTCGTCGCGATCGGAGAAGCTCTCGTAGAAGTAGCGCTCGGTCAGTTCGGCCTGCCGGCATACCGCCCTGACGGTCACCGCCGGACCGCTCGCCTGGCCGAGTAGTTGCACGCCGGCGGCGACGAGTTCATCCCGCCGCATGGCCTGGCGGTCCTCCAACGGGACACCGGACCAGCGGCGCGAACGTTGACCGGACGGCACTTCACTCCTAAGCTCTTGGTGACAACGCATGTAGTCAGTTTGCCTGACTCGGACAGGAAATTGCACCAGTGACCCAAGATACTTCTGCGGCATTCCCGGTTGCGTCGGGTTGCCCGGTTTCGCCGCTGGGATATGAAGCCCCGCCTCAACCGCTCGGCCCCGACTCGCTGACCTGGCGGTATTTCGGTGACTGGCGCGGCATGCTGCAGGGCCCGTGGGCCGGCTCGATGCAGAACATGCACCCGCAGCTGGGCGCGGCGGTCGAAGATCACTCGACGTTCTTCCGTGAGCGCTGGCCAAGGTTGCTGCGCTCGTTGTACCCGATCGGCGGGGTGGTCTTCGATGGCGACCGCGCGCCGACCACCGGGGCCGAAGTTCGCGACTACCACATCGAGATCAAGGGCACGGACAGTCAGGGGCGCCGCTATCACGCGCTGAACCCCGATGTCTTCTACTGGGCGCACTCAACGTTCTTCGTGGGCACAATCCATGTCGCCGAACGGTTCTGCGGCGGCCTGACCGAAGCACAGAAGCGCCAGCTGTTCGACGAGCACATCGAGTGGTACCGGATGTACGGCATGAGCATGCGCCCGGTGCCGAAGAGCTGGGAAGACTTCCAGGTGTATTGGGAGCACATGTGCAGCGAGGTACTGGAGAACAACTTCGCCGCGCGCGAGGTGCTCAACTTGACCGAGTTACCGAAACCGCCTTTCGCGCAATGGATTCCGGATCGGCTGTGGGCCCTGCAGCGGAAACTGCTTTCGCCGTTCTTCGTCTGGGTGACGGTTGGTCTGTACGACCCGCCGGTGCGCAAGCTGATGGGCTACAGCTGGTCACGTCGCGACGAGTGGCTGCACCGCCGCTTCGGCGACGTCGTCCGCCTGATCTTCGCCGTCGTCCCGTCGCGTTACCGCAAGCATCCACGAGCCCGGGCCGGCTTCGACCGGGCCAACGGCCGGATTCCGGCCGATACCCCGTTGGTGCAGACGCCGGCCCGCAACCTGCCGCCGCTCGACGAGCGAGGCGACCCAAAGCATTACTGCCCCAACGTCGTCTGACGGTCAGGCGCCACCGACCCGGCGCTCGCCGCCATTGCGCTCGCGCCAGATCGATGGTCCGATGCGCGAAGTCCATCACGGGCGCTCTAGTGGTGGGCGTGCTGGTGAACCTCCTCGAGCCCGGCTTGGTGCAAATGCGAATGGGTGTGCTCGGTCCCGTCATGGTGGGTATGGGTGTGCTCGTGCTCGACGTGCTCGTGATCGTGATCGGTGTGCGGATGCGTGTGCTCGACGCCGCCGTGCTCGTGCTGGTGCGAATGCGGGTCCTGGTGGGTGTGCTGTTCGGTCATCTCTGATCATCTCCTTTGTTGCGAAACACTTTGTCTAACTCCGCTTCTTGGCTATCCGCAACCCGTCGTCGCCACGGTGATGCCGGGGAACTCCGGGGCCGGAGTGTTCGGCGTTGTGAACGGCATCGACGACAAGTTGCCGAATATGGTTGTTCTCCAGGCTGTAGAAGATCGTCGTGCCCTCCCGACGGGTTTGCACCAGTCGTGCCATCCGTAACTTGGCCAGGTGCTGCGACACCGAGGGCGCGGGTTTGCCCACATGCTCGGCGAGTTCGTTGACCGACATCTCACGGTCGGCCAGCGACCACAGCACTTGCACGCGGGTGGCGTCTGCAAGCATCCGGAACACCTCGACGACCAGGCGGACCTGATCATCGGGCAACCGGACCTCGTCATTACTTGCATGCATACGCAGATACTAAGGCATGGCTGCCAGAGTGGCAATAACTAGATCATCTATATTGTTTTGAGACGCGTGATAGGAGTCCTGGTGTCTTTACGCAGCGAAAGCGACAGTTGGGATCTTGCGACGAGCGTCGGCGCGACGGCGACCATGGTTGCCGCTCAGCGGGCACTGGCGTCCGACGCCGGGCTGATCGATGACCCGTTCGCGGCACCGCTGGTGCGCGCGGTCGGCATCGACGTCTACACGCGGCTGGTGAACGGCGAGATCCCGGTTAGCGACGAGACCGAATTCGATCCGTCCCGGATGGGCCGGGGGATGGCGGTCCGGACCCGGTTCTACGACAACTTCTTCGTCGACGCGACGCGCAGTGGCATCCGGCAGGCGGTCATCGTCGCGGCCGGCCTGGACGCGCGGGCCTATCGGCTGCCGTGGCCGGAGGGCACCGTCGTCTACGAGGTCGACATGCCGAATGTGATCGAGTTCAAAACCTCGACGCTGCGCAAGCTCGGTGCCGAGCCGACAGCCGAGCGCCGAACCGTCGCCGTCGATTTGCGCGACGACTGGCCCGCGGCACTACAGGCCGCCGGCTTCGATCCACAGGCCCCGTCGGTATGGAGCGCCGAAGGTCTGGTGGTCTACTTGCCGCCCGAAGCCCAGGACGCGCTTTTCGGCAGCATCACCGCGCTGAGTGCGCCGCAGAGTCAGCTGGCCTGTGAGTTCGTCCCGGACACAACGGTTTTCAATGATCCGCGCTGGCGGAGCCACCACGATCGGATGAGCGAGCTGGGTTTCGAGATCGACTTCAACGACTTGGTGTACCACTACGAGCGCAGCCACATCATCGAAGATCTCACCAAGCGCGGCTGGCAGGTGGCACATCGCCCCATCGCCGAAATGCATGCCGCCAACGGCTTCGTCTACGCCGACGACGAGGTCGCGCAAGCGTTCGCCGACATCACTTATCTCAACGCCGCGCGGAGCTGACCAGAGGCCAGAACTCAGTCGGTGAAGTCGATCCTGACCGATACGGGAGTCGTCTCCAACGCCTTGGCGACCTTGGCTCCCACCGGCCCGAACTTGCGACCGCGCGCCGCGACGTCATCATCAGGTCTGAATTTGGCTACTCCGGCGCGCCACTGATTTCCTTGTCGGACACGAATATTAGGGTTGTCGACGATGTTTCGGCCCCACCCGGAGCGGGTGCCGTGCTGACAGATGACCCACGCCCCGTCGTGGTCGAATTGCACCGAAACGGGAACGCGCCGCAGCTGGCCGGTCTTGCGGCCGACGGTCTCCAGTTCGGTGGCCATCGCGGTGCGCAGCCCCAGCTTGCTCAGCCCCTTGACTGCTGGATTGAGCACGCGACCGACAGCTCGTTCTCTGCGGAACTTCCGCAACGTCCGGTCGTTGGTGTTGGCCACGGCTGTCTCCGATTGTGAAGGCGTCCAACCTGCTCGTTGAACTTACCGTAGTAGACCGTTCGGTGTAGTACAACCGTCGCCCGCAGTAGGGGTGCTCGCACGTCAGTCGGCGGACGACCTTATACCAGACATCGAGACGCTTTTGCTGGCAATAACCGTAATTCTTACTGGTAATAAACTGTGCGCGAATCACTGCCACTGGCTACACTAAATTCCTGCATGTGCGAGGCCGGTCGTGGCAGTCCTTCGCTGAGCTTTCGCAGAGGGGAGTTTTCGCCGAAAGAGTCGTTGAAGGACCAAGCTAGTGGTAAAAGACCCGCACACTATCGTCGACGTTTTGTCGGCCAGGTCTACGTCGCGAGACCCGGCGTACATTTTCCTAGCCGACGGCACGGCCGCGTCCGAGGTGCGGTGGACCTACGCCGACACCGCGAGCAACGCAGCGGACTTCGCGGCATGGCTTTCGTCTCGGGGTGTCCGCGCCGGATCACGTGTCGTGTTGGCGGTGAACCCGAGTCTTGACTACATCGCCGCACTCTTCGGCGTCTTGATGCTCGGCGCCGTGCCAGTACCCTGTTTTCCTCCGTTGCGTCCCAAGGAACTGGACCGCTTCCACGCGATCGTGCTCGACTGCGCGCCGCACGCAATCGTCATCGACGCGATGTACGACGCCCAGGCCGAGGTACTGCTGCGCCGGCTGGCATGCGTCGACATTCATCCGCTGATCTGCTTCGTCGAGGACCTGGATACCCACGCCGACGCGGTGACGCCCGCTACGTGCTCGCCCGATGACCTCGCCCTGATCCAGTACACGTCCGGATCGACGGGATCGCCGAAGGGCGTCTGCATAACCCACGACAACCTCATGAGCAATTGCGAAGTCCTGTCCCGCAGTATGGGGCCGGACCCGAATCGAGTCGGGCTCTCCTGGCTGCCGCCCTACCACGACATGGGGTTGATGGGCACGATCATCTTGTCGCTGCACCACGGCTGGCCACTCGTGCTGATGTCGCCGATGCACTTCATGCAGCAACCTCGCCGCTGGCTGGAGGCCATCACCGCCTACCGCGTGTCGATCACCGTCGGCCCGAACTTCTCACTCGACGCCGCCGTCGAGGCCCTCGACGAGGACAACGAAGACCTGGACCTGTCAACGGTCAGGGAGTTCTACTGCGGGGCCGAACCCATCCGCGCGGATACCCTGGTGCGCTTCGAGCTTTGCACGGCACCAGTCGGGTTCGACGTCACCGCGATGATTCCCTGCTATGGGATGGCCGAGGCGACGCTCTTCGTCGCCGGAAAACGAAAGGGACTCCACTACAACACTGTTGACGCTGCCGACGGCATCGTGGTCAGCTGCGGCGAAGTCGATTCCGAACACGTCGTGCGGATCGTCGACCCCGACTCGAATCGTCGGATTCCAGAGGGCGAGATCGGTGAGATCTGGGTCCGCGGTCGCAGTGTCGCCGCCGGTTACTTTAATCGGGATGCGTTGACGTGCAAGGTATTCAATGCGCGCATCGATGGCGAAGATGACAGCTATCTTCGCACAGGCGACCTCGGTTTCATGCGCGACGGCGAACTGTTCGTCACCGGACGAATCAAGGACCTGATCATTGTTAGCGGCCGCAACATCTATCCGCAAGACGTCGAGGCCAGCGTGGTGCGCGCCGACCCGTCGCTACGGCGGGCGGTGGCCTTCTCAGTACCCGGTGACGGAACCGAACGTCTGATCGTGGTCGCCGAGGCAGCCTTCACCCAGATCTCGACGGATTGGCACGCGAGGCTCACGGATGCCGTCCGCTCCAGTGTGACTTCGGAATTCGGAGTCGGGCCTGACGTCCACATCTGCCCACGACGGACCATTCCAACCACCACCAGCGGCAAGGTCCGCCGGCAAGAGGCCAAGCGGATGTTCCTGGCGGAAGCCATTCAGAGGACCCCGGCATGAGCGCCGAACCCCTGGCTGTCCCATCGATTCGCGAGCGCGATGTGCTCGCGTCACGACTGGCGTATTTGACCGTCGGTCTACCGACTGTGGGCGCGGTTGGCGCGGTTGTCTACGGGATCTATTTGGGCGTGACATGGTGCGACGTGGCGTTATTCGGTGTCATGTACCTGATTACCGCGCTCGGCGTCGAGGCAGGGCTGCACCGCTACTTCACGCATCGGTCATTCGAGGCGTCCGAATTGGTCAGGGTGTTTCTCGCGATCGCAGGATCGATGGCGGCGCAGGGACCGATCGTGTTCTGGGTCGCCAACCATCGGCTGCATCACGCTTTCGCCGACACCGACCGGGATCCGCATTCGCCTCAGCCGCAAGGCTCCGGGTGGTGGGGGCGCGCAAAAGGGTTGTGGCACGGCCACGTTGGTTGGTTGTTCGATGTCAAGAAGATCGACTGGAGCAGGCATACCCGGGACTGGCTCGCCGATCGCAGGGTGATGAAGATCAACGCCTGGTACTTCACGTTGGTGTTACTGGGCATCGTAATCCCCGGTGCCATCGGTGGGCTGGTCACACAATCGGTGCACGGCCTCGTCGGCGGGATTCTCTGGGGCGGCTTCGCGCGGATTTTCGCCCTGGATCAGGCCACGTGGGCGGTGAACTCGTTGGGCCACACGATCGGTGCCCGTGCATTCCCGCTACGGGACGGAAGCCGCAATATCGGCGCCCTGGCGCCGCCCACGATGGGCGGGTCGTGGCACAACAACCACCACGCCCGGCCGGCACTGGCCCAGACCCGGCGGCACTGGTGGCAGCTCGATCTGGCCGGCGACTTCATCCGGCTCCTCGGCCGGTTCGGTCTCGTGCACCACGTCCGGTACGTCAATTCGCAGTCCGACCATGCAGAAGGGGCGTCATGACAGTCGAAACACACAGCGCCACAGCGTCTTCCCCCAACCCGTCCAACAAACCGAGCGAGGGGGAATCGCTCGCGAAGGCGATCCTGCAACTGAACCCGGCAAGCGCACGGGCCAAACGGGTGGTCGCGCTGGTCACCGTCGGCATTCCGGCGCTCGGGTTCGGCTTCGCGGTCTACCTGATCGCCGCCGGACGGATCACCGCGCTCGACTATGTCCTGTTCGGCGTGTTCTACGCGATACAGATGTTCGGGATCACCATTGGATTCCACCGCTACGTCGCCCACAAATCCTTCAAGACGTCCCGGTTCTTCGAGGGTGTCCTGATGATCTCGGGATCCATGGCACTGGAAGGTCCGCTGCTCTTCTGGGTCAGCACGCACCGCCGTCATCACCGCTATGCCGACGAGCAGGGCGATCCCCACTCGCCGAACCTGAGCGGCAGAAGCATCGTCGGCAAGCTGAAAGGGCTTTGGTACGCCCATATTCCGTGGATGTTCAGTGACCAGGAATCCAAAACGACGGCGTTCGCCCCCGATGTGCTACGTGACCGGCGACTGTACAGCTACAACCGGACCTATCCGATCTGGGGATTGGTCGGGCTGCTGGTGCCGGCCGTCATCGGTTGGGCCGTCGGTGGCAGCCTTGCTGCAGCCTTGTCCGGCTTTATCTTTGGCGGGTTGGCGCGTGTATTCGTGGCAAATCAGGCGGCCTGGTGTGTCGGCTCGGTCAGCCACATGATCGGATCGCGACCGTTTGCCAACCGTGACGACAGCGCCAACAACTGGCCGGTGGCGTTCTTCACTTTCGGTGAGGGTCTGCAGAACAACCACCATGCGTTTCCCGGTGCGTATCGACACGGAATGCGTTGGTGGGAACCGGACCTCAGCGGCTGGGTGATCTGGATGCTGGCCAAGTCGCACATAGTGTGGGATCTGCACATGCCCAGCCGGACGACGATCGACCACCGGCTGCGCCGCGGCCGCCGCACCGTGCCTGCCGTGTCCGCCGCCGGAGAAAGGTGACGATGTTCAGGAGAACGAAAACACCCACGATCGACGGACCGTTGACCTACGAATCGCTGCGTTCGTGGCTGGTCGCCGATTTGGCACGTCGGGTGAAGTGCGCCGAATCGGATGTGGATACCGCCAAACCCTTCGACGCCTACGGACTCGACTCACGAACGGCAGTACAGGTATCCGGCGCGCTGGAGAAGGTCGTCGAACGACGGCTCTCCCCGGCGATCCTGTTCGACCACGGCACGATCGATGACCTGACCGCTTACCTCATCCGCGAGCTCGACCTTCCGGACCTTCCGGATTGAGCGCCGTCGAAGAGCCCGCCATGACTCAAAAGCATTCCCGCCCCGTCATTCCGACCGACCCTGACCCGCGGTTCGTCGCGTTCATGGAGAAGAGCAACGCCATCGAGGGAGAGAAACTGGCCGCGGCCATCCCGCGGGAGTACATGCAACCATCGGTAATTCGTGGCCTGGCCGGGTTGGCGGTGAGCCTGGCGCTGTATGCCGGCTCGTTGGCCGGCATCGCGTGGGTGCACAACTGGTACCTGGCAGTTCCGTTCATCCTGATCGCCGGGCTCGGTGGGTGGGGTTTGCATTGCATCGGACACGATTGCGGTCACGGCGCCTTCTCCCGCAACCGCCAATTGAACTTCGCGATCGGCCATTTCGTGCTGCTGCCGCTGATGTATCCGTTCCATGCCTGGCGACACGAGCACAACACGCATCATGCCCATACCAACAACCTGGAGCTTGATGTCGACTGGCGTCCGGTCTCCGAGGACCTATACCGACGGATGCCACGCCGGTACCGGTTCGTCTACTTCAGCACGCGCTCATGGGCGATCTGGGCCGGCACCATCAACTACTGGGCCAAATCCGGTTTCAGGCCCTCGTACTATCCCAAAAGAGCGATGCAGCGTGACGTGCGCCGCTCCATCTTGTTCGTGGCGGTGGTGGGCGGCGCATACCTGGGCGCGCTCACGTACTTCACCGGGTGGCAGGGTCTGCTGCTGTACTTCGTAGCACCGTGGTTCGCGATCCACGCTTGGTTCTCGATCACCACGCTGATGCAGCACAGCGCCGAAGACCTCCCGTATCTGCCGGACCGGTATTGGACGCGAAACGCGAGCAGACTGCTGGTCACCACCGACTTTGTCTACCCGCGGTGGTTGTTGTTCTGCACGCACTACATCTCGCTGCACACTGCCCACCACGTCGCTCCCTCGGTGCCCTACTACAACCTGCCGAAGGCGCAGACCGCATTGAGGCAGCAGTACCCCGACATGGTCCGGGTCGAGAAGGCCAGCATCGGTCGACTCTGGAACATCGTGCGCAAATGCCGTTTCTACGACCCGATCTCGGGCCTCTACGCGACGCGGCCCATGTTCAAGTCCGACTCGGCATCGGCCCCCACGCTGTCGTCGTCCACGGGAGCGACTCCGCCAACAACCGCCGGCGCGGCATGAGAGCGGGCGCCCTGCTGGCTGCTGCCACGGCACGCGGCCATCGCGTAGTGCCGAGGTTGGCCGGTCGTGTCCACACGGCGATGTTCGTCAACACCCGCGGACTCGGCCGGTCCTGGAGTGATATGTGTCCGCTGGGTGCTCGCCGCATCGAAATGACCGGCGTGCGCCGAGTCGCGGCCGCCTATCAGTGGGGCAATCAGGAGCCCAGCGTGCTGGCATTACACGGCTGGGGCACCGACAGCACCACGATGTCAGCCGTAGTCAATGTTGCGGTCGCTCAAGGTGAATCGGTGATCTGCTTCGATGCTCCAGGCCATGGTGCATCGCCAGGATCGCAGGCCACCATGGCCGAATATGTCGAGGCTGTTGGCGCTGTGCTGCAACGCTTTCCAAGTATCCAGACCGTGGTCGCGCATTCGCTGTCGGCGATTGCACTGGTAGCCGCTCTCGCCCGGTCCGAGTCCGGCGGGGTGCGGTCGTTGCTGTTTCTTGCACCTGTTTGCTCGCTGACCGGCGTACTCGACAGGTGGGCGGCACAGCAACGGCTACCCGCGGGTGTGGCGGCGCTGATCGATAAAGAGTTGCTCCGACGCGACGGCGTCACGGTATCGCACTGGGATATCAGAACTTTGGGCATCGACGCCACCGTGGATGTCTGCATCGTGCATGACCCGCAGGACCACTCGGTTCCGGTCAGCGATGCGCTCGAGATCGCCGCCGGAGGCCGGGCCGAGTTGATCGAGGCGCCGGGCGTCGGGCACCACGGGATTGTCAGCAGCGAGCAGATGCGCGCTGCGTTGACATCGCTCCTGGCAACCCAGGACCTCTACCAGTCGCCACCTCGAAAGGTCGTTCGATGACGATGACCGGTCCCGCAACCAGTTCCATTCCCGACCTTGTTCGTGAACGCGCGCGCCTGCAACCGAACGAACCCGCGTTCACGTTTGTCGACTATGACCACGACCCCGACGGGGTCGCGGAAACTCTGACCTGGTCGCAGCTCTATCTGCGGGCATGCCGCGTGGCCGCCGAGTTGCGCCGGCACGGAACGGTAGGCGACCGGGCCGCGATCGTCGCGCCTCAGGGCCTCGATTACATCGTCGGCCTGCTGGGCGCATTCGAAGCTGGGCTCATCGCGGTCCCGCTGTCGGTACCGCACGTCAAGGCCCACGATGATCGGGTCAACCGGGTGCTTGCAGACTCTGCCCCTGCCGTGGTGCTGACCACCTCCGCCGCCGCCGGCGGAGTCGCCGAGTATCTGCGCCACCAAGAACTCGCCTTCACTTCGCCGTTCGTCGAGGTCGATAAGGTGAATTTCGACGACTCACCGGGATTCACTGGCGGTAGCCCGCATAACGGCACGGCGTTACTGCAGTACACCTCGGGGTCGACTCGCCAGCCGACCGGTGTGATGGTGTCCCACCGAAACCTGATCGCGAACTTCGAACAGGTAATGAACGGTTACTTCAGCGACACGGGTGGCGTCGCTCCGTCGGGGAGCACCGTGGTCTCGTGGCTGCCGTTCTACCACGATATGGGACTTTTCATCGGGGTCTTCGCACCGATTCTCGCCAACATGCACGGCGTGTTGACCAGTCCGATGGCGTTTCTCCTCCGGCCCGCGAGGTGGGTTCAGTTGATGGCGACCCATCCAGGGACGTTCTCGCCCGCACCGAACTTCGCCTTCGAACTTGCGGTGCGCAAAACCAGCGACGAAGACATGGCGGGTCTGGATCTGCAGGGGGTGACACACGTCGTCTGTGGTGCCGAGCGCGTCCACGTAGCGACGCTGAACCGCTTCACCGAGCGATTCGCGAAATTCAACTTACGACCTCAGGCGATTCGGCCGTCGTACGGGCTGGCAGAAGCAACGGTATATGTGGCGGCGCGTGCACCGGGGCACCCGCCAAAGGTTGTCCACTTCGAATCCGACAAGCTGTCGGCCGGCCATGCCGAGCCCCGAAGCGACTCGACCGGCACGGCGTTGGTGAGCTACGGAGTGCCGCTGGCGCCGACTGTGCGAATCGTCGATCCCGAATCCAGAACCGAGAAACAGGCCGGCGAGGTAGGAGAGATCTGGATACACGGTGACAACGTCGCGCAAGGGTACTGGGGGCGTCCCGACGCGACGGCGGAGACATTCGCGGGACGCCTCGTCGAACCGTCGGCGGGCACACCCGAGGGACCTTGGTTGCGAACTGGCGATCTCGGCGTGATCAGCGACGCTGAGCTGTTCATCGTGGGCCGTATCAAAGACCTCGTAATCATCAATGGGCGAAACCACTATCCGGACGACCTCGAGGCGACGGTCCAGGAGATCACGGGAGGCCGGGTCGCCGCGATCTCGGTTCCAGATGGAGTTGACGA
>Ga0137412_10003512_pt1 | contig 12495 bp, 11 predicted proteins | sample CZODoug2_1_16fun_FD_122160 | JGI IMG/M metagenome (GOLD analysis project Ga0137412, IMG submission 122160) | Vadose zone soil fungal communities from Angelo Coast Range Reserve, California, USA - CZODoug2_1_16fungal (Hybrid Assembly) | ecosystem: Environmental > Terrestrial > Soil > Vadose zone...
CACATCATTCAGTCCCAGATCGCGATCGGCTCGGGCGGAGTCTTCGGCAAGGGCTATATGAACGGCAGCCAGGCGCAGTTGGAATTCCTGCCGGAGCGCTCCACCGACTTCATCTTCGCGGTCATCGGCGAGGAATTCGGATTGCTCGGTCAATTGCTGATCATCGCCCTGTATGGGGCCGTCATCGGCCGCGCGCTGTACCTTGCCAACCAAGGCCAGGACACGTTTTCACGCCTTACCGGAGGCGCGATCGCCCTCAGTTTTTTCGTCTATGTGTTCGTCAATTCAGGCATGGTGAGCGGTATCTTGCCGGTGGTCGGCGTACCGCTGCCGATGATTAGCTACGGCGGCACCTCCATGGTCACCTTGTTGGCCGGCTTCGGCATACTGATGTCGCTGCATTCGCATCGCAAGCTCATTGGGTCCTAATGCGCGCTTCATCTCTTTTTAAGATCTTGTATCTGACTCTGTGCATCGTCTGCGTGGGTGCCCGCCCGGCCGTCGCCCTCGACATCCATCGCGCCGACGTCAAGAGTTTCATCGACGAAATATCCGCAAAAGATTCAATCAGCAAACGGCAATTGCGCAAGCTGCTGAAGGCGGCGAAAGAGCAGCCGTCGATCATCGAAGCGATGGACCGGCCCGCCGAAAGGGCCAAGCCGTGGCACGAGTACCGCCCTATCTTCCTGACTGAAAGACGCATTCGGGAAGGCACGGATTTCTGGATCGCACATCGGCAAGAGCTCGATCTGGCAAGCGTCAGATCCGGTGTGGCCCCGGAGTATCTTGCGGCGATCGTCGGCGTGGAGACCTACTATGGCCGCCTGACGGGGTCGTACCGCGTATTGGATGCACTCACGACGCTGGCCTTCGATTACCCGGCACGCGCCAAATTCTTTCGCGACGAGTTGGAACAGTTCATCCTGCTGGCGCGCGACACCGGCCTCGATCCGCTCGTCGTGAAAGGATCCTACGCCGGCGCCATGGGTGCTCCGCAATTCATGCCCTCGAACTATCGCCGCTATGCCGTCGATGCCAGCAAGGACGGTCGTATCGACCTATGGAACAACTGGGCGGACGTGTGCGCCAGCGTGGGCAACTACCTCAAGGAACACGGCTGGAATGCGGGCGAGCCGGTGCTCAGTGAGGCAGCGGTGGATGCCGGCGCGGCGGATCTGGACGGCCGCAAGCTTATCCTGGCGGATACGGTCGACTCCCTGAAAGCCAAGGGAGTGAACTTCGACAGTTTATTGCCGCCGGATGCGCCTGCACTACTCATCGCCGCCGATGAATCCGAGGGTGTCCGCTGGCGCGTCGGCTACAACAATTTCTACGTCATCACACGCTACAACCACAGCGCGTTATACGCGATGGCCGTATTCGAGCTTGCCGCCGCCGTGAAACAGCATGTCCTCCTTCACGACGCTCCCGCATCCAACGATATGCCACGGCTCAGTTCTCAACCGTGAAGGGCGCGCGCGCACTGGCCGCCCCGCTTGGACTGACCGCCGTGGTTGGTCTCGCAGGCTGCCAAACCACATCGCCCGTAGCGCCGCAGAGCGCGCCGCCGCCCCCTGTACAGCAGGCGGCTCCCGAGGTGGTACCGCAAAGCGAACCGCGATCACGTCACGGCAACCCGCCTTTCTATGTAGTGTTCGGCAAGCGCTATTACGTGCTGTCCTCGAGCGCCGCCTATGTCGAGCGAGGGGTAGCCTCTTGGTATGGCCCGGGCTTTCATAAGGAACGCACCTCCACCGGCGAACCCTACGACATGTACGGCATGACGGCCGCCCATAAAACGCTGCCTTTGCCGGCTTACGTGCGCGTCACCAATCTACAGAACGGCCGCAGCGTAGTCGTGCGCGTGAACGATCGCGGCCCGTTCGTCGGCAACCGCATCATCGACTTGTCGTACACGGCCGCGTCTCGACTCGACATGCTCCGCAATGGCACGGCGATGGTGGAAGTGCGCGCGCTCGACCCGTCCGCGCCGCGCGGTCAGGGCGCTCCGCTGCTCGCGGCGGCGCCCGTGCCGCCGAGCAGCCCAGCCGGTGCAGCCGCCTCCACCGCGCCACCCGGCACAGCGCCGGCCGCACCGGCCTCGCCGGCCGCACCGATCTCGTCAGCCGCACCGGCCGCGCCGACCACGGCGGCCCGCCCGGTGCTGTTCGTGCAAGCGGGCGCCTTTGCGGATCCGGCGAATGCCGAGCGCTTGGCTGCCAATTTGCGTGGCGGCGGATACGGCAAGATTTTTGTCCGTGATGACCTGATCGCGGGCCGCAAAATGTATCGGGTGCGCATCGGCCCCGTTCCCGACGTGCCGGAATTCGATCGCATCGTTGCGGCATTGGAGCACGCGGGCGTGCACGACGCGCATCTCGCGCTTGATTAGGTACACTACCCGGCTTTATCAAGGTATTCGCCCATGTTTCGTCCTCTGTTGAGTTTGGTTCTCATGGCGGTGTTCGCGGCCGCTCCCAGCCAGGGGGAGCCCCGGGCCGACACGCCCATTCCGACGGCACCGACCGTCGACGCGCGCGCCTACATAGTCGTCGACTACCGCACTGACAAGGTGCTGGCTTCGCAAGAAGCCGTGGCGCGCATGGAACCGGCCAGCCTCACCAAACTGATGACCGCCTACATCGTTTTTCAGGAGTTGGCGGCGGGCAAGCTCAAGCTGGATGCACCCGTGGTGGTCAGCGAACACGCGTGGCGCTCCGAGGGTTCGCGCACCTTCATAGAACTCGGCAAACCGGTGTCGGTGGAACTGTTGATACTGGGAATGATCGTACAATCGGGCAATGATGCCACCATCGCTCTGGCGGAACGGGTCGGCGGAACCGAAGAGACTTTCGCGCAACTCATGAACGCCAATGCCAAGCGCCTCGGCATGGTGGGCACGCATTTTGAAAACAGCTCGGGACTCCCATCGCCGCAGGAATATACGACCGCGCGCGACATGTCCTTGCTCGCCGTCGCGATGATCCGCGACTTTCCTCAATACTATAAGTACTACTCGGTACGCGAGTTCGAGCACAACGGCATCAAGCAGCAAAACCGCAACGGCTTGCTCGGCCTCGATCCCAGCGTCGACGGCTTGAAGACCGGGCACACCGATACAGCCGGCTATTGTCTCGTCACATCCGCCCTGCGCGATGGCATGCGGCTCGTCTCCGTGGTGATGGGATCGACCAGCATGAAAGGGCGCGAAAATGCGAGCGCCGCGTTGCTCAACTATGGCTTCACTTTTTACGATACCAAGTTGGCGGTCAAGGGCGGTGCCGCGCTTGCCTCGACGAAAGTGTGGAAAGCGGCGCAATCACCGGTCGACGTCGGCATCAAGGACGATCTGTACGTCACCCTGCCGCGTGGACAAGCCAATGACGTCAAGACGGCCGTCGATCTTGCGCCGCGGCTGATCGCACCGCTCACCCTCGATTCCAGCGTCGGCCAACTGCGCGTGTTTGCGGGCAGCCAGACGCTCGCGACCATGCCGGTGCATCCGCTCAAGAGCGTCGCTGCCGGCGGCTGGTGGCGACGGCTCATCGACACCATTCGGCTCTGGTTCGCGTGAGCGAGCCGCTGCCCCTCTGCTACCTGAACGGCACCTACCTGCCGCTGACCGAAGCGCGGGTATCGCCTTTGGATCGCGGGTTCCTGTTCGGCGATGGGGTCTACGAAGTGATCCCCGTATACGGCGGCCGTCCGTTTAGATTGCGCGAACATTTGGACCGGCTCGACCGCAGCCTCGCGGCGATTCAGATACCGGCGCCGCGCTCGCACCCGGAATGGGCCGCGATCTGCCTGCAGCTCGTGGAGCAAAGCGGCGGCCAAGATTCCTATATCTATCTGCAGGTCACGCGGGGGACCGAATTGGGACGCAATCACGTGTGGCCCGAGGGACTCGCGCCGACGCTTTTTGCCTATGTTACCGCCCTCGAGCCGACCCCCGCGAAGCTGCTCGATCGAGGCGTGGCGGCCGTGACCGCTGCCGAGATTCGCTGGGCGCGGCGCGACATCAAGTCGACCGCGCTGCTCGCGAATATCCTTCTCAAAAAGCTGGCGGCCGATGCCGGTGCCTTTGAGACCATCATGATCGAGAACGATGAGCTCACCGAAGGCTCCTCGACCACCGTTCACGTCGTCGCGGACGGCGTGATTCAAACGCCGCCCAACGGCAATCACATTCTCCCCGGCACTACCCGCGAAGTGGTGACCGAACTCGCGGTGCGGCTGAATCTGAGCAGCAACAATAGCCGCGTGCCGCAAGCGCTGCTGCGCTCGGCCGACGAGATCTGGCTCAGCTTTGCAACACGCGGTGTGCTGCCCGTGACCGTCCTCGATGGCGCGGCCGTCGGCAGCGGCAAGCCCGGTCCGATATTCAAGCGCATGCATGCCGCCTTCCTCGAGTACACGCACGAGCTTGCCGGAACGCCGCCTCTATGAGCGGCACGACCATTCAAGAGTACCCCGGTGAATTTCCCATCAAGGTGATGGGGCGCCACGACAGCGACTTGCGCGCCCTCACGCAGGCCATCATCGAGCGCCACGCGGGCCCGGTTCAAGACTCGAGCGTGCGCACACGCACCAGTGCCGACGGGAACTTCGTGGCGTTGACCTATCTCGTGCTCGCCTCGAGCCGCGAACAACTCGATGACATTTACCGAGAACTGACGGCCTGCAAGTCGGTGCTGATGGCGCTGTGAGCCGTTTGCGGGTCTGCGCGCTGCGCTGTGAATCCCAACTCGCGCATCAAATGCGGCTCCAATCCGCCGGCCGCGGTACGTACATCGGAAACGCCGCATAGATCAGCGAGACGGGTGACGGCAAGCCCTCGGTAACCGCACACGTTGATTCGTTCGAAAGGCTGTAGATCGAGCGACACATTGAGCGCAAGGCCGTGATAGCTGGCGCCGCGGCGAATGCGTAGGCCGATACTCGCCAGCTTGGCAGCACCGACATAGACGCCCGGCGCGTCCCGCGAGCCGCGCGCGGCTAACCCTAACTCGCCGGCGTAGGCGATGATTGCGTTTTCGAGGGCCACCACCAATTGCCGCACGCCTAAGGCTTGCCGCTTCAGATTGATGAGCGGATAAATCACCAGCTGGCCGGGTCCGTGATAGGTGACCTGACCGCCGCGGTCGATCTGAATCACGGGGATGTCGCCGGGCGCCAGCAGGTGCTCGCGACTTGCGTTCAAACCCAGTGTAAAAATCGGCGGATGTTCCACCATCCAGATTTCGTCGGGCGTTGATTGATCGCGTTCATCGGTGAACCGCTGCATCGCCCGCCAGGTCGGTTCATAAGGCACCAGCCCCAAGTGCCTTATCAGCGGCGCGGCGCTGCTCATCGACGCAGAGATGCCGGCGCGGCGGCGAGCTTGCTGTTGTCGAGACCGGCGTTGTTGCGTGCGAGCGCCTGTTCTGCACGGTAGCTCGACCGGACCAGGGGGCCCGAAACGCATTCCAGAAATCCCAGCGACAGCGCCCAATCACGATAGTGATCGAATTCATCCGGCGTGACGAAACGCTCGATGTCCAGGTGATTCGGGGTCGGCCGTAGATATTGTCCCAGCGTCAGAATATCGACGGACGCCGCGCGCAGATCGACCATGGTCTGGCGAATTTCCTCGTCGGTCTCTCCGAGGCCCAGCATCAAACTGGTCTTGGTGAGCACCGTGGGACGATAGGTCTTCGCATGAGCCAGTACATCGATGGTCTGGCGATAGCCCGCGCGCGGGTCGCGCACCGGATGGGTGAGACGTTTCACCGTCTCGACATTCTGCGCGAAAACATCCAGGCCGGAGTCGAGGACGGTTTGCACATCGCGCAGCACACCCTGGAAATCGGGCGTCAGCGCCTCGACCGCGGTACCGGGATTGCGCCGCTTGATGGCGCGAATGGCCGCCGCGTAGTGCGCCGCCCCGCCGTCCGGCAAGTCGTCCCGATTGACCGAGGTGAGCACGACATATTTCAGACCCATCAATTCGACCGAGCGGGCAACGTTCTCGGGTTCTTCGGCATCGAGCCAGCCGCGCGGGTTGCCGGTGTCAACGGCGCAAAATCGGCAGGCACGGGTGCACACGGCGCCCATCAACATGATGGTCGCAGTGCCCGCATTCCAGCATTCGCCGATGTTTGGACACTTCGCCTCTTCGCAAACGGTACTCAAGCGGTGTTCACGAACGATACCTTTGACAGCCGCAAATTCGGCCCCGCTAGCCATGGGGGCGCGCAGCCAAGGCGGTTTGCGCGCCTGAGGGGCTCCCGAAGCGGACCGCTTCATGCCGTCCTTGATGGCGGTAAACCCTTGAGACGTCGTGTATTTCTCTCCGCTGCGCGCGGGGCGTGGCTCGCTGACAGCGGGGCGCAGCTCGTGCGCGATGGGGATGCCCTTGAATTCCGACATGGACCTCATTGTACTCTAGGTGGGTACTCGAGCCAGGCGTTCAAGGCTCCTCGGCGTTCAAGCCTTTGAGGCGCTCCGGCGTGCCGATGTCCTCCCACACGCCGGTATACAGCTCGGCCGTACAACGCTGCGCGGCCATGGCGCGAACCAATAGCGGTTTTAACGGGAAAACCCCGTCTTTGCAGCCTGAAAAAAAATCGGGTCGGTAGGCGGCTATCCCGGCGAAGGTATATTGCTGCGCGGCCGCCGGCACGGCGAGCCCGTCCTCCAGGCCAAAATCACCTCGGGCGTGCTGCGGCGGATTGGGCACCAGCACCAGGTGCGCGTCGCGCCCATCGTCGAGCATCAAGCGCTCGAACGGATAGTCCGTGAACACGTCGCCGTTCACCACCAAAAACGGCCCCGAGCCCAAGGACGGCAGAGCGCGAAATATGCCGCCGGCGGTTTCGAGCGCGTAGGGGAACTCCTCGCTGTACTGGATCGACACGCCATAGCGGAAGCCGTCGCCCAGGAAGTCCCGGATCATCGATCCGAGCCACGATACATTGATGACGATGCGCTCGATGCCGGACCGCGCCAATCGCTCGACGTGACGTTCGATCAGCGGCTTGCCGTGGATGCGCAGCAGTGGCTTCGGGACGGTGTCGGTCAATGGCCGCATGCGCTCGCCGCGCCCCGCGGCCAAGATCATCGCCGTGCCTGGCTTGCGTGCCGCCGCTGCGCTTGACGGCATCATGCGCTGTACGTTCATGCGCCGCTGCGCGCCTGCGCAGCGGCGAACGCCGGATCGATGCGCGACGTCACGAACTCCGCGAACTCGGCGGTCTCAGGATAGGCGGCCGCGGCCTTCCGTGTGTAGTCGAGCACACGCGGCAAGTCCTTGAGATAACCCCGCTTGCCGTCGCGGTAGTAGAGGCGGGCAAAGATGCCGAGCACCTTGATGTGCCGCTGCAATCCCATGAGATCGAACCAACGAACGAATTCCGCCGCGCCGCCCGCCGCCGCGTTGCCCCCCACGTCAATCCCGGCGCGGATCAGTTGTTCGCGATAGCTCAACAGCCACCCGCGCACTCGCTCCGGCGGCCAGGCAATGTAGCAATCCTTGAGCAGCGAGACCGCATCATACGTGACGGGTCCAAACACCGCGTCTTGAAAATCCAGGATGCCGGGGTTGTGTTCCGCGGTGAGCAGCAGATTCCGCGAGTGATAGTCTCGATGCACGAATACCGATGGCTGCGACAACGCGGCTTGCACCAATGCCTCGAACAATCGATCCAACATGGCCCGCTCGCGGTCGCCGACGATGAATCCCAGATGCCTTCCTAAAAACCATTCGGGAAAGAGCTGCATCTCGCGCAGCAGCAATGCGCGATCATAGACGGGCAAGTCGCGTGCGGCCGCATCGCCGGCCCCCTGCATGGTCACGAGTCCCTGGAGCGCATCGGCATAAAGCCGCTCGACATTGCGCTCCGCCGTGAGTTCATCGAGGTATTGGCAAGACCCTAAATCCGATAGCAGCAAGAACCCCTGCGATTCATCTCTGGCCAAAACGATCGGCACATTCAAGCTCATGCCGGCCAAGGCGCGCGCAACGCTGACGAAGGGCGCGGTGTTTTCCTTATCCGGCGGGGCGTCCATGACGATGTGCGTATCCGCACCGCGGGTCACGCGAAAATAACGGCGAAAACTCGCATCGGCGGATGCCGGTTCGATCCGGCTGCCCGTAAATCCGAGGTCGTCGACGAGCCATCGCGTGAGCGCCGCGAGGCGGGAATCGCTTGCATCCGGTAGACCCATGCTTGACCATTCACCCACCGCAAATGCGGCGATCAAGTATACCGATTCAGGCTTTCGATTAAGGCGATTCACTTTGCCCAAGGCTTTTCACCTTCGAGCCGCATTGGCTGTTTTCGCGTGCCTGGCGGCGGTTTCGATGGTTCACGCCGGGGACATGTGCCCCGCTCCTCCCAAGCATTCACCGGCGAAGGGGGTCCCGCTCTCCGACGCCGATCACCGTATTCACATCGACAGCGACGATGCCATGGTCGATGCCGAGGGACATGCGGTCGTGAACGGCCGGGTGACGGTTCGCCAAGACGCGCGCACCGTGGCTGCGGATTCGATGACCTATGACTACAAAACCGGCCGGTTGGCCGTCAAGGGCGGGGTCGATTTCGAGGATCCGAAACTTCGCATCAAAAGCGACACCGGCAACTACGACACCGTGGGCGGCGCCGACTTCGATAAGGCCAACTTTCAGATCCTGGATAGAAACGGGCGCGGCTTCGCCCGTACCCTCGCGGTTCAACCCGACGGCAAGGTGGAGATGGATCAAGTCCGCTATACGACCTGTCCGGTAGGCAACGAAGACTGGATGCTGCAAGCCTCGGGGATCGATTTGGACACGGCAAAGCAAGTAGGCGTGGGCCACGGCGTGCACATGCGGTTCAAGAATGTGCCGATCTTCTATACCCCGTACATCTCGTTTCCATTGGGCGATGAGCGCAAGAGCGGCCTGCTGTTTCCGAGCTTCGGACATTCCACCACCAACGGCTACCAACTCGAGGTGCCCTATTATTTCAATCTGGCGCCGAACTACGATCTCACGCTGACCCCGGGCATACTGTCCGCACGCGGCGTACAGCTGGGAGCCCAATTCCGCTACCTGACGGCGAGCTCCCGCGGGCAGATCGAAGCCAATTTCTTGCCGGACGATATGCAGACGCACAGCAATCGCAGCTACTTCCACGTCACCGATACCACTGACATCAGGCCCGGGCTGCGCTTCGACACCGACATCGCCGCCGTCAGCGACAGCAATTATTTCTCGGACTTCGCCGTGGGTTCGGAACAAACCAGCGTGACCTTTTTGGAACGCCGCGCCGAGGCCCTTTACTACGACGACGTCTGGCGCATCCGCGGCGAGGTACAGAACTTTCAAACCATCGACATCTTGCTGTACGACTTCGTACGCCCCTATTCGCGCCTACCCCGAATAGAAGCTGAAGGACTTTATCCGGTCCCCAACACCCACCTCGAGCTCGCGCTGGATGGCGAGGCCACCAATTTTGTTCGGGAAAGGGTTACGGACGCGCCCGCCGGTGTTCGAACTCCGAGCGGCGTGCGCCTCGATGTATCCCCGGAATTGCGCTGGTCCAATCGCGGTGCCGGATACTTCTTCGAGCCGGCTATCGGCTATCATTTTACCCAGTACGATTTGCAGAATGCGGGTATTGGCAGTCCGAGCACGCCCACACGCACGCTGCCCTACGCTCGACTCGACGCGGGCCTGGTATTCGAACGCAACGCCGGTTCGGTAGGGCAGCGTACCCAGACTCTCGAACCGCGTATGGTCTATAGCTACGTGCCCTACCGCAATCAGAATGAATTGCCGATTTTCGATACCGCTCTGCCGGATCTCAACTTGACCGAATTGTTCCGTACCAACCGGTACGTGGGAAACGACCGCATCGGCGATGCCAACCAATTGGCCGTCGGTTTGACCACGCGTCTCTTCGATCATGTCTCGGGAGCCCAGTATCTTTCCGCGACCATCGGCCAAATCCGCTATTTCTCGATTCCGCGGGTGACCGTACCGCAGGATATCTTGCAGCTGGAAAGCGGGCAGCCTGTCGCCGGCTTGCCCCTGGTCAATCCATTGGCCTGGCCGGGTCTATTCGTTACGAACGCAGCTGCGCAAGGCTCGCAGCCCCTGCCCGGGCAAACCTACGTCACCTCGACCGGTCAGCTCGGCGTGATCGTGCCGGGCCAGATCGGGGTGCAGTTTCCAGCCTCGGACATCGTCAGCGAAGTCTCGCTGACCGGGTACAAGCATCTGAGCGTCAATCTGAACTATCAATTTAACCCCTATACCTCTCGCACCGATAAAGAGGAGATTGAAGTCCAATACCACCCCGAGCCCTCGAAGGTGGTGAATCTGGGCTACCGCTTCCAGGAAGGCATTCTCAAGCAATATGACGCCTCCTTCGCCTGGCCGATCGCCGCTCACTGGAACACGGTCGGACGCTGGGTCTATTCCCTCCAGGACAGGCAAACCATCGAGCAAATAGCGGGATTCGAGTACAAGAGCTGTTGCTACCGCGTTCAGCTCGTGCAGCGCCGGTATGTCAGTAACCGTACCGGAGGACTGGATACCTCGATTGCATTACAATTGGAACTGACGGGCTTGAGTTCGGTCGGAAAGCCTGCGGACTCTTTCTTGCAAAAGGAGATTCGCGGTTACCCGACCCGCGACCCGTCCAACTCTGATGTCCCCTAGAGACCCAACAATGACATTCCGGATGCAGTTTTCCCCAGAAATGAACCGATTCAGGCGCACATTCGCCGTTATTTGCATACTTTTGAGCGTCGTTTCGGCGCCGGCCGTCCAAGCGCAGACGCGCGATATCGGCGTCCACGGCGTCATGCTGGACCGTATCGCCGCCGTCGTGAATGACGGCCTGGTGCTGAAAAGCGAGCTGGACACGCAAATGGAGGCCGTATCCAAGCGGCTCCAGGAACAGAAAGTCGAGTTGCCGTCCCAAAGCGTGCTCAAGCAACAAGTCCTCGATCGGCTGATTCTGCAAGAGATTCAGGGGCAGCGGGCCAAGCGGGTGGGCCTTACGATCTCCGACGAACAACTGAACGGCGCGCTGCAGGAAATCGCACAGCGCAACAAGATCCCCTTCGACCAATTGCCCACCGCGCTGGAAGCCCAGGGCGTGGACTACAAGCAGTACCGCGAGTCCATGCGCAAGGAGTTGACCTTGAGCACCTTGCGGCAGCGCGACGTGATCGCTCACATCAACGTCACCCCGCATGAACTGGACCAGTACCTGGCGCGCCAGGAAACCTCGGCGGCGAACGACGAGTTCAATGTCTCGCATATCCTGCTGTCGCTGCCTCAGGCCGCCACGCCGCAACTGCTCGATGAGATCACGAAAAAAGCCCAAGACTTGGCCGCGCGTGCGCAGAAAGGCGAAGACTTCGGCCAGCTCGCCATCGCGAATTCGAACAGCCAGACCGCATTGGACGGCGGTCAATTGGGTTGGCGCAAAGGAACCCAGATGCCCCAGTTCATTTTGGATCTCGTCACCAAAATGAAGCCGGGCGGAGTGAGCGAACCGGTGCGCACGCCCAGCGGCTTTCACATCGTCAAGCTGAATGAGCGCCGCAGCGGCGAGGCGCAGGTCATCGTCAATCAGATCCACGTGCGCCACGTGCTCTTGAAGCCGAACGAATTGGACGATGATGAGACCGTTCGGCAGAAGCTCGGCAAGCTGCGCGAGCGCATCTTGAAGGGCGAGGATTTTGCCGGTATCGCTTCGGCGACCTCGGAAGATCCCGGATCGGCGCCGGACGGAGGCGACTTGGGCTGGAGCGGTCCGGGCACCTTCGTGCCTGAGTTCGACAAAGCCATCGCGAACCTCAAGGTGAACGAAATCAGCGAGCCGTTCAAGAGCCGCTACGGCTGGCACATCGTGCAAATGCTGGGCACCCGAACCTACGACAGCACGGACGATGTACGCCGGCAGCACGCCTTCGCGGCCATCCGCGAGAGCAAGGCGGACGAAGAGACCGAGCTTTGGCTGCGCCGTTTACGCGACGAGGCCTTCGTCGAGGTCAAGATGTAATCATGCCGCAGACGTAGTGTACGTACCGCGGATCATCGTCACGTCAGGCGAGCCGGCTGGCATTGGCCCCGACGCCTGCGTCATTCTCGCTCAGACGGATTGGCAAGCGGACCTGGTGGTAGCCGGCGATGCCGCGTTGCTGGCGGGCACCGCGGCCGCCTTGAGGCTGCCGCTGCGAATCCTGGACTACGACGCCTCTCAGGCTCCGGCCGCACACCGTGGCGGCACCTTGAAAATTCTGAGCGTGCCGGCCTACCCCGTGACCGCCGGCAAGTTGGACCCCCGCAATGCGGCTTATGTCATCAAGATGCTGGATCGCGCCTGCGACGGCTGCATGAATGGCGAGTTCGCGGCGATGGTGACCGCACCGGTGCAGAAGAGCACCCTCATGGACGCAGGCTTCGCGTTCACGGGTCATACCGAATACCTGGCCGCCAGAACTCGCGCCACCCTG
>Ga0137412_10003514_pt1 | contig 12491 bp, 11 predicted proteins | sample CZODoug2_1_16fun_FD_122160 | JGI IMG/M metagenome (GOLD analysis project Ga0137412, IMG submission 122160) | Vadose zone soil fungal communities from Angelo Coast Range Reserve, California, USA - CZODoug2_1_16fungal (Hybrid Assembly) | ecosystem: Environmental > Terrestrial > Soil > Vadose zone...
CGACAGCAATTTCCCGGAGATTCGTCTCAATGGGACGGTCGCTGATCAATTCGATGTTGTTGAACCCCATTACCTTCGAGCCGTTGTAATCGATCGCGCCGTAGCGCGACGATGTATTGACGATCGGCTCGCCAATCGTTTTCCAGACCGCGCCACCCCAGCCGGCGTCAAACGCTCGCATCACCTGCCCCGCCGTGTTCGTCGGCGGGCCGGACGCCAGCCAGAAAGGGTTGGGAGATTCGATACCGCAGAATTTCATCCGTAAATCGGCCATGTTTCACCTCAGGGCAAATCGCTAGTGACTGGTGAATCGCAAAATGTGTCCTCAGTGAAATATATATACCTTCACGTCTTACGCCAGGAACGCCAAGCAAACCATGCAATGGTACCGAGCATTCCGACCCACCCCAGGAAACGGAAGAACGCACCGATCTGCGTGTCGTGTTCGAGCACTCCCGCGTGGGAGAATAGATAAAACCAATCGTGCTCGGCTAGCTCCGGGTCGCCCACGGTCACATATTGGAGGCACTGGCATCGCGCGTCGGCCATGTAAATGCCGATTGGCAGAAATTGCTCGAAGAAAAAGAAGGCGCAAAACGTCGTGCCCAGCAATTGGCGCTTGAATACGAAATAAACTACGAGAGCAAACGGGACGAACAACTGCAGTAACGTTCCCCCGGCGACCATCAGCCATTGACCAAAGTAGCCGAACAAAAGATGCCCGCCCTCGTGAATGGGGACGAAAACCAGGTCGAACCACTGGAACAATGTCCCGTGCAGAACCGCGTTCCCAATCAAGATGGCGTAGAATGCCAGCGCTGCGATCAACGCGCCTCGCGGCACAGGCTCCCACTCTTTGTCCAGTGCGTCGAGAAAAGGGAATCTTTCGACGAGTGATTCAGAAATTCCCATGACCGGTCAATCCCTCTCGCGCGAACTGCCGGAGGATGATCCGGGAGATGCGGCAAGCCAGGAATCAATGCCTCGTGCCGCGATCATGCCTTCGGCGACGGCGTCGACGACTTCCCCGCCGCCGTTCACGCAGTCGCCGCCCGCAAAATATTTCGGATTACCGGTCTGGTGATGCGCGTCCACTGCAACAGTGCCATTCTTGCGTAACTCGATTCCCTTCACTGGGCGAAGGAAATCCGTCACAGGCTTTTGCCCCACGGCGCCGACAATCATATCGACTTCAATCGTGAAATTGCTTTCGGGGATAGGTTCCGGCGTGCGCCTGCCTCTCGCATCCGGAGCACCCGGGCGCGTGCGCACACATTCCAGGCCCGTCACCGCGCCCCCTGAACCAAGCACTCGGACGGGCTGCGTCTGCCAAAGAAAATTCACGCCGTCTTTCTTCGCCAGTTCATGTTCGTAAGGGAACGCCGTCATTTCTTTTTCGCTCCGCCGGTAAATCAGGTGGACAGCCTCGGCGCCGAGGCGCCGCGCGGCGGTGACGACGTCGATCGCTGTGTTTCCCGCACCGATGCAGGCGACGCGGCGGCCAATCGTGACTTGCGCGAATGGCAAGACTTTCGTGCGTTCGATGAATTCGATCGCGCCGCATACGCCATCGAGATCTTCGCCGGGAATGTTCATGGCCCAGGTTTCTCCCAGGCCGACGCCGATAAAAATCGCATCGAACTCTTTTTCGAGCTGCTCGAAACTCATATCCCGCCCAATTTCCGTTTTGTGGCAAAACTCAACGCCGAGGGATTTCACCATTTCGACTTCGCGCAACGAATCCGCCGCACGTGTTTTGTACGCCGCGATTCCATACGTGCTTAGTCCTCCGGATAGTTCGCTACGGTCGAAAACCGTAACGCGATACCCTCGCCGCGCAAGCTCGGCGGCACAAGCCAGCGACGCCGGCCCCGAGCCGATGCAGGCAGCGCTCCTACCGTTTGGCGCGCCCGCGTGAAACAGTTGAATCTTGCGGTCAAGAACGTGATCGACCGCGTAGCGTTGCAGGCGTCCGATTTCAATCGCCCGCTCCCCCTTCTCGACCATCACGCACGCGCCCTCGCACAGAACTTCCGTGGGGCAAACGCGGCCGCAACTCTCCCCGAGAATGTTCGCTTCAAGAATAACTCGGGCCGCGCCGCGGACGTTTCCCGTCATGATGCGCTTGATGAAGCCAGGGACGTCGATACGCGTTGGGCAGGCGATCGTGCAAGGCGCGTCAAAGCAATACAGGCATCGCGAAGCCTCGATCGCCGCCTGCCGCGCATTCATCGGCGGAGAGATATCGGCGAAATTCTTTTCGTATTGCTCCGGCGTCAGTTTTGTCGCCGTTTCGCGAAGAGGCAAGTATGCACCTCGAGTCCCCTGAAACACGCAACCCGGTGGAAACATTTTCCACCGGGCGCCAGATCAGAATTCTTGCACCATTCTAGCACCGCAAGAGACCGCGGCTTGCCCTTGTTCGCCGGGGTGGCCTAAGATGCAAACTTGGCTGGAAACTGGCAACGCCGGGGGAGTCATGCGATTTGATACCATCATCCGCAACGGAACGATCGTCACTGCAACAGATACCTACGCGGGCGACGTGGGCATTACGAACGGACTGATTACCGCCATTGGCAAGGATCTTCCGATTGAAAATGCGGATAAGATTATCGACGCGAAGGATGGTCTCGTCATTCCGGGCGGCATCGACGTGCACACTCATCTCGATATGCCGTTTGGCGGCACGACGAGCGCGGATGATTTCGAGACTGGGACGCGCGCCGCGGCTTTTGGCGGCACGACAACGCTGATTGATTTCGCGATTCAATATAAAGGCCAATCTTTACGCCACGCATTCGATACGTGGATGAAAAAGGCGGAGGGCAAGGCCGTAGCCGATTACGCCTTCCACTGCATCATTACGGAACTTGGCGGCTCGCAACTCGAGGAAATGGGCGCGCTCGTGCGCGAAGGCGTGTCGTCGTTCAAATTGTTCATGGCCTATCCGGGCGTGTTCATGCTTGACGACGCCACGATTTTCCGCGCGATGCTGCAAGCGGCCAAGCACGGAGGCATGATCTGCATGCACGCGGAAAATGGCGGCGCGATCGACGTGCTCGTGCAACGCGCGCTGGCCGAGGGCAAAACCGCGCCGAAATATCACGCGCTTACGCGGCCCACAACCGCCGAAGGCGAAGCCACATCCCGTGCCATCGCGCTCGCCGAAATGGCCGGCGCGCCCGTGTACATCGTGCATCTTTCCTGCAACGACGCGCTGGAAAAGGTGCGCGAGGCGCGCGACCGCGGATTGCCCGCCTATGCGGAAACGTGCCCGCAATATCTTCACCTCTCTTTGGAAAATATGGATGTCCCCGGCTTTGAAGGCGCGAAGTACGTGTTCACTCCTCCGCTCCGCGAAAAATGGAATCAGGAAAAACTCTGGCAAGGGCTGGCGCGCGACACGCTGCAAGTCGTCTCCACCGACCATTGTCCGTTTTGCTTCAAGGAGCAAAAGGAGATGGGCAGAAACGACTTCACGAAGATTCCAAATGGCGGTCCCGGCGTCGAACATCGTCTGAGCCTGATTTACTCCGGCGGCGTGCACGGCGGGAAGTTTTCCGCGAACCGTTTCGTGCAGCTCATCTCCACGGCTCCCGCGAAACTTTTCGGCCTGTACCCGCGCAAAGGAACGATTGCGGTAGGCTCGGACGCCGACCTTGTGATTTTCGATCCTAACGCCGAACAAGTGATCAGCGCGAAGACGCATCACATGCGCGTGGACTACTCCATGTTCGAGGGAATTCGCGTGAAGGGCGTGACCAGAACCGTTCTTTCGCGCGGCCGCGTAATCATCGATGGCGGAAAATTTACGGGCCGGGCGGGCGCCGGTGAATTCCTTCGGCGGCAGACTTATTCGGGCGCTGGGTAGACCCATTTCTCAGGAGAAAGTGATAGGACAAAACGGATACTGCGAATCTTGCCGATGGGCACAGGATCTTCGTGGCGCCGGCGTCTCGCCGGCGGGTTTTCATCCAGGCCGCGCACCGCAAAAACCGCCGGCGAGACGCCGGCGCCACAAAATCACGCTGAAAATCTCATTACGGTGCGCGCAATGGTTTACGGGCGGTATACACCGCTGACCCAGGGAAGGCCAAAGGCCCCCTTCTGCGCCTGAACAACGATATCGTCTCCCCGCTGGAAACGATCGTAGTCATTTTGATCCACCGCGATGCGTTCGACCCGCCGAGTGCCGCGCCAAGACGTAACCACCAGGCGGCGGCTGCGCGGCAGACCATTCGTGGAGAATTTCCCCACAACAGTAGCGGGAACACGAATGGGGCGTGAATTGTCGAGCTTGCCATTCAGAAAGAGTACGCCCGCAAAAATCCATGGCACCGGGATCATTCCGAAGTAAATGCGCTTGAGGACTTCTACTTCCTGCCGTTTCCGGGCACGAAGATCGATCCAGTAACCCAGTGCGAGGGATAAAAAGAATACGAGGCCCGCAAATATGAGGATGGCATCGATCTCAAGCGGAGGAAAAACCCGGCTAGCCGCTATAAACACAATAATGCCGACAAGAAAAAAAGCCGTGCGCCGCACCAGCCGCCGCCGCACGACCAACTCAGCAGCAGCGGAAGTCAGTCCGCACGCAGGACACTGATCGGCCGTCCTGTCGGCCCCGCAATCGAGACACCGTGTCATAGCTTCGGCAGTTGCGCCAAGAGTGCTTCCAATTGGGCCTTGCCGCTCTCCTCCGGCATCTCAAATGTAACGGCTATCCCCGTTCCCGGTTCGACCCTGCGCACTGTGCAATTCAGCCGCAGGGGAGGATCGACTGCAAGGTGCGCGAAAAAAGTTGCGCCCACCCACAGCGGCGGCGTCAACTCTACAAACATGCCATGAGGGCCGATGTCCCGGACCAAGCCCGTTAATTTGGAAGAGCCCCATTCTATTTCGATTGCTCCCACCAACTTTCGACGATTGAACTCGCGGCGCTCGGTTTCTGATGGCGCATTCGCCGGCAACTCGGGTGGCATTCGCAAAACTCCTCGAAGGGGATGCTAAGTGCCGCGTGGCGGGGTGTCAAGTTTCGATTCGAGTGTTTCTTCACTCACGTGCGTTGTACCAATATCGTGCGTCAATTCAAAGTGCGTATCGGTCCGCTCGGTAGGACAGACACTCCTGTCTGTCCGGCCCGATATTGCGACTGCACATGCGGACAGGCAAGAGTGCCTGTCCTACCAAAATCCGGCGACTTCATGCCTATATTTTTTCTCGACGCGCAAGCTCGTCGCGCAAATGGGCACGCACGGTAGCCGGGAGCCGCGAGAGCCCGAGCAGATCTTCCAGATCGCGCCGCGCCAGATCCGGGAGGAATGAAAGTACTCGCTCAACGGGCGAGTGCGGATGGCGTATTAGCGCGATTCGGACATTCATCAGTTTCGACCACTTCTCATGCTTCGCGATGGCGGCGACAGTTTGCGCCGGAAGACCATCCTTCGCCAGCGTTCTCAAAAGTTGTGATTCGGTCAAAAACGAATTGTCGAGCGCGATCCTCGAGACCTGCTCGGGACCCAGCCCGATGAGTCCACCGGCGACGCGCGCCGACCCTCGCCGCGCCAGCATGATTCTTTGGCCCAGCGGCATTTGAGGCAATTGCGCGAGGATGCGTTCCTCTGCGAGGCGGCGCAACTCGACAGGAGACGCGGGTAAGAGGCTGATCCGCACCAGATCCATTAAGTGCAAGTCGCGCAGCAGCCGCATGGCGGCCAAGCGAGGCGTATGCGGGTGCCCGGCCAGTGCCCGGCGAACGCGATAGTTCGTCCGCCAATTCTTTCGCTTGGCGATCGCGTCCAGCAACGTGCCCGGCAGGTCCTTTCGTTCCAGCAGCAGGCAAAGGTGCGTCTCGTCGAGGGAAGGATTTTCGATCAGGGCGCGGAGCACATTTTCGTCCGCGGACGCGAGTAGCGCGGCGATGGATTCAGATGCCGCTGTGCGGGCGTCCTCGATGCGGGGATTCACTTCAGGCGCCATGAGTGCTGGCTTGGGCCGGAGATTCGGCGAGGCGGGCGGCGATGCGAGCCGCGCCGACCGCGGGAGAAATTTTAAGCTTTGAAACTTTCGCGCGCAATGCGCCGCTAACTACGACGGAATCCAGAAGCGCGTCCAGCATCCGGCTGTGACCAAATACGCCGCCGCTTTTCACCAGCGAAAATTCCTGGTCCTTCATTCCCAAACGGCGCGCGACGATCATCGCGAGATTTCCCAGGCCGATCGCGGACGTAAACAAGATTTCCTTCGCGGCGCTGTCGTCCGCCTCGGCGGCTTCGGCAACCACAGGAAAAAGCGCGGGAAAGATTTCCTCGGGATTCTTCATGATCTGCTGCGTAAGTTGGTCCCAGTCTCCGCAACCGAGCGCCGCCGGGATCAAATCCGTGAGCAAGGTAATCGGCCCGGCCTGGTCCCTGGTGCGCGCCACTGCGGCCACGGCACGGCGTCCGATCTCGAACGCACTCCCTTCGTCGCCCACCCAGGCGCCGTACCCGCCCGCGCGCGCCGTCTCGCCTGCCGTATTGCGTCCGTAGGCCACGGAACCCGTGCCGGCAATCAGCACGATGCCAGGGCCCGCACCCACCGCCGCTTCGAGCGCAATTTCGTAATCCGTGATAACTTGCGCCAACGCGTTGGGAAATTCCTGAGCGAGAAATACAAGCACTTTGCGGACTACATTTCTCCGGCCGGCGCCCGCAAGACCCGCACAAACACTGGATACGCTGTGCTTGTGCAGGCTTGCGCTCTTGAGCGCTTCTTCAGCTGCTCCTCTCAGCGAACGAAACGCCGTATCGAATCCGCAACGCAATGGGTTGGACGGGCCGCCACGCCCTTCGCCGATGATATTTCCTCCGGCATCTAAAACAACGCATTCCGTCTTTGTGCCGCCACCATCAAACCCTAGTGAAAAGCCCATCGTTCCTCGCTGGCTGCATGGGGAGCGCTTGACGCAGCAGGGGTGCGCTCATATGATCGCCCCGCTCTTGCCATGCGCCTGACGTCCCTGGACCTCGCCATCGTTGCCGCCTACCTGGTCGGTGTGACTCTGTTCGGAATCGCGTTCCGCCAAGGCCAGCATACCGTGCGGGACTATTTTCTGGGCGGCCGCACGGCGCCCTGGTGGGCGCTCGGGATTTCAATCGTCGCCACTGAAACTTCGACGCTCACGATTATTGGCACGCCCGCGCTGGCTTTCGCCGGGAACATCACGTTCCTGCAACTGGTTCTCGGATACTTACTGGGCCGGGTCGTCATTGTGCTGTTATTTCTGCCGCACTACTTCCGTGGGGAATATTATACGGCCTACCAACTGATGGAAAGGCGGTTTGGTGCAAGAGTAAAGGCGGTCGCTGCTTCGACGTTCCTCGTCACTCGCGCTCTCGCGGAAGGTGTGCGTATCGCGGCCATCGCGCTTGTCGTGAAGGCGGCGTTTGGGACGGAACAGCGCACTTCGGTCCTCCTGATCATGGGGCTTGTGCTCGTGTATACCTTCGAAGGCGGCATGAAGGCCGTGATCTGGACCGACGTCGTACAGTTCATCCTCTATTTCTCCGGATCGATCGCCGCGTTCTTTCTGCTGCTCCACAGGATTCCTGGAGGATGGGACACGATCGTGCACGCGGCGGCTGCGACGAATAAATTTCAGGCGTTCGATTTCTCCTTCAGCCTGGTGAATCCCGCAAAAACTTATACATTCTGGTCGGGAGTAATCGGAGGCGGATTCCTGACGATGGCGAGCCACGGCACCGACCAGACCATCGTTCAACGCCTGCTGGCCGCAAAGTCTGAACGCGAAAGCAAGATCGCGCTCTTGGCAAGCGGCGCCATTATTATTTTCCAGTTCGCGTTATTTCTCGTGCTCGGTGTAATGCTGTTCGCCTGGCACGGCGCGCCTGCGATTCACCCCGGCCAGAGTTACGATTGGGTCTTCCCCGACTTCATTGTCACCGCGATGCCTTCCGGTTTGCGCGGTTTGGTCATCGCCGCCATCTTTGCCGTCGCCATGTCCAACGCCAGCGGCTCGCTCAATTCCCTTGCCGCGTCGAGTGTGGTTGATTTCAGGGAATTGCGCGGCGGTTCGATTCCAGGCGGCAGCGATTCCGCGGGCTTCCTTCGCCTTTCGCGATGGATGACGCTGGTTTGGGGCGTCGTCCTTGCCGTGCTTGGCACACTGCGGTGGGGCCCTATGCTCGAAGCGGGATTGACGATCGCTTCAATCACGCTTGGCAGTTTGCTTGGCCTCTTTCTCCTGGCGTTCCTCCTGAGGCGCGCCACAGCTTCCGGAGTGTTGACCGGCATGTTTGTCGGGTTTGCCGCGATTCTCTGGATTCACTTCTACACACCACTGTTGTGGACGTGGTACGTTCCCACCGGTGCGGGAATCACGTTCCTGACTGGCGTGATCGCAAGTCTTGCGACCAGCCTAGGGGTCGCTCCTCAGAAAGCGAAATGAGCAACGGCAAAAAGCTCGAACTTGTTCGCGGCCTGGGGCCGTGGACGTCGGCCGCGATCGTCGTCGGCACGATGATCGGGACAGGCATTTTCCTCAAGCCCGCCGAAATGGCTGCCGACGCGGGCTCGGTCGCAATCGTTTTGGCCGCATGGATTGCCGGAGGGATACTGTCGCTTTTCGGCGCGCTCGCCTTCGCGGAACTCGGCGCGGCGATCCCTGAGGCGGGAGGCGAATATGCCTATTTGCGACGAGGCCTCGGACCGGTTTGGGGCTTCCTGTTCGGGTGGATGCATTCCATTGTCGGGCGTCCCGCCTCGATGGCCTCGATAGCCGCGGGGCTTCTTCGTTTTTGCGGATTCTTGGTTCCCGCGGTCGCCGCGCCTATTTTTGCATGGCAGATTTCCGTGCCGTTCCTTCGTGAACCTTACGTTTTCGTTTTCACGTGGGCGCAGCCTCTCGCCGTGGTCGCGCTCGTGGCGCTGACGTCCATCAACTATCTCGGCGTGCGCGTCGGAGGACGCGTACAGGTCATCCTCACGATCATCAAAGTTACGTCGGTCGCCGCGATCATCGCTCTCGCATTCGCGCTAGCGCGCCCCGGCGGCGCCGGATTTCATCCCTTCATGCCCGCCAGGTACGGCGCGGCGGCGCTTACAGGATTCTTCGGCGCACTGGCGGCATCCCTGTGGGCCTATGACGGATGGGAGGATCTGAACCTTGTGGGATCGGAAGTCGCAGATCCGCAGCGCAACATTCCTCGCGCATTGATTCTGGGCGTTCTGTTTTGCAGTGTGATCTTCGTGCTGTTCAGCGCGGCCTCGCATTGGGTTCTGCCGTTCGCAGAAGTCGCGCGGTCAGAACACGTCGCCTCGGATGTCGTAGCAAAGATTTCCGGCCGCGGCGCGGCCCTCTGGGTCACGGTCGCGATGGCTGTTTCGGCGCTGGGTACACTCAACGCATCCACGCTTTCAGGGGCGCGTGTGCCCTACGCCATGGCGCGCGACGGCATCTTCTTCCGCAAGACAGCGGCGATTCATCCAACGTTTCGAACTCCAGGAGGCGCGCTGGTGTTCGAATGCGTCCTCGCCAGCGGATTCGCGCTGTCAGGAACTTTCGAAGAACTCACTTCGTTATTTGTTTTTGCCGCCTGGATTTTCTACGGACTGGCGGTCGTTTCCATGATGCGCATGCGGCGCACGGAGCCTGAACTGCCGCGGGCTTATCGATGCTGGGGTTATCCCTGGGTGCCTGTGACGTTTGTGACGGGTGCAACGGCGCTGACTATTGCGTTGTGGCTCGCGCGGCCCGTGAGGTCCTCCATAGGTCTCGCGCTGATCTTGTCCGGGTTATTTTTCTATCGCCACTGGCAGAAGAAGCTTTCCAGCAATCCGTGACGCGCCGTCAGGTTCCCGCGGCAGCGACGCGAGCGAGAACCAACCCTGCGCCGGGCGGCGTGAGGCTCGCCTGTTGTCCTGCATGAATCGCATCCGCAAGGATAGCAACGCCGGCAGCGAGCCTGGGCCCCGGGCGGGAAAAGTATCCCGACGCCTCCACGAGAAACACGCGGCCATTTCGAACGGCAGGCATATCCTCCCAGCCCACCGGCAATGCCAAATCACGAAACTCTTTCGCAACTTGATTGAGACCATACCCGCACGGCATTAGCACGATCACTTCCGGCTGTGCCGCGAAGACCGTCTCCCATTTAATGCGGAACGACGGTTCGCCCGCGTGGCCCAGCGCATCGATCCCGCCGGCTCGCGCCACCATCTCCGGCACCCAGTGGCCCGCGACGTATGGCGGATCGAGCCATTCGAGACAAACTACGCGCGGGCGTGGAAGGCTAGCGACAGCTCGTTCCACTTGCGCAACGTCTCGTTCGAATTCCGCAATGATGGTGTTTGCTCGCTCAGAGCGTCCCGTCGCTCTGGCCACGGCGCGGATATCCGCGCAAACATCCGCAAGCGAATGCGGATTGAGCGTGACGACCTGTGGCTGGCGGTGCAGATGCGCGAGCGCCGCCCCCAGATCGTCCGGCGTGGCGGCGCAGACGTGGCAAAGGTCTTGCGTGATGATCAGATCCGGCTCGATCGCGCCCAGCGCGGCCAAATCCACACTGTAGAGACTTTCGCCGCGGTCGAGGAATTCGCGGACCTGGCGGTCAATGGCCGCGGCGTTCTCCGTGTGCGAAATGCGCGACACGATCAGGACAGGTTTGGTTCGCGCCTCCGGCGGGAAATCGCATTCGTGGCTGACTCCGGCGATCTGGTCGCCCAGCCCCAGTGCAAATAGGATCTCTGTCGCGGAAGGCAGCAAGGAACAAATTTTCATGCCATGCAATTTACCATGCCTGGCGGGGGCTCGTTCGTTCTCAGACGGAATTCTCCGTACTAACTCAATCGAGCGAGTTTCCCGGCGTTTTTCTTCATCGGCCCGGCATTCAGTTGCGTTACACTCCAGCGGTTCGCACAAGGTATCTCGCCGGCAGTTCTATTGAGAGGAAATCCGATGAAGAAACTCGATCGATGCGTTCTTGCTTATTTTGGTGCGGCGGCAATTGCTTTGGCGGGATCAGCGTTTGGCGCGCAGCAGCCTCAGGGGCCTAAAACGTACTCGCTGAAGCCTACTCCGAAAACGGTAGCCTGGGGATTCTACGACGCGAGCACGCCTCCCGTGTTGCGCGTTCAATCCGGCGACACGGTTGAAGTTCAGACGCTCCCCGCGGGTGCAAGCCCCGCGCAGTTGGAAGCGGCTGGTTTGCCGCCCGAACAAGTCGAGCAATCCTATCGAGACATTTTCAAGGAAGTGACCAACAAAGGCCCCGGCGGCCATATCCTGACCGGGCCAATTTACGTTGAAGGCGCCCAGCCCGGTGATGTCCTCGAGATCCGAATTCTGTCCATTCGGCTCGCGGTTCCTTACGCCTACAACCGCTTCAGGCCCGGCTTCGGCTTCTTGCCTGACGATTTTCCTTATACTAAAACGAAAATTATCCCGCTGGATGAGAAGCGCGGAGTTGCGCGGTTCGGCGCGGGAATCGAAATTCCCCTGGCGCCCTTCTTTGGAAGCATCGGCGTGGCGCCGCCAGAGGTGACGGGCAGGATCAGCAGCGCGCCACCGTGGATGCACGGCGGCAACATGGACAATAAGGAGCTGGTAGCCGGTACGATTCTCTTTCTCCCTGTGCATGCTCCCGGGGCGCTGTTGCTTGTGGGCGACGGCCACGCCGGTCAGGGGAACGGCGAAGTAGACATCACGGCCATGGAAACTTCACTGATCGGCACATTTCAACTGATCGTGCGCAAGAATATGCATCTCCGCTGGCCGCGGGCCGAGACGCCGTCACACTTTATCACCATGGGATTCAATGAAGACCTGAACGAAGCCACGAAAATGGCCGTGCGCGAGATGATCGATTTCCTGGTGAGCGAAAAACACCTCACCCGGGACGACGCGTACATGCTTTCCAGCGTCGCCGCCGACCTCAGCATCACCCAGCTTGTGGACGGGAACAAAGGAGTCCACGCTTCGATTCCGAAAGCGATCTTTCACGATAAGTAGGTCGCGTGGACGGCGGGCTTAGGGATACAGCAGGTATTTGGCGCGCATTTTGCGGAAAGTTTCCAGCTCCTCGTTCCAGCCTCCAACGATTGCAGCAGGAGAGTCGCCCGCTTTCAATCGTCTGATTGTCTCGGCGTTTCCAACGAGTGCAATTATTTTCGTCGCATCGAAATTCCCGGGATAAAGTTTCGCCAGAGCGGCGGCAATTTCGATCCCCATTCGCATGGACACGAATGAATCGCGATTGGGCACCACGACGCTTGCGCCCTCGCACTTTTCGCCCTTGAACAAACCTGAATCCGGCGTGAAACGATCGGACACGAACCGCACGCCCGGCACAGACCGGCGCTTCATATATTCGGAGAACTCGGCGCCGCGCATCCAGGGCGCGCCGATGCGCTCGAATGGCCGGTCCGTGCCGCGCCCGACAGATACTCCGCCGGCCTGCAAGATCTCCAAACCGGGATACAAAATCTCC
>Ga0137412_10003515_pt1 | contig 12486 bp, 9 predicted proteins | sample CZODoug2_1_16fun_FD_122160 | JGI IMG/M metagenome (GOLD analysis project Ga0137412, IMG submission 122160) | Vadose zone soil fungal communities from Angelo Coast Range Reserve, California, USA - CZODoug2_1_16fungal (Hybrid Assembly) | ecosystem: Environmental > Terrestrial > Soil > Vadose zone...
GAAGCTGGGGATGTCGAATCCCATCAGGTAGTAGGCCGGCCCGGTCGGAAAGTCCAGGTTGGGCTTGATGCCCGTGGTGGCGAACATCTCCTTTTCCAGGATGTTGTAGATGTCCAGCCAGCGCTGGCCGTTGCGGGCGTTCGCGACGCGGATCAGCGCCTCTTTCATGGTCGGCACCCGAGAGTCACCGTTCTTGTAGACGCGGTGCCCGAAACCCATCACCTTGTCTTTGCGAAAAAGCTTGCCGTGCAGCCAATCCGCTGCCTTCGATGGCTCCCCGATCTCGATCAAGTCGTGCATGACGGCCTCGTTGGCCCCGCCGTGCAGCGGGCCCTTCAACGCGCCGATTGCCGCCGTCACCGCACTGTAGATATCGGACTGCGTCGAGGTCACCACCCGCGCAGCGAAGGTGGAGGCGTTGAAGCTGTGCTCGGCATACAGAATCATCGACTGCTCAAACGCGGCGACGATCACCGGGTCCGGGACCTCGCCGAAGCACATGTTCAGGAAGTTCTCCGCGTAGCTGAGATGACTGTGCGGTGCGATGGGTGCCAAGCCCCGACGGCGACGCATGTCGATCGCCACGATGGTGGGCAGAACCGCGAACATGCGAAGAGACTTGGCGTAATTCGCGGATTCGGCGCTGTCGTCCTCTTCCGGGTCTTCGGCGCCCAGGTAGCTGATCGCGGTGCGCACCACATCCATCGGGTGGCAGGTGTCGGGCAGCTTGGCCAGCAGTGACTGCAACGACCGATCGATGCGACGGCTGGCCCGCTCACGTTGGTTGAACAACGCCAGCTCACCGTCGCTCGGCAGCTCGCCGTGCCACAGCAGGTAGGCGACCTGCTCAAAACTGCAGTGGGCGGCCAGATCCTGTACCGGGTAACCGCGATAGGTCAGCGAGTTGGTCTCGGGCACCACCTTGGAGATCGCGGTCGTGTCGACGACCACACCGGCCAGCCCTTTGTAGATCTTCTTCTCGGCCACGGGTGCGGTCATGAGTTAGGTCCTTTCACATCAAAGTTGAAGATCTCGTCGTCGAACTCGTTGTAGTCGGCGTAGCGGAGCAATTCGTAGAGCCGTTTACGGTGCTGCATCTGATCCACCAGACCGGATTGCGTTCCCTTGGCTTCGATTTCGCGCAAGCCGCCCTCGACGGCGAACATCGCCAGCCGCAGCGTGGTTACCGGGTAGATCACCACGTTGTAGCCGATGTCGGTGAGCTGCGAGGTGGTCAGCAGCTCGGACTTGCCGAACTCGGTCATGTTGGCCAGCAGCGGGATGTCAACCGCAGCACGGAATTTCTGGAAGTCGGCCGGACCGGTCAGTGCTTCGGTGAAGATCAGATCCGCGCCGGCGTCGGCGTAGGCGCGTGCCCGCTCGATGGCGGCGTCGATGCCCTCGATCCCCGCGGCGTCGGTACGGGCGCAGATCACGAAGTTCGGGTCGCGGCGCGCGGCCACCGCGGCCCGCAGTCGCTTGACCATGTCGGCGGCCGGGACGACGGCCTTGCCGTCGAGATGACCGCATCGCTTGGGGTTGACCTGGTCCTCTAGGTGGCAGCCGGCCAGCCCGGCGTCCTCCAGCAGCGTGATGGTGCGCGCGGCGCTCATCGGCTCGCCGAATCCGGTGTCGGCGTCGATCAGTGTGGGCAGGTCGGTTACCGAAGCGATCTGCGCGCCCCGCCCGGTGACCTCGGTCAGCGTGGTCAGCCCGATGTCGGGCAACCCGAGATCGGCAGACAGTACCGCGCCGGAGACGTAGACGCCCTCGTAGCCGATCTCGGCAACGAGCTTGGCCACCAATGGCGAGAAAGCACCCGGGAAGCGTTGCAGCCGAGCTGAATTCAGGCCGGCCCGAAAGGCGGCTCGCTTGTCGGCGGCACTGGACGCGGCCGCCAGCAATCCGGTCACCGGAAGATCCCGGACGGAATCGTCGGCGCCTTGTCCAGCATCTCAGGCAGCACTCGTACGTTCAGCGCGCCCAGCTGATCGCCCTTCAGCTCGCCGATACGCTGCACTGCGTCCAAGAAGCGTTGCTGCTCAGCGGAATCCACCACCCCGTCGGCGAGACGGGTGAACTTACCGATGTACTGCTCGCGCTCGAATGGCCGCGCGCCCAGCGGATGTGCGTCGGCAACGGCCAGCTCGTCGGTGATCACCTCGCCGCTCTTGAGCGTCACCTCCGCGCGCGCCCCGAAGGCCTTCTCGGCCGGGTCGTTCGAGTGGTAACGGCGGGTCCACTCCGGATCCTCGACAGTGGAGATCTTGTGCCACAGCTCGACGGTGTCCGGCCGGTGCGCACGCTCCGGGGCGTAGGAGAGTTCGTGGTCCCAGGTACCGTCCTGCAGCGCGACGGCGAAGATGTACGGCAGCGAGTGATCCAGCGTCTCCCGCGAGGCGTCGGGGTCGAACTTCTGCGGGTCGCCAGAACCGGTGCCGATCACGTAGTGGGTGTGGTGGCTGGTGTGCAGCACGATCGTCGCGATCTGTTCGAGATCGCCGATACTCATCCGCAGCCGGCGGGCCAAGTCGATGGGTGCCTGGCTCTGGTATTCGGCGGAATGCTCTTTGGTGTAGCTGTCCAGGATGGCCCGCTTGGCCTCCCCCGGCGCGGGCAGCGGCACCTGGTAGGTGTGCTGAGGGCCGGAGAGCAGCCAGGCGATCACGCCGTCCTCGCCTTCCCAGATGGGAGCCGGTGATCCCTCGCCCCGCATGGCGCGGTCGACGGCCTCGATGGCGACCTTGCCGGCCAGCGCCGGTGCGAACGCCTTCCAGCTGGAGATCGAACCCTTGCGGGATTGGCGGGTCGCGGTGGTCAGGTGCAGCGCCTGTCCGATCGCCTGGTAAATGGTGTCGACGTCGAGCCGCAGCATGGTGCCCAGTCCGGCCGCCGCCGACGGGCCGAGATGCGCGACGTGGTCGATCTTGTGCTCGTGCAGGCAGATCCCCTTGACCAGGTCGATCTGAATCTCGTAGGCCGTCGCCAGACCGCGAATCAGGTCGTTGCCGCGCACACCGAGCTGCTGGGCCACCGCGACCAGCGGCGGGATGTTGTCGCCGGGGTGCGAGTACTCGGCGGCCAGGAAGGTGTCGTGGTAGTCGAGTTCACGCACTGCAACGCCGTTGGCCCAGGCCGCCCACTCGGCCGAGTAGCTGCCGTCGACACCGAACACCGTCGCGCCCGGGCGGGCCCGGTGCGCAAGGGCCTGATGGCGGGCGGTGGTGACCGGTCGCCTCAGCACCGAGGCGGCGCTGACCGCCGCGTTGTCGATGATCCGGTTGATCACCATGGCCTCGGTCTCGGGTGCTACGGCGACCGGGTCGGCGGCAACCTGCGCGATCTTGTAGGCCAGGTGCTCGGTGATCGGGAAGTCGTCGGCGCTGCGGTGGGTCCGCACCTCATGGTTCAACATAATTCGCACACTATGCAAAGTCGGCGACTAGCGAAAGTACCTGTACATGCGTATTTTTGCGTCCTGATTCGCCGCAAATTGCGAATGTTGTGTAAGCCATCGCAGAGTAGAGTGTCAACGCGTGGCGAAGATGTTTTCGGGTGCCCGGTTGCGGCGGCTGCGAAACGAGCGCGGCCTCAGCCAGGCGGCGCTGGCCCGAACGCTGAATCTGTCCACCAGCTACGTGAACCAGCTGGAAAACGACCAGCGGCCCATTACGGTGCCGGTGCTGGTCGCCCTCGCGGAGCGATTCGACCTGCCGTCGAATTACTTCTCCACCGATTCCGACGCCCGGCTGGTTGCCGATCTGTCCGACGTGTTCACCGCCACCGCGCCCGACGACTCGGTGACATCCGTGCACATCCAGGAGCTAGTGGCGCGAATGCCCGAGGTGGGCCGCAACCTGGTCGCCGTGTACCGGCGGCTGCGGGACGCCACCGAGGAACTGGAGGCCTATCGCTCGCACGCGACGACCGAGACGTCGCTGCCCGCGGAGCGGCCGATGCCGTTCGAGGAAGTGCGGGACTTCTTCTACGACCGCAACAATTACATCGGCGAACTCGACATCGCGGCCGAGCGGATGTTCATCCAGAGCGGGATGACCGTGGGCGGCCTGGACGTCCAGCTGTCGGCGCTGATGCACGAACGGTTCGGCGTGCGGGTGGTAGTCGACGCCGATCTTCCCGCGCACGCCAAGCGCTCCTACGACCCGGAGACCAAGGTGCTGCGGATCGCGCAGTGGTTGTTGCCGGGTCAGCGTTCATTTCAGATCGCCACCCAGCTGGCGCTGGTGAGCCAGCCGGAGCTGTTGTCGGCGATCGTGGCCACCGACGACCAGCTCACCCCCGAATCCCGTGGGGTGGCACGCGTCGGTCTGGCCAACTACTTCGCCGGCGCTTTTCTGCTGCCCTATCGTGAATTCCACAGCGCGGCGGCAGAATTACGTTACGACATCGACCTGCTGGCCCGTCGTTTCGAGGTCGGCTTCGAGACGGTGTGTCACCGGCTCTCGACGTTGCAGCGGCCGCAGCTACGCGGCGTACCGTTCATCTTCGTCAGAACCGACAAGGCCGGCAACATCTCGAAGCGTCAGTCCGCCACCGCATTTCACTTCAGCCGGGTCGGTGGCAGCTGTCCGCTGTGGGTGGTACACGACGCCTTCGCCCAGCCGGGGCGGATCGTCACGCAGGTCGCCCAGATGCCGGACGGCCGTTCGTATTTCTGGCTGGCCAAGACCACCGCGCCCGAAGGTCAGGGCTATCTCGGTCAGCACAAGAGCTTCGCCATCGGCTTGGGCTGCGACCTGATGCACGCCGACAAGCTGGTCTACTCGACCGGGATCGCGCTCGACGATCCGAGCACCGCCGTCCCGATCGGCGCGGGCTGCAAGATCTGCAATCGCTCGGCCTGCGCGCAGCGGGCGTTTCCCTACCTCGGCGGGCGCGTCGCGGTCGACGAGAACACCGGCAGCGGCCTGCCGTACTCGCCGGCTACTGATGCCCCTGCTATTTAGCCTGGGCGACCGGCGGCACCCCGCGCGAATTCACCTAAGAATTGCCGGATTTCGGATTTCCGCAGCACGATCGGCGTAGCTTGCTGCTGAGATCAACCATGACAGATGTCGACTATTGCGTTGTCGGTGCCGGATTCGCCGGTTTGACGGCCGCCCTACGCCTGAAGCAGGCCGGTCGCTCGGTGGCGCTGCTGGAGGCCCGCGATCGCGTCGGCGGGCGCACTTACACCGAGGTCCTCGCCGACGGGTCGTGGATCGATCGCGGCGGTGCATGGATCGGACCGGGCCAGGATCGCGTCTACGCGTTGATGAGCGAGTTCGGTGTGCCGGCCTACAAGCAGTACATCGACGGCGAGTCGATGGTGATCGTCGGCGGCAAGCAGCATCGCTACGCAGGTGCGATTCCGTGGACGGTGAGCCCGTGGGCGACGATGAACCTAGCCGTCGGATTGATCAAAGTACGGCAGATGTGCCGATCGATCCCCAAGCAGGCTCCATGGCAGGCGCGCAAGGCCGCCGAGTGGGACCGGATCAGCTTGGCGACATGGCTGGAGAAGAACATCTGGTCGCGGCAGGCCCGCGACATGTTGGACATGGCACTGGCCGGTCCCTACACCTCGGCTGCATCGGAGGTGTCATTGCTGTGGGTGCTCTACCAGATGGCGTCGGGCGGCGGCCCGGACTTTGTCGTCTCCAGCAAGGACGGCGCCCAGGATTCCCGCCCGATAGGCGGGATGGGCGCCATCTACCGACCGATGGCCGTCGAGCTCGGCGATGCACTGCAGCTCTCCCAGCCGGTGCGGCACATCGCCCAGGACGCCGACGGCGTCACGGTCCGCTCCGACGAGCTGACCGTGCGGGCACGACGGGTGATCGTGGCCGTTCCGCTGGCCATCGCCGGCCAGATCGACTACCAGCCGACGCTGCCGCTCGATCGGTTGTTTCTGCACCAGCGGATGCCCAGCGGCGCGATCTTCAAGATCTCGGTCGTCTACGACGAGCCGTTCTGGCGCGCCGCCGGCCTGTCCGGCCAGACGGCCTCGCCGGGGTCGCTGGCCACCCTGACTATCGACGCCTGCACGGACACCGGCACGCCGGGGGTCATGTGTGTGATCACCGAAGGCCCTGGCGCGCGACGGCTGGGGCGACTTGCACCAGCCGATCGGCAAGCGGCGGTCATGGGTGAGCTGGTCGACCGGTTCGGCGAAAAGGCCGGTTCGCCGATCGGTTTCCACGAGCAGGACTGGAGTCTCGAGCGTTATTCCGGTGGCGGGATGATCAGCCACGCACCCACAGGTGTACTGACCGAGTTCGGCTACACCCTGCGCGAGCCGTGCGGCCGCATCCATTGGGCCGGGACGGAGAGCTCGGCCGTCATGTGCGGATGGGTCGACGGCGCCATCCGCTCTGGGGAGCGTGCTGCCGAAGAAGTGCTGGCAGGCGAATCAGAAGCGGCTACTGAGGCCCCTGCTATTTAGCCTGGGCGACTGGCGGTCGGTAGAACAGCGCCAGCTGGCCGAGCGCCCCACCGAGGCCCAGCAGCAGCGAACCGAACAGTCCGTGCCAGCCTGGGTGGAAGAGTTGCGGCCCGAAGATCTGATAATCCAGGCTGTACCGCCCCGGGCCCAGGGTCGCGACGACCACCGCCGTAGTCGCCAGAATCAGGTTGTACTCCCAGCCCTCCTTGACGATGAAGAAGCCGTTGTGGCGGTGCACGGTCCAGGCCGCGACCAGCATCAGCGCGACGAAACCGGCGGCGGGGATGGGAGTCAGCAGGCCGGCAGCCAAGCCCAGGCCTGCGCTGATCTCCGTCGTCGCGGCAACGACGGCCTGAAACGTGCCGTACTTCATGCCGATGCTTTCGAACCAGCCCGCAGTGCCCGGTATCCGGCCGCCACCGAAAAATTTGTTGTAGCCGTGCGCGGCCAGCGTCAAACCCAGCACTAGCCGCAGGATCAGCAACCCGACGTCACAGGCATCATTCATAGACGCCAACCTAGATCATCAGGTAGGCACGGGATAGGTAGAGGTATCGTGCCAGCCGCACACACCGCAAAGGAGCGACCATCAAGATCGCGATCATTGGCGCGGGCAACGTCGGGCGCTCATTGGGCACCGCGTGGCACAACCGCGGCCACGATGTCACGTTCGGCGTCCGCAATCCCGACGACCCGAAGTACGCATCGCTGGGTGCGGTCCGGGCCAACGAAGCCGCGGCGTCAGACGCCGAGGTCGTGGTGTTGTGCACGCCGTGGCAGGGAACGCAGGACGCCGTGCAAAGCTGCGGCGACCTCAGCGGGAAGATTCTGATCGACGCCACCAACCCGCTGTCCCCCGATTTCAGCACGCTTGAGGTCGGGCTCACCACATCCGGCGCCGAGCAGGTCGCCGACTGGGCGGCCGGCGCGCGGGTCTGCAAAGCGATGAACCAGATCGGCGCCCCGATGATGGACGGTCCGCAACTGGCCGGTACCCCGGTGATGTTCGTCTGCGGCGACGACGACGCGGCCAAGTCGGTGACCGCAGGGCTGGTTAGCCAGCTGGGCTTCGAAGCCGTCGACGCCGGAGATCTGACGTTAGCCCGGCTCGTCGAGCCCTATGCGCTGCTGTGGATTCACTTAGCCCTGCGCCGCGGCTTCGGTACCGACTTCGGATTCGGCCTACTGCGCGGTCGAGCCTGAACATCAGGATGTCCACCCGACCCGTGATACTGCTCGATGGCGACGCGTCGTCTCCGCCGGAGGTTCTGGGCCACAAGGGGCATGGCATCGACATGATGCGCCGCAACGGCCTGCCGGTGCCGCCCGCGTTCTGCATCACCGCCGAGGTGGGCGCGCGTTACCGCGCCGAACGAGAAGCGACGGTCAACGCGATCTGGGACGACGTACTGGCCGGAATGCGCACACTGGAAGCCGCAACCTCGCGCACCTTCGGGCGAGGGCCGCATCCGTTGCTGGTCAGCGTGCGCTCGGGCGCGGCGGTGTCGATGCCCGGCATGATGGACACCCTGCTGGACCTCGGGTTTAGCGACGACGTCGAAAAAGGCTTAGCCGCCGAGGGTTCGGCCGAGTTCGCCCGCGACTCGCGGCGGCGGTTCACCGAGTCGTACCAGCGCATCGTCACCGGACCGGCTCCCGACGACCCTTACCAGCAGTTGCGTGCCGCGATCGAGTCGGTGTTCGCCTCGTGGGATTCGCCGCGCGCCGTCGCTTACCGCGCCCACCACGGGCTCGACGACCGCGGCGGCACCGCGGTAGTGGTGCAGGCCATGGTCTTCGGCAACATCAACGCCAATTCCGGTGCGGGCGTGGTGTTCTCCCGTAATCCGATGACCGGCGCCAACGAAGAGTTCGGCGAATGGCTGCCGGGCAGCCAGGGCGACGACGTGGTGTCGGGTACCGTCGACGTCCAGCCGATCGCCACACTGCGCAGCCGGCAGCCGGGCGTCTACGACCAATTGATCAGCGCCGCAAGCTTGTTGGAGCGACTGTCGGCCGACGTGCAAGAGGTCGAGTTCACCATTCAGGACGGGGCGCTGTGGCTGCTGCAGAAGCGAGCGGCCAAGCGGTCGGCGCAGGCTGCGGTGCGACTGGCGCTGCAGTTGTTGGATGACGGCCTTATCGACGAGGCCGAGACGCTGCGAAGGGTGGCGCCGGCGCATGTGGAGGCACTACTGCAGCCGTCACTGCAGCCGGAAACCCGAATGGCTGCACAGCTTTTGGCCACCGGACTGCCGGCCGGGCCGGGCGTCGCGTCAGGGCGGGCCTACACCGAGGTGGACGCGGCCATCGAGGCCGCCGATCGCGGCGAGGACGTGATCCTGGTGCGCAACCACACCAGTCCCGACGACATCCACGGCATGCTGGTCGCCCGCGGCATCGTCACCGAAACCGGCGGTGCCACCAGCCACGCGGCCGTGGTCAGCCGCGAACTGGGCCGGGCGGCCGTCGTCGGCTGTGGCAGTGGCGTCGCCGAGTCACTGGCCGGCAAAGTGGTCACCGTTGACGGCAACCAGGGCGAAGTGCGCGAAGGCAGCCTGCAGCTGTCCGCGTGGTCGGAGGACAACACGCCCGAGTTACGCGAATTAGCCGGTATCGCAAGGCGAGTCAGCCCGTTGCGAGCGCATGCTCGCGGCGACTATCCACGACTGGATCGCCATACCGAGGCCGAGGTGCGCAGCGCCATGGCCAGCGGGCACAGCGACGTGGTGTCCGCCAGCCCGCTGCTGGCCATGCTGGCCGCGATACGGCTCAGCGGAGTGTCGTGAGCCGCGCCGGCGACGATGCGGAGCAGAGCGACGTGGAGGAGCGGCGCAGATGACCGAGTTGGCGGTGTTACAGGCGGTCCGGCTGAAAGGCCGGGTCAGCCGTGACGATCTGGCCGCGACGCTGGGCGGAGATTTCGTTGACGTCGTTGACCGGCTCGTCGGCTCGGGTCTTCTGCTCGACGGTCCGACGCTGCGGCTCAGCCCCGAAGGTCGGGGGCGCCTTGAGGGATTGCTCGCCGACGAACGGTCGCATGTCGACACGGCGATAGTCTTGGCGGCTTACGACGAATTTCGTTCCGTCAACGCCGAATTCAAGGCGCTGGTCACCGATTGGCAGCTCAAGGACGGCCAGCCCAACACGCACGAGGACGTCGGCTACGACGCGGCGGTGCTGACCAGTCTCGACGATGTACATAGGCGGGTGACGCCGACCATCGCCGCCCTGGCCACCCAGCTACCGCGACTGAGCCGCTACTCGGTGAAATTGCAGACAGCACTGGACAATATCCACGCCGGCGAGACGATGTGGTTGGCTCGACCGCTGATCGACTCGTACCACACCGTGTGGTTCGAGCTGCATGAGGAGCTGATCCTGGCCGCCGGTCGGACCCGCGAAACCGATGATGCTTAACCGTTTTCGCTACAGCTCGGCGTCTAATCGGGCGACGTAGTCGTCGATGTCGCCGATAGCCGACTCGGCCGCGTGCACGCTGACCGTCACCATGTCGCCGACGCCCCACACGCCGTGGGTGAGACCCATCGCCGGTGACAGCCCCGGATAGACGGCAGTCAGCACCACCGGTGCATCGCCGAGGTGCAGGTCGGCGGGTACGCGGTAAATGCTTGACACCACGGTGTTGCCGGACACCTGCGATGGCCGCACCTCGGGATCAAAGAGGCTGACACCCCAGCGCAGTATCGGAGCCGGCACCGCCGCAAACGCCCGGTCCGCCGCCAGCACCGCGGGGTGCTCTGAGCGGCGGCGGGCATTGGCCAAATCTGCGGCGATCCTTTGCAACCGAGCCTGCCGACTCAGCTCCGGATACAACCCGACCGTGACGTTGGCGAAGTGATTATGAGCATGAGGCACACCAGGTTTGACCATCGTCACCTCGGCCACCATGGACGCGACCGCCTCGCGGAGGTGGCCGGAGAGCGCACCAGAAACCGCGGCCAGCGCCGCGACGGTGGCAGTGGGGCCCTTCAGCTGCGAGCGATGCCGCAGCAGCGTGCGCACTGAGCGTGCGCCCGTCGGGAGGGCATTGGTGGACAGCGCCGGCTGCGCTCCGATCGCCGGCGGCAGCAGCCCGGCGTGGGTATCGCGCACCTGCTTGCGATGGGCTTGCGCCGCAACGATGCCGCGCCACGGTAAGAAACCCGACGACGGTGGGACTTCAGGTACCGGAGTCGCGCCGCCGAACAGCCAGGCGGCCATCGCCAAGGCGCGAGGGCCGTCGGACAGCGCGTGCGCGAACTGCATGACCGCGACCGTGGCCGGGCCCGTCCTGCCCGGAATGCCGTGCACCGGCGCGAAGAGGTGCATGCGCCACGACGCCCGGCGGATGTCCAACTGGTCGTCGGCGAGCCTGGCCACCGCGGCCAGGCAGCCACTCCAGCTGGCGTCGTCCAGGTGGTGGAGCAGCACCTGGTCCTGCTCGATGACCATCGACACCCAGCGCGGGTAGGTCAGCGGTGATCCGTCCTCGACGCGAAGAGTCAATGCGCGACAATTTTGCGCCCTGTTGCGTACCTCGTCGACGGCGCGCTCGAAATCCGTTGGCTCACCGTCGAATGCGTAGAGCAGGAACTCGTCGCTGGGGACCTTGGCCGACATCCAGTAGAACTGTGCGTCGACCGCCGTCATCCGGGTCGGCATCCCAGCATCCTATGGATCCACAGTCGGTTCTTTATCCACAGGTGGGGGTTCGGTGGGGTGCTTCCGTCCGGCCGGGTGGTTATAATTCGAACATGCGTTCTAGTAGTCGGGAAGAGGTTGTCGAAGTGTTCGACGGGCTCGAAGCCGGCTTCAAGCGCGCCTTGGACTTGTCCTTCGACGTATTGACCACTCCTGAGCGGCTGGCCCTGTTGCAGAGCTGCGAAGAGATACGCCGCTTATTGCCCGCCGTCGAGCACCCGCTGATCAACCAACTCAGCGAACAGGCCGACCCGACCGAGTTGGGCGGGAAACTGGCCCCAGCGTTGGCCAACCGGTTGCGGATCACCCGCGCCGAGGCGTCCCGCCGGATTCACGAAGCCACCGATTTGGGTAAGCGTCAGGCTCTGAACGGCGAACCCTTGGAGCCGCTGCTGCCCGCCACCGCCGAGGCGCAACGCAACGGCGACCTAGGGGCCGGCCATGTCGCGGTGATCCGCAGCTTCTGGCACCGACTGCCCGACTTTGTCGACATCGAGACCCGCCACAAAGCCGAGGCGCAGCTGGCTCGGCTGGCCGGCGAGCACCGGCCCGATGAACTCGCCAAGCTGGCCGACACCCTCACCGACTGCCTCAACCCCGACGGGGACTTCACCGACGTCGACCGCGCCAAGCGCCGCGGCATCACCATCGGGCGCCAGGACATCGACGGCATGAGCGCAATCAGCGGATACCTCACCCCCGAAGCCCGGGCCACCATCGACGCCGTCTTCGCCAAACTCGCCGCGCCAGGCATGTGCAACTCCGCCGACGACCAGCCATGCACCAGCGGCACCCCGTCGCAAGCCGCCATCGACAACGACACCCGCAGCGCGGGACAGCGCAACCATGACGCCCTCAACGCCGCCGCACGTGCCCTACTGGCATCGGGTGAGCTCGGTCAACACAACGGTTTACCGGCCAGCATCATCGTCACCACCACCCTGCAAGAACTCGAAGCCGGTGCCGGGAAAGCCCTCACCGGTGGCGGCACCCTACTGCCGATGAGCGATGTGATCCGGCTCGCCGCCCACGCGCATCACTACCTGGCCATCTTCGACAACGGCAAAGCACTCGCGCTCTATCACACCAAACGCCTGGCCTCACCAGCCCAGCGAATTGTGCTGTACGCCAAAGACCGCGGCTGCTCATTCCCCGGCTGCGACGTCCCGGGCTATCTCTGCGAAGTCCACCACTGCAACCGCTACGCCGTAAACCCGGTCACCGACATCAACGACCTCACCCTGGCCTGCGGCCCCAACCACAAACTCGCCGAACAAGGTTGGACCACCCGCAAACGCGCCAACGGCGACACCGAATGGATCCCCCAGCACACCTCG
>Ga0137412_10003516_pt1 | contig 12485 bp, 13 predicted proteins | sample CZODoug2_1_16fun_FD_122160 | JGI IMG/M metagenome (GOLD analysis project Ga0137412, IMG submission 122160) | Vadose zone soil fungal communities from Angelo Coast Range Reserve, California, USA - CZODoug2_1_16fungal (Hybrid Assembly) | ecosystem: Environmental > Terrestrial > Soil > Vadose zone...
CTGTTCACCTCCGTCTGCCAGCTGAGGCCGGTCACCTTCTTGATGATCATTCCGGCGATCACGTAATTCGTGTTCGAATACGACCAACCTTGCCCCGGCGCGAAATTGGGTTTGTGCTTCATAGCCACCGCAACGAGCTGCTCCGGCGAATACGACTCGAATCGATACCGTCGATAACCCGCGGCCGTCCCGATCTTGGCGCTGAATGAGTCGTCGTCCAGGAAGTTGACTATTCCGCTGGTGTGCTGCAGCAGTTGCCGTACGGTGATTTTGCTGCCGTCATTCTCATTTCCGGCGATCAGACCAGGAAGCCAGTGCTCGACGGTGTCGTCCAATGACAACCGGCCCTCGCCCACCAGTTGCAGCACGACGGTGCTGACGAATGTCTTTGTCGTGCTGCCGATCCGGAATTCCGCATTGTGCGGCACCGGACGGTCGGCACCCAGCCTGGCCCGGCCGGCGCGAGCCAGGGTGGTCCCGCCCGGCGTCTGACTCTCGGCAATGACACCGACCGAGCCGGCCTGCACGATGGTCTTCACGTCATCGGACAAGGTGCTGGACGGTTTTGCATGGCCCGGATTTGCCGCGCCAGCTGCGGCTGCCGCTGCCACAAGGACCGCACCCGCGGTGCCGATGACGGCAATTGCCCTACGCCGCGAGAATCGAAATAACGGCACAATTTCCTCCGCAGTTGATTGTGGAAACACCACGCTATGAGAGCGAGAAAGTGGCGCGGAATCGCTAAAACACCCCAACTGTGGTGGACTGACCGCTACCGGTCAGGTAGGTCCAGCACCATTCCCCTACGATCGGTTGCGTGCCAACTCAGAGTGGACGGACCGGCCATATTGCGTGGTACGCACATGGCGAGTCGCCAGAAATCCTGCTGCTGCACGGTTTCAGCGACTCAGCGGCGTGCTGGGATCCGCTGATCTCGTTCTTCACCGGGCGCGGCGGCGTGCTGGCCACCGACGCCGCCGGGCACGGCAATTCGGGCCTGCCGACCGAGCCGGTCGCGGACCTGTCCAAGACCCAGGCCGCCGATATGGCAGCTGTGCTAGACGATGTCGACACCGGCCCGGTCGTGGTAATCGGCCATTCGATGGGCGCCTCGACCGCGGCGATGCTGGCCCACGACCGGCCCGACCTCGTCCGCGCGCTCGTTCTGGAGGACCCACCGACCGGGGAGAACGCTGCCCGGCACCGGCCCGGCGTGCCGGACTCGTTCCGCGAGCTCGTCGCATTGGATCTGCCGGCCCGGATCGCCCAGGGTCGGCTGGACAATCCGACCTGGCCGGACGACGAGCTTCCTGGTTGGGCGGTTTCCAAGGGCCAGCTCAACCCGCGCCTCTTCGACCGCGTGGGTCGGGTGCCGCATCTGCTCACCGACGTGCTGGCCGACGTCCGCTGCCCAATCCTCCTAGTGCACGGCGATCCGGACCGCGGCGGCCTGATCTCGGCCGAATTCGCCGCCGAATGCGCGGACAAGACAGCCGGGCCGGTGACCGTCGTTCATATCGACGGGGTCGGACACAGCATTCGCCGGGAGGCGCGCGATCGGTATCTGAGATCGGTCGGGGATTTCCTGGATCAGGTACGCCAGTAGACGGTGATGCTGGTCTGGTTACGCCGCAGTCCGCGCTCGTCCCGCAAATAGTGCCGCAAATCCCGTACCGCCGCGGCTTCCGCACCCACCCAGGCGTGCACAGTCCCGCCCGGAAATTCAGCGTTCCGTACCGCCGGTATCAGTAACTCTCCTGGTGCCGCACCGTTGCGATGCAGCCAGGTCACCGACCGCGGCAATTTCTGCTCCTCGGCCGCGTCGGCGATTTCGATGAACACCGTCGCCGGACATTCGGCCGGCATTTCCGCCAACAGCGCGCCGATTGCCGGCAGCGCGGTCTCATCACCGGCGATCAGAAAGTGGTCGACCGACGGCTCCAACGCAAATGCCCGGGACGGCCCGGCGAAAATCAGCCGGTCACCGATCGCGGCACGTTCGGCCCAACCGGACGCGAACCCGCCTTCGTGCAACACGAAGTCGATTTCGATCTCATGCCGTACCGAATCAAACCGGCGAATCGTGTACGTACGCATAATTGGCCATGCGGTAGCGAAAAATGCGCGGGCGCTTTCCAGCGTCAACGGCTCCGGCAGCCGAACGCCGTCCTCGTAGAAATAGAGAATGACATTCTGGTCCGTGCCGTTGCTGACGAATTCGGCAAGCTGCGGGCCGTCGACCGTCACCCGGATCATCAGCGGAGTCAACCGTTGCGTCCGGCGCACCTGCGTGGTCCAGAGTCGCTGCGTCACGACGAACGACGCTACTGTCTGACGAATGAGCCAAGAAATCGGCCCAGCGGCGCGGGCGCCGAGCGGATGTGACAGCGAGGTCGGCCGGCTGCGTACGGTCCTGCTGCATCGGCCGGGCGCGGAGCTGAAACGGCTGACCCCACGCAATAACGACCAACTGCTGTTCGACGGCATCCCCTGGGTGGGCCGGGCGCAGGACGAACACGACGCGTTCGCCCAGGCGTTGCGCGACCGCGGCGTCGAGGTTCTCTATGTCGCGGAGCTGCTGGAGCGGGCGCTGCACGAGCCGGCCGCCCGCGAGCTGGCGATCGCCTCGGTGATCGAGGACGTCCGGCTCGGCCAGACGCTCCGGGAAATCGTCCGCGGATATCTGGCCGACCTGCATCCAGCCGATCTCACCACCGCGCTGATCGCAGGCATCGCCCAACGCGAGCTCAAGGTCGGGTATGGCCTGGCGTACCAGCTGATGGACGAGCACGACTTCGTCGTCGACCCACTGCCCAATCTGCTGTTCACCCGCGATTCCAGCGTCTGGATCGCCGATCGGGCCGCGGTGACCAGCCCGTCGATGACCGTGCGCCGCCGGGAGGCGCAGCTACTGGAAGCGATCTATACGAGTCATCCACGGTTCGCGGGGACACAGATGCTCTACGGGCCCGGCCGGGAATGGCTCGAGGGCGGCGATGTGCTGCTGCTCGCGCCCGGCGTACTGGCGATCGGGGTGGGGCAGCGGACCACACCGGCCGGGGTGGAGTCGCTGGCCCGCAACGCGTTCGCGGATGGGGTCGCGCACACCGTGCTCGTGGTGCCGATCGCACAGGAACGCGCCACCATGCACCTGGACACCGTCTGCACGATGGTGGATACCGACGCGGTCGTGACGTATCCGCCGCTGGCCGATTCGTTGGCGTGCTACACGCTTACCGATGCCGGGATCAGCGGACCGGCGCCGTTCTTCCGGGCTGCGGCCGACGCGATGGGCATCGCGGCGCTGCGGGTCATCGACACCGGGCTGGACCCGATCACCGCCGAACGTGAGCAGTGGGATGACGGCAACAACACGCTCGCGATCGGGCCGCGACTGGCGGTGGCGTACGAGCGGAACATCGAGACGAACGCCAGGCTGGAGGCCGCCGGCATCGAGGTGGTCCGGATCGCCGGCAGTGAGCTGGGCAGCGGCCGGGGCGGGCCGCGGTGCATGTCCTGCCCGATAAGCCGGGACGCGCTCCGCTAGGACGCGGCGGTCTGTGGAGCGCTCACCAGCCTGGCCCATACCGTCGTTCCGGTGTCGTCGGTACGCACGCCCCACTGTTCGGCCAGGGCCTCGACGATCGCGAGGCCGCGCCCGGACGGCTCGGTCGGGCCAGGCACTCGGGGATGCGGCATTCCGGTACGGCCGCCGCCGTCGCGGACCCAGATCGTGACATCGCCGCCGGCCCGCCGCCAGCCGACATTGATCCGTCCGTCCGCGCGGGCAAACGCGTGCCGTACGGCGTTGGTGACGAGCTCGGTCAGCACGAGGGCGGCATCGGCGCTCAGCGGCTCGGGCATCCCCATCGCCGCGAGCTCTGTGGTCAAACGATGCCGAGCGTAAGCCGCACTTGCTGCCGAATGCGCGACAGCGAAAATCGTCACGCGCGCTAGTATTCCCGCCACCGCTCAAGCACTAACCTCTTTTGAAGCAATCGAAACATTGGCGGAGGCGACGATGCTGGGTTTGATGCAGGACTATCCGCTGACACTGCCACCGGTATTCGCTCGAGCGGAGCGTCTCTACGGGGACAAAACGATCGTCACAGCCACCTGCAAGGGCCTCGTGCGCACCACGTACGCCGACTGGGCGGCCGAAACGCGCCGGCTCGGCAGCGTGCTGGACACGCTCGGCGTCTCCGCCGACGGCCGGGTCGGCTCGCTCGCGTGGAACACCGCCCGACATCTGGCGCTGTATTGGGCCGCGCCGTGCAGCGGGCGGGTGCTGCACACGCTCAACCCGCGGCTTTTTCCCGAACAGCTCCGGTATGTGATCGCGCACGGCGGCGACGAGGTGATCTTCGTCGACCGCTCGCTGCTCCCGGTGCTGTGGCCACATATGGACAGTTTGTCGGCCGTCAAGCATGTCATCGTGATGGACGACGGCTCCGACGCCGAGCTCCCGCCGGACCCGCGCATCGGCGATTACGAGGCGCTCGTGGCCGCCGCTCCGGCAGCCGATTTTGCCGTTACGGACGAAAATCAGGCCGCCGCAATGTGCTACACCAGCGGCACCACCGGAAATCCGAAAGGCGTGCTCTACTCGCACCGCTCGCTTTATCTGCACGCCCTGACATCGCTGCTGCAGGCCAGCATCGGCACCCGCGAGGACGACACGGTAATGCCGGTAGTGCCGCTGTTTCACGCCAATGGCTGGGGTTTTGCGCAGGCCCCGCTGATCGTCGGGGCAAATTTGGTATTTCCCGGCCCGGACCTGAGCGCGCCGGCGCTCCTGTCGTTGCTGGAGGGTGAGCGGGTCACGATCACCGCCGGCGTTCCGACGGTATGGATGGCGCTGCTGCCGCACCTCGCGGAGCACGATCTTTCCGCACTGCGCATTGTCATATGTGGCGGCTCGGCCGCGTCCAAGACGCTGTCGGAGGCATACCGGGAGAAGCTCGGGATTCCGCTGACGCACGCCTGGGGGATGACCGAAACCAGCCCGCTGGGGTCGGTCAGCCACGTTCGCAGTGCCGACGCGGATCGGCCCGAGTCGGAAAAGGCCGACCTGCGGGCGCGGCAGGGTACCCCGCCGGTCGGCGTGGACACCCGGATCGTGGAGCCGGCCAGCACCGATGAGCTGCCGTGGGATGACAAGGCGACTGGTGAGCTGCAGGTACGCGGGCCGTGGATCGCCGCGTCCTACTACAACGAACCCGGCTCGGCCGATTCGTTCACCTCCGACGGCTGGCTGCGGACCGGCGACGTGGCCGCGATCGACGCGCACGGCAGCATTCGACTCGTCGACCGGACGAAGGACCTGGTCAAGTCCGGCGGCGAATGGATCAGCTCGGTGGAGCTGGAAAACCTGCTGATGGCGCACCCGGCCGTGGCGGAGGCGGCGGTGATCGGGGTGCCGCACCCGCGCTGGCAGGAGCGGCCGCTGGCCTGCGTCGTGCTCGCCGAGGGCGCCAGTGCTACCAAGGACGAGCTGATCGAGTACCTGCGCGGCAAGGTGGCGAAATGGTGGCTGCCCGATGACATCGTGTTTATTGACGCCGTACCGCGTACGAGCGTAGGAAAGTTCTCGAAGAAGGACCTGCGTAGTCGATTCGCGGACTACAAACTGCCGACGGTCTGACGCTCCGTTCCGCGCGAATGTCACGTTGGTGCGGATAGAGTGCCCCGATGTCACGTTCGCGAGCCTGCAAGGCGCTCGGTTCCGCACCAATGTCACGTTCGCGCGAATAGAGTGCCCCAATGTCACATTGGCGCAGAACCAGACGGTGGTGGCGACGGGGTCCGAAAACCGCTAGCAATGCGTCGGACGCGTCGGCACACTCGGGTACGTGATCGAGGATTTTGACCAGTGTTATCGGGCGGCGGCGAGCCGGGACAAGCGGTTCGACGGCCGATTCATCATCGCGGTGACCTCGACCGGCATCTATTGCCGACCGAGCTGTCCGGCGCAGACCCCGCGCCGGGAGAACGTCCGCTTCTACCCGGTCGCAGCAGCCGCGCAAGCGGCCGGATTTCGCGCCTGCAAGCGCTGCCGGCCACAGGCGTCGCCCGGCTCGCGGGAATGGGACGTCCGCGCCGATCTGGCCGGCCGGGCCTTACGGTTGATCGCCGACGGCGTCGCGGATGACGCCGGAATCGGCGGGCTGGCCAAGCGGCTCGCGGTCAGCGAGCGGCACCTGCATCGGCTGCTGGTCGCCGAGGTCGGCGCCAGCCCGCTCGCCCTGGCCCGTACGCGTCGGGCCCAGACCGCCCGCCTGCTGATCGACTCGACCGCGCTACCGCTCACCGATATTGCCTTCACAGCAGGCTATTCCAGCGTGCGGCAGTTCAACGACAGCTTCCGGGAGGCGTTCGGCTGCACGCCGAGCGAGCTGCGCGCCCGCAGCGGCCACCGGCCCGGCGGCGCCGCTACCGGGGCGATCGTGCTGCGGCTGGCGGTTCGGCAGCCCTACGACGGCCCGGCCTGGCTGGCCTGGCTCCGGTCCCGCGCGGTGAGTGGCATCGAGGAGCTGACCGAATCCACGTATCGGCGGACGATCCGACTGCCCCGGACCACCGGCATCATCGAGCTCACGCCGGCCGATGACCATGTCGCGATGCGATTGTCCGTGGACAGCCTCGCCGACCTCGCGGTAGCCGTTTCGCGCAGCCGGGCGCTCGGTGACCTGGACGCCGATCCGGAGACCGTCGCCGAGACGCTGCGGCTCGATCCGCTGCTGGCGCCGCTGATCGCGGCCCGACCGGGGCTTCGGGTGCCGGGCCACGTCGACGGGTTCGAATTGGCCTGCCGGGCGGTGATTGGCCAGCAGATCTCGGTCGCCGGTGCCCGGACGATGCTCGGCCGAATGGTAGCCGCGCTCGGTGAGCCACTGTCCACTTCGGACGGTCCATTGACCCGGCTTTTCCCGACGCCCGATGCGGTGGCCAATTCCGATCTCGACGGCTTGGGTTTGACCGGTGCCCGCCGACGTACGCTGCGCGCGGTTGCCGACGCTGTCGCGTCCGGCGACCTGGCGCTCGACCGCGGCGCAGATCGGGAAAAGACCGCACTGCAGCTGCTGGAATTGCCGGGGATCGGGCCCTGGACCGCCTCCTACATCGCGATGCGGGCACTGGGCGACCCGGATGCCTTTCCCAGCTCCGATCTCGGGCTGCTGCGCTCCAGCAAGGCGCTCGGCGGACCCGCCGACGCGGCCACCCTGGAATCGCATTCGACCCGGTGGCGCCCCTGGCGGGCGTACGCCGCGCAATATCTCTGGAGTCACGAATGATGAAGCTCGAATGGTCCACAATGGATACCCCAGTCGGACCGTTGACATTTATCGCGAGCCCGGATGCCCTCGTGGCTGGCGGATTCACCACCGACCCGATTTCGCTGCACCAACGGCTCGCGACTCCACTCAAGAGCGCCGAGCTGGTCCAGCGGCGCTCACTCGGCGAATTCAGTACGGCGGCCGGCCAATACTTTGCCGGTGACCTCACTGCCTGGGACACCATTCCGGTCACGCAAACGGGCGGCCCGTTCCTGGAAAAGGTCTGGCGTACGCTGCGGCAAATACCGCCCGGCGAGACCGTGACTTACACCGAGTTGGCCGCTATGGCAGGCCGACCGGAGGCGGTCCGGGCAGCGGCCCAAGGATGCGCTCGCAATCTGGTGGCGCCGATCGTGCCGTGCCACCGCGTTGTCGGCCGGGACGGGACGCTGCGCGGCTATTACTACGGGCTGGCGGTCAAACGCTGGCTCCTTGACCACGAGGCCGAAAACCGCCAGCCCCGGCGGAAATACCGCCGGACAATGGAAGCATGACTGACATCGAGATTATCGCCATCGACCCCGACCGACTCAAGACAATGCGCGACAACGGTGCCGACGAATTCGGCAATCCGTGGACGTTGCGCGTGGCGGAGGGTTGGGAGCCGCTGCGGTGTTGTCTGAAAGGCGCACATGCGGGCGAGGACATCGCGCTGATCTGTTACACCCCGTGGACCGCACCCAGCCCGTGGGCGGAGGCCGGCCCGGTGTTCGTCCACTTCGGACAATGCGCGGGCCATTCCGGCGGCTATCCCAGCGAGGTCGGCCGCGGCTCGGCCATGCTCAATCCGTTTGACGCCGCCGGGGCGAGGATTTACGAGCACATCACGTTTATCCAGCCCGGCGAGAACCACCCCGAAATAGTACGAACGCTCGCGCTCCGGCCGGAAGTCGAGTTCGTGCACGTACGAAGCGCGACCGCCGGCTGCTTTACGTTAGAGGTACGCGCGGTCAGATAGGAGCTGTTGGCCACGCGGTCAGGGCGATGTCGGCGACCGCCTCGAGGTCGGTGCGGGTGGCTCCGTCGCGGGCTAGGCCCGACATCGCCTGCAGGATGCCGGCATAGAATGCGGCGAGTCGGTGGGCGTCGGTCCCGGCCGGGAGTTGCCGATCACGGACCGCGGCCCTGAGACGTTTTGCGAGGTCGCGCTGCCCGGCCGCTCTGATGGCGCGTAGCTCTGCCTGGACATCGACCGACTGCGCGGTGCAGTTGGTAGCGCCGCTGATCACCAGACAACCACGGGGATATCCGGGGCGGGTATATGCGGCGGCCGCTGCGTGCAGCAGCTGCCACACGGCGTCACGGGCGCTCGCCGCGCCGTCCATCGCGGTGCGGGTGAAGCTTGCCGGGCCGGCGAGGTAGCGCTCGACGGCGGTGGAAAACAGCGCGCGCTTGTCGCCGAAGGCGGCGTACAGGCTGGATGCGTTGATCCCCATCGCGTCGGTGAGCGCAGTGACCGACGTGGTGTCGTATCCATGCTGCCAGAACGTCTGCATCGCTCGTTCCAGCACGGCATCACGGTCGAACGCTGCTGGTCTGCCCCTGGACACAAATCCATTCTACAGTGATCGTTCCAGAATTGTGTTAGCGTTCTGGAACGATCACTTCAGATTGGGGAGCGTCATGGTTTCGGTAGGGCTCTTGCTCCGGTTGCACGCGAAGTCGGGAACCGAGGAGACCGTTGCTCAGCTACTGACTGCAGCCGTCGACGCGGTAAATAAGGAAGCCGGGACGGTCGCGTGGTTTGCGCTGCGTTTCGACCAGACGCGCTTCGGTGTATTCGACGCCTTTCCCGATGACGACGCCCGGCAGGCTCATCTCAGCGCCAATCTCGGCGCAGTCGAGGCAATCGCGGACCTCCTAATCGACGCACCCACGGTCGAGCCGGTCGACCTGCTGGCCACGAAACTCCCCGGCCAGCACGATCAAACCTAGATAACGGTCGGTGGGCCGCCGTTTTCGCTCACCATCGGGCGGCCGGCGGCCTCCCATGCCTGCATCCCGCCATTGATGTTGCGCGCGTCGATGCCGGCCTGCACGAGGTAGCCGGTCACCCGGGCCGATCGACCGCCGGCCCGGCACAAGACCGCCACCGGCTGGTCGGTGGGCAGCTCGGCGAGCCGGTCGGGCACCTCGCCCATCGGTAGGTGCACCGCGCCATCGATGTGACCGGCGGCCCATTCGTCGTTCTCGCGGACATCGAGCACGACCGCGCCGGCCGGGATCGAGTCGATTTCGGTGCTGGGCACATTCATGCTCCATATCGTTGCACGGCTCGGTTATCCACAGCCGACCCGCGCTGTGGATAACCGCATTGCGGCGGAAATCGCGACGTACGGTCGATTCCGAAGCCAACCGAGAGGAGTCGATCCGTGCCCCAAACGATTACCGTGACACCCGATGCGATGCGGGAGCTGGCCCGCACCGTCGCCGACTGCGGGCGGGCCGCCGGGCACGCCGCGGCGGCAGTGCGCTCCGCGCCGCGGCTGGGCTCGAGCAGCGAGGTAGCCGGCGCGCTGGGCTCGTTTCAGGAGGCCGTATCGACCGTGCTCGCCGTGGTCGGCGACGACGCGTCGATGTGTGCGCACAAGGTCAGCGCGGCCGCGGATTCCTGGGTCGTGCTCGACCGACAGGTCGCGATCGTGTCCGGTGCGCCGCAGCCCAGCGCCAGCTGATCAGGCGTGACCGATTTCCCTTACCCGCCAGACGATCCGGCCGAGGTCGGCGCGATCGTGGCGGCGCTGCACACGGCGGCCCGGAGCCTGGCCGAGGCCGCGCGCGGGCTGCTGGCCGCGGCCGCCCGGCCGCATCCGGGCTGGCAGAGCGGCGGCGGCGATGCGGCGCTGGCCGAGATCGGCCGGCTCGGCGCACTGTGTTCCCGCGGGCTGGCAGTGCTGCACGCATCGGCCGGCGCGCTTGGCCGATATCAGACTGCGCTGCTGACGGCCAGGTCCGAGGTCGACGGGCTGCGCCGGCAGTACGACGCCGCGCTGCTGCAGCGGAGCCGGGCGGTCGGCGAGGTCGAGTCGCGGCCGGGCGGCGCGGCCCATCCCGGCATGCAGGCCCAGTGGACGAGCGCGCAGGCCGGCATCGAGCGGTCGCGGCAGGCCGGCGCAACCGACCTCGCGACGGTGTCCGGCCAGACCGCGCGGGTGCTGCATGAGTCGACCGCATCGCTGGCCGCCCGAATCACCGCCGGGCGGCTGGATGCTGCCGCATTGACGCGCCTGCTGGCCCGCCAGTTGCCGATCTGGGGCGAGCAGGTCGCGCAGGGGCAGGCCCAGTCGGCCGCGCGGGCGCTGGATCCGAAACGCCCGCTGACCCCGCAAGAGCGCGCCAACATCATGAGGACGTACGGCACCTGGCAGCGCGATCCGGTGTTTGCGGGAGCGTTGCTGCAGCTATTGGGTCCGGCGAGATTCCGCACGTTGTTGGCCGATGCGGTGCCGCCGTATTTCGACCCGATAATGGCGCCCACCCTCGACGGCTATTACGGGTTTCTCGGCACGGTCCTGGGCTCGGCGCCACTCGGCACCGATTGGCTGGCCGGGCTGACCGACGGGCTCACCGAGACCCCCAATCACCTGCTGCGTATCGGCTTGGGCCTTGCGCTTCGGCATGGGACCTACCGGGCCGACACGATTGCGGCCATTGCACCTCCGTTGTATGCGGCGCGCGGTGACACCGGCGTCGACGTACGGCTGACATTCGGTGACCCGCTGGTCGGCGTGATGCACGCGCTGGGTACGAATCCGGCCGCGGCCGGGCAGTTTCTGCGGCAGCGGTCCGACCGGCTGAGCATGCTGCTTTCTCGGGTCTGGCGGGAGGACGCGGGCACCGCTCTTGGTGCGATGCTCGCTGCCGCAGCCGCGCTGCACGATGACACCGGTGCCGGCATCGCGACCGACACCGTCCGCTGGGTCGGACAGCATCCGGATGCCGTGCCCGAGGGTTTCAAGGCGGGGCTCGGCCGGCTGCTCGGTGAATACATCGACGACGTCAACCACGGGCTGATAGACCTGCGCCCGAATTCCCCGACGACGGAAAATCCGCTGCCCACGCTCATCGGACCGCCGCACGCGCAATTCCAGCAGCTCGATGTGGCCCGCGCGCTTTATGTGGCAATGCAGTCCGCCGATGGCGCGGCCGATATCTATGCCCATCAGGCCGTTTACGCGGCGGCGATCATTGACCGGCAGCTGGGTGAACGCGGCCCGTCGTCGACGCTGGCCGAGATCAGCCTTAATTACGGGCGGCTTTCCAAGATTCACGAGCTCGCGCTGACGCATGATGCGACGGTCGCGCACGCCGACGAGCAGGAGCGTCTTCGCAATCGCACCACCTGGGTAACCATGGCGACGATGGCCGCCGGCGCCATACCGATCCCGGGACTGATGCAGCTCGGCCGGCTCGGCGCCACTGCAGTCGGTCTCGGGAAAGGGATTGGTCTGAGCCGCATTTCCCAACTACTGAAGGAGAAATACTACGCAACACCATTAGAAAAGGACGCTGCCCGGCGCAATGAGGAGGCCCAGAAGCTGACCGAAGCGGAGGAGCACGCCACCAGACGTTACGTCGCCGCGCTGGCCAAGCGATTGGGCTCGAGCAGCAGTGACGTGGACGCCGATCGCTGGATCAGCAGCCAGTCGGTGGGCGCCGGTCGGGACAACGCGGAGCTGCTGTTAGGAGGCGCCGTACGTCCATAACACTATTGCCCGCCAAATTCGATGATCCATCGAAAAAGGCTCCTCTGCTCGCCGATCTTGAGGTTATGGCTGCCGATAGCGGACACATCGCAGCCATAACCTCAAGATCGATGCGGGATAGCGCTTTCGGGCGGCCGGACGCGTTGAGTTTCATGATCGGGATCGGTTTTGTACGCGTAAACGTTGACGAAACCTATCCCGATCACGGGCGGCGCAGCCTATTTTCATTCCTCCGGGACGGCGCAACGCCGATGACCGTTCCGTCGAAAATAGTGGTGGATCGAGGCGGGTGTAGCTACGCGTCCCCGGTCGTCGTGGTTTGGTGATCATGCAGGCGTAGCTACGGGTCGCCGTGTTTTGGTGATCATGCGGATGTGGCTGCTTACTACGGCGTGTCCCGGACCATTCCTGCATGATCGCGGACGGCTGGTGATGGGCGCGA
>Ga0137412_10003517_pt1 | contig 12484 bp, 13 predicted proteins | sample CZODoug2_1_16fun_FD_122160 | JGI IMG/M metagenome (GOLD analysis project Ga0137412, IMG submission 122160) | Vadose zone soil fungal communities from Angelo Coast Range Reserve, California, USA - CZODoug2_1_16fungal (Hybrid Assembly) | ecosystem: Environmental > Terrestrial > Soil > Vadose zone...
CATGCACTGGCCCTGAATCGTGCTGTAGGCGATGTCATAAGGCATGGCTTTCGGTTACACGGGACTGCGAGTAACGTCTAATCCAACGCGGCCAACTCTGAGAGGCGCGATCGGGAATCGGGTAACGAGCGGCGAAACTGGACTCGCTCGATGACTTGCGCCTGGCGGCCGCGAAGCTTCAGGCCGACGTTCTGCTGGTCTACACCGTCGATACCTCGTTCGAGATCAAAGGCCGCGGCTACGGTCCGCTCAGCGTGATTTCACTGGGGCTGATTCCCGATCGCGACGCCTGCATCACGTCTACCGCTGCGGCGGTCTTCACGGATGTGCGCACCGGCTTCACCTATGGCGTTGCGGAAGCGACGGCCAAGGCGTCCGACCTGAGCAATGCCTGGGACTCCAGCGACGCCGTCGATAAAAAGCGGCTGGAAGCCGAGCATCAGGCGTTCGCCTTGCTGCTGGCGCAGGCGGAAAAAACCTGGACCGGCATCGCGCAGCAGTATCGATAAGTCGCCAGCTGACCAGACGCTGCAGCGGCCAGTGGTGGCGGCCATGCCGCTGCTGAGCGGCGCGCTATATTCCAGCACGCGGCTGTTGCTCTGGTCCACCACATACAGATTGCCCTGCGCGTCCACGGCCACGACGCGATAGTACGTCCGGTTGGCGTTGGGCGACTCGACGCCCTCGCCCATCACCGCATGTTTTGTATTGCATTGCTCAAACCGCATTGCGTGGAATGGAATTCGACCGCCGACTTTTTTCAAATCGCAACAGTTGGTCTCATTCGCGCATGCGTCGAACGAAACGACGGCACCTCGAACCTGATTCTGCAGGGACTGGAGCGTGTCAGATTTAGCGCTTTCCGGCAGGAAGCGCCATTCCCGATTGCAACGATTGAGTCACTCGAATCCGACTCCGCCACGTCTGTGGAAACCGAAGCGCTCGCTGCGAAAGTGCTGGAACTTTATTCGAACCTCAAAGGGGATGGACCGCGGCAGCTTCCCCCTAAAGTAGACCGGTATCTTTCCGATTTGAGCGACCCGGAATTGCTTGCTGATCTCGTCGCCTCAACATTTGTGAGCGACCCTCTTCGTCGTCAACAGGTCCTCGAAGAACTCTCTGTTAATAAACGGTTGCGGCTGGTGATTCAGTATCTTCGGGAAGAAGACGGAAGCGCGGCTGCGTAAAAGACACGGAGTGATGGAGTATTGGAGTGGTGGGAGTCGCATTGCTTCCTCCCCATTACTCCATTACTTCAATACTTCACTGGCCGGAAAGCTGCGCGTGTTCTTCCATCAAATACCGGTCCGTCATTCCCGCGATGTAATCGCATACAGTGCGATGCAATCCCTCGGTCTCAATTCGTTTCGCCGCCGTCTCACCCAGTTTGTCAGGATCGGCCAGGTACGCTTGGAAAACCTGCCGCAGCATTTCGCATGCGCGCCGATTCACTTCGGAAACGCGCGGATTATAATAAACGTTCTGGTACAGGAATTTTCGCAAATCGCGATTCGCCTGGGCCAAATCATCGCTATAACGAATCAGAGGCGCTGGCTGCTGGCGCGCTTCGTCTGCACCTTGGATCCCGGCATCTGCAATGGATTTTGCGCTGGTCGAGACCAGATCATGCACTTCGGTGTCGATAATGTCTCGAATGATTAGCTTGTGCAGTTCCGGCTCCCGAGCGTCAGCGTAGCGTGCCATCACAGCCCGCAGGCTTCGCTGCCAAACCTCGTTTTTTTTCAGTTGCGTCGCGTCGAGGATTTCAAAATCGACCGCGTCATCCAGGTCATGGCTGTAATAGGTGATCTCGTCTGCCAGATCTGCGACCTGCGCCTCCAGCGAAGGGCAACGATAGCTTTGAAAAGTAGTACGTGTCTGCGGTCTTGTCGTGTCTTCCATCTCATGAAATGCTCCGTGTTTCCGCAGGCCTTCGCGCACTTCGAATGAGAGGTTCAAGCCCGGAAACTTTGGATACGGATCTTCCAGGAGTTCGACTACTCGCACGCTCTGGCGGTTGTGATCGAAGCCACCATGATCGCGCATGCCTTCAGCCAGCATCTCTTCGCCCGAATGTCCGAAAGGCGCGTGTCCAAGATCGTGCGCAAGCGCGATCGCTTCGGCGAGATCTTCGTTCAGGCGTAATGCGCGAGCAATGGTACGGCTAATGGACGCTACCTCAATGGAGTGCGTCAGGCGGGTGCGCAGGTGGTCCCCGGTGCCATTCAAAAAGACCTGGGTCTTGTACTCCATCCGGCGAAACGCGCGCGAATGAATGATCCGCGCCCGGTCGCGTTGGAATTCAGTGCGAAACGCATGGCCCGGCTCCGAATTTTGCCGGCCGCGCGAGTCGCCGGACTTTTCCGCAAACGGCGCAAGCACAGCGCGCTCGCTGGCTTCCATTTCCTCGCGTGTTTTGAAGAAAAGCGCGAGGCGAGGCGCCGGAGGTTCAGAAGAATGCTTGGTCACAATTGATTCCCAATCTTATTTGTGGACCTTAGCTTTCGAAACCTCAAATCCGATATGGCCAGGAAGACTCCTCGCAAGAAATCCGCCAAAGCACGGATTCGCCGTGGCGAACAAGTCACGCCCGAACGTTTGATGGAACTGAGCTTTGCTTACGCGCCGCCGTTGATCATCAGCGCGGGTGTGAGTAACCACGTTTTCGATTCGTTGGAGGACGGCGCGAAAACGCCAGAACAAGTTGCAGAGAAAACCGGTGCATCGGCGCGGGCTCTGCGGATTCTAATGAATGCGCTCGTTGGTCTGAATCTTCTGAAGAAAAATCGGCAGGGAAAATATTCGCTTACACCCGAAAGCGCCGCCTTTCTTCTAAGCAAAAATCCAGGAACGCACGCGGGGTTCTTTGGAACCATTACGCCGCAGATCATTTCACGATGGCTACGATTGTCCGACATCGTCCGCGAAGGCCGTCCCGCCGTCGCAATAAACCAGGAAACCGAAGGCACGGAATTCTTCAGTCAGTTGGTGGAAAACATCATCCCGTTGAGCTATCCGCCTGCACAAAAGCTCGCCGATCATTTGAAAGTGGCGAAAATAAACAACGACATTCGCGTTCTTGATCTTGCCGCGGGCTCAGGCATTTGGGGAATTGCCCTCGCCCAACAATCGCCGGCGCTACGGGTGACCGCAGTCGATTGGGCAGGAATGATTCCTACGACGAAACGAATTACACAAAAGTTCGGCGTCGGCGATCGCTTCAATTATGTCGAAGGCGATCTATTGCAGGCGAATTTCGGCAGCGGCTACGACATCGCGATTCTCGGTCACATTTTGCACAGCGAAGGCGAAGATCGAAGTCGCCAGTTGCTGGCGAAAACTTTCCGCGCCCTAAAACCTGGCGGCACGATCGCAATTGCGGAATGGTTGGTAAATGACCATCGCACCAAACCGCTACCATCCCTGATGTTCGCCGTGCAAATGCTGGTGAACACTGAAAAAGGCGACACTTTCAGCTTCAATGAAATTAGAAACTGGCTGGAAAAAGCGGGTTTCAAAAAGGTGCGAAAGGTAGAAGCGCCCGGACCTTCACCACTAATCCTGGCAACAAGACCGTGGTGATGCAGACACTCTTGTCTGCATGTCGGTACTTGCAGGCACGATTGCCTGCGTCACGAATCGGCTTATCATCTACGCAGCGACCTGCTCTCATAGCGCTCAATGAAGGACGTAAAAACGAAATCGGGTAGCAAGGCCAAAGCGCGGTCGAGTCGAAAAAATATTGAGGGACTCAGCCCGTACAGCAAACCAGCGCTTCGCAGCGAAGCGTTTGCAAGGGCGCTCACCGACGCAAAGTCGTGCGTCGATGATCGTGAGAGGCTGCAAACTCTTTGCGACGAAGCAGCGAGAAAGGCAGCGGAGGTGCCCAAAGACTCCTTTAAAGAGTATTGGCCTTATCTTCAGACAATGCTGCGTTTGGTCCGTGCGCACCATCGGGGGGAATACGATCAGGTTTCGCATGATTCGCTATTATGGATCGTTGCCGCTCTCAACTATCTGAATGATCCATTCGATCTAATTCCCGACAAGACACCGTTCCTCGGCTTCATCGACGACGCAGCCGTTGTCGAATTCGTGGTCGATAGAACCCGGCAAACACTGGACGATTTCATGACCTGGGAAACAGGACCGAGATAGCCCCTGGGACCTAGACACCCATGCGCCCAGTCGTGCTAAGACTGGCGCTCGCGCGTTCCCGCAAGAAATTCAAACCAGCAATAATGCTGGGTTTTCCAGCAGGTGCCGCAGCTCTTTCAGATATTCAGCGCCGAGGGCGCCGTCGATTACGCGGTGATCGCAACTCATCGTGAGCGACATGCGATGGCCTACGATGATCTGGTCACAGTCGTCCACTACAGGGACCTTTGTGATCTTGCCAACGGCCAGAATGAAACCCTGCGGCGGATTAATGACGGCCGAAAAACTGTCGATCCCCATGCCGCCAAGGTTCGAAACTGTGAATGTGCCGCCCTGAAATTCCTCCGGCTTCATCCGTTTGTTGCGCGCGCGGTGCGCTAAATCCTTTGCCAATTCACTGATCTCCCGCAGCGATTTGTTTTGTGCAGCGCGAATAACTGGCGTGAGGAGTCCCTCTTCAATCGCAACCGCAATTCCCAGATCGATGTCGGCGTACTGCACTATTGTATCGTCATCGAATGAAGCGTTCGCTCGCGGAACCTTGACTGCGGCTTGCACGGCCGCCTTCAAAACAAAATCGTTTACGGTGATTTTCGCCGCATCCGAGCCTTCGCCTGCCGACTTCAATTCCTCACGTGCTTCCATAAGCGGCGCGGCATTGACATCGATGTCGAGATAAAAATGTGGAACTGGACCGAGGCTTTCGATGAGTCGCTGCGCAATAATCCTGCGCATTCCGGACAGTTGAATGCGCGCGCTTTCGCCGGCCCTTACAACTGCCTGAACCTTGGCCACTGGAGTAGCTGGTTTTGATTTGGCTGCAGCGCGCACGTCGGTCTCAGTCACGCGGCCTTCCGGGCCCGTCCCTTTCACGGTGGAAAGGTCAACTCCCAGCTCAGCCGCAACTCGGCGCGCAACCGGCGACGCTTTCACCCGCGCTTCCTCGGCTTTCTCGACTTTCGGCGCTGGCTTTTCAGGTTCAGCCCTTTTTTCTGCCTTCGTAGGCGCCGCTTTTTTCTCCGCTTTCTCTTCCGTTTTCGGCTTTTCTTCTTTTGGCTGCTCCGCCTTCTTCGGCTTCTCTTCCTTTTTTTCTTCTTCTTTAGCTTTTGGCTTTTCCTCTTTTTCTTCCTTCTCCTTTTCCTTCTCCTCTTCTTTGGGCGCTTCCTCGCCTTCGCCGCCGATAAACCCGATTTTGTCTCCGACATTTACCTTGCCGCCTTCTTGGACATAAATCTCGGTGAGGGTTCCGTCCTCGGGCGATTCCCATTCCATTGTCGCCTTATCGGTCTCAATCTCGGCAAGCACTTCGCCGGCCGAAACCTGGTCGCCCTTCTTTTTCTTCCACGCGACGAGGGTGCCCTCCGTCATCGTGTCACTCAATTTGGGCATCTGAATTTCAGGCATGGCGGGCTCGTTAAAGAGTTAAAGCGTTGAACGGTTAAAGCGGTAACCAAATATTTCGCTCCAACGCTTCATCGCTTCAACGTTTATGCGTAGCAAACTTGTTTCACAGCGGCGACGAGTTTGTCCGCGTTTGGGAGCACGGCTTTCTCAAGACGTTCGTTGTAGGGCATTGGCACGTCTTCTTGAGATACTCGAATGATAGGTGCGTCGAGCGCATCAAAGATGTTTTTCTGAATCCTGTAGCAAACTTCCGCGCCGACTCCACAAAATGGATGATCTTGCTCGACGATCACCACGCGATGCGTTTTTGCGACCGAATCGAAAATCGCTTTCTCATCGAGTGGCTTAATCGAACGCAGATCGACAATCTCCGCGGAGATGTCTTCTTCCTCCAGTTGGTCTGCAACCTTGAGCGCCAGCGGCACAGTTTGCGAATAACAAATGATCGAGACATCGCTGCCTTCACGCTTCACTTCCGCTTTCCCGAGTGGGATGAGCAGCTCTTCATCCGGGGGCTCCACCATTCCTTTTGAGCTGTAGAGCAACTCCGCTTCGAGGACCAGAACAGGGTTGTTGTCGCGCACGGCCGTTTTAAGCAATCCTTTTGCGTCGCGCGGCGTGGCAGGCGTGCAAACTTTCAAGCCGGGGACGCTGGCGTAAAAATTCTCCGTTGCATGCGAATGCGTAGCGCCAAGCTGATGGGCCGGTCCGTTTGGTCCACGAAAGGTGATGGGGATATTAAATTGTCCGCCAGACATCGTGTACATATTCGGGGCGTTGTTCACGACCTGATCGAATGCCACGAGGGAAAAGCTGAACGTCATAAATTCAATGATCGGTCGCAGCCCAACCATTGCCGCGCCAACTCCCAAACCAGCAAATCCGTTCTCACTGATTGGAGTGTCGATGATCCGCCGCGGGCCAAAACGCTCAAGCAAACCATGGCTAACCTTGTAGGCGCCCTGGTATTCCGCGACTTCCTCGCCCATTAGAAAAACATTCGGATCACGCTCCAGTTCTTCCGCGAGCGCTTCATTGAGCGCCTGACGATATGTGATTTCTCTCATGTTTAATCCGGACTTGGAGATGGCGCGCCCTCACCCTGTTCTTGAGCCCGTTCCACCGGCCGATGGTCGCCCAGTTCCGTCGCTCCATCGGCATATGTATAATCGTAAAGTGTGTCGAGCGGCGGCTGGGGACTTTTCTCAGCGAACTTTACGGCGGCCAGCACCGTCTCTTTCGCCCGTTTGTCGAGCAGATCGAATTGTTCGTTCGTCAATTTTCCCTCGCGCGTGAGCTGCGCGCGCAAACGCGTGATCGGATCGTCGAGCCGATATTTCTCCAGTTCTTGTTTCGTCCGGTAACTTGCCGGATCCGACATCGAGTGGCCGCGATAACGATAGGTACGCATTTCCAGGAACGCCGGATGCGGCTCCTTCCGGATGGAATCTACAATCTCGGCAACCTTGTCGCGGACTTCGCGAAAGTTCATTCCATCGACGATTTCTCCTGGAATGTCGTAACCCTCCGCCCGATCCACGATTTGCCTGAGCGACGTTGATCGCGTCACGGATGTACCCATGGCGAATAGGTTGTTTTCACAAATGAAAACGATCGGCAATTTGTAAAGAGCCGCCAGATTCAACGCTTCGTGGAAGGCGCCTTGATTGATCGCTCCATCACCGAAGAAGCAGAGCGTTACACGATCTTCGCCCCGGTATTTGATGGCAAAAGCCATTCCAACTGCCAGGGGAACGTGAGCGGCGACAATGGCGTGGCCGCCATACATGTGATTTTTTCGGTCGAAGAAATGCATCGAGCCGCCCAAGCCGCGCGAGCAGCCTGTTTCCTTTCCAAAAAGCTCCGCCATACATGCGTCCGCGCTGGTGCCACGAGCAAGAGCGTGGGCATGATCGCGGTAGGCGGTAATAATGTAGTCGTCATCACGAATGGCAGCGATCGCGCCGGTCACAACTGCTTCCTGACCGATGTAAAGGTGACAAAAACCGCCGATCTTCTGCGCTTGATACTGCTGACTGGCGCGTTCCTCGAAACGCCGGATCAACAGCATCAGCGAGAGCATCTCGACTTCGTCGCGCTGCTCCACCGGCTGCATCGTGATTATCCAGCAGCAACAGGACGCAACCGCGCGGGGTGCGCTCGCGATCTCTCCCTGATCCGCCCCACGTTCATGCAAACCACAAATAGAAAAGTGAAAACCAAATCGCTGATGAGTGAATTGCGGAAGAACATCCAGCTCGGCGTCGCGCTGTATTCAGGCAAGCCAACCGTCAGCGATTGAATCAGTCCGGCAAAATTTTTCGCGTAACCGGGGTCGTAAATCCACGAAACGGAGTTGGTAACGGCGTAAAAGATGAGCGAAGCAGCCACCGATGCGGGCAGCAGCGTTTTCCACGAGGCGCGACGTTGTAGGAGCAACCCAAGGCAGCCGACAATGGCGAAGCCAACGTAGTGCGAGAGCACGAAGGGACTAACGAGTGAAAAGCCGTAGTGGGCGTTCAACACAAGGTCCGAAATCAGCAGCGCCATCATGGGAACAGTGAATTTGTACTTCCGCGGGAAGTAAGCAGCCGCGCAGAGTGCAATTGCGGCGATCGGCGCGAAATTCAGCCACCCGATGGAATGTGAGTCTCCGAAGAAGCCGGTGACGATGCGAAATAGTACCGCGGCGATGATGAGAAGAAGCGCAGGAATCATTCCACAGAATCTATCCGGACGACGACATATGCAATGGGCATTTGGGAACTGCCACGATCCTGAGCAGAACCAAGCGGAATCGAGGATCCCGAGCAAGGATCCAGAAGATCCATCTGCTTCGCTTGGAGCGACACTACTTCGCCGCCGTCAGCGCCTTATTCAGCCTCGCCTTGCGGCGATTCGCAGCATTTTCATGAATGATTCCGCGCTTGGCAGCTTTATCAATAGCTGAGATTAACGCGCGAACTTGCTCCGGACTCGGCGTTTGCACAGAGCGCACTGTCTTCTGCATCGTTCGCAGATGCGTCACGACGCTGCGATTGCGTAGCGATCGTTTCACTGTCTGGCGAGCGCGTTTGGCGGCTGACTTGGTGTTTGCCATTGTAATCAAAAAAAATTTATGGATCTGCACGCTCGCGAGCGCATTGCGATTGTCAACCCTTGGAGGGTTTCCAAGCCTGCGTTGAATTCACCCGCCGACGCACAAGCGGCGCATCCGTACGGGGCTAAACGCTACAATCGCTTGTTCAATTCGAGCTTCGCTTTTTGTCGCTGAGCAGCAAGTGCCCCTCCCTTTCGCATTTGTTCGACAGAGAGCGCAGCGTCGGAAGCTGGAGCAGCAATTGTCTGGCCCTGGTTCTGAGGTTTTGCGCTCGCGGTTACGAAAGTATTAGTGGGTTGCGATCGCGGTGCCTTTGCGACTTTCGGCAAGTGCTCAGGGGTAATCTGTACGAGTGCCCCAGGCGGGACGCGATCATAGAGTGCGGCAACATCACTCGACTTCATTCGAACGCAGCCGTAGCTGGCCGGCCGGCCGATGTTCTTCTCCTGCGGCGTACCATGAATGTAAATGCAACGCTGAAAGGCATGCGCGTTTTGCGCTTCAAGTCCGCGCAACCAGATGATACGTGTGGTCACCGGGTCGCGCCCGGGAGCATTGGGTTGAAGAACTTCGCCGGTTAATCGCCGATTGTGGAAGACCGCGCCGGTGGGTGCGTTGTCACCAATTTTTTTCTCTATGGCAAGGTAACCCAGAGGAGTTGTCATTCGTCCCCAGTAATCGCCAACGCCGAACATGGAGGTGGACACTGGATAAGTCGCCACTTTCCCGCCGTTCTGCACAAGCATCAGCTTCTGATCACGCACGCTGATGATGAGCTGGTTTGATGTATCGACCGGCGTGAGAGCAAAGGCAGGCGCAATTGAAACGAAACCAAAAAGTACTGCCAGGGGCCGACGCATGCGCAATTTCTTACTCGATTATTTGGATTTGTCACGCGGGAATTGCATCGCCCGCACCTGATCTGCCAAAATTAATCTTCGACCAACGACTGCTGAAGGAAGAAATGCAGACGTAAAGGAAACCGCCCTGGAACATCAGCAGGAACGGGACTGAGAAAAACTGGCCATGCGCGATCGCGAATATCACGAAGTACGTGAAATAAATTGCGAAACCCAGTTCAGCCAGGGGAAGGGCTGATTTGAGCGGCCGGTATTTGCAGCTGCGCCATGCCTGCGACCTTCGTTCAATGCCATACTTGGGTGTGCGCGTGAAGTCGGATTTGTGATTGATGAGCGCTTCTAGAACTGCGCGAGCATTGTTGAGCGAAAGACCAATTCCCAATGCAAGCAGGCATGGCAGAAAAAGAACCTCTTTCATCCATGTCCGTGGGTGCAGCTCGCGTTGGGCACAAATATAAAAAACCGCCACCGAAGCCGATGCTGCGAGAAAGATCGGAATATCAATCAGCAACGTGCGTAGCCACCCACCTTGAGGTCCTCCGGACGAGGGGTGCAGAAGCACGCAGAGACAAGCAAGCAGTAGGTACGCGAAGTTAGACATCAAATGCCCCGTGGCTTCGAGCTTGATCGGGAACGGAAGGTCGCTGCGCCAAATCGTGGGCAATAATTTCTTACAGGTTTGAACAGAGCCTTTCGTCCAGCGATGCTGCTGAGACTTGAAGCCATTCATGTCCACGGGCAGCTCGGCCGGAGTCACAACGTCCGAAAGATAGATAAATTTCCAGCCTGCGAGCTGGGCGCGATAGCTGAGATCGAGGTCCTCGCACAGTGTATCATATTGCCAGCCTCCGCTTTGCTCGATACAGGAACGTCGCCAGAGTCCGGCCGTTCCATTGAAATTGAAAAACCGGCCGCTGCGGCTGCGAGCGGTTTGCTCCAGCAAAAGGTGTCCGTCCAAAAAGATCGCCTGCATGCGCGTGAGCAACGAATAACCGCGATTTAAATGTCCCCAGCGGGTCTGAATCATTCCCACTTTCGGGTCGGTGAAGTAATGGATTGTTCGCTTCAGTAAATCCTTTTGTGGAACAAAATCGGCGTCCAGGATACAAACGAATTCGCCTTCAGCCGCCTCCAGTCCTATCGCCAGCGCGCCGGCTTTGAAACCCGTGCGATCAAGCCGATGAATGCGTTGAACGTTGAAACCGCGCTGTTGCAGTTCCTCCGCGCACGAGGCAGTGATCTCGCGGGTTTCGTCGGTTGAATCGTCTAAGACCTGGATTTGCAGAAGCTCCCGGGGATAATCCAGTTCGCTCACGGAACGAATCAAACGCTCGGCGACGTACACCTCGTTAAAGATCGGAAGTTGCACCGTCACCATTGGCAGTTTTTTAAAATGACCCGCCGGCACCGGTGCCCGCTTCCGGTTCTTCAAGTACAGATAGATGATGAAATAGCGATGGACACCATAGGTCGACAGTCCGATGAGCACGCCCAGATAACAAACCGACCAGATAATGTGTCCGAGGCTTCCTTGCATGGGAGTTCTACAGCCCCGAAAGTTTTTCGGGGTAAGCCCGACATGATGCCGCTTTCACCATGTGCGTCAATTCAAAAATCGTAGTTTTGCCTCTGAAAATCGCCGCCGCATTCCGTTGATACACAACAATCTCCTCTCGATTTCGTAATTGGGAGGGCGAACGGTCTGACAATCTCTTTGATTGTCAAAGGGCGGGCGATTTTTTCGCACGGATTGGACTGACCCGATTATTTCGATCCACCTTTCGCTCGAGACATTCACTCTTGCCTGAAGCAGCGAGCAGAGTAACGGTGATGGGCCAATTTTCGCAACCGGCAGGCATCAGTTGGGAACCACCATGACGAAACGAAGGCGCGACCGTTTCGAACGATTCAAGATCATCTTTCCTATCCTCCTGGCAGGATGGATTCCGTCGATCTTGACGCTTATTGTCTCCTACACAATCCTGCGCGACACCCTGGAATCTAGAATCCTGCGCGACCGGCAGACTCTAATTCAATTGGTGGGGCACCTCGTCGCCCATGACCTGAGCCGCAGCAGCAGCGTTATTGAATACTATCAGACGCTGCCGGAAATGGTGAAAAACTTAAGCGCGCCAAATCCACAGCTTGCTCAGCAATGGCTCAACTCGGCGTTTTATTCCCATCCGCAGAACGATGGGATGTTCATCACCACGGCGAACGGCGATCTTATCGCGTCGATCCCCACGGCTTCAGAGATGATCGGCAAGGATTTTGGCTCGGAGTACTGGCGCAACCAAGCGGCGGCGGCAGACGCAACCTTTGTCTCGGCAATTCATCCCAGGCTGTCGGACAACCGGCCCGCTACTGATATCGTCGGCGCAGTGCGCGCGCCAGACCGAACCCTCCTGGGTTATGTCGGAGTTTCCGTTCTGGTTGAAAGAATTGGCCGGCGCCTGTCCGCGATTGAATTTTCAGATCGACTTCTTTTTGAAGTGCTCGACCAAAACGGAGTCGCGCTTTTTGCCAGTGATTTTAAGCCAAATCCTGCAACGCCTGCGCCGAAGGCAAATGAAGGGTTGATTAAAGAGATCGGCCTGAGCAAAAGCGGGCATTTCGAGCGTCACGGTAATCTTTATTCTTTCAGCCCGATCGAATCCACCGGTTGGGTGGCCGTAGTGGTGCAGCCGCGAACCCTGGCTTACAAACCGGTTCACGATCTTTTGGGACGAATGACAGTACTGGCAGCCTGGTTGATCGTGCTCACCGGGGTCTTCGCATGGCTGGGCAGTGCGTATTACCAGCGCCAACTGGAAGCCAAGCAGCAGCTGGAGCGCGAAGTGATCTTCAACGAAAAAATGCTTGCGAACATGCCCAGCGGCATCGCCTTCATCGATCCGGCTTCCCGCCGGTTCCTCCACGCCAACCATGCGTTTGCCCAGATGGCGGAACGTTTTGGCAACGT
>Ga0137412_10003518_pt1 | contig 12483 bp, 9 predicted proteins | sample CZODoug2_1_16fun_FD_122160 | JGI IMG/M metagenome (GOLD analysis project Ga0137412, IMG submission 122160) | Vadose zone soil fungal communities from Angelo Coast Range Reserve, California, USA - CZODoug2_1_16fungal (Hybrid Assembly) | ecosystem: Environmental > Terrestrial > Soil > Vadose zone...
CGGTCACCAAGGTCTTCTTTCAGCCCGGCGCGAATATCCCGACGGCCATCGCCCAAATCGTGGCCACGGAACAGCAGCAACTGAAGCAGCTTCCGCCTGGAGCCTTGCCGCCGCTGATCATTAAATACTCCGCCTCCGCCATTCCGGTCATTCAACTCGGAATCTCCAGCCCGACGATGACCGAACCTGCGCTTTTCGACGCGGCATTCAATTTCCTGCGCCCGCGACTGGTGACCATTCCCGGCGTTGCCGTGCCTTACCCCTACGGCGGCAAATCGCGGCTGATCTCGGTGGATCTCGATACCTCAGCGCTGCTCGCCAAAGGCCTGACGCCCAATGACATCGTGAACGCGGTCAACGCGCAAAATCTCATCCTGCCTTCGGGTACCGCCAAAATCGGATCGACTGAATTTGCCATCGCATTGAACGGATCGCCCGATACGATTGCGGGGCTCAACCACATCCCGGTCGTGACCAAGAACGGCGCCACCACTTATTTGTCGGAGGTCGCGCACGTCAGGGACGGATTCTCGCCGCAGACGAATATCGTGCGCCAGAACGGGGAGCGGGGCGTGCTGATGCCCGTAATCAAGAATGGCGGCTCTTCGACCCTGGACATCATCAGTAACTTGCGGGCGGTTTTGCCGGTTGCCGCTCAGATACTGCCGAAGGACATTGTCATCACGCCTCTTTTCGATCAATCCGGTTTCGTGAAAGCGGCCATCAGCGGTGTGGTGCGCGAGGCGGTGATCGCGGCCTGCTTGACCGCGATGCTGATTCTGGTGTTTCTGGGCAATTGGCGCAGTACCTGCATTATCGCGGTGTCCATTCCGCTCTCCATTCTGTGCTCGATCATCACCCTGTACATCGTCGGGCAGACGTTGAACATCATGACGCTCGGCGGCCTTGCGCTGGCGGTCGGCATCTTGGTCGACGATGCGACCGTCACGATTGAAAATATCGAGCGGCATATTCATTTGGGGTCGGATCTGCACAAGGCCATTTTGGATGGTGCCGGTGAAATCGCCGTCCCGGCGCTGGTATCCACGCTGTGCATTTGTATCGTGTTCGTGCCGATGTTTTTCTTGACGGGCGTTGCAAGGTATTTGTTCGCGCCGCTGGCGGAGGCGGTGGTGTTCGCGATGCTCGCCTCTTATGTGCTGTCGCGCACGCTGGTGCCGACCCTGGTGATGCTGTTGATGGATCACACGCCGCAGCACGCCGATGCACCTGTCAGCTTGCTGCAGCGGGTTTACCGGGCATTTGACGCGCGCTTCGAGAGGCTTCGCGCTGGATACAGCATCATTCTCGGGTCGGTGCTGGAGCGGCGGCGCGCCTTTGCCGGCGGCTTCCTGGCGTTCTGCGTGCTCTCCTGCGGGATTGTGTTTCTATTGGGGCGGGATTTCTTTCCCAGCGTGGACGCCGGTCAAATTCGACTGCACATGCGCATGCCCTCCGGCACGCGCATCGAGGAGACCGCACGGGCGGCGGACCAGATCGAAGCCGTCATCCGCACCGTGATACCGGCGAGCCAACTCGAAACGATGCTCGACAATCTCGGCGTCCCCGTCAGCAGCATCAACAATACGTACAGCAACGCCGGCGCCTTCGGCACCTTGGATGGCGAGATTCAGATATCGCTGAATGAAGGCCATGCGCCGAGCCAGCGCTATATCGAAGAAATGCGGCGCCGGCTGCCCGCCCGCTTCCCGGGCGTGGAATTCTTTTTCCAGCCTGCCGATATGGTTACGCAGATTTTGAATTTTGGGCTGCCCGCCGCCATCGACGTGATGTTTACAGGCGCTGATGTGCGGACCAACTACGGGTTCGCCGCGAAAATCATGAAGCAGATCAAGCAAATCCCGGGTGCAGTGGACACCCACATACACCAAAGACTGGATTTACCGACGTTGGCGTTGCAAATGGACCGTACACAGCTGCAGACATTGGGATTGACCGCCAACGATGTGGCGCAGAATCTGCTCGCGACAACCGCCGGTACGACTCAGACATCGCCCGGCTTCTGGTTGGATCCCGCGAATGGGGTGGTTTACAATTTGGCGGCGCAGTCGCCGCAGTATCAGATCGACAGCGTGGATGCGCTGCTGCGGACCCCGGTGCGGACGGCGTCAGGCAGTTCCCCGCAATTGCTGAGTAATTTGGTCAGCGTCGCGCCCGCCGCCCAACTCGCCGTGGTATCGAGATATAACCTCACTCCTGCCGTCGATGTCTTCGTGAGCGTGCAGGGAAAGGATCTGGGCAGCGTCGCCGTCAAGATCAACGCGCTGGTCGATGACATGCGATCGCAATTGCCGCGAGGCTCGGCGGTAGCCGTGAGAGGACAGGCGCGGACCATGCGCTCCTCCTTTGTTGAGCTGGGCGTGGGTCTCGTGATGGCGGTCGTCATGGTGTATTTACTGATCGTGGTGAACTTTCAGTCCTGGATCGACGCCTTCATCATCATCACCGCCTTGCCGGCGGCGCTGGCGGGAATTTGTTGGATGCTGTTCCTGACCGCGACTACCTTGAGTGTGCCGGCGTTCACCGGGGCCATCATGACCATGGGCGTCGCCACCGCCAACAGTATTTTGATCGTGTCGTTTGCGCGGCAGCGCATGAATGAAGGCTTGGATCCGGTCAGTGCCGCTCGCGATGCGGGTGCGACCCGCATCAGACCCGTATTGATGACCGCGCTGGCCATGATCATCGGCATGATTCCCATGGCCCTGGGCTGGGGCGAGGGCGCTGAGCAAAATGCGCCCCTGGGCCGTGCAGTCATTGGCGGCCTGTTATTTGCCACGGTCTCCACCTTATTTTTTGTGCCGGTCATTTACGCCGGTTTGCATCGGCGCCTCGAACAGCGCAAGCATGCGCGTGGGATAATTTAGTATGTCAATACCATCGCGCGTGCCGGCCGTGAAACGCGCAAAGTTCATCGTCGGCGCCATTGTGGGCGCCATGCTGGTGGGAGGCGTCATCATTTTTGTGGTGCGAGGCTTCCAGGCTTCCGCGCTCGCGGCATCCACGGAACTTCACGCCAAGCAGTACGTCACCACCATCAACCCCAAGCCGGGCGGCGAAGGAATGCCTTTGACCCTGCCGGGCACGCTGCAGGGAATCAACGAAGCCACGGTGTATGCCCGCAGCAACGGTTACATACTGCGCTGGACCAAGGACATCGGCAGTTCTGTGAAGAAGGGCGAACTGCTGGCGGAAATCACGGCGCCGGAAATCGACCAGGAACTGTCGCAGGCGGTGGCCGCACAGCAGCAGGCTGCCTCGAGCGAAGCCCTCGCAAGAAGCACGGCAGAGCGGTGGAAGAGCCTGCGCGAAAAGGACGCGGTCACACAGCAAGACTTGGACGAGCGGCAGAGCACCTACCTTCAGGCGCAGGCCAGTCTCGCCTCGGCTCAGGCGAACACCGCGCGGCTGCGCAACTTGCAGGGATTCAATAAAGTCGTTGCGCCATTCGATGGCGTCGTGACCAGCCGCAATATCGACATGGGCGATTTGGTTGATGCCGGAAATGGCGGCGTGGGCAAGGCCCTGTTTACGATCGCGCAGCTTGATCCACTGCGTCTCTATGTGTTCGTGCCGCAGGTGTACGCCCGGCAGGTCAAAGTCGGCGATGTGGTGACGGTGAATTTGGCGGAGCACCAAGGCGCAGAATATCAAGGCAGCATTGCCCGTACCGCCCGGGCCATCGACACCGGCACGCGCACCATGCAGGTCGAGATCAGGGTACCGAACCCGAAGGAGGAGCTTATCGCCGGCGCGTACGTGCAGGTGAATTTGCCGATCAAACAAGACGGGACGGCGCTGCTCGTTCCCACGAACGTGCTCTTGTTTCGGCCCGATGGCCCGCGCGTCGCGACGGTCGATGCGCAAGGCCGGGTGCGGTTGACTACGGTCAAGCTTGGTACTGATTTTGGCAGCATTGTGGCCGTCATCAGCGGTCTTCAGGCCGATGACCGCGTCATTCTAAATCCTGCCGACTCGCTGGCTGACGGCGACGTCGTGACCTTGCGATAGCGATGCGCGGTGGCCCTGCATATACGGCGCGCGCCATCGGCATGGCGGTCCTGCTCACCGGCTGTGCGGTGGGACCCGATTATCAGCGGCCTGCCGCCGATATACCGCCGGCATGGCAGCCGACGGCGCCTTGGCATGAAGCCATGCCGAGCGACACGGCGCTCAAGGGCAACTGGTGGGAGTTGTTCCAGGATCCCGATTTGAACCCGCTGGTCGAGGAGGCACTCACCAGCAATCAGAACCTGCGCGTGGCGGCTGCGCGCCTGGAGCAGGCACACGATCAGCTTAAGGTAGCCCGATCAGCTTTATTCCCCTCCGTCGATCTCTCTTCCTCGGCAGTGCGCAGCAGGGACTCCGCGAACCGTCCGCCGGCGGCCTATTCAATCCCGAACCAAGCCACCGTACAGAACGATTTTCGAATTGGACCCACGGTGAACTATGAACTCGACCTGTTTGGACGGGTGCGGCGGGAGGTGGAGGGCGCAAGGGCCACAGCGGAGCAGGCCGAAGCGGATTTCGAAAACACGCGGCTGGTGCTGATGGCCGCCTTGGTGACGGATTATTTCTCTCTGCGGGAGACCGATGCCGAGATCGATGTCGTGCGCCGTAGTTTGGATCTGCAGCGCGGCGCGCTCAACTTTGTTTCATCGAGACATGATTTGGGCTTCGCTACCGGGTTGGACCTCGCGCAGCAGGAGGCACTGCTCGATGCCAGCGCGACTCAGCTCGAGCTTCTGCAAAATCAGCGCGCGCAGTTCGAGCACGCGATCGCGACCCTGATAGGCGCGCCTGCGCCGAGTTTTACTCTTGCGCCTGCCGCGGCCGCTCCGCCCTTGCCGGTGTTGCCGGTGGGTCTGCCCTCTGACTTGTTGCAGCGACGCCCCGATGTGGCTTCCGCCGAGCGTGCCATGGCGGCGGCGAACGCCCGCATCGGTGTCGCACGGGCCGCGTACTTTCCCAGCATCGATCTTGCGCCCGGTTTGGGCGTGCCGAGCGTGGGATGGGAGAGCAATACGCTGGCGAGCTTGTTCACGGCGCCCGCCCGGCTCTGGTCGATCGGCCTTTCCGCCTCGCAGACGCTGTTTGACGCAGGAAAGACGCGGGCCAATGTGCGGTTCGCGGATGCGGACTATACGGCAGCCGTGGCTGCGTACCGGCAAACGGTGCTTAACGCGATGGAAGAAGTTGAGAACGGCATCACCGGCTTGAGCACACTCGCGCGCGCGGAAATTCAGGCGCAAGCCAGCGTGCGCAGTGCCCAGCGGGCCTTTGATATTGCCAGCGACCGCTACAAAGGTGGCGTCGACACGTATCTCGATGTCATCACGGCCCAACAGACGCTTCTGACGAATCAGCGCCAGGCGGTGCAGATCCAGGGGCAGCAATTCGCCAATGCGGTGTTTTTGGTCAAGGCGCTGGGCGGCGGATGGAGCCAGCCTGCGCCGCCGGTTTCGCGGCGCAACTAGGGCGCCGCCTACCCTTTGACGCCGGCCGCCTTGTGCAAGGTGTCGATGGCGGCGGGAGGCGATAGGGCATTCGACTGCACGAAGTCCACGCCGAGTGCGGTCAGCCATTCCTGCTCGGCTGCCGTGTCGGTGTGTTTGGCCACCGTGTGCATGCCGAGGACGCGCGCCATCTGCACCACGCCGGTGATGGCCGCCTGCGATATCTTGTCGGTGCGCATTCTTGAGGTGATTTCGGGTGCCAGCTTCACATAGCGGACGCCGGGCAGGCGCAGCAACTCGAAGCATTCAGTGCGCAGTGCAAAATCATCCAGCACCAGCGGACAGCCCAGGCGATGCAGCGCGGTGGCCACACCACGGACCCTATCGGCAAGCTTGAGTGCCGTCGGCGAATCGACTTCGAATGCGATCGTCCCCTTGGGCACCGAGGACTTGAGCAGGCACAGTTCGACGAACTTGATGAAATGCTCGTCGTGCAGCGCGGTGCTGGTGAGATTCACGGACAACATGATTTCGCTGGTCTGCCACGTGCTTGGATGACGAATCAGCCAGCCGATGAGTTCGCTGATGACGCGCCGATCGATCATGGAACCCAAGCCGTTCTCGACGGCGGCTTTCAACATCGCATGCGGCGCGGCATTCGGTGAGTCTTCGGATCCGGAGCGCAGCAACACCTCGTAGCGCTTCAAGTGGCTGCCCTTGCTCAAGGGCACCAGGCGCTGCACATGCAGCGCAATGGGACTCTTGCGTATGGCGTCGTTCAGCCGATCGATCGCGGGCGGGATGCCCTTTTGCGGCTGCGGCTTTTCCGCAAGCTCCGGCGGTGCCGCCGCGGCGGGTGCGGCGGGTGCGGCGTGCGCAGCAGGTGCGGCAGGTGTGGCGTGCGCAGGAGGTGCGGGCGCAGCAGGGCGGGCGGGTGTGGTCGATCGCGCCGCACCCACGTGGCTGACATAGCTTGCGGGGCGCGAGGCGTTCGTGGGATGCGAGAGGCCGGCGGGACGCACCGGTCCGCGCGAGACGATCTGTTCGAGTTGAGCGGCGATGGTTTTGGGCCCCAGTGCGAGCGGCGCAGCGCCTGCCTGTGCCGCGGCTGCCCTCGCGGCCGGCGCTGCGGGCGGGGGCGGAGCGGGGCGATAGGCGGCAGCGGCGCTCGGCGTTGGTCGCGAGTGGGGTTCCGGAGCCGGACTCGCCGGCGCGGGGCCGCGATCCGGACGCATCGCTGCAAATTGGACCACTGCCTGATGCAACTTCGGTGTCATCAGCTTCGGCGTGCCGTGCGCAATGATTCGCGCGTCCATGATGATCATGATCAATCCGACGACCGCTCGCCGGGCATTCACGGCTCGAACCATCACGGCCGAGCGTGAATCGCCCAAATCAAATGTCAATATCGGGGCGGCGGTCGGATCGGTAAAGGCTTCGGCGGCCTCGAGGACCGCATTGTGCTCATCGGGTCCCATGGAGCTTTCGCTCAGCCACAGCATTTCGCCGGCTTCGTCATGCAAGGATACGGCGTGGGCGCGATTCGGTTCGACTGCCGCGCGCACCTTCTGACAGACAGCATCAAAATCAACAAGCGGACTATCCGATTGCATCAAGGGTTTGCCCTGCTCCATAAATCCGCTACTCGTTGTATGGCTGTATATCTACCGTACCGGCGGCCGTCCTGATGTGATGTCTTCGCCAAAACACGACAGTTGGGGGCCGCAGTGCAACCGGTATTACATATCGTCGGTAAATTTGTGCGCCTGCGGGCTACACTCAAGGCATGACCACGCCGTCGCACAACCGTCAATTCAAATACTACGATTTCGTGATGGCTGCCTATGTGTGCGTTTTGCTGTGCTCCAATCTGATCGGGCCGGCAAAAGAGACCACCATTTTGCTGCCTTTCGGCGGCAGCGTGACCTTTCTCGCCGGTGTTCTGTTTTTCCCGATTTCCTACATTTTCGGCGATATATTGACCGAAGTGTATGGCTACGGCCGCGATCGGCGCGTGGTTTGGGCGGGTTTTGCAGCGCTGGCCTTTGCATCCATCATGGCCGCCGTGGTGGTGCACTTGCCGCCCTCGGACGCATCGCGCGCCAACCAAGCGGCGGTGGAATCGATATTCGGCAACACGCCACGCATCGTGGTTGCCTCGATCACCGCGTTTCTTTGCGGCACGTTCATCAACAGCTATGTGTTGGCAAAGATGAAGATCTGGACCCAGGGCCGTTGGCTATGGACGCGCATCGTCGGCTCGACCCTGTGCGGCGAGCTGGTGGATTCAATCATCTTTTATTTTGTCGCCTTCTACGGGCGTATGCCGGCGAGCCATCTGGTCGCGATCATGTTCACGCAATACGCGCTGAAGAGCGGCTGGGAAATCGTTGCCACGCCCGTGACGTATCGCGTGGTCGCATTCCTCAAGAAAGCTGAAAAGGAGGATTACTACGACATCGGCACCAATTTCACGCCTTTCTCCCTAAAGGCCTGAGCCTGGCGTCAGGCTCCCAGACCCCGAGCTCCTAAACCCTCGCTTCCCACTGCAATTGGTCGCGCCTTCGCCATGATTTGCCACGACCACACCCGCAGCCCGCCCGAATGTGGGGCCGTAATGGTTCCCATGGGGCGACGGTCGTCGTCTCGAATGGCGAGGAGCGAGGAGTTTGTCATGAGCACTAGATATTCCAGGTTGGTTTGGACGATTGGCTTGATGGGCGTCAGCGCCGCGGCCTTGGCCGGCGAACCGAAGCCTCGGCCACCGCAGGAGCCGGTCGGATTCGTATCGGGCGCGGTGATCGGGGCGTTTGCGGCAGGCCCGATCGGCGCCGTCGTAGGCGCGGGACTCGGCACGTGGCTGGGCAATCGAGTCCACCGCGCGAGCGAGGCCAAGAAGGCCGAAGCACAGGTTGCGGTGCTGGAAAGCGATAAATCCGATTTGCAGACGGAAAAGTCGGCGCTCCTGACCGAAAAGACGCAACTGGCCGAAACCAACCAAACCCTGGCTGCCAAGCTCGATGATCTGTCGCAGAAGATCAAGACCGCCCAGACCGCCAAAGATGATGCTTCCGAGGTCCTCGATGGGCTGCAGGGCGACGTGCTGTTCCGTACCGCCAGCGCGGAAATCACACCGGACATTGCGCATCAGATTCAGGTGCTGGCGCAGGCGGTGACTAAATCCCCGGAGCTGAAAATTCGAGTCGATGGCTACGCAGATCCGCGCGGTACGATCGATACCAACATGAAGCTCTCCCAGGACAGAGCCAATGCGGTGCGCGATCTGCTGCTTGCCTCCGGAGTCGGCGAAGAAGCGCTCGAGGTCAATGCTTACGGAAAAAGCCAGAGCACCGCCGAGGACAACGACGGGTATGCGTTGGAGCGTCGCGTCCGCTTGACACTGAAGATGGAATCCGGCGCAGCCGTCGCCCAGGTGGGCAAGAATGAGTGATGCGGGGCGAAAACCAAGGTGAGGTCGAAGCGGCCCGGAGCTCGCTAAAAGCTCCGGGCCGCACTTGTTTCCGCGCGCGCCATCAGCCTACGATAGCGCATGAGCGCACCCCCAAAGATTGTGGTCTTGGATCGATATCAGACCGGAGAGTCTGCGAATCCTTCTCATGAAAACATTCTCGCGGGGATTCCGCGCACGCGCGTATCGAATCAGTACACGGATGCGCGCGGGGAATTTTTCTGCGGCATTTGGACCAGCACGGCCGGCAAATGGCGCGTTCGCTACACGGAGCATGAATTCTGCGTGATCATCGAAGGTCGCGTGCGTATCGAATCGGTTACGGGAGAGAAGTACGAACTCAAGGCAGGGGATGCCTTCGTCGTGCCGGCAGGCTTTGAGGGAGTCTGGGAAGTCAGCGAGCCCTGCAAAAAATGGTATTCGATCTTCGAACCGAAACCCAGAGCTTGATGCCCAAAGCCTCAGGCCGTCTCGCGAATGACGGCGCCCAGTGTTTCCACGATGCGTTCGATTTGCTTGGGCTCAATGACCAGCGGCGGCGCCATCGCAATCGTATCGCCGGTCTGGCGCACCATGACGCCCCGCTCGAAGCACTTTAAAAATACCTCGAAGCCGCGCGCACCGGGTTTGCCCTGCCGCGGCTCCATCTCGACCGCGCCGATCAAACCGTAGTTTCGTACGTCAATGACATGCGGCAGACCCCGCAATGAGTGAACTGCACTTTCCCATTGCGCACTCAAAGACGCCGCCCGCGTAAGCAGGCCTTCCTTCACGTAGATATCCAGGGTCGCCAAGGCGGCCGCGCAGGCGACCGGATGCGCGGAGTAGGTGTAGCCGTGAAACAGCTCGATCGAATTGTCCGGGCCCTGCATGAACGCGTCGTAGATCTTGCGCTGTGAAAACACGGCACCCATCGGTATGGCGCCGTTCGTCAATCCCTTGGCCGTCGTCATCAGGTCGGGCGTCACGTCGAAAGCCTGTGCGGCGAAGGGTTTTCCAACCCGGCCAAAGCCCGTGATCACTTCGTCGAATATCAACAGGATGTCATGCTTGTCGCAGATCTCGCGCAGCCGCTTCAAGTAGCCCGCGGGCGGCAATACCACGCCGGCGGAGCCTGAAATGGGTTCAACGATGACCGCCGCGATGGTCGAGGCATCATGCAATGCGATCAGGCGTTCCAATTCGTTGGCAAGATGCGTGCCCCACTGCGGCAGACCGCGCGAGAACGCGTTGTGTTCGATATCCAGCGTGTGCGGCAGATGGTCCACGCCGGGCAGCATGGATGAGCCGAAAAACTTGCGATTGTTCACCATGCCGCCGACGGACATGCCGCCGAATCCCACACCGTGATAACCCTTCTCGCGCCCGATCAAACGGGTGCGCTGACCGGCGCCACGCGCCCGGTGGTAGGCGATCGCGATCTTCAACGCCGTATCGACGGACTCCGAACCGGAATTGGTAAAAAAGATTCGATCGAGTCCGGGAGGCGCAACCTTGGCCAAGCGATTCGCGAGTTCAAACGCAAGCGGGTGCCCCATCTGGAAAGTGGGTGCAAACTCCATGGTCGTGAGCTGCTTTGTGACCGCCTCGGTGATCTCGCGGCGGCCGTGGCCGGCGTTCACGCACCAGAGGCCCGCGACGCCATCGAGGACTTCGCGACCGTCTTGGGTCCAGTAGAACATCCCCTGCGCTCGCGCCAGCAGGCGCGGATTGGCTTTGAATTGGCGATTCGCCGTGAACGGCATCCAGAATGCGTCGAGTTCCGGATTTATCGCGGCGGGAGTGAGCTGGGCATTCATGGCTTTTAAGTCCTTGCGATCGAAGGCGTGGAAGACCCGATGATAAGGAAAATCGACACTCAGCTCAATTTTTGCTGCATCTCGGCCCCATCTGTCTATTATAATAGACAGCATGAGCTTGGACGTGGGTGCCCATTTAAAAGCCGTGAGGCAGATGTACGGCTTGTCGCAACGGGAGCTGGCCAAACGTGCCGGCGTCACCAACGGTTTGATTTCCCTCATTGAGCAGAATCGGGTCAGCCCGTCGGTCAGCTCGCTCAAGAAGGTGCTGGACGGCATCCCGATGGCGCTCGCTGATTTTTTCACGCTGGACCTGGGCGGCAAGCCACAGGTATTTTTTCCGCGCGAAGAGATGGCAAACATGGGCAGCGCCAACGTCGAGCTGCGCCTCGTCGGCGGCCGATTGGCGAAACGCGGCATGTCGATCCTGCACGAGCGTTACGCGCCGAATGCAGACACCGGCGAGGAAATGCTGACGCATGCCGGCGAGCAAGGTGGAGTGATCGTCAAGGGAAAAATAGAACTCACCGTCGGCGGTGAATCGCGCATCCTGGTCGCGGGCGATGCCTATTACTTCAAGAGTTCCATGCCGCATCGCTTTCGCAATGTCGGCCGGGAAGAATGCGAGATCGTCAGCGCGACGACACCGCCCACTTTTTAGCGCTAACGCGCCTTATCAACGGGGTCGAAGCGACCCCGTCCTTAAAGTTCAGAGTCGGAACGCATGGCGACGCATGCGTCGCACCCGTCCGATATGGAAATTCAGAGATCGGGTAGCATATACACCAATATGAGCACAGTAACGGTAGCGGCCACCCAAATGGCCTGTAGTTGGGATCGGGACGCCAATATCGCGCGGGCCGAGAAACTCATTCGCGAGGCGGCGAAGTGCGGCGCTCAGGTGATTCTGCTGCAAGAATTGTTCGAGACGCCGTACTTTTGCAAGGACCACAACCCTAAGCATTTGGAACTCGCGCTGCCGCTCGATGGGCATCCCGCGGTCGAGCATTTCCGCGCAGTTGCGCGCGAACTCGAGGTCGTGCTGCCCATCAGTGTGTTCGAACGCGCCAACAATGCATTTTATAACTCTGTGGCCATCGTCGACGCGGACGGGTCGGTGGTCGGCAGCTACCGCAAGTCGCACATTCCGGAAGGCCCGGGCTATCACGAGAAGTTCTATTTCTCGCCGGGCGACACCGGTTTCCGGGTATTCGACACAACTTACGCAAAGTTGGGCGTCGCCATTTGCTGGGATCAGTGGTTCCCGGAGGCGGCGCGCTCCATGGCATTGATGGGTGCCGAGATTCTGCTCTACCCCACGGCGATCGGTTCTGAACCCCAGGATGCCGGCATCGATTCCAGCGGCCATTGGCAACGCACCATGCAGGGCCACGCCGCCGCCAATGTCATGCCGGTGGTGGCGTCGAACCGCATCGGCACGGAGAAGGGCGAGAAGTACACCATGACGTTCTACGGTTCTTCGTTCATCGCATCACCGACCGGTGAGAAGCTTGCCGAGGCCGATCGCGACAGCGAATCGGTCATCACCGCCAGCTTCGATCTGGACGAGGTGCGCCGCTACCGGCAAGCTTGGGGTGTCTTCCGCGATCGGCGGCCTGATCTTTACTACCCCTTGCTCTCGCTCGATGGACGCGGCTGACAACCTCGTATTCGTTGATTTGGAAACGACGGGCGGCAACCCCGCCTACCATCGAATCACCGAAGTCGGCATTGTCCG
>Ga0137412_10003519_pt1 | contig 12483 bp, 12 predicted proteins | sample CZODoug2_1_16fun_FD_122160 | JGI IMG/M metagenome (GOLD analysis project Ga0137412, IMG submission 122160) | Vadose zone soil fungal communities from Angelo Coast Range Reserve, California, USA - CZODoug2_1_16fungal (Hybrid Assembly) | ecosystem: Environmental > Terrestrial > Soil > Vadose zone...
TGCTCGATCAATTGCAGCAGATGCTGGAAAACCTGCAGATGGCGCAGCCCGGCCAGTATGGCGACAGCGAGATGGAGCAGGCGCTCAACGAGCTCGGCGACATGATCCGCAAGCAGCAGCAACTGCGCGACAAGACATTCAAGCAGGGCCAGGATTCGCGGCGCGACCGCATGCGCGGCAACAAGCAGGGCGACCAGGGCATGGGCGATCTGCAGCAGGACCAGCAGGGCCTGCGCGACCGGCTCAAGAAGCTGCAGGAGCAGCTCGCCAAGCGCGGCATGGGCCAGCAGGGCCAGCGCGGCGACAAGGGCGATCGCGGGCAGAAGGGCGACCAGCAGGGCCAGGGCCAGCCCGGCGACCAGGGTCAGGCGGACGGTCAGGGCGACGGTGACGACGACGGCCTTGGCGAGGCCGATTCGGCGATGGGCGATGCCAGCGGCAAGCTGGGCGAGGGCAATGCCGACGCTGCCGTCGATTCGCAGGGCAAGGCGCTGGATGCGCTCCGCAAGGGCGCCCAGAGCCTCGCGGAGGCCATGCAGCAGGGTGACGGCGACGGTCAGGGCGATGGCCCGGGCGAACGGAACGGCCGCCAGCAGGCCGGCGCCAACGGCACCGACCCGCTGGGAAGGCCGTTGCGCTCGCACGAACTCGGCGACGAGCTCTCGAAGATGGTTCCCGGCGAAATCGACGTCCAGCGGGTGCGCCGGATCCTCGAGGAACTGCGCCGCCGCCTGGCCGATCCGGCCCGGCCGCAGATCGAGCTCGACTACATCGAGCGTCTCTTGAAGGATTACTGATCTCGCCGTCATTGCCAGCCGCCGGCCGCGCCAGCGCGGCCGAGACCGACGTTTGCGACCGCTAGACCGGCTTCCGCGCCGCCAGCGCGTCGGCGACCGCGGTGCGGATATCGGCCACCGAGAACGGCTTGGTGATCACGTCATGCGCGATGGCGTTGAGGTTGGAGGCGCGCTCGCGCTGATCGGCAAAGCCCGTCATCAGAAGGATGGTCAGCCGCGGAAAGTCGCGCGCCGCCGACAGCGCCAGCGCGATCCCGTCCATGATCGGCATCTGGATATCGGTGAGCAGGAGATCGAAGGCGCCTTGCTCGCGGGTCAGGATTTCCAGCGCCTCGGCGCCGTCCTGCGCGGTGACGGTGTCGTGCCCATCCATCGCGATGGCGCGCGCGACCAGCGAGCGCATGGAATCTTCATCGTCGGCGATCAGGACACGCGGCATCGGACGCAATCTTTCGAGGGCAGGAACACAAGTGCATGATCCGGAAAAGTGTGTAGCGATTTTCCGAAAAGATCATGCTCAAACAAAAACCTGGAGCGCGATGACGATTCAACCTAACCCGTCGCGCTCCAGCGGCGTCAGGCGCTGCCGCCGGCGATATCGTGCCTGTTGAAGAAGCGAATGTCGATGCTGCGGCCCTCGGCCGGCGGCGACGCCAGTCGCGACTTGAAGCGGGCGCGGTCGCCCGGTTTCAGCGCGGTCTGCTCCAGCACGGTATTCCAGGCGTAGATTTCGGCGCCTTGCCCGTCACGGACGCTGAAGCGAAGCCGCGGCACGTCAGCCGTCTTGCGGGTCTCGCTGACGATGGTGCCCTCGATGACCAGCACCGGTTTGCCTTCCACGGTTTCGGTGGTGACCTTCACGTCCTTGAACAACAGGCCGCGCAGATTCACGTCCAGGCCGACCATCTCGTAGAAATTCGCGGTCTGCGGCAACAGCCTGACGACGTCGCCGCGCCAGAAGATCAGCGCTGCGACCAGCGCGCCCATGGCGGCGCTGGCGAGCCGCAGATCGAGGAAGGTCTTGCCCGGCGCGTCGCGCCGCCCGGACGGTTTCAGCACTTTGCGCAACCATCCCGTGCGTGTCCGGCCCCCTTCAGCGTCCGGGTCGTCCTGCCGGGCCAATTCCGCCCAGTCGTCCTCCTGCCAGCCGCCCGCGATCGGGGGGCTATCGACGATCGGGGTCCCTTGGCCGATCCCTTGGCCGGCTTCTTCGCGGGCCATCGCCTCCCATTCGGCGGCCGGATCGGTATTCCCTGCCGAATGGCCTGCTTCCGCCATCGCCGGGACGGCCGCGACCGCGTCTTCCGGACGCGCCAGCCATACTTCCTTGCAGCGCGAGCAGCGCACGTTGCGGCCAGCCGGCCCAAGCGCGGCCATATCGATAGCGTAGGAAGTCGTACAATGGGGGCAAACGATGTGCACCGAGCCGATTCTCCACCAAAACCTCCAGGGAATGCTACAAGGCGACCGTTAACGAACCGGAAACCATAACCGGAGGAGAACCGGCTTATGACGAGCCGCGGGTTCGGGTTTCCGGCAGGGCCCAATGTCGAACGGAGCTGAACTTGGTTCGGTTCGAAAATGTCGGACTGCGATACGGATTGGGGCAGGAGATCCTGCGCGACCTCAACTTCCTGATCCCAGCCCATTCCTTTCAATTCCTCACCGGGCCCTCGGGCGCCGGCAAGACGTCGTTGTTGAGACTGCTGTTCCTGTCGCTGCGGCCGACCCGCGGCCTGGTCAACCTGTTCGGCCACGACGTGTCGATGCTCGGCAAGGACGACGTCGCGAATTTGCGCAAGCGGATCGGCATCGTGCTGCAGGATTTCCGGCTTCTCGACCACATGACGACCTACGAGAACGTGGCGCTGCCGTTCCGCGTCATCGGCCGGGACGAATCGAGTTATCGCAAGGAGGTCATCGATCTGCTGAAATGGGTGGGACTTGGCGAGCGAATGGATTCGCTGCCGCCGATCCTGTCCGGCGGCGAGAAGCAGCGCGCGGCGATCGCGCGCGCCGTGATCTCGCGGCCGCAATTGCTGCTGGCGGACGAGCCGACCGGCAATGTCGATCCGACCTTGGGGCGGCGATTGCTGCGGCTGTTCATCGAACTCAACAAATCCGGCACCGCGGTGATCATCGCGACCCATGACGTGACGCTGATGGACCAATACGACGCGCGGCGCCTAGTGCTGCATCAGGGACGCTTGCATATCTATGAGTAGAGCCGACGAACATGTCCCGATGGTGGACCTCGCGAGCGAACGCCTGCTTCCGGCGCGGGCGCGCAATCTGTCGCCGATCGTGCCGCGCGCCTCGATCGCCACCCGCGCGCTGGTCGCGGTCGTCGCCATCATGACATTCCTCGCATCGATCACGACCGGCATCGTGCTGCTGGTGAGCTCGTCGGCGGCCGAATGGCAGTCGGAGGTCGGAAGCGAAATCACCATGCAGGTGCGCCCGCAGGCCGGCCGCGATCTCGAAACCGACTCGGCGGCGGCGGCGGGCGCGATGCGTGCGCAGTCGGGCGTCGTCGAGGTCAAGCCCTTCACCAAGGAGGAATCCGCCAAGCTGTTGGAGCCATGGCTCGGCAGCGGGCTGTCGTTCGACGATCTGCCGGTGCCGCGCGTCATCATCGCACGGGTTCAACCGGGCACCGCGCTCGACCTGACGGAGCTGCGCAAACGGGTCGCCCAGGTCGCGCCCAACGCCAGCGTCGACGATCATCGCGCCTGGATCGAACGGATGCGCTCGATGTCGGGCGCGACCCTGCTTGCCGGCGTCGGCATCCTCATCCTGGTGATTGCCGCGACCATCATCTCGGTGTCGTTCGCGACCCGCGGCGCGATGGCCGCTAACCGCCCGATCGTCGAAGTCCTGCATTTCGTCGGCGCCGGCGATCGCTTCATCGCCGACCGCTTCTTCAAGCATTTTCTGCTGCTGGGTCTGGAGGGCGGATTGATCGGCGGCGGGGTTGCGATGCTCGGCTTCGGCTTTTCCGAATCGATTGCCGGCTGGTTCTCCGGCACGCCGGTCGGCGATCAGTTCGCGGCCCTGCTGGGGACTTTTTCGCTGCGCCCGTCGGGCTATCTGGTGCTGGCCGCGCAGGCCGTTGTGATCGCGGCGGTCACCGCCTGGGCATCACGACGCACGCTGTTTGCGACGCTCGATGACATCGAGTGACGCCGCGCGGCGAACGGATTCCACTTCGCCCGAAAACCCTCTAGACTTGCGCGGGGGAGAGCATCGCCAATTACAGCCAGTCATCGCATGAGCTCGCAGTCCGACGATAGATCGCCGAACGCGCCGTCCCATGCGACGGTGAAGCGGCTATACGCGACCATCGTGACCGTCACGGCGATGACGTTCGTCGCGGCGGCGATCGGTTTTGTCGGCTTTCTGTCGCAACTGCGCGGCGCCGAAACGAGGCCCGTCCGGCAGGCCGACGGCATCGTCGTGCTGACCGGCGGTTCGTCGCGCGTCTCGGACGCGATGGAATTGCTGGCGGCGGGCTACGGCAAGCGGCTGTTGATCTCCGGCGTGCATCCGACCAGCGGCGCAAGCGAGATTTCCCGTTCGCTGCCGGAGAGCCAGTCATTGTTCAATTGCTGCGTCGATCTCGATTACTCCGCGATCAACACCCGCAGCAACGCGGTGGAGACGCGGCGCTGGGCGCATGACCGTGGCTTCAAATCGCTGATCGTGGTGACGTCGAATTATCACATGCCGCGGGCCATCGTGGAATTGTCGCATGCGATGCCGGACATCGCGCTGATTCCGTTCGCCGTGGTCGGAGACAAATGGCGCGAGGAGCCATGGTGGACCAGCAGCACGACGTTGCGGCTGTTGGTCTGGGAATATGTCAAATACGTCGCCGCCGAGCTGCGGGTTCGTCTGGAAGGTCTCGGCATCGACCTGTCCTTTGAGCTTCCGGACCAGCCCGCGGGTTCGCCGCCGCCGCGCCGGCCGGCAACGGCGCAAGCCAACTGATTCCAGGGTTTTCGATGGCCTCTATTTTCCTGCGTTCGCTCGTCTTCAACATCCTTTTCTATGTGGTGTTTCTGTTCTGGGCCGTGATCGCGCTGCCGACATTCGTGCTGCCGCGCAAGGCGATGCTGACGGTCGCGAATTGGTGGGCGCAGACCTACATCCTGCTGCTGCGCGTGGTCTGCAACATCAGGGTGGAATTCCGCGGCGTCGAGAAGATTCCGAAGGGGCCCTTGATCGTCGCCTCGAAACACCAGTCGATGTGGGAAACCATTTCGCTGCTGCACTTTTTCGAGGCGCCGTTCTTCGCCCTCAAGCGCGAACTGATGTTCATTCCGCTGTTCGGCCTGTTTCTGATCAAGACCAGGATGATCGCCATCGACAGGCGCGGCGGCGGTCGTGCGCTGATCGCGATGGCCCGGCGCGCGCGCCAGGAGGTGCTCCAGGGCCGGCAGTTCGTGATCTTTCCGGAAGGCACCCGCAGGCCGGCCGGCGCGCCGCCGCAATACAAGCCCGGCATCGCGTTGATCTATACCGAGTGCGGCGTGCCGTGCCTGCCGGTGGCGCTCAATTCCGGCCTGTTCTGGCCGCGCCGCACCTTCATGCGCTATCCCGGCACGCTGGTGGTGGAATTTCTCGATCCGTTGCCGCCGGGATTGTCGCGCGATGAATTTCTCGACCGCATGCGCAGCGCGATCGAACAGGCGACCGATCGCCTCGTTGCTGCCGGGCGAACCGAGCAGGCGCAATTGTTCGGCCGCGTTCCGGATTCGGTGCGGGAATAAAGCTAGTCTTGCCGGGGCGGCTCAAGCGGGCGGGCGTCATGCAGCATCGAGGCGAGCTGATGCAATGGATTGTCGCGAAAGCCTTCGGCCTCGATCGCCCTCACTGTTGCCAGAACATAGTCGCGGTTGGCGCCGGATTGACCATGTCCCTGCAGCACGTGACGAAGCTGCTCCGCCAATGACAGCCGCCCGGCATACTGAACGTGACCGCGATCGACCACATAAGCGAGCGCGCTGACGCGCTGCCGCGCCTCGTTCTCGAGCCACACCGAGCGCATCACTTCGCGATAGACCGAAGTGACCTGTTCGCGCGCGCGCAAGTAAGCGACGGTGGCGGCGCGGTCCCGCTCGGCGACACGGAACGCGATGCCGCGGCAGGCGCCGCCGCGATCGAGCCCGAGCACGAGGCCCGGCTTTTCGGGCGTGCCGCGATGCACGAAAGAATACACACAGAGCGCGCGGTGCTCGCCGATCAGCCGCGCCGGCACCCGCTCGATGAATTCGAAGCCCGGCCGCCACATCAGCGAGCCATAGCCGAACACCCATAGGTCGTCTTTGGAGAAGGCCGCTTCAGAAAGGGTAATTGCCGACATCACGTTTGTGGTGCTAGAGCAGGGTCCGAGAAGCATAGCGCAGGGCTGCGGCCCGACAGGCGCATACCGGCTTTACGGAAAAGATCATGCTCGAACAATAAGCTACGGCGCTGATCCTGATGACGTCGCTGTAGCAGGTTTTGCATGAAAATGCGTTAACTTGATTGCGGCGATCTCGACCGCTTAATTGACAAAATTGCCGCTCAGGGGTCGCCGATGTCCAATTATGCTCTTGCGCCGCGCCGGCGTCCGCTTTGGCGCCTGTTTATTGCTCCCGTCCTGCTGCTGATTGCGGCGATCGCCTGGAGTGCCTTCTGGTTCTTTGCCGCCTCGCAGGTCGATGCGTCGGCTGATGCGTGGCGCGCCAGGGAAGCGAAGTCCGGCCGGGTCTACGACTGCGCCAAGCGGTCCGTGGCCGGCTTCCCGTTCCGCCTCGAGGTCCGATGCGATGGCGCGAGCGTATCGCTGATCTCGCAGACCGCGGGGCAAGCGGCCGCGCAAACGCCGGTCACGGCGAAGCTCGGCCAGATCCTGGTTGTGGCGCAGGTCTATGATCCGAAATTACTGATTGCGGAGTTCACGTCGCCGGCAACGATCTCCGATCGGAGCGGACAGAGCTTCGTGGTGAACTGGCGCCTTGGCCACAGCAGCGTGGTCGGATTGCCCGCGGTGCCGCAACGCGCCTCGATCGAGTTCGTCGATCCCGCGATCGACCGCATCGATGGAACGACGCAGGGACGGCTCGCCGGTGCCAAACATGTCGAACTGCACGGCCGCCTTCTCGAAGGGTCTTCGCCGGACCGGCCGTTGATCGAAAGCGTGCTGCAGGTCAACCAGGGCAGCATACAGGGCGTGCATCCGCTGCTGGTCGAGCCGTTCGATGCCGATGTCCGCGCCGTGTTGAGCGGATTGAAGGACTTCGCGCCGAAACCCTGGCCGCAGCGGTTTCGCGAGCTGCAGGCGGCCGGCGGCCATGTCGAGATCGTGCAGTCGCGGATCGCACAAGGCGATCTGGTCGCGGTGGCGGCCGGCACGCTCGGCCTCAGTGCAAACGGCGCGCTTGAGGGCGAACTGCAGATGACGGTTGCCGGAATCGAGAAGGTCATTGCCGCGCTTGGCATCGAGAAGATGCTGGAAGATGGCGTACCGCAGGGCACCCTCGATCGGGTGGCGCCCGGCGTCAAGTCGCAGGACATCAACAATCTGATGGGCGCGCTCGACCGCGCGATTCCCGGCCTCGGCAAGGTGGTCAAGAAGAACGCCAATATCGGCGTCGCCGCCGGCCTCAATGCGCTCGGCAAGGAAGCCGAGCTGGAAGGCCGCAAGGCACGGACGTTTCCGCTGCGCTTCACGGATGGCGCGGTGTTTCTCGGACCGTTGAAGGTCGCGCAGACGCCGCCGCTATACTGAATATTTGTCCAAATATTTATCCAACCCTCCGGTAGGCGCGGCAGCTTGCCGCATCGGCTTGAGTCACGCCGATCACGCGCACGGTAAACACCCGGTCGCCCAAGCGTGATCGGCATCGCCCTGATGATCGGGAATACCAGTACCTAACTTCCACTCCTGTCATCACACGGCGCGCAGACAGCTTGCGGGCCGGAGACAAGGAGAACGGTTATGTTGAAGACAATTTTTGGCGCGGCTGTGATTCTGTCGGCGGCGATCGCAACACCGGCGCTCGCCGAAGTGATCCAGGAGCCGGGCGTATACGCTTTCTACCATCCGAATAGCGACCTGGGCCTTGGGTCCTCGCGGCCGGCCGATGCGATGGCCGCCCAGCCGGTGCGCGGCGGCGATCTCGGCGGAATGCGGATGTCGGTGCGGACGCATCGCGCCATCCGCTCTTCGACGATCAAGCATTACTGACGATCGGATATTCTCGGCCAATTTTTCCCCGAGCATGTTGCCTCCGACTTCGGGCTCAGCCATCCCAGGCTGAGCCCTTTTTTTGGTCGGCCGTTTCAATCATCCGCCCGCGCGGGATGGCTAACCCGCCTCTTTCGGGAAGCGCACGCATTGAACGGAAGTCGCATTCGCGAGAGGGCCATAACCACCGATGTCGCCGTGCGGCAAGCGGGAGAGGCGCCCGCATCACGACAGCCATCGATGGTTATGGGTCCTCACTTCCGCAAGGACAACGCAAGACCGGACAAGCTCAAGGTCAAAACCTGATCGCCCAAGCGTGATCGATATTCCCGTGTACGCGGGGAATGTCGGCACCCCACCCCCACTCTTGTCCTCAGACGGCGCGCAGATGGTTGCGGCCGATGACAGGAGAAGGTCCATGTTGAAGTTCAGGATTGTTGGCGCGGCGATAATTCTGTCGGCGGCGATCGCCACGCCGGCGCTTGCGGAAGTGGTCCAGGAGCCTGGCAACTTCGCGTTCTTCTATCCGAATGGCGATCTGGGTCTCGGATATTCGAAGCCCGCCGACGCGATGGCCTCGCAGCCGCCGCGCAGCGGTGAACTGTCAACCATGCGGATGTCGGTGAAGCCCCATCGGGCAATCCGCGCGCCCGCGATCAAGCATTACTGAGGATCGAACTTCCGGCTCCATCAAGCCGACTTGAGCGTGTTGCCTCCGACTATTGGGCTCAGTCATGCCCGGCTGGGCCCAATTCTTTTGCATCAAACAGAATGCGTGCCGAAGTCTGGGTTCGCGCGCGGATCGCGGATCGCTGCTAAAATTCCCGCGCGGCGTCGCAGAAAAACGTGAACGGGAAAAACGCGGCGCGCGCGAATATCGCGGCCTCAACTCAGGTCTCTCCGACCAGGAAGCATGCACACACCTGACCATGGTGCGATGTGCAGGGGGAAACGCTTCCCATGGGCGGAGGTTCACGTGAAGTTACTCAAATGCGTTGTCGTCGGCGGCCTTCTTGTTTCCGCGAACCAGGCTTTCGCGGAAGACGATCCGGCAGCCGAACTTCGCCTGCTCAAGACCAAGCTGAAGCAGCTTGAGCAGCGCGTCGACGACCAGGGACGGAAGGAAAAGAAAATCGAGGCGCAAGCCGATGCCCTCAGCCAGGTGCCACTGCTGTACAAGGCGCAGCCATCGTGCCCGTTTGGCAAGCTCTGCTACAAGGGTATCACGCTGACCTTCGGCGGCTGGGTCGACCTCACCGACATCTATCGCACCCGCAATCTCGCCTCCGACACCGGATCGATCTACAACTCCATTCCCTTTGCGCAGAGCAAGAATTTCTTCGTGCCGGAATCACGTTTCTCGGCGCGCCAGACCCGGTTTTCGGTGCTGGCTGAAGGCAATGTAGGGTCGGACACGCGGGTCGCGGGTTACGGCGAAATCGATTTCGAGGGTGCGGCGCAGACCGCGAATTCGGTCGCGACCAACTCGTTCAATCCGCGGATGCGTCAGCTCAGCCTGACGCTGGATCGGATCGATCTCGGCTTTCACGTTCTCGCCGGACAGTCATGGTCGCTCAACGCCCCCAGCAAGGCCGGCATCGACCCGCGCGGCGTCGATGCGCCCGGCGTGATCGATTTCGAATCCGTCCCCGGATTTTTGGCGGCCAGGCAACCGGGCATCCGCGTCTGGCAGGACATCGGGCCGGAGTTCAAGATCGCGGCATCGGCCGAAAATGCGCAGACGTCCTTTTTCGGCGGCAATACGCCGGCCGTCGGGACGCCCGCCGTCGGTCCGCAGGGCGTGCTGAACCCGAACCTGCTCGTGAACCTGACCGGTCCTGGTGGGAGCTTCTTCAACAACGCCAATAATGTCAGCCTGAACCAGGTGCCCGATGTCACCGTAAAGGCGGCGTGGGACCCGCGGCTTGGGCCCTATCGGTTGCATATCGAGGCGTGGGGACTCTATCGCCAGTTCTCCGATCGCTTCAATTTCGCCAACCATACCTACGACACCGGCAGCTTCGGCGGTCACATCAACGCGGAACTTATTCCGAAGACGCTGGAGCTGCAGGTCTATGGGGCCCAAGGCGCGCTCGGCCGCTTCACGTCGTCGCCGTTCCCGGACGCGGCGCTGGCGCAAGACGGCACGATCATGCCACTGACGATCACCTCGGCGATGGTCGGCCTGATCTGGCACACGACGCCGACGCTTGATCTCTACAGCTATGCCGGACTGGAAAAAACCAAGGCGGCCTTCATGGATGTCGGAACGGTGCCGTTCGGCTACGGCAACCCGCTCTATAACAACACCGGCTGCAACACCGAGAACTCGCCGGCCGCGACCTGCAACGGCAACACCCGCGAAATCCGGCAGATCACCGCCGGGATCTACGATACGATCTACCAGGGTTCTTACGGCACCGTGAAAGCCGGCGTGCAATATTCCTACAATCAGCGCTTCGCCTTCGAAGGGGTCGGCGGTGCGCCCAGGACGGACGACAACATCGTCATGACGCAGCTCCGCTACTACCCGTTCTGACGGATGCTCAGTCCGTCTTCTTCTCCAGATTGGCGTGTGGGCGGCCGAAGTCGGGAGCGGCGGAATCCTGGCCGATCTCGACGATGCCGCGGCGAATGGCGCGGGTCCGGGTGAAATGCTCGAACAGCGCCTCGCCATCGCCGCGGCGGATCGCCCGCGTCAGCTTGGAGAGATCCTCGGTGAAGGTGCCGAGCATCTCCAAGACCGCGTCCTTGTTGGCGAGAAACACGTCGCGCCACATCGTCGGGTCGGAGGCCGCGATGCGGGTGAAGTCGCGAAAGCCGCCGGCGGAAAACTTGATGACTTCCGACGACGTCACCTTGGCCAGCTCATCGGCGGTGCCGACGATGGTGTAGGCGATCAGATGCGGCAGATGGCTGGTGATGGCGAGCACCAGATCATGATGATCGGGCGTCATCACCTCGACCTTGGCGCCCATCGCGGCCCAGAACGCGCCCAGCTTTGCGACGGCGTCGGGATCGGTCCCTTCAGGAGGCGTCAGGATGCACCAGCGATTGATGAACAGTTCGGCGAAGCCCGAGTCAGGCCCGGAATTCTCGGTGCCGGCCACCGGATGCGCGGGGACGAAATGCGCGCTCGCCGGCAGATGCGGCGCCATGTCCCGCACCACCGCGCCCTTGACCGAACCGACGTCGGAGACGATCGCGCCCGGCTTGAGGTGAGCGGCGATCTCCTGTGCGACCGGCCCGCAGGCCCCGACCGGAATGCAGAGGATCACGAGGTCGGCGTCCCTGACCGCCTCGGCGTTGGTCTCCACCACGGAATCGACCACGCCGAGCTCGGCGACCCTTGCGCGGGTCTTCGCCGAGCGCGCGGTGGTGACGATGTCGCCGACCAGGCCTTGCGCGCGCGCCGCGCGCGCGATCGAGCCGCCGATCAGCCCGAAGCCGATCAGCGCGATCCGTTTGAAGTGCGGTTCGCTCGTCACTTTGGCGCCGTGAATTCGCGCAAAGCGCCGACCACCAGCCGGTTGGCTTCTTCGGTGCCGATGCTCAGGCGCAACGCGTGCGGAAGCTTGTAGTTGGCCAGCGCGCGCAGCACGAGCCCGCGTTTGGTGAGGAACGCGTCGGCGTCGGCCGCGGTCTTGCCCTTCCCGGTCGGGAAATGGATCAGAATGAAATTCGCCACGCTCGGCGTCACGTTCAGGCCGAGCTTCTGAATTTCTTCCGTCAGCCAGCCGCGCCATTTCTCGGTGTGCGCCTTCGACGTCTCGAGATGCGCGGTGTCCTCGATCGCGGCCACGGCCGCGCGCATCGCCGGCACCGAGACGTTGAAGGGACCGCGAATGCGATTGACCGCGTCGACGATATGGGCCGGACCGAACATCCAGCCGACTCGCAGAGCGGCGAGCCCGTGGATTTTCGAAAACGTGTGGGTCAGCACGGTGTTTTCGCTGGTCGCCACCAGTTCGATGCCCATCTCATAATCGTTGCGTGACACGTAGTCGGAATAGGCCGCGTCCAGCACCAGCAGCACATGCGACGGCAGGCCGGCGCGCAGCCGCTTGATCTCGTCGAACGGCAGATAGGTGCCGGTCGGGTTGTTCGGATTGGCGAGCCACACGAGCTTGGTGCGCTCCGTGACCAGTTTCAGGATCGCATCGACATCGGCGGTAAAATCGCTCTCGGCCGCGACCACGTTCCTGGCGCCGTTCGCCATCGTCGCGATCGGATAGACCAGGAAGCCGTGGGTGGTCGAGATCGCCTCGTCGCCTTGGCTCAGATAGGTGTGGGCCAGCAGATTGAGGATTTCGTCGGAGCCGGCGCCGCAGATGATGCGGTGGGGATCGAGGCCGAAGGCGCGGCCGATCGCTTCGCGAAGCACGCGCGAGGTGCCTTCCGGGTAGTCCTCCAGATGCGCAGCCGCGTCCATGTAGGCCGCGATCGCCTTCG
>Ga0137412_10003520_pt1 | contig 12481 bp, 11 predicted proteins | sample CZODoug2_1_16fun_FD_122160 | JGI IMG/M metagenome (GOLD analysis project Ga0137412, IMG submission 122160) | Vadose zone soil fungal communities from Angelo Coast Range Reserve, California, USA - CZODoug2_1_16fungal (Hybrid Assembly) | ecosystem: Environmental > Terrestrial > Soil > Vadose zone...
AAAATGACGTTATGGCTCCAGATTCTTCGCCGGCGGATAATCGCGCGAGTAGACCGGGTTCTGCAGGAATGCGGCCTTGTCGTAAGTCCAGAACTGGGTGACATCCGGATAGGTCTTGATGACGGAATTGACCAATCGTCCGTCGGCCTTCGTCACCTTGCGGATATAGACGTTCCCGGTCGCGTTGCCGAATTCGTCGAATTTCACGAGGCCACGCACCGTCTCGGCGTTGCTGCCTCGGATCGCGGCCATTAACGCCTTCTTGTCCTCCACGTTGCCTTTCGTGGCCTTGAGTGCCGCTTCCAGGACTTCGCCCGAGACGTACGTGCTCGCGGCATAGTAGCCAGGGTCATACTTGAACTGCTTGCGAAACGCCGGCGCGAAGCTCTTGTTGAGCGGATTGTCCAACTCCGCCGAATACCAGCTTGTGGTCAGAATCCCCAACGCTTCGTCGCCCATATTGCGCAGTACGGATTCATCCAGCGCCGTCATGCCGCCGATCACCGCCATCTTGTCCTTCAGGCCGTATTCGATGAATTGCCGGAGGAAGCGGAAGCCATTCGAGCCGGCGGTCCCGAGGAAGATTGCGTCTGCCGACTTCACTTGTGCGACATAGCTGCCGTAATCGGGCGTCGCCAACGGCGTGAAGATTTTCTGAATGATCTTGCCGCCATTGTCCTCGAACGCACGCTGGAAGCCGGCGCACATTTCGTGGCCATAGGCAAAATCGTCGGCGATGGTGACGATCTTCTTGTAGTTCAATTCCTTTGCGGAATAGTCGGCAAGCGGGTAGGCGCATTGAGCCGAGGTCGAGGTCAGCCGGACGAACCACGGGCTCGGATGACGCTGCGTCATATTCTCCGCCGCAGCGACACCCAGCGTCGGCATTTCTTTTTCGGTGAGGTAGTCTGCAATCGCGAGCGCCTCGAAGGCGGCGAGAGGCCCCATCATGCAATGGACATTGTTCTTCTCGATCAGTTCCTGCGCCTTGGTGCGCGCGGTCGCGGGAACGCCGGCGGTATCGGCGACGATCAACTCGACCTTGCGGCCGGCCAGGGTATTTTCCCGTTCCTTCAGGAACATCGTCAACGCCAGTTCCATGTCGATGCCGCCAGAGGCGAGCGGCCCTGTTTTGGCCGCGAGCAGACCGATGCGGATCGGCTCGCTGTTCTGACCAAAGACAAGACTGGAGGCCGTCATGTTGGCGATAGCCGCGCCGGCAACGCCACCGACAAACCGTCGTCGCGATATCGTCATTGTATCCTCCCCGGACGCCACAAAAGAATATCGGCTGATTTTTATTTTTCGTTATTGGAAGATTTATCCGACGGAAGTCACTAATGATCAAGTGATAACCATGGCGACGGAAAAGCCGTGCCGCGTTTCGGCCGATATTTGCCCGATGTTTTGCTGATGGCGGTTGATCGCCAGTTTTGATGCAGTGCGGTATGCCGAAGCGTCTGACCGCCTGACATTCGCGACAACCCTGCGCACTCGCGGCGTCGTTACTTCCGTTCGGATTTGGGAGCCTTGACGATGGTCTTTTTCAGCACTTCGAAAACCGAAGCCGTGTCCTGGTCGCCCAATCCCATCGCCATCGCTTCGCTGTAGACCGGCTGCGTCGATGTAAACAAGGGAGTCGCGCAGCCGACGTCATCCGCGAAGTCGGCGATGATGGCCATATCCTTTTTCCAGGTCGAAACTTTCATCGTCGCGGGCTCATAGATACCTTCGACCATCATCGGCGCTCGCATTTGGAACATTCGCGAACCGCCGGCGCCGGGGCCGACCATTTCGACTACCATCTGCGGATCGAGGCCCGCTCGCGCGGCGAGTAACATCGCCTCGGCGGTGGCGACGTTATTGATCGCGACCAGGTGGTTGGCGATGAATTTCATCCGGCTGCCATTGCCGAACCTGCCAAGATCGGCACTTTGCTTGGCGAAGTCGGCAAACAGGCCCGTGCACTTCGAAATGGCTGCGCTGTCGCCGCTGGCATAAACAACGAGATCACGCATTTTTGCCTGCGCACCGGTTCCGCTCAGCGGACAATCGAGCGCGATATGCCCGGATTGATCGAGAATCTCTTGAAATCGAAGTTTATCGGCCAGACTGAGCGTGCTGAGTTCGACAACGATCCGAGGAAGTTGACCGGAATTCACGATCGCCTGAGCGACGTCTTCGACGGCTTTTGGCGTCGGAAGGCTGGTCAAGATGATCGGCGCATCGCGCGTGAGTTGCGCGATATCGCCCGCGATTGCAACGTTTGCCTGTGCAAGCTCTGCGCATCGCGCCGGGATGATATCGAACCCGACGACATGCCATCCGCGATCGATCAGATTACGTGCGATCGCTCCTCCCATGATCCCGAGCCCGATGATTCCAACCGTCTTGTCCATATCGGTCCGTTTCCTACCCGCTGATTTCGATTGACGGGCAACGTCGGCCACGCCTTAATTGCTTGATTGCGCGATAACAATCGCCAAGTAAATTCGACCGGTCAAGCGGGTTTCGAGTGACCGAGCAAAGGCTGCGGATTTCTTCCGTCACTTTTGATCGGTTAAATCCGAAGGCCGGCGAGACAGCGAGGAGCGGCACATGGCGGGTCTTGGTCGAAAGCCAAGCACAGGCCAATCGTTAAGGCCGGATACGAACGACCAGGCCTTTGCGGCTATGGTTGAGCGCACTGAGGTGCTGCTTCCGCGGCTTCGGGATCGCGCGGTGCGCACGGAAGAGCTGCGACGCCTGCCGCCGGAGACCGAGCGCGATTTGCATGAGGCGGGCCTGTTCAGGATCGTGCAGCCGAAGAGGGTTGGCGGCGCTGAACTTGACTATGTCGCGCTGGTCGATTGCGCCGCGATACTCGGGCGCGCGGACGCGTCCGTGGCGTGGAATTTGGCGAACCTTGCAAGTCATCACTGGATGCTGGGGATGTTCGACAAGCGTGCTCAGGATCTAGTTTGGGACAAGGACGCAAATGCGCTGATCGCATCGTCCTTTATTTTCCCGGCCGGACGCGCCAGGAAGGTGGAGGGGGGATACAGGCTGCGCGGCAGTTGGCCATTTTCGTCGGGGGTGGCGTCTAGCGAATGGAACATGCTTGCGAGCGTGGTCTCATCCGAGGATGAAGCCGATGGGATCGAGTATCGGATCTTTCTGGTCCATAAGAACGACTTCCGGATTCTCGACACCTGGAATGCGGCCGGATTGCGTGGCACCGGTTCCAATGACGTCGAAGTCAGGGATGCTTTCGTTGCTGAAGGACTATCGGTTGCGGTGAGCGACCTCGCGGGCGGTCCGACCCCGGGTAGCGCGGTTAATCCGAACGCGCTGTATGCGTTGCCGGTTTTCTCGCTGTTTCCCTATGTGCTATCCGGTGTCGCGCTCGGCAATGCTCAGGCCTGCCTCGACGACTATATCGACGTCGCCCGGCATCGCGCCTCGACCTACAACCGCGCCAAGCTTGGCGACATGCAGAGCACGCAGATCAAAATCGCGGAAGCCTCTGCTAAGATTGACGCAGCCCGCCTGATCATGCGTTCGAGCTGTATCGAGGCGATGGCCGACGCGAGGCGCGGTGACATTCCGGATATGGCTGCCAAAACCAGATTGCGGCGCGATGGCGCCTACTCCGTCAACCTTTGCACCGAAGCGGTGTCGCTATTGTTTTCGGCGAGCGGCGCACGCGGACTGTTCACGACAGGCGTGTTGCAGCGGCAGTTTCGCGATGCTCACGCGATCAATTCACACCTGGCGTTCAATTTCGACGCAGCCGGCACCAACTACGGCCGTGTAGCGCTCGGCCTGCCGTCCGAAGACTTGAAGCTCTGAGGCCAAGCGGATGAACGACGCGCCTAAGCACCCGGTCAGCCCGGATCCAGCCAACGAACTGGCCAGTGACCATTCGCCGATCGACCCGCGGGATTTTCGCAATGCGCTCGGCACTTATGCCACTGGCGTAACCATTATCACGGCCCTAGGGGCTGACGGGAAACCCTACGGCCTGACCTGCAACTCCTTCGCTTCAGTGTCACTCAATCCTCCACTGGTGCTCTGGAGCCTGGGGCTCTATTCGTCGAGCCTGAGCGTGTTCCAGAACGCCAACCATTTCGTGATCAATGTGCTTGGTGCATCGCAGCAAGCGATCGCTAGCAAATTTGCGAAATCGTCGGAAGACAAATTTGCAGGCGTCGAATGGACGCCGGGCCTCGGCAACGCGCCGCTTCTTGCCGACAGCGTCGCAACTTTCCAATGCCGCGCCGCCAATCGATACTACGGCGGCGACCACGTGATTTTTCTCGGTGCGGTCGAGGCCTACTCCTACAACCGCGAGGAGCCGTTGCTGTTTGCTCGCGGCGGCTACGGCCGGTTTACTGCCGCTGAAAATGGTCGCGCGGCCAACAAGTCATGACAAGAAAGAAAGCATCGCTCAAACGTGCGCGGCCCAAGCAGACGCGGCTTTCCCCCGATGATCGCCGTAAGGAGTTCGTAGCCAAGGCGACCGAGTTCTTTTCGGAAGAGGGGTTCGGCGGCGGAACGCGCGACCTGGCGCGCAGGTTAGGCGTGACGCAGCCGCTGCTGTATCGATACTTTCCGAGCAAGGACGATCTGATCAAGGAAGTCTACCGCACGGTTTATCTCGAGCCACTCGATACTGGTTGGGAAATGCTGCTGATGGATCGGGCTCGGCCGCTTCGCGATCGTCTGCAGGAGTTCTATGGCAACTATACGAACGTGATTTTCACACGCAAATGGATACGCATCTATCTTTATTCGGGCTTAAAAGGGCTCGATATCAATCGATGGTACGTCGGGGTGGTGCGCGACAAGATTTTGACGCGGATTGTCGGGGAGTGCCGGCATCAAGCGGGGCTTGACGCGCAGAGCAGGCCGACGGCACCTGAGCTGGAAATGGCGTGGGTATTTCACAGCGGAATTTTCTACTACGGTGTCCGCAAATACATCTACGAATCTCCTGTACTCGACAACAAGGAGCAGATGATTTGCAACGCGGTGGACGCGTTTCTGGCCGGCTACGAACAGGTCTTTGGGCGGGCGCGCGTCGGGGCCGGACGACCGGTCGTCAAGGCGGTTGGATGAACTGCTGAGCCGAAGGGCCCCGCGCTACGGTTTGGCCATTTCGGCACGATACCAGTCGCCGATTTCGCTTGCGGTCATCAGCACGACGCCATCGTGTCCGATGACATAGTCCAGCAGTTCCTCCAGATATTTGATCCGATGCGGAACGCCAGTGATGTAGGGGTGAATCGAGATAGCCATGACGCGCGCGTTGGTCGCGCCTTCAAGATACAGACGATCGAACTGATCGATGCAGCGCTTTAGAAATTGCTCGGATGGCAGATGCTGCAGTGCGTGAATGACGATGTCGTTGGTTTCGACCGAATAGGGGATGGTCGTGATGGTGCCGTGAGGCGTCGCGACCAGTTCGGTACGTCCGGCAATAATGGCTGGCCCATCGGTGGGCTCAACACGGTCCGCGGCATCACGTTTTCAATCCGCCATTCCTCGACATTGAGGATGACCCACACGGCGAGCTTCTTGCCATCCGGCAGCTTGAGCTTCGGCCGGTCGACCTGCGCCTGATAGGGGATGCGATCGGTAAGCGCCACGGTGCCTCTCTTTCCAATAGCTGGCGAACTATTCCGCGGCGTTGGACTGGTCTGATGTGCCGGCGTTGACGCGTGGCATGACCTTTTCAGCCATCATGATCATCGACTGCCGCGCCAATTCACGGTCCCTCCAGTCCTTGCCTGCATAGAGCAGTGTGCCGAACTTGCCGACCTCATCCTGAAAGGCCAGAAGTTGATCCGCAACGCTTTCCGGCGTTCCCCAGATGATCAGCTTGTCGCAGATCGCTTCCAGCGTCACTTCCTCGTCTGGCTGATCGCGTCGCGTCTTGAACAGTTCGATGCGGCCATTCTTCTTCAATTTCGTGAACAGCGACCGGTAATAGTACACGTAAGGACTGTCCGGATCGGTGGCATAGGCCTTTGCCGTTGTCATGTCGTTGGCAACAAAGACGCTCTTGGCAACCCGCCAGTTGGCGGGATCGGCGGCTCTGCCGCCGCGTTCGCAACCCTCCACATATTTCGGCCAGTGGCTCTTGACCCATGCGGGCATCAAGAAATTGGCTGAGATCGGATCCCAGCCGCGGGCGGCGGCTTCTGTAACACCCTTGGAGAAAGGTGCGACGGCGGTCACGACGATCGGCGGATGAGGCCGCTGCAGCGGGCGCCCGATAAAGCCCTGGCCGATATCCGCGATCAGAGTCTTTTCCGTCGAAATGTTCCAGTATTTGCCCTGGATATTGTAGGGTGGCTCGCTGGCCCAGATCTGAAGAACCTGGTTGATTGCCTCAAGAAACATCGCATTGCGGTCCGCATCGAGATTGCCGAACAATTCCGCATCCGACAAAAGCCCGCCGGGGCTGATCCCGAAGATCAAGCGGCCGTCCAGCATGTGATCAAGCATCGCGATCGTGGCCGCGACGGCGGCCGGGTGACTGTTCGGCATATTGATGGTGCCGGTGCCCAGCTTGATCCGCTTGGTGGCGGCGGCAATCCACGCCAGGAACGCGACACCGGAGGTGATGTTTTCGGCCTTGTCGGTCGCGTGTTCGCCGACATAGGCTTCATTAAATCCCAACTCATCCGCGAGCAGGAACGCTTCGCGGTCTTCCTGGAGCGAGAGCCGCCAATCCTTGTCAAGGGGATGGATCGGCATCGTAAAGAAACCCAGCTTCATTGCCTCCGCCTCCGCGACCCCGGTCTTGTGGGGAGTGACCGTGCGTCGTTAACTTTCTCAAGACAAGTCCAAAAGTCGCACAGCCCGAAATAATCGTTCGATAAACAAAACTTGACCTTTGACCGTCGCCACCTTCTAATTAAAAAAAACGCATAAAAGCCGGCCGGGGAGGTCACATCCATGAAAGCCTCGGCTTTCGCTTACGCACGTGCAAGCAGCCTCGACAACGCGCTGGAATTGCTTGCGGCTCATGGGGAGAAGGCGAAGGTGCTTTCGGGCGGCCAAAGCCTGATGCCGGCGATGAATCTCCGTCTGATTTCTCCCGAACTGATCGTCGATATCGGTGGGCTTGACGAACTGCGCGGGATTGCCGTCGGGAGCGGCGTTCTTCGCATCGGCGCGCTAACCCGTCACGTCGACCTCCTTAAGTCTCCTGAGATCGCAGCGCAGGCGCCGTTGCTGGCCGAGGCCGTCGCGCACGTCGCTCATCCCGCGATCCGCAACAGGGGGACGCTCGGCGGCAGCCTCGCCCATGCCGATCCAGCTTCGGAGCTCCCGGCCTGTATGCTCGCGCTTGAAGCGACCATGGTCGTACACGGCGGGGACGGGGAACGAAGAATTGCGGCCGCGGATTTCTTTCAAGGAATTTTCCAGACCGCGCTGTCGGCTGAGGAGTTGTTGATCGCCATTGAGCTGCCGACCATGCGAAAGAACTCAGCACATTTTTTTTACGAATTTGCGCGCCGGCATGGGGACTATGCGATTGCTGGCCTCGCGGCGCTAGCAGTCATCGATGCCGGCGGCGTCATGAAGAACTTTCGTCCCGTTTTTTTTGCCGTCGGCGATCGCCCTGTTCTGTCCAGGGTCGTCGACAGGCTGCTCGACGTCCCGGTCACGCCGAAATTGTTGTCTGAGGTGTCGGCCGCGCTTGGCGAGGAGCTTGCTCCGTACGATGATCAACAGGCTACGGCCTCCATGCGCAGGCATCTGGCAAAGGTGCTGCTGGCCCGGTGCGTATCAACGCTGCTCGGCCGTTCCGATCTGGGCGCAAGCGGGAGAGCCGCGTGACGGCTCCCGTACCAGTCTCGCTTCGCGTCAACGGCGAGCGCGTTGACGCGCATGTTTTGCCACGGCTCAATCTCGCAGACTTTCTGCGGGAACATCTGCATCTGACCGGAACGCATGTCGGCTGTGAGCATGGCGTCTGCGGCGCCTGCACGGTACGGGTGAACGATGAAATCGTTCGAGCCTGTCTGATGCTGGCGGTGCAGATGGATGGCAGGTCGGTGGTGACCATCGAAGGCCTGTCCGATAGTGGCGAGGTTGCAGACCTGCAAGCCGCCTTCCGCGACCGGAACGCGCTGCAATGCGGATATTGCACGCCGGGCATGCTGATCGCCGCGCAGGACTTGCTGCGACAGCATCCCGAGCCGAGCCGCCAGCGAATACGCGAGCATCTCTCGGGGAATTATTGCCGCTGTACCGGCTATCATGCCATTGTCGACGCCGTGGAGGCGACGGCGCGCTCGCGCAGAGGGCGGGCGGCATGAACCTTACGTCGGCCAAAGCCGAGCTTCTCTCGGTTCTTGATCGGCCGAATTCCTATATCGGCAGGTCCGTGCCGCGGCCAAACCTCGACCGGCTCATGCAGGGGCGCGGGCTCTATGTCAGCGACATGGAGCTGCCTCGGATGTCTCACGTCGTGTTCCTCCGTTCCCCGCATGCGCATGCGAGGATCATCGCGATCGACGCGACTGTGGCCAAGGGCATGCCTGGCGTCATCGCCGTTGTCACCGGCAAAGAACTCGCGGACGTCATTACGCCCTGGGTCGGCGTGCTCTCCCATCTGAAAGGGCTGAAATCCGCGCCCCAACATGCCATCGCCGTTGATTGCGTCTGCTGGCAGGGCGAAGCGGTGGCAGCCGTGGTCGCGAACAGCCGGGCGCTCGCGGAGGACGCAGCGGAAGCTGTCGCGGTTCAGTACGAGGAGCTCGAAGCGGTGACGGACATGCGCAGCGCGCTCGACCGGGACACGCCGGTCATTCATCCTTCACTCGGCGACAATCTCGCCTTTGAGCGCGTTCACAATGCCGGCCAAGTCGATCAAGCCTTCGCTGAGTCCGACGAGGTCGTGGAAGCGGACTTCATCTTCGGCCGTCACACCGGCGTGACGCTGGAGCCACGCGCGGTCGTCGCCGATTGGAACGGCGCGGAAGCAAGGCTCACGATTTATCAGGGCACGCAGGCGCCGCATATGGTGCAGAACATCGCAGCGCTTCACCTCGGCCTGCAGGAGTCGCAGGTGCGCGTGATCTGCAAGGATGTCGGAGGCTCCTTCGGCATCAAGGTTCATATCTATGCCGACGAGATGGCGACCTATGCGTTGTCGAAACTGTTGCGTCGGCCGATCAAATTTGTCGCCGACCGGGTCGAAAGCTTCAACACCGACATTCACGCCAGGGACCATCGCTGCAAAGGGCGGATCGGCGTCAAGCGCGACGGCACGATCATGGCGTTCGAAATCGATGATCTCACCGGAATCGGTCCCTATTCAATGTACCCACGCACCAGCGCGATCGAGGCCAACCAGGTCGTCAATCTCGTCGGCGGTCCTTATGTCGCGAAGAATTACCGCGCCCGCGCCCGCGTGGTATTCCAGAACAAGAATGTGATGTGTCAGTATCGCGCCGTCGGCCATCCGGTTGCATGCTCCGTAACGGAGGGCTTGGTCGATCTGGCAGCTGAGAAGATCGGGATGGACCCGGTCGAAATCCGTCGCCGCAATCTCATCCGCGACGACGCCTACCCCTGTGCGTCTCCGTCGGGACTGAGGTTTGAGCGGTTATCTCACCATGCCTCGCTCGACAAACTCCTCGATATGATGAACTACGAGGGCCTGCGCGCCGAACAGGCGGTCTTGCGCCAGAAAAATATTCATCGCGGCATTGGCATCGCCAGTTTCATCGAGGTCACAAATCCCAGCGCGGCGTTTTATGGCGTCGGCGGCGCCAAGATTTCGTCCCAGGATGGCGTTGCGGTGCGCCTGGACGCACAAGGCTCGGTGATCTGCCATACCAGCATCACGGAACAAGGGCAGGGCTCGGAGTCGATCACCGCGCAAATCGTCGCCAGCGTGCTCGGCGTCTCGATGGGCCGGGTCCGGGTCATTCTAGGCGACACCGACAATACGCCCTATGGCGGGGGCACCTGGGCCTCGCGCGGTGCCGGCATCGGCGGCGAGGCTGCGTTGCAGGCGACGAAAATCCTGCGCAAGAATATTTTGGATGTCGCCGCCGCCATCCTGCAATCCGCGCCCAGCGAACTCGATATCGCCGGCGATGCCATCGTGAATACGAGCGACGGCGCGGCGCGCATCGAGCTGAAGGAACTGGCGCGCATCGTCTACTTCCGTCCCGACACGCTGCCCCCGGGGATACAGCCCGAACTGATGGCGACACGCCACTATGTGCCGCGCGAATATCCGTTTGCCTTCACCAATGGCGTCCAGGCCTCGTGGCTCGAGGTCGACGCCGAAACGGGCTTCGTCAGGTTGCTCAGGCACTGGGTGGTCGAGGATTGCGGTACCATCATCAACCCGCAACTGGTTGACGAACAGATCAGGGGCGGAGTGGTCCAGGGCCTGGGCGCGGCGCTGTTCGAGAAATGCATTTACGATGAGCGCGGCCAGCTTACCAACGCCAACATGGCCGATTATCTGGTTCCGATGTCCGGGGAAATGCCTGATATCGATGTCGGCCACGTGGTGTCGCCAACGCTGGAAAGCGAGTTGGGCGCCAAGGGGGCGGGCGAGGCCGGCACGGCAGGGGCGGCCGCGGCCGTCGCCAACGCGGTTAATGACGCGCTCAGACCGTTTAATACGAGAATTACAGAGATTCCTTTGACGCCGCAGGTTATCCTGACGGCCCTGGGGCGAATCTGAGCGAAGACGCCATCGGCAAAAGGCCAAAAGAATTTCAAGCGGAGGACAAAGCCATGACCAGGAAGATCGCAAGACCCGGACCGATTTCCCGCCGTCGCCTGTTGGTCACGGCGGGCGCAGGCGCCGCACTTGCCGCCTCGCCGTTTCGGGTCAACCTGCTTCGGGCGGAGGAGGCCAATATCAAGATCGGCTTTCCCGTCCCGTTGACCGGCCCCTACGGCACCGAAGCCCAGGACCAGGTGCGCGCCGGACAGCTTGCCGTGGCCCAGTTCAACGATGCCGGCGGCCTTAATGGACGCAAGGCGGAATTGGTCGTGCGCGACGACAAGCTCAATCCCGGGGAAGCCGCGACGCGCACGCTCGAGTTGGTCGAGAAGGAAAAGGTGAATTTCGTCGTCGGCAGCCTTTCGGCGGCCGTGCAGCTCGCGATCAACAACGTCACCAAGGAACGCGGCATCATCTTCAATTCGATCAGTCAGTCCGATGCCATCAATGAAGCCGCGGATTTCAGCCGCTTCACATTCCACGAAGCCTTGAACCCGCATTTGACGTCGGGTGCGGTCGGCCGCTACGCCTTTTCAAAATTTGGCAAGAAGGTCGCGTTCCTGACCGCGGACTACGCTTACGGCCACGAAATGGTCCGCGGGTTCCTCGAGGTCGGCAAGGCCTTCAACATAGAAAACCTCGGCGACATCCGCCATCCGCTCGGCACATCCGATTTCTCGACATTGCTGCCCCGTATCCAGGCGCTGAAGCCCGATATTCTCTGCATCAGCAATTTCGGACGCGACCAGCAGATCGTGCTGAAGCAGGCGACCGATTTCGGTGTCAAGAAGACCATCCAGATCATCGCCCCGTTGCTGTCCCATGCGAGCCGCGTCGCGGCGGGGCCGCAGGCGTTCGAAGGCGTGGTCGGCGGCTGCTCCTTCTACTGGGGCATCGAAGACAAGTTCGCTTCCACGAAGGCTTTCAACCAGGCCTTCGGCAAGATGTACGACGGCAAACTGCCGACCGATTATGGCGCGCTCGGATATGGCGGCGTTCGCACCGTGCTGGAGGCCGTCAAGAGTGCCGGCAGTGTCGATACCGACAAGGTCATCGCGGCGATGGAAGCGCTCAAATACGACTACTACAAAGGCCCGCAATATTATCGGAAATGCGACCACCAGTCGGTGCAATCGGTTCTTGTGATCAAATCGAAGTCGGCGAACATGAGGAACGACTCCGACGTCTTCGAGGTCATCTCGACCGATGAGCCGAATGAGGCGAACCTGCGGACCTGTGCAGAGCTCGGTCACAAGGCATGATTCGTGAGTGGGGCGTGCGTTGGCGCGCTCCGCCGTCCAGGGGAGACATATGGCCGGTCTGAGCTTCGATCTTATCGCGCTGCAACTGTTCGCCGGTCTGGCGCTTGGTGCGATCTATGTGCTGTTCGCGATCGGCCTTTCCCTGATCTTTGGCATGCTGACGGTCGTCAACTTCGCCCACGGTGCGTTCTATATGGTCGGCGCCTATGTCGGGCTCTATATGCTGATGCTGGGCGGAAACTTCTGGCTCTGCTTGGTCGCAGTACCTGTGGCCGTCGGCCTGTTCGGCCTTGCCGTCGAACGTATCCTGATCAGGCCGTTCTACGGGCGTGGCATCGACTATCCGCTGCTGCTGACGTTCGGCTTGAGTTATGTGATGGTCGAGCTCGTTCGTATCGTTTTCGGCAAGACCGGCTATCCCTTCGACACGCCCGACCTTCTGCAGGGCGCCGTCAACATCGGCGTCGGC
>Ga0137412_10003522_pt1 | contig 12480 bp, 9 predicted proteins | sample CZODoug2_1_16fun_FD_122160 | JGI IMG/M metagenome (GOLD analysis project Ga0137412, IMG submission 122160) | Vadose zone soil fungal communities from Angelo Coast Range Reserve, California, USA - CZODoug2_1_16fungal (Hybrid Assembly) | ecosystem: Environmental > Terrestrial > Soil > Vadose zone...
AAGCCTCCTGCGGTATCGCAGCCCGCTCCCGCTGCGAATACAGCGAAAGCACCCGCGCCGGCTCCGCAAGCCAAGGCGCCAGCGAAAGCACCCGCGCCGGCTCCGCAAGCCAAGGCGCCAGCGAAAGCACCCGCGCCAGCTCCGCAAGCCAAGGCCCCGGCGAAAGCTGCGGCTGCTCCGGCATCTGCGAAGGCGCCAGCAGCGGCCAAATCGCCCGCAAAAGAAGCGGAGAAGAAGCCCGCCAAGCCGCCAGTCGAAAAACCGGCTGAGGTAAAAGTTTCCGGAGTGCGGCGTGACCCTTTCGATCCACTTATGAACAAGCCCAGTCAGGGTACAGAAACGCCGCAGGCCCTTCCGCCCGGGAAAGCAGGGCTGGTGGTCGGAACGTTGCGTATCGATGGGATTGTGGGTGGGGTCCATGGAATGATCGCAATCGTGTCAAACCCGCAACAGCGAGTTTATTTCCTGCGGGAAGGTGACAAGCTCTATGACGGGTCTGTCCAACACATCACAATCGAGGCCGTGTCGTTCCAAGAGGTCGGCAAAGACGCCTTTGGCAAGCCCCTTGAACGCCAGGTGACCAAGCGAATTTACCCAACAAGTCCAGGAGAACTGCAATGAAGATGAAATGGCCAGCCATCGGGTTCGGCTGCCTGTTGCTGGTGGGTGCTGCGCTAACGGCATTCCCCGCGAGTGCGCAGGTGGCTCAGGAGGTAGAGACGAGCACGGCAGGGCCATCGTCGTCGATCTCGGGCGTTCGAGTTGCCCATACGGCGCAGCGGACCACTGTGCGCATAACTGGAAACGGGGAATTCCGCTACCAGACAACCCGCCTGGAGGATCCAGCGCGGTTGGTCCTGGACTTTGTGGATACGAGCTTGGCCGTCTCCAGGCATACGGTGCCCAGCAAATACGCCCCCGTACGTGGCGTGCGATTGTGGCAGTCGAAGCCTGGCCTATCGCGTGTGGTGATCGATCTTTTCAAGTTCGTTCCCTACAGCGTGGAAGCAAATGGGTCGGAATTAGCGATTTCCTTCGTGCCGCCTGCGGCGGCCCTCCTTCCGGCGGCGCTCCCGGCGGCTCGTAAACCCGTGAAACACAATCTGGCGTCTCCCAAAGTCCCGCAGATGCCCCTGCCCGCATCGCTCACCGGAAAGGAGCTGGCATTTGCGCGCCCCACAAATGAGCCGACTGCCCCCGAACGACAAAATCCACCGGCAGATGCGCAACAGCCCGCAGGGAGCACGCCTGCTCCGGCCAAGAAGTACACGGGAGACCCGATTTCCGTGAACCTGAAAGATGTGGACTTGAAGGACTTCTTCCGCCTCATTCACGAAATCAGCGGACTTAACATCGTGCTGGACCCCGCGGTTAAGGGGACGGTAACGCTGGTTTTGGATGAAGTCCCGTGGGACCAGGGCTTGGACATCGTGTTGCGCAACAACGGGCTCAACCAGGAAATCGACGGCAACGTTTTGCGAATCGCGACACAGGATACGCTGAAGCGTGAAGCCGATCAGCGGCGCGACCTTCTCAAGGCCCAATCGGATGCCATCGAAACGGTAACTGCGACACGCGTCCTCAGCTATGCCAAGGCGGACTCGATGGTGGCCACGATGAAAAAATTTCTAACGGCGCGTGGTGATGTCTATGCCGATGTGCGTTCAAACACATTGATCGTGAGGGATATCCCCTCCTCGATACCGAAGATCGACAATTTGCTGCGTCAACTCGACCGGAAATCGCAGCAGGTTGAAATTGACGCCCGGGTCATCCAGGCTTCCCGTTCCTTTGCTCGGGAAATCGGCACGCTATTTGCGTATTCGACGTCTACAGGCGGCAATGTGTTTGGCGGAAATACGGCTGTGGGAACCAGCCCGATTTCTCGAACAGTGCTCCCGCCGTTTACTTCGCCGGCGCTCGTAGTAGGCACCGCCGTGCAGACCCCGGGAACTCCTGTGGCTGTTCAAATGCCGTTGGCGACAAACCTCGTCACCTCTGGAGCTCCGACCAGTGGGCTCAGTTACCTTTTTACCAGTCCTAACTTTGCCCTCGACTTTCAGCTCTCGGCGCTGGAAAGCAGGGGAATTGGCAAGGTGCTGTCAGAACCTAGGGGCGTGACGCAGAACAACGAAAAACTGACCGTGAAACAAGGTCAAAAGATTCCCATTCAGACGACGGTCAACAACACAGTTTCTGTCCAGTTTATCGACGCGGTCCTGATGCTGCAAGTTACACCCCAGATTACCGCTGACGGCACCGTGTTCATGGACGTAACCGTCGAAAATACACAAATCGACAACGGAATTGCGCGCATTAACGGAACCCCGGCTCTCGATACCCAGTCGACCGAAACCAAGGTTCTGATTAACGACGGCGGCACGGTAGTCATTGGCGGCGTAGTGGTCAGCAACCAGGCTACAAACATCAATCAGGTACCTCTTCTGGGCAGCGTGCCGCTGATCGGCAACCTATTCAAACACACTTCGGTCACCGTATCGTCCCAGGAACTGCTCTTCTTTGTGACGCCCCGGATTCTGCCGGGCTAGGTCCTGCCAAAGGGGTAGAATATCAGGTGACTCGGGAGGAGGCTTCGGTCTCCTCCCTTCTTTATATGGAAACCCTTCCATGGAAGCAATGATGGTCGACCGTTTGAAGCGCGTCCGCCTCGCCCTTGAGGCCGCGGGCGCGAACACTCTGCTGGAAACGCACCCGGCGAATATCTATTATCTAAGCGGTTTTACCGGCGACTCAGGCATATTGCTCGTGGAGCCGTCCTCCGTGACGTTGTTTACGGACGGCAGGTTCACCATCCAGGCTAGAGAGGAAGCAGCTGGTGTCCGGACGCACATTCACCGGGGAGGGCCACTCGTGGCCTCTATTGGCGCCTACATGCGCCGCAAGAGCCGTCTCCGCGCCGCCATTTCACCCTCCCGGCTTAGTCTTGCGGACTGGACTGTGCTCAAGAAGGGTGGGGGGAAAGGCGTTCGTTGGGTGGCCGTCGACGGTTTAGTGGACAAGCTTCGCGCGGTCAAGGATAGATTGGAAATTGACCGAATTCGGGACGCAGCAAGGATTGGATCCGAAGTCATGGAAGAAACAATACGCCTTGTGCGGCCCGGTGTAAGTGAACTTGACCTTGCCGCCGAGATTGGTTACAGAATGCGACGCAAGGGGGCTTCCGGGGAGTCTTTCGAAGCGATCGTGGCTGCAGGACCTCGGTCGGCACTTCCGCATGCGCGTCCCACAGCGCGCCAAATTGGGAGAAATGAGTTGGTCGTGCTGGACCTGGGTGCTATACTGCGCCGCTATTGCAGCGATCTCACTCGCACCGTTTACGTCGGACGGGCGCCATTGCGTGTCCGCAGGTGGTACCGGGCCGTCCTGGATGCGCAGACTGCGGCGCGGGACGCTGTAAGGGCTGGCGTGTCCACAGGCGCAGTGGATGCAGCCGCCAGGGGTCTCCTGCAACGTAAGGGGTTGGGGCGCTACTTTGTCCATAGCACGGGCCACGGTATCGGCTTGGAAATCCATGAGGATCCCAGGCTGGCTCGAGGTCAAAAAGTGCTCTTGGAGACTGGAAACGTGATAACCCTGGAACCTGGCGTGTACATCGAAGGCGTCGGGGGAATCCGGATCGAAGATGATGCCGTTGTGACCCCGCGTGGGGCCGAAATTCTGACGACCGCTCCGCGGGAACTCCTCGAAATCTGAACAATTATGAAGGGATCAAAAAAACAATCCCAGGGCTCTGAGTTTTCTGTTCCGGGGATGGACCTCGGGCAATTGGAGCGATTGCTTTCCTTCATGACCCAGCATGGGCTTGAGGAATTCGAATATGCGCACGGGGACCTGCGCATCCGGCTGAAAAAGGCGGCCGCGGCCCCGGGCGCGGCTCCGAGCAGGACGCTCCCTGCGGCTACAGAATTCGCTCTGCCGGGAACACCGGCCCGCGCGGAGGCCACTCCCGCGGAATCAGTACCCGCGGCATCGTCTGAGTCTGTCACGCCGGCGCCGATTGCATCTCCGGCTGACGATCTGCACGTGATCAAATCGCCGATCGTGGGTACCTTCTACGCCGCCCCTAATCCGGAGGCTGGACCGTTTGTAAAGGTGGGGGATACGGTCGAAGCCGGCCAGACCGTGTGTATTATCGAAGCCATGAAATTGATGAACGAAATTGAAGCGGATATCAGCGGGGAAGTGGCGCGCATTCTGGTCGAAAACGGCCACCCAGTGGAATATGGTGAACCGCTGTTCGCCCTACGGCCCACGGGCAAGAAAAATTAGCCGGATCGCCCGCGGGGAATCACCGGCCTCAAATGTTTCGAAAAATCCTCATCGCCAACCGTGGTGAAATCGCTTTGCGCGTGATCGACGCGTGCAAAGAGCTGGGCATCGCCACCGTCGCCGTCTACTCTGAGGCGGACAGAAATTCACTGCATGTGCGTTTTGCCGACGAAGCCGTGTGCATCGGCCCGCCCCGCTCGAGTGAGAGCTACCTGAACATCCCGCAAGTCATCAGCGCGGCCGAAATCACCAACGTTGACGCGATACATCCGGGCTACGGTTTTCTCTCCGAGAACGCGAACTTTGCCGAGGTGTGCGAGGCGTCCCATATCGCTTTCATCGGCCCATCCCCGGATCTGCTCCGGATGATGGGGGAAAAGGACCAGGCGCGGCGTGAAATGGCCGGTGCGGGCGTGCCGGTCGTGCCGGGCTCGCCAGGGATCGTTCCGGATGAAGCGGCGGCTCTGGTGGAAGCGGCGCGAATCAAGTATCCCGTGATCGTAAAGGCCTCAGCCGGAGGCGGCGGGCGCGGGATGCGCGTGGTGCGAAATGAGGAAGAGCTGCCGGCGGCGTTTGGGACCGCGCGGAATGAAGCGCAACAGGCCTTCGGCAATCCGGATGTGTATCTGGAGAAATTCATCGAGCGGCCGCGGCACATTGAGTTTCAGGTTCTGGGGGATAAGCATGGCCACGTGATGCATCTGGGCGAGCGGGAGTGCAGCATCCAGCGCAGGCACCAGAAATTGATCGAAGAATCGCCGTCTCCGGCACTGGATGAAAAGAAGCGTGCCGAGCTGGGCTCGCGGGTCACGGCGGCGCTCGGACAAATGGGTTACAGCAACGCCGGCACGGTTGAATTCCTGATGGACGAAGATGGTTCGATCTACTTTATCGAGATGAATGCGCGCATCCAGGTGGAGCACCCTGTTACCGAAATGGTTACTGGTATTGATTTAGTAAAATCACAGATACGCCTGGCCTTCGGCGAAACACTCGAAGAGGTGGTCGGGAATCCCGTTTCGCGCGGACACGCCATCGAATGCCGCGTCAACGCCGAGGATCCGGAAACATTTGTGCCTTGTCCGGGGCGCATCGCGGTGTTTCGTGTTCCCGGCGGTCCGGGAATCCGGGTGGACACCGCGGCCTATGCCGACGCGATTATTCCGCCTCACTACGATTCTCTGATTGCGAAATTGATTGCCTATGGCGACACGCGCTCGGAAGCGATCGCGCGCATGCGCCGCGCGCTGGAAATGTTTGTCGTCGAGGGCATCAAGACATCCATCCCTTTGCATCGCAAAATACTGGCCGATGCGGATTTCGCCGCGGGCCGGCTCGATACGCACTTTCTTGACCGATTCGTCACAGTCCTGGCCGGATAACTCCAAATGAACCTTGTCTTCCCGCGCCTCTATGCCATACTCGATCCTAGTTTGCTCACCACAGCGGAGCTGGTTTTGGCCGAAACGCTGGCAGGATTCGGGGTCGAGCTGATTCAATACCGCAATAAGAAGGCTCCCTCTCGCGAACTGTTTGAAATCTCCCTGCGGCTTTCCACCGCATTGGCGCAAAGAGGCGTACGCTTCATCGTAAATGACCGTCCGGACATCGCGCTCCTTGCGGGGGCCGGTGGCGTGCACGTTGGACAGGAAGACTTGGGCGTCGAAGAAGCCCGCGCCATTTGCGGCCGCCAGCGCTGGGTCGGCGTTTCGACGCACACCCTCGAACAGGTGGCCACGGCGGATCGTACCTCCGCGGACTACATCGCCTTCGGCCCGATTTTCCCCACGACAACCAAGCAGAATCCCGATGCCGTGGTCGGGACAGAACTCCTGCGCCGCGCGCGCCAGATGACGCACAAGCCGCTCGTCGCGATCGGCGGAATTACGCTCGAACGCGCAGCGGAAGTTTATGCCGCGGGGGCGGACTCACTTGCTGTGGTGCGCGATTTGATCTGCGCCGCAAGTCCTGGCGAGCGAGCTCGGGAATATCTCAAAGTAGCGGCCTCTACGAAGCCCCGAAAAGTGGGATAGGGTGCGGGCTCCAGACGGAGCCGGGGCCAGTGGCACAAGCTTCAGCCTGTGTGGTTTTGATTTGGGCAGGATACATAGGAAGGCGCACAGACTCAAGTCCGTGCTACCGCCCCCGAATGATGGTGCGGGCTCTACTTTTACGCTGAACGTTTTGATTGAAGTGTGGAGCCCCCCGGAATAATGAAGGAGTGGCCCAATGTCCGAGTTGAGGTCCCCGGCGGTCACGGGAAAAGCGCCCGACACAGAATCGTCGGGATTTGTCCGCGGCCTGGGCCTGTTCGATTCGACGATGATTGTGGTCGGGTCAATGATCGGCTCGGGCATATTCATTGTCTCCGCCGATATTGCGCGCCACATGGGCTCGACGGGCGGGCTTCTGGCAGCCTGGGTCATTAGCGGCGTGCTGACGATTGCTGCCGCTCTGTCCTACGGCGAACTAGCGGCTATGATGCCTAAGGCCGGTGGGCAATATATATACTTGCGCGAAGCGTATTCTCCGCTCTGGGGTTTCCTGTACGGATGGACCCTTTTTCTGGTTATCCAGACGGGAACGATCGCCGCGGTCGCGGTTGGTTTCGCGCGCTATCTCGGGGTCGTGTGGCCAGCGATATCCCCGAATACCTGGATCGTTCCGCCGATCGCTCTCTCCGGGAAATATGCGATCAGTCTTTCCATGCAACAACTGGTCGCTCTGTTGCTGATTCTTTTTCTGACACTGCTCAATACGCGCGGATTGAAACTGGGGAAGCTGATCCAAAATGTATTCACGTCGGCAAAAACGCTTGCCCTCGCAGCGCTGATTCTTGCCGCCATGTTCGTGGGGCGGAACGCAGCGGCAATGCATGCCAACTTCAGCAGCCTTTGGGCAATTCACGATCCGGTGACGATCGAGCCGGGAGCGGACTGGCTGAAATCGTTCATCCCTTCGTTGACGGCGGCATCGGGAGCGTTCGGGCTGCTGATCGCGTTCGGTGTATCTCAAGTGGGATCGCTATTTTCCGCCGACGCGTGGAACAACATCACGTTCACCGCCGGGGAAGTGAAGAATCCACGGCGCGACATTCCGATTTCGCTCGCGGCGGGCACCGCGATCGTCATCACACTTTATTTTCTCGCGAACGTGGCGTATTTGTCCGCGCTTTCGATCCATCAAATTCAGACGGCGCCCGATGACCGCGTCGCAACCGCCACGCTGGCCGTCATTTTCGGGCCCAGCGGAGCGACGCTGATGGCGCTGGCGATCATGGTGTCCACATTCGGATGCGCCAACGGCCTGATCCTCGCCGGCGCGCGCGTTTACTACGCCATGGCGCGGGATGGATTATTTTTCCGCAGCATCGGACGTCTCAACGCGAATCACGTGCCCGCGATGGGTCTGGTGCTGCAGGGAATTTGGGCCGCATTTCTGGTGCTGCTCCGCACACGGCTGGTGGATTCGTCCACGGGCGCGGTGACGTACGGAAATCTCTACGGCGTTTTGCTCGACTACGTGATTTTCGCGGCGTTGATGTTCTATGTGCTGACGATCGGCGGCGTTCTCGTCTTGCGGCGTAAGCGTCCCGACGCCGAGCGGCCCTACCGCGCGTGGGGCTATCCTGTCGTTCCGGTGCTCTACATGATTACATCCACGCTGATCATGCTGATCCTAATCTTGTACCAGACGCAAGACACCTGGCCGGGACTCGTCATCGTGATACTTGGTGTCCCTGTGTATCTATTGTGGTCCCGGCGGTCCGGCGCAACTGCGTAATTGCTGGCGAGGGAATCGGGAATGTTGGAAGTCTTCTAAATGGTGCAGCAGTCGGGTAATCTGAGTCGCTTAACCAAAGGTGGCCATGGCAAACCAATTATTCGCGACGAAGTCGCATGAAACATTGCTTGAAGAACTCCGCGGCGAAAATCGTTTGCGCCGGGTTCTTGGTCCAGTCCAGCTCGCAAGCCTCGGGGTAGGAGCAATCATCGGCACGGGCATTTTCGTGCTGACGGGGGTTGCAGCTCATGATCTTACCGGGCCCGCATTGATGCTTTCGTTTGTCGTGTCTGGAATCACATGTATTTTTGCGGCTCTGTGCTACGCCGAGTTCGCGTCCATGGTGCCGGTGGCGGGATCGGCGTACACCTACGCCTATGCGACCCTGGGCGAACTATTCGCGTGGATTATAGGGTGGGATCTCATTCTCGAATACGCAGTAGCCTCGGCCACGGTTGCGCACGGCTGGTCCCATTATTTTCAGGATTTTCTTTCCTACTTCCATATCGGATTGCCACACGCCTTCACGAACGCGCCTTTCGATTACGATCTGTCTTCAGGACGGCTTACGCTGACCGGGACCTGGTTCGACCTGCCGGCGATCGGGATCGCCGCGCTCGTCACCATTGTTCTGGTGAAAGGAATCCGTGAAAGTGCGAGCCTGAATACGGCGATCGTGATTCTGAAGCTTTTGATCGTCTTCTTCGTGATCGTTGTCGGGGCCAGGTACGTGAATCCGGCCAATTGGACGCCCTTCGCGCCGTTTGGACTGACCGGACTGAGCTTCTTTGGCCACACCGTGTTGGGGCGAACGGGGCCCGCCGGCTCACCGGTGGGCATGCTCGCGGGCGCGGCGATCGTTTTCTTCGCGTATATCGGTTTTGATTCGATCTCTACGCACGCCGAGGAAGCCCGGAATCCTTCACGCGACGTGCCTATTGGGATCATGACGTCGCTTGTACTCTGCACGATTCTGTATATCGCCGTAGCCGCTGTGCTCACCGGAATGGTGCCCTACAACCAGATCAATATCGACGCTCCCGTCTCCGACGCCTTCAGGCAGGTGGGGCTCCCCTGGGCACAATTGTTGATTTCGATCGGAGCCGTTGCGGGCATCACATCGGTCCTACTCGTGATGATGTTGAGCCAGCCGCGGATCTTTTTGGCCATGGCCCGCGACGGCTTGCTGCCCACCGGATTCTTTGGCGCGATACACGAGCGCTTCCGCACGCCTTGGAAGGCCACGATTCTGACCGGGGTTTTCGTCGCCACCATGGGCGCATTTCTGCCGCTGCGGATTCTGGCCGAACTGGTGAACATAGGCACCCTGCTCGCGTTCGTGATCGTCTGCGCGGCAGTTCTGATCATGCGGCGCACTCATCCCGAAGTGCATCGTCCGTTTCGCGCACCCTTGGGTCCGATTGTGCCGGTCCTCGGCATCTTGAGCTGTTTGATGCTGATGTTTTCTTTGCCGGCTGAAAACTGGCTGCGTCTCTTTGTCTGGCTGGCGATCGGCTTGGCGATCTACTTTGCGTACGGCCGCCATCACAGCCGCAAAGCCAATCCCGGAGTGAAGTCTTAGCGGCGATAGGCCCACCTAAAAACAAGTTTTTAACTGCCCGAATTGACAAGACCGGCTCGGCGTGGTGATAAGATGCGCAGGCCGCCGGATCACGCGGTAACATGAGCGGGCGCTTTTACCCGCACGATTCTTCGCCTGCTCTTTTCAAGCAAGGCTCAATTGATCTTCTGAAGCATGAACCCCACTCCCCCAAATCGCCTTCAAGCTCTTTGGCTGCGGATGACCTTCGTGGACATCGCGGCGCTGGTAGTTCTCGCCGCTTACGTAGCTTTATCGGTTTCGCGCTTGTTCTTCCCTCGGACGCCGCAAAGCGGCTTTTTACTTTTCCTCGCTGTGCTCGCCTTCGGATACGTGATGGTTCGCGGATTCCGTTGGGCGCGGAAGCATCTCCTCTGGAGTCTGCGCAACCGGCTGGTGATCGCGTACCTATTCATCGCCGTGGTTCCAGTGCTCTTGCTGCTCACAATGGCGGGGCTCGGCGCGTACTTGCTGTATTGGCAGCTCGGGTCTTATGTCCTCTACACGGACATGCAGGAGCGGCTCGAGAGGCTTTCGCAGGTGGCGGCGACGATGGCCACATCCTTTGCCATCGAATCTGCCTCGGGGCACCGTGCCGCGGCTCTCGCTTTGCCCGAAGACCGGCCGTCGTATCTCATGGCGGCAATGACCGAACTGCCAGGCTTGAAAATCGAAAGCGGTATGGGAGAAGATCTCCTGCTTGGACCCGATGGTTCCGCTCAGAAAGGCTTTTCAGGACTTGTCTTGAATGGGGACGCGCTCACTATGCGAGCCGTCGTCGCCCGGGCCGTTCCCTCGGGACGCTTGGTTGTGTCCGCGTCCGTGCCGATAACGCCGGAACTGATCGATACGCTTGCGCCGGAGCTTGGCCCCATACAGTTGGATGTGCGGCGTCCCAGGAATAGCGGTTTGAATCAGCAGGTTTCCACTCCCATCACCCCGCAGGGATATGCGCGTGTTCAGCAAATTGCAACCCGCGGGCGATCGATTCCGCGCGCGGTAAATCCGTTCGATAAATTGATTACGGGGATTGTAGTGCTGGATGTGCTGGATCAGGACCGGAAGCCCGTGGAGGGTGAATCCTCCCGCGTGTTCGCGTCATTCAGTACGCGGCCATCGCTGTTGAACCGGAGGCTGTTCGGCCCGCTGGGAGAACTTGGCGGCGCCGCCGCGACCGCGTTGCTTGTCATAGGCGCTGTTTTTCTCCTCATCGAGTTTGCGTCCCTGATGACCGGCATCGTTCTGACGCGCACGATTACGACGGCTGTCGACGACCTTTACCGTGCTACTCAACATGTGCAGGCAGGCGATCTCTCTTTTCGCGTTCGCGTGCCCCACCGGGACCAGTTGGCCGCGCTCGGCGATTCGTTCAACTCCATGATGCAGTCGGTTTCAACGTTGATCGAAGAGCAGCGCCAGCGCCAGCGCCTCGAAAACGAACTCTCCATCGCGCACGAAGTCCAGCAACAACTCTTCCCCCATACCTTGCCGGAATTGCCGGGCATCCAGCTGGAAGCAGTGTGCCGGCCGGCGAGAGTGGTCAGCGGAGATTACTACGATTTCATCCGCATCACGCCTACGCACTTGGCGATCGCTCTGGCCGATATCAGCGGCAAGGGCATTTCGGCGGCGCTGCTAATGGCGAGCCTCCAGGCGGCGTTGCGTAGCGACGTGCTGCGCTACCGGGAAGGCCAGCCGGGCTATAATCCCTCGCCGCTCAATACCGCCGAAATTGTTTCGCACCTGAACCGGCACTTGTACCGCAATACTTCAGACGAACGGTATGCAACCCTTTTCTTCGGTGTGTACGATACCCAGACGCGCCGCCTCAACTATACGAACGCGGGGCACCCTCCTCCGATTCATATTTCCGGTAGCCGTGTGGAACGGCTCGAAACCGGCGGCATGGTCGTGGGTCTCTTTAATGACGTGCCGTTTGCGCAGGGGACGATCGAAATCGATCCGGGTGGGGTGTTGATCGCCTATAGTGATGGATTGATCGAACCCGAGAATGTGTATGGTGAAGAGTTTGGAACTGAGAGGCTGATTGATTTGGCCAAGAGCAATCAGGACGAGCCGCCCCAAGCTATCGCTGATGCACTGATGCGTGCCACGGAAGAATGGTCCGGATCCCCCGAGCAGGCCGACGACATGACGGTGATCGTCGCTCGTTTCACTGTCGTCCGGGAGCTGAACGCATGAAAGTCCTGACCGCAACCCAGATGCGGGAGGCCGACCGGCTGACGACCGAGCGCTACGGCATTTCCAGCCTGCAATTGATGGAGAATGCGGGCGCGGCGATTGCCGATTTCCTGCGCGAGAAATTTCCCAACCTCGCGCAGCGAAAGATTGTCGTGCTGTGCGGGAAGGGAAACAATGGGGGTGACGGCCTGGTGGTTGCGCGGCTGTTGAAGGAATCCGGATGCTCGCCGAAGGTGGTTCTGTTCTCGAATCCAGGCGCGGTAGAAGGCGATGCGGGCGTCAACTTGAAGGCAGTGCCTCCCTTGATTGTGGTTCCGTCCCCGAAAGCGCCTCCGCCTTCGGTTGTTCCGTAGAGATTGCCATTCACGTCAAAGACCAGGCTTGCGGTTGGAAATCTGCCATCTTTGCCGGAGCCGAAGTTGTGCAGAACTTTTTCTGTCCACGGACCGGAACTCGTCGGGGACAGCTCAAATACCAGGCCTGCGCCGTTGGAGCCTCCTTCTTTGGTAGTGCCGTAAAGATTGCCGGAGGCGGCGAAGACGAGTGAGGCGTCGGGAGCCTGGCCGTCGGGTCCGCTGAAACTGTAGAGGACGCTGTCAGTCCAC
>Ga0137412_10003523_pt1 | contig 12479 bp, 15 predicted proteins | sample CZODoug2_1_16fun_FD_122160 | JGI IMG/M metagenome (GOLD analysis project Ga0137412, IMG submission 122160) | Vadose zone soil fungal communities from Angelo Coast Range Reserve, California, USA - CZODoug2_1_16fungal (Hybrid Assembly) | ecosystem: Environmental > Terrestrial > Soil > Vadose zone...
TTCGGGGGTCTCCATTGTCGGTTCCCGCGCGTCCGAAGCTGAGTCGAATGAAGTCCGCTGTACCGAAAGATCCCGATTGCAGTCCTCTCGCCAGGATGGGCGTGGCGGCCGCCCGGGCCTGGAAAGACCTCCACGACTTCCTTCGCCGGCCGGATAAGGACGCCTTGGCTCGGGCGGAGAACGAGGCGCGTCTGGCCGAGCGGCGCCTTCGCGACGCCGTCGACGCTTTACCGGAAGGGATCGTCTTCCTGGACCCGGAGGTCGTACTGGCTCGGGCCTGGGTGGCCGCCGCACAGGGCGCGGTGTCCGAGGCGATCACGCTCGCGCACGAGGCGGCCGCAGTCGCCGTCGGCCGTGGCCAGCTCGCCCACGAAATGCTCGCGCTGCACACTGCGGTCTGCTTCGGCGACCGCACCGCCGCCGACCGGCTCACCGAGCTGGCCGGCCAGGTCGACGGCCCCAGGGCACCGGCCGCGGCGGCGCACGCCACCGCGCTGGCCGCCGGGGACGGCGAGGCACTGACGGCGGCGTCCGCCCAGTTGGAGAGTTCCGGCGCGTTGCTACTGGCCGCCGACGCGGCCGCGCAGGCCGCGCAAGCCCACTCCCGGCAAGGCCGCCGAGGTTTGGCGAACCTGGCCGTCGCGCACGCGTACCGCCTAGCGGAGGCTTGCGAGGGAGCCCGTACGCCCGCTCTGGCCGCGCTCGACGCCCCCGCGCGGCTCACCGAGCGCGAGCGCGAGATCGCCAGCCTCGCCGCGGCTGGTTTACGCAACCGGGAGATCGCCGAACGGCTCACCGTCTCGGTCCGAACCGTCGAAGGACACCTCTACCGCATCAGCGCCAAACTCGGCACCTCGAACCGTGCCGCCCTCGCCGGCCTGTTGGGCCCGGCCGCGACCAGAACCCGTCGAGAACGTCACTGATCGTCGACCACCCCGGGAGACGGTTGCTCAGCTCCGCCGGCTAGCAACGTCGAGAGCTTGGCCTCGGCCAGCTCCAGCAGCGGCTCGATCGCCTCGAATTCCACGTCCACGCACTCCGCGATCAGGCCCGGATCGACACCGGCTATCCGCAAGCGCAGCGCCAGTGAGTACGGCCTCGACAACTTCGACAGGGCTGTCGCGCGCAGCTCAGCCGACACGTCCCGAGCCGCTGGCGGCTTACTCGGCATGGCGCTGGATCAGCCGGCGGCCGGCACGGCGGAAGCCTGGTCGCTGGGTGTCGTGGGTCCGCCGAGGTCCGGCCGCCGGGCCAGTACCAACCCCAGACACAGCACCCACCCGGTCACCAGCCCAGCACCGAGCATCAGGTTCATCGGGCCTCCGGGCGCGGCGAACCCACTCGTCCCGAAAATCGTGGCTACCGACTCGACGACCTGCTCGCCCAACGTGACCGTGCCGAGCACACCCAGCCACCGCGGCAGCAACGCATCCTGCCCCCAGGACAGAGCCACCACGGGAGCCAGCATGGTGATCGTGGCCCCGTTGATCACCGGGCCCCAGAACGACGCCACGTCCAGCAGAACTCGGGCGACCGGCGGACTGAGCTGGTCCGGGTGCCACGCCAGACCTGCCCAGAACCACGTGCTGACCGCCGTCTCCGCGAGGATCGCGATCGTGCCAACAAAGAACATGTCCCGGTGCGGGGCCGGCAGCCGGCGCCGGACCAGCGCGGCGAACGCGGCAAACGCCGGCACGAACGCGATGAGCAACCAGGCATACAACCGCGCGTTCACCCCGTGCCCGGCGAACCAGGTAACGATCTCCTCGCCGCTGAACCGGTCGGTCGGCGCCTCGCCGAGCGCGAACGTTTCCGCGACGAGCAACAACACCGAGGCGAGCGTGCTGACCAACAGAACCCTCGACCGCATGAACGTTCTCCTCCACCCAAGCGCCCGTGCCTATGACGAATGCGAGCGTGGCGTCGCGGGCAACTGAGGACGCGAGTAGTTGGCTACTCGAATCCGCCGCCGCACCCACCGGGGTACAGCGCAAACACGCTCCTCGACGCCCCGAGGCGTGGTTGGGAGGAAGGCCATTCCGGGCCACCGTAATCGCGGCCCGCGCCGGTGGTCTCGGCGCGGATCCCGACGAAGGTTCCTCGGAGACTCAGCGTTATCCGTGCCGTGATCCCCGGCCGTTCAGCAGCCAGCCTTGTACTCGTATTGGTCGGCCTTGGCGTTCTCACCGGTCTCGATCACTACCAGGTCGGTCAGGTTCTGCCTGTTCACCGGCTTGCCGTCGATCAGCGAGCTGGCCACCTGCATCGCGACCTCGCCCTCCTGCCGGGGGTTCTGGGCAACCAACGCGGAGATCGCGCCGTTCTTCAGCGCGGCGACCTCGGCGGCGGCGGCGTCGTAGGCGACCAGCTTGACCCGGCCGGTGGCGCCGGCCTGCTGTAGCCCGTTGATCGCCCCGATTGCGCCCTGGTCGTTCGTGGAGAACACACCGGCGAGATCGGGATGCGCGGATATTGTCGATGTGACGATCTGCGAGGCCTTCTGGGGGTCGTCGGCCTGGTATTGCGCGCCGAGGTAGTTGAGGCCCGGGTACTTCTTCAGCTCTTGCTCGAAGCCTTGGGTGCGCTGGTCCTGCGCGGTGGAACCGGGTGGCTGGGTGATCACCAGCACCGGGCCTTTGGCACCGACGAGCTTTGCCAGCTCGTCCGCCGCCATCCGGCCCCCGGAGAGGTTGTCGGTGACGATCTGGCTGGCCGCCAGTGACGGATCGGCAAGCGTCTGATCCACGGTCAGCACCTTGGTGCCGGCACTGGCCAGCTGCCGGATCGGGGTGATCAGGGCCTGTGCGTCGGTGGGCACGATGGCGGCGACGGCGGGCCGGGCGGAGGTGACCGCGTTGACCATCGGGATCTGCGCGTCGGCGGCGAATTGGGCCGGCGCGGACACGGTGACCTTGAGCCCGAGCTTCCCGGCTTCCTGCTGCGCCCCACAGGAGAGCGCTTCGTAGAAGGGGCTGCCGTTCACGCCGAGCACCAGCGCGACGTCGCGGTTCGCCGGTGCCGGCGCGCTTGCCGCGCCGCCGGTGGGGCCGGCCGAGCAGGCAGCCAATGCCAGCGCGGCGACCGCTGCGCCGAGGGGCCAAAGGGTGATCTTGCGCATGGGTCTCCTTTGTCTGGATGCGACTTAGGCACGCTCTCGTTGTCGGCGTTTGAGCTGGTCGACGAAGACCGCCAGGATCAGTACCGCGCCCATGGCGATCGTTTGCCAGAACGGTGGGATACCGAGAATCACAAAGCCATTGAGCAGCACGACTGGGATCAGCACACCGACCACCGTGCCGACCATGGTGCCGATGCCGCCGAACAGACTGGTCCCGCCCAGCACCACGGCCGAGATGGTGGCCAGGTTGTCGGCGGTGTGACCGCCGATGGTCGTGGTGCCGAACCGGGCCACCGCCATGATCGCCGCGACGCCGGCAAGGGCACCGGAGAACAGGTACACCCGCAGCAGCTGGCTGCGCACCGGAATGCCGGCCCGCCGGGCGGCCTCCCGGTGGGAGCCGACGGCGAAGGTCCGCTCACCCACCCTGGTCAGGTGCAGGCAGATTCCGGCGACGGCGGTGACCAGGACGGCGATCACGACGAGCGTGGGGATCCCGGCGATCTTGCCGGTGCCGACATAGGCGACGAGCTTCCCCGGGACCGCGCGCACGTCCAGGCCGCCGGTCAGGAGCTGCGCGGAGCCCAGCGCCATGCCCATCGTGCCGAGGGTCACGATCAGCGGGGGGATATGGGCGATCGCGATCAGCGCGCCGTTGACCGCACCCCAGACCATGCCGGCCAGCACCGCCACGACGGCGCCGATCGCGATGACCGGCCAACCGCCGTCGGTGGTGCCGTACGTGGAGCCCTGCGCACCGGACAGGAAGAGCATGACCTTCGCCGAGGCCACCGAGGCGAACACCAGCACCGCGCCGACCGACAGGTCGATGCCCGCTGTGATGATCACGAACGTCTGGCCGACCGCCAGCACCAGCAGCGTGGCGGCGTCCAACGCCAGTGTCGAGGCGTTGAAGGCGGAGGCGAACTGTCCCGGCCGCAGCACGGTGAACACCACGAGCAGTGCGATCAGCAGCAGGAAGATCCAGCCGCCGCCGACCCAGCGGCTCACCGCGCCCCAGCGGCTGGCCGCCTCGGGCGGTGGTACGACCGTTTCCGGGTGGGTCGAGACGCTCATGCCGCCGCCTCCTCCTGCCCGCCGCTGGTCATGGCGGTCACGAGCCGGTCGACGGTCGCCTCGGACCGGTCCAGCCGGGCCACCCTGCGGCCGAGTCGGAGCACCTCCACCCGGTCCGCGACCTCGAGCACCTGGGGCATGTTGTGGCTGACCAGCACGACGGCGATACCGCTGTCGCGCACCGAGCGGATCAGGTCGAGCACCCGCGCGGTCTGCACCACGCCGAGCGCCGCGGCGGGCTCGTCCATGAAGATCACCTTCTTGGCCCACATCGCGGCGCGGGCGATGGCGATGGACTGTCGCTGCCCGCCCGAGAGGGACGCGACCGGCACGTCCGGCGAGCGCAGCACAATGCCGAGCGTGGCGAACTGCTCCGCCGCGATCCGCCGCATGCTGGCCCGGTCCAGGAAACCGAGGTGGCCGAGTAGCCCTTGGCGCAGCATCTCCCGGCCGAGGAACAGGTTGCGGGACGCGGCAAGTTCCGGGGCCAGCGCCAGGTCCTGGTACACGGTGGCGATGCCGAGGTGCTGCGCGACGAGCGGCGAACCCAGCTGTACCGGTCTGCCATCCAGCAGCAGCTCGCCCGAGTCGGGCAGATCAGCACCGGACAGGATTTTCACCAGGGTGGACTTGCCGGCGCCGTTGTCGCCGATGAGCGCGCAGATCTCGCCCGGGTAGACGGTGAAGTCGGCACGGTCGAGGGCCTGTACGTGGCCGAATCGGCGCGTGATGTTCCTGGCCTCCAGCAGCGGCGCCCCGCTCGTGGGGGTCATGCGCGCAGCCCGATGTTGTTGGCGAACGCGAACCAGCGCGGATAGCCGGCCTCGGTCAGCCGGATCCAGTGTGTGAACGCGGCGTCCGGGTCCGGGAACAGCCAGGTTTCGACCGTCGAGTAGTCGCTGTTGCCCCGGACGTGCCAGCTGCCTTGGCATTGCCCGCCCGACTCGACGCTGTCCCGGCGGGCCGCCGCGAAGCGGGCCAGGTGTTCGTCGCGGGCCGCCGCGTCGAGCTCGTACCAGCCGCTGCGTGGTCGGGAGTAGTGCAACCAGAGGACATCAGGCACGGGTCATCCCTCCAAGAGGTCGGTCAGCGCACGCAGGCGTCCGACGTAGTGCCGCGACGTGGTGAACTTGAAGTCCGCGACGTGTTCGTGCTCCCGCATGGCCGCCGTCACCAGCTCGATGTCGGGCACCTCCCACACGCCGAGGTGGTGCCAGCGGCTGGCCCAGTCCAGGCGGTGCCGGCCGGCGATGCTGACCCCGGCGGCCAGATCGGCCGCAAAAGCGACGTCGCACTCCTCGTCGTAGGCGGCGCGTTGAGCGTCGGTTGCGCTATGCCAGGCGTCGTTCCACTCCCAGAGCGCGAGGAATCCCCACTGGTTGTTCGGGCCTCGGCCGCGCGGGCTGGTCACCGTGGCGAACTCACGCGGCCCGATCAGCCATTCGGTGCGGAACAGCTGGTCCCAGCCGGCGGTTTCCAGGGTCACAGTGCCGGCCAGCGCCGCCGTGAGGTCTGGTGCGTCGAAGACTCCCGCGACGTCCACATCGTGCGCGAAGCCGGTGTCGTAGCCGGCCGGTTCGGCATGGTCACCGAACATCTCGGCCACCGACAACTGCCAGCCCTGGCCGGCCAGTTCCCGCAACGCCCGCCGCACACCGGCCGAGGCTTCGGCGCTGCTCGTGCTGGCGAGAATCCGCCTGCGGGCCAGGAACACCACACCGCAGCGACCGTCGGACGTGGCGTCGAATACGTCGGTTTCCCCGGTGAGCAGCGTCATCGCGCGCTCCTGGCGGTATCGACCGCCTTCATCAGGAGCTCCACGCGCTGCGGGTCGACCGGGTTCCACCAGCGGCCGTCACGCTTGAGCCACTGGCCGACGATCGCGCCGTCGGCCACCGCGAACAGCGTCGGTACCTGGTCGGGGTCCAGGCCGGAGCCGACCAGCACCGGCAGGGTGGTGCCCGAGCTCACGGCGGTGACCTCCTCGGGTTCAGTGGGAGAGCCGGTGCGGGTGCCGGAGGCGATCAGCACGTCGGCGTCGAACCACTCCGCGTCGCGGGCCTGCTCAGGTATGCCGCGGTCGGCAGTGATCGCGTGCGCCCCGAACTTGACGTGCACGTCGGCGAAGATCCGCACATCGGTGGCGTCCACGGCCCTGCGGTAGCGCAGCGCGGCGGGCGCCGGACCGTTCAGGAACCCTTCGTTCGCCACGTATGCGTTGGCCCACTGGTTGGCCCGGACCCACCGGGCACCCACTGCCTTGGCGACGGCGAGCGCCGGAACCACCCCGTTGGCCACGCAGGTGATGCCGATCGGAACCTCCACCTGGGCCCGGATCTCCACGCAGGCCGCGGTCAGCGCGGCGACCGTCTCCGGGCCGATGTCCTCCGGCCGGGAGAACGGCATGTCGCCCGCGTTCTCCACGATGATCCCGTCCACCCCACCCCGCGCGAGGGTGCGCGCGTCCCGGGCCCCGGCCGCGTAGATCTCGGACACCGGCGTGCCGTCGTAGCGGGGCGCGCCGGGCAGCGCGGCGAGGTGCACGACCCCGATCACCGGCTTGGCTACCGGGAACAGTTCACGCAACGCGTGCGGCTTCGGAGGCAGGACCTGCTGGACTGTCATGACTTGGCTGCTCCTTCGGATCGGATGGCCTCGACCTCGGCGTGACCGGCGTAGGCAGACTGACCGCCGAGCCGACCACAGCTGAGCGACGCCGCCGTCACCGCGTAGCGCAGCGCGGCCAGCGGCCCATGCCCTAACAGCCGTTGTGCGACGAACGAGCCGGCCAGACAGTCACCGGCCCCGGTCGAGTCGACGATCGCGGTGAGGGCTTCCGGCACGGCCACGGTTGTCTGCTCCGCCGGTACGCACCAGCGAGCGCCCACCGCACCGTCGGTCCGTACCACCGCCTGCACCCCGGCCGCGAAAAGTTGCCGCTCAGGACCGGTTCCCAGCACCGCCGCCGCCCTCGTGTTCACGAACGCGACGGCGGTCCCGCGCAGGGTGGAAGCCAACGCATCCAGCCCACCGCCCAGCGTGGCGGGCTCCAGATCGATCGACCAGGGAATCCCGGCGACTCGGCACCGCTCGATCAGGGTGGCCGAGGCCGAGACGTCGTACACGGCGGTGTGCAGCCAGCCAACACCGTCCAGCGGAACCGACCGGCACTGGGCCGTCGTCGGGTACATGCTCACCCCGGTGGCGAGGACCAGTCGCTTCTCTCCGTGCCGCTCGAGGGTGATCAGCGCCCGCGTCGTCGGCCCTTGCACCGGTTCGTGGCGCACGGTGACTCCCCGGCGAGTCAGGTTCGCCAGACAGGTGGCCGCCGCCTGATCGGTGCCCAGCGAGCACAGCAGCGTGGCGGGCACACCAGCGAGCTGACACGCGGCGGCGGCGTTGCTGGCCACCCCGCCGACGTCCTCGACGAACTCGGTGGTGAGCACCTTCTCGTCGGGCTCAGGGACGTGGTCGACCAGCACGGTGGTGTCGAAGCTGATGTCCCCGGCGAACAATGCGCTGGTCACGGCCGTACCAGCTCGACCCGGAACCGGTACCGGTCGGCCCGGTAGGTGTTCACCACGTACTCGATCGGCGTCCGGTCGGCCGCGCGGGAGCAGCGCCGGGCGACCAATACGGCGGCACCGGGCTCGATCAGCAGCAGCTCGGCGAGGTGCGGGTCCGCCACATCGGCCTCGATGTACTCCTCGCCCAGCGCGATGCGATGGCCGGTGGTCGTTTCCAGCCACTCGTACAGCGAGATCTGGTCGAGCTGCGAGGGCTCGGGACGGTTCCGGACCGGGAGTACGTCGGGGGACAGCCGAACCCGGGTGGCCGCGAGCGGTTCACCGTCGGCGAGCAGCAGCCGGTCGATCGTGACGACCCGGGTACCGCGCCGCACGCCGAGCGCCTCCGCCACCGCCGCGGTCGCCGGTGTGGCCCGCACCGACAGCGTCCGGTATCCCGGTACCAGGCCGCGCGCCTTCATGTCCTCGGCGAACGAGGCCAGCAGATTCAGCGGCTGTTCGACCCTCGGCGGCAGCACGATCGACCCGCGCCCGGAGCCCCGGGTGATCAGGCCGTCGACCTCCAACTGGTCCAGCGCTGCCCGCGCAGTCGTCCGGCTGATGCCGAACCGGCGGTTCAGTACGGACTCCGACGGCAGTGCGTCGCCGACGACGAACTCACCGCGTGCGATGGCCGCCCGCAGTCGCTCGCTCACCTGGAACCACAGCGGCACTGGTCCGCGTTCCAGATCCCCTACATCCCACGACATGGCTACATCGTCCGGACGTCATGACGTTTGCACAACCAGTGAGCCGTTAAGTGTGTGTTTCGACCGAGATGCCGACACTCGGATCTACAGCTTGACCTGCGGCTATCGCGCTAGACCAGACCCATCCTGTGCCTCCGCGATCATCATCGCCCGCGCGGGGAGGCGAAGGCGTCATCGGTGCGCTCGAGTATCTGGTCGATGCGGGGCACCACCTTCGGAGCCGAGAAGCTGTCCCTCGAACGGAATTATCAGGTTATGGCCATTGGTGCTCACCTCCGGGCGGGTGGCGCCGGAAGGGGTGGAGTTCGGCGACGGATCCGACGGGCAGGTGCGGGAGAGCTCGAGCCGCTGGACCGAGCTCACGATAGGCGCGCAGGTCGAGCGTCACACCGCGCAGCGCATCTACCTCGCCGAAGCCGAGGCAATGGAGTCCTCGGTCGTCGCGGAACTGCCGCCGTGCGGCTGAGGTACCTGTGCCGCTCGAAAAGTCGTCGCCGCACGTCAGGGCTGCGCATCTGTATTCATTGATGAGGCCGCCGAAGGACCCGGGCGCGTAGAAGTCTCCACGCGATGCATGAGCCAGGGCGGGTAGCCAATTCTCGAGATGCCGGGCCGCAATGTCGATGCCCCCGCAAGCGGACACGTAAACCGTGGTGGCTGACACCGGCTTCACCTGCACGTTCGGTTCTGGCTCGGTGGCCTCGGAAGGTGTCGATGCACTCAGCGGCCTCGCCTTCATGCGCGAAATAGGGTCTACCTCTCCGCGTGTATGGTCTGAGGAACTTCATGCACAGCGAACTTGACAATTTTGCGCGGTTCCGGACAATCGGGGCCACCCCAGTACTCCCTCAATCAGGATGGATGTGTCCCTGTGGCGCAGCAAGTAACTGTCCAGTTCGTCGATGACCTTGACGGTTCCGTGGCATCGGGCACGGTTGAGTTCGCCTTGGATGGCAAGGATTACGCCATCGATCTCTCTGACGCCAACGCCGCGAAGCTTCGGGACGCTCTGGCAACGTTTGTCAGCGCGGCGCGCAGGCCGGGCGGGCGACGCAAGTCGACGCAGAGCAGTCAGCGGCCGAATGCGAACCGTGAGCACACCGTCGCCGTGCGCAAGTGGGCACAGGAAAACGGTCATGAGGTCGCGGAGCGTGGACGGATCCCAGCTGCTGTGGTCGAGGCCTACGAACAGCGCAACGCTGCGCCCCCGCCCCCGGCTCCGGTGCAGGCACCGAAGCCGAAGAAGAGTAGGCGCGCACCGAAGGTCGCTACCGATCCGTTCGCAACGGCGGCCGGCTGAACGACCTCCCCGATTGCGAAGAGGGCCGGCGCCGGTGTCCAGCGCTGGCTCTCTTTCCGCCTCTTGAGCCATTCGGCTCGGGGACAGACCGGCCCCATTTCTTCGATGGAGACCGGAGGCTTCCGCCGCCGCCAGGGTGCGTCGGCGGGAAATGGATGATCCGCCCCGTCCTCCAGGTGTGTTGTGGATCACTTTTGTGGCGTAGGGTGAGCGTCATGAGCGCGGCAACCCGTGTGCTCGTCCTCGCCAATCGGACGGCGGACTCCGCCGAGCTGATGGGAGTGCTCGTGGCTCGGCACGGCCGGGCTCCGATGGCGGTGACAATGCTTGCCCCCGCCACCTGGGAAGTGCAGGACCCGCACGGCGGCACCGAGTCCGCGTGCCGGAGGCTCCGGGCGGCGCGGAGATATCTGCAGGCCAAGGGGATCGAGGTCAGCTGCGTGACCGGCGCGGCGGACCCGATGACAGCGTTCGAGCAGGAGTGGCGCCCCGACCGGTATGACGAGATCATCGTCTGCACGCTGCCCACGCATCTGTCGAAGTGGCTGGGGATCGATCTTCCTCGGCGGGTCGCGCATGCCGCGGTTGGCGTATCGGTCACGCACGTGGTTGCCACGGAGGCGTCGGCGGTCGCCGTGGATGGCGGGATGACCACGACCCCGTGATTGGTCGGGAACCGTGTCAGCAACTCACGCGCCAACAAACGAATCAGACGTCGGCGGCCCGCTCACCCGCGTGTACCTTCGGCGGCGACCCCGACACGATGGCCGGGGCCACCGTGGCCCGTGAGATCGGCAACCGCCGCGCGATCGCCTGACAAGCCCTCGCTCCCGCGCGGAGAGCGGATCTGCGCCCAGGTCTTCAAGCTGATCACCGATCCAATCGTTGCTAGTGCGGATCTTCAAGGTGTGCCCGTGGCCTGACTTTCACGGAGCGCCGACACACATTGGCCGCCGCACTGGCCGACACTCTGAACGGTGCGACTGGCGGCTGGTACCGGCGGACACTCGCGTGTGGTCCCAGTTGATTGCAAGGGTGCCGCAAGCGAGACGATCTACGGTCCTGAGCAATTCGGGGCAAGCCCGTTGCCCGTCACGCCTTGTGAGGACGTGCTACCTACAGTGGACAGCACCCAATCAGCCACCAGCTCCGCCCCACTTCCCGCATTCGGCAGTCGAACAGGACCGGTCGCCTCACCCGGTGCGTTGCCGCGCAGACCGGTGCAGGCGGTGGCGTGGTTGACCGGATTCATCGTGTTGGCGCTCATGGTCGGTTCTTGTAGCCCGGCGGTGTCCGGATCCACGGACTCCGGCGCGGCTGGCGGTGGGCCAGCGGGTCCACCGGCTCACACACCCACGGCGGCACCCAGCAATCTGTGTTCATTGCTGACCGACGACGAAGTCACCCAGGTCCTAGGTACGCCAGCAACGCACGTACTCGACGACCCCAGCAGCTGCCGTTGGAGGCGCCCGGACCACAAGGGGTACGTGGTGGTGACCTACGACCCTTCCACCGGGGCCGAGCTGCGAGACACGGTGGACCATCCGGAGACGGTGCCCGGAGGGCAACGGGTCGATATCGGTGACGGGGCACTCTTGAGCCCGCAGGCCGGCTCGGTTCACATGCAGGTCGCCGGGGGAGACTTGGAAGTGATCGGCACCAATACGCCTTCTGGTACGACATCCTCGGATGTGTTGCCGGCCGATACCGCGGTCAAGCTGGCCAGACTGGTCTACTCGAGACTTTAGTGAGCGCCGCTTCGTCTCCGTCGTGGCCGGCAATTGGATCGCCAGTGCCCCAGCGTGCTGACCGCCGCGCCCTGAATAGTCCGTCGTGGTTGTGAGCGAGCGGCCGCCCCAGCAAGTCACAGTGACGTCCGGATCGGCGGGCGCGTACCTGCATCACAACCGCGGCTCAATTGATCGCGGGCGGTGCGTCCTCCCTAGCGCATACCCCTGGCGTGCGATGCCGGTGGCAGAGGCAGGAGCGCGGGCACCTTTAGGTGCGGGTGATGCGCACCGCGATGCCGGCGACGTGGGCGCGGGCTGTGGCGCCGGCTCGGCGGGGGTCGCCCGCCTCCAGGGCGTCGACGATGGCGTGGTGCTCCTCGAGGGCTAGCCGCCGGCCTCGGTCGGCGGTCCAGAGGTCGGAGCGGAACAGGTGGGCCTGAGCGTCGAGGCGGGCGAGGGCCTCGCTGAGCGGTCGGCTCTGCGCGGCGTCCCGGACCGCGGTGTGGAATTCCAGGTCCAGCCGGGCGTCGCGGCCCCGGTCAGTGAGGCCGTCGAGCAGGCCGCGCTGCCGCTCGACCATCTTGCGCAGCCCGTCGATCTCCGCGTGGGTGATTCGCCGGGCGGCGCGCTCGGCGGCCAGACCGTCGAGCACTTCCCGTACCTCGAGCACGGCGGTGACGGCCTCGTCGTCGAGCACTGCGACCCGTGCGCCGGCGTGTGGGGTGTGCACCGCGATGCCCTCGTAGACCAGCTGCTGGACCGACTCGCGCACCGGACTGCGGCTGACGTCGAGCTGTGCTGCTAGCGCGCTGACTGACAGCGGGGCTCCGGGTGCGAGCTCGCCGGACAGGATCCGGTCGCGCAGCGCGCGGTGCACCGAGCGGGCCAGCAGGTCGTGCTCGGTGGTGCTCACGTCGCCCCCTCGGGGTGGCTTGTCGGCCAGCTCAGTGGGTGAAGTTGGCCCGGATGCGCTGGCCT
>Ga0137412_10003525_pt1 | contig 12475 bp, 16 predicted proteins | sample CZODoug2_1_16fun_FD_122160 | JGI IMG/M metagenome (GOLD analysis project Ga0137412, IMG submission 122160) | Vadose zone soil fungal communities from Angelo Coast Range Reserve, California, USA - CZODoug2_1_16fungal (Hybrid Assembly) | ecosystem: Environmental > Terrestrial > Soil > Vadose zone...
CTGAAACGGGATGCGCTGGTCGGGAAGCGACAACCGCGGGTAGCGGGGCTTGGCCCCGGCCGGTAGGTCCACCCCGGCGAGGGTGGCGTCACGCTCGCCATGGAGCACGACAGTGGCCCGCCAGGGGATGCGGCGGTCGAGCTGGTCCAGATGGTCGACGGTGGCCTCAGCACAGCCGAGGCACTCGCGGCCGGCACCACTGGTGCGCCGCCAACCGCGCTTGGCCGGATCAGCGCGCGGAACGCGAGCGCGCCCAGGGCGCTACCCGTTCCCGATCCAGCAGGTCGGGGCGGGCCAACGAGCCGAGCATCAGGTCCACCGAGGTCGCGGCATCCCGGGTCAGGGCATAACACTGCTGGGCCGAGCGGCACTCGGCCGGCGCCAGTCGCTGCGCCGCCGCGACGATCTGCGGGGCGGCGACGCGCACCTGGACGTTGTCCATCCCGGGGCGACGCAGCGCCAGCCCGGCGGCCTCGACGAGCCGCCCCACGTTCGACAGCTGCTCGCCGAGCCAGTCCCACGGCGACTCGCGCACCGGGTTCGCCCAGTGCCGCTCGCTCGGCTCCACGCCGGCGAAGCGCGGATGGAAGTGCGCGGCGTCGAACCCGCCCGCGGTGGCGTCCAGCCGGTCGAACAGGTCGGCGCGCCACGCGGGTTGGTCGATCACGTACTGCTGCGAGGCCGACTCGGTTCCCCGGTGCGGCTGCCCGGCCAGCAGCCGCAGCTCCACCCGCGCTCCGTGTTCCAGGTGGCTGTCCGCCAGGTCGATCTCGAACCAGTGCCGGACCAGGACCGCGACCTCGTCGAACACGAACGCCTGCAACACTGACGACCCCTCTCAGCCCCGCCCCGCGGGCGCTCCGGCCCTGGTGATCGAACCCCTCGCCACGGCGCAAAGGTAAGCCCGACATGCCCAGAGTAATGCCACACGGTGATCAGCTGAGTGGCCTGATCATGCGTCCCGCCCGACGGCCGCCGATGGACTGTCGGTCCGCCCGGCGGCCCCTACCAGGGCAGCGAGCCGACCCCAGGGACGATGGTTACCACGATCCGGTCCTCCCTGCGCGTGCGGGCGTCAGTCCCCGAGGGCGTTGGCCACGGCCTCGGCCGTCTCCATGCCGGACACGCTCTGTTGCCCGGTGATCAGGTTGCCGTCCCGGACGGCGAACCCCCGCCACAGCCCGGCCTGGATGTAGTTCGCGCCGAGCTTGCCCAGCTCGTCCTCGATCCGCCACGGCATCAGCCGGGTACCGGTGGGCAACAGCCCGGCCCGCCACAGGGCATCGTCGGCGAAGTCCTCCTCGACGTTGGCGAACCCGGTGACGGTGCGGCCCTTCACCAGCGGCTCGCCGGTGCTGAGGGTGGCGTAGCGCAGGATCGCCGTGCCGTGGCAGACGGCGGCGGTCACCTTGCCGGCCTCGAAGAACTCGACGAAGGTGCGCTGCAGCTCGGTTGCGTCGGCGAAGCTGAACATCGGCGCCTGCCCGCCGGCGACCAGCAGGGCGTCGAACCGGTCCAGCTCGATCTCGGAGACAGGGGCGGTGTTCTGCACCAGCTTCATCAGCTCCGGGGTGTTGAGAAAGCCCATGGTGATCAGGTCGGCGGAGGAGAAACTGTTCGGGTGCCGGGGGTCGCTCATGGCGTCGGGTTCGCAGGCGCCGCCCTCCGGGCTGAAGAACTCGACGTCGAACCCGCGTTCGGTCAGCAGGTAGTACGGGTGCGACACCTCGCTCCACCAGAACCCACACGGCCATCCGGCGATGGTGTTCGTCGAGGGGTTGGCCATGACCAGCGCCACCCGCTTGCGGTGCGCCGGATCGACCGGGTTGCGATTCTTCAGATCCATGACATCTCCGTCGTGACGTGCGGCGAGAGGGGGTGCGGCCTTGGCACGGCCACCAGAAGGGAGCATCGCTTTCCGGCACGGGCGGCGGCTACGGCGGACGCTGGTACTCGGACTACTCGTTTCGGCCGCCGCGCGGAGTGCCCGGCACGGTAGCGTCCTCGTCCGGAAGGTGCACCATGACGCCGGTGTGCGGGAACGCCGGGCAGACCAGCGGCAGCACCCGCATCCGCCGCACCCCGAGCACGTCGTGGCGCAGGGTGCGGGTACGGGTGCGGTGTTCCACCACGTCGTGGTCGTCCCAGCAGCGCGCGAAGAGCGGGCTCAGCATCCGGTACTCGCGCACCCGGGCGGTCAGGCGGGCGTCGTCGGGATGGTGGGCGACTTCCGAGCGCCAGCGCGCGACCACGTCCCTGACCTCGGACTCCCAGTCCACAATGCGTCGCCGGGCCACCGGGGAGACCAGTATCCAGCGCACCAGGTTGCGCTCCGGCTCGGCCATCGCCGACCAGTCGTCGTACCACTCGCGGGCGGCCCGGTTCCAGGACAGGACGTCGATGAACCGATTACACGCGTAGACCGGAAACGGGCTGTCCGCATGCAGCGCCACGACCTGAGCGATGAGCTCCGCCGGCGCGTCCGCGATCACCGGCTGCGCTACGCCGCTTGCCTGGCTCGCGATCTCGTACAGGTAGCCGCGCTCGTCCGGGCTCAGGCGCAACGCCCGGGCGAGGTTGTCGAGCACCGCCGGCGAGGGGGTCACCTGCCGCCCCTGCTCGAGGTAGGAGTACCAGGTGGGGCTCAGGTGGGCCAGCCGCGCCACCTCCTCGCGCTTCAACCCCGCCACCCGCCGCCTCGGCCCGACCGGTAGCCCCACCTCGGCCGGGCGCAGCCGTTCCCGCCGGGACCGCAGGAACTGCCCCAGCTCGCTGGCGCCGTCTCCGGTACCGGTCACCCGACGGACGCTACCCGGGAAACCTCGGACGGGTGGGTTGTTCTCCGCCCGTCTGCCGGAGTTGACGGGGGCGAGGACACTGTCGGCCATGAATATGGTCCGGGGGCGCACATCCAGTTGGTTGGCGGCTCACCGCCCGCTCGTTGTTCTTATCGCCGCCGGGCTTCCGCTCGCTGCCTGTGCGGTGTTGAGCCTGTTCCGGGACAGCATCGCGAACACCAGTGCCGCCCTCGGGCTGGTGCTGCTGATCGTCGCGGGGGCCTCCACCGGGATCCGATGGGCCGGTCTGCTCGCGGCGCTGTCCAGCGCGGTCTGGTTCGACTTCTTCCTCACCCAGCCCTACAACTGGTTCGCCATCACCCAGCCGGCCGACGTCGAGACCGCGGTGCTGCTGGTGCTCGTCGGCGCGGCGGTCACCGAGATTGCGCTGTGGGGCCGTCGCCAACAAGCCCACGCCAGCCGCGAGCAGGGCTATCTGGACGGCGTGCTGCGCACCGCCCAGGCGGTGGGCGCCGGCCAATCCTCCATCGACTCGCTGATCGAGAACGTCAGCGAACAGCTCACCGAGCTCCTCCGGATCGACCGCTGCCGTTTCGACCCCGGCAACGGACCCGTGCTCGCGACCATCGACAACGACGGAGTCGTCAGCTACAACGGCCATCCGACCGACGTCGGCCGGGTAGGCCTGCCGGTCGACACGGAGATCGCGCTTGTGGTGCAGAGTCTCGGCACGGTGCGCGGTCGGTTCCTGCTCACCTCTGTCACCAGCGTGGTCCGGCCGTCCCGGGAGCAGCTGCGCATCGCGGTCGTGCTCGCCAACCAGGTGGGCGCGGCGCTCGCGACATCCATGGGTGAAGGGCATCCGGGCCGCTCGGGCAGCCTTTCCTGAGCCGTCCGCCGCCGGCGTCGGGCGGCTGACATTTCAGGAGTCGAAGCCGAGGCCGGCGCGGTCCAGGGTGCGCAGCCAGAGGTTGCGGTGGCCGCCCCGGCGGTCGGCTCGGCTCAGCGACCAGCGGGTCAGCTGGATGCCGGCCCAGCGCAGCGGCTCGGGCGGCAGCGGCCGGGGCATGCTGTTCATCATCCGAAGCTGGGAGCGCTCGGTGTAGCGGCCGTAGAGCTTGTCCAGCAGCACCGCGGCGGCGAACCTGGTGGCTCCCACCCCGAGGCCGGTGAAGCCCAGCGCGTAGCCCAGCTTGCCGCCCAGCGCGGTTCCCACGAACGGGCAGAACCGGCTGCACGTGTCGATCACGCCGCCCCAGCGGTGGGTGAACCGGACACCCTCGAGCTGTGGGAAGGTCTGGAAGAAGTGACGGGCGAGCAGGGCGTGTGTGCGGGGGCGTTGGGTGAGCTCGTCGCGCACCTGGCCGCCGTAGTAGTAGACGGTGTCGTAGCCGCCCCAGAGGATCCGGTTGTCCTCGGTGCGCCGGTAGTAGTGGAACTGATTGCCCGAGTCGCTGATCCCCTGCCGATTGCGCCAACCGATCGCGTCGAACTGCTGATCCGTCAGCGGCTCGGTGACCAGCACATAGTCGTACACCGGGATGATGTAGCTACGCAGCCGGCGCAGCAGCGGCGGGAATCCGTTGGTGGCCAGGATGCCGCGCGCCGCGCGCACCGTGGCGTAGGGCGTGCGCACCGCGAGGCCGCCCCGCTCCCGCTCGACACCGACCGCCGGGGACCACTCGTGGATCTGGACTCCCAGCTCCAGGCAGGCCCGCCGCAGACCCCAGGCCAGCCGCGCCGGGTCCAGCATGGCCACCGCCCGGCTCATCTCCACCGCGCCCAGGTAGCTGGGCGAGTCCACCTCGGCGCGGATCTGCCCACCGTCCAACAGCCGCACCTGGTGGCCGTACCGGGTGGCCAGCTCGGCGGTGTCGGCCAGCTCAGCCAGCTGCCAGGGCTGGGTGGCCACGTCCAGCTCGCCGGCGCGGTGGAAGTCGCAGTCGATGCCGTAGCGGGCCACCGACTGCTCGATGCCGTCCAGGTTGGCCAGCCCGTGCGCCTCCAGCTCCGGCATCTCCTCGGCGAACCGGTCGACGCCGTTGCGGATGCCGTGGGTGAGGCTGGATGCGCAGAAGCCCCCGTTGCGGCCGGACGCCGCCGAGCCGCACAGGTCGGCGTCCAGCAGCACCACGTCCAGGCCCGGGTCGTGCTCCTTGGCCTGCAGCGCAGCCCACAGCCCGGTATAGCCGCCGCCGACGATCACCAGGTCGGCCCGCCGGTCGGCGGTGAGCGCGGACCTCGGCTCCGGCGGGGTGTGCACGTCCAGCCAGTACGGGCGGGGCGCGGCGTCGGCCAGGCTGCGCAGCGCGGAGGCCTCGCCGCCACTCGAGCGGGTCATCGGGGGCACCTCCGGGCGGATCGGTCATTGCCGATAATAGCAGCCAGACAACCGCTAGGCACCCGAATTCGTTGTGGACGTTGCTATCATCAACGCTTTCCGTTGCACCACGCTCAACTGTCCGCGCCGCCCGCGCGCGCCGCCGCCCTCGCTACGCTGTGCCGACCACTCGTCGAACCGGAGGACCGCGATGACCGCCGAACCAGACCGGCAGGTCGAGGCCGCCCGCGCGCCACGCGGGCTGGATTCGGTGGACCGGTCCCTGATCGCCCTGCTGCAGGAGGACGGCCGCACCTCGTTCACCACCCTGGCCAAGGCCGTCGGGCTGTCTGAAGGGGCGGTTCGGCAGCGCGTCCAGCGTCTGCTGCGCGACGGGACGATGCAGATCGTTGCGGTCACCGACCCGCTCGAGGTGGATCTCGCCCGCCAAGCGATGGTCGGTATCAAGGTGAACGGGGATCTGCACCGGGTCGCTGAACAGATCTCCGCGCTGCCCGCCGCCGACTACGTGGTGCTGTGCGCCGGCAGCTTCGACCTGCTGGTCGAGGTGACCTGCCGCGACGACCAGCACCTGCTCGAGCTGCTCAACGACCACATCCGCCCGATCGAGGGCATTGCCAGCACCGAGACCTTCGTCTACCTGAAGCTGGCCAAGCAGACCTATGCCTGGGGCACGCTCACCGACTAACGGAGCGCGCCCGGTCCACCCGCTCAGGAGTCGGAGCACGGAACGGCACCCTGGCACGGCGGCTCCACCAGGCCGGTGAGGTCGCCGGGAAAGTCGCCGGAGAGGATGAGCAGCGCGGACAGCACGACCAGGATCCAGCCCAGGCCCGCCAGCAGCCGGTCCGGATGCCCGCGCACCGAGGCTCGATGGGTCAGTGCCACCCACACGCCGGCGATCAGTCCCAGCACGCCGAGTTCGGCCATGTGGCCATATGTACCCGCCGAAACCTGAGACGCCGCGGCCGGGGAATGCCGAGGGACCGGCCGGTGTTCCGCAATCGGCAAGGGAGGCGCCATGACCGAGACAACAGCTGTGCGGTACGACCGAGCTCTGCTGTACTTCGACGCGAAGGACTACATCACCGCGGCGCGCCTGTTCCACGACCTGGTCACCGAGCTGCCGGAGGATGTCGCACTCAGGCTGCTGCTGGCCCGCGCCTACTACCACTCGGCGCAGCTACGCCGAGCCGAGGCGGAGTTGCGCGAGGTGCTTACCCGTGACCCGGTCGCCGACTACGCGCACCTGCTGCTCGGGCGAACCTTGCAGCGGCAGAGCCGGCACGCCGAGGCGGTGCCGCACCTGCGGCTGGCCGAGGCGATGTCGGGTGTCGGTTCGGCTGCGATGTCCGAGGCGGACTAGAGAGCCGCGCCGCTAGCTAGGCGGCGCGGTCCCGGGACAGCATGCCGGCGAGCTGTCGCAGGTCCACCAGCAGCACGTCGGCCGGCCGGCCCTTGAGCGAGGCGACCGTGGCACCCGCGGCCCGCCCGGCGGCCACGCCGGCATCGGAATCCTCCACCACCAGGCACCGGGCCGGGTCGACGCCAAGCCGCCGGGCCGCGATCAGGTAGCCCTGCGGGTCCGGCTTGCCGACGGTCACGTCATCCACGGTGACCAGCAGCGGCGGGTTGATGCCCGTCTGGCCGAGCCGCGCGGTGGCCAGCCTGGTGTCCGCGGAGGTGACCACCGCCCACGGCAATCCGAGCCGTTCCAGGGTGGCCACCAGCTGGTGCGCGCCGGGCGTGGGCACCACGTCGGCCAGGTCGAGGCACTCCCGGTCGAGCTGGCGGGCTGCCTCGGCGCGCACCCGGTCGTCGCTCCACTCCGGCCACAGCCGGCGCACCGTGCTGATCGCCGGCACCCCCTGGGCGATTTCCACCACCGCGTCCGGGTCCAACCCGTGCTCCGAGGACCAGGCCCGCCAAGCCCGTTCCACCGCCGCATCGGAGTCCACCAGCGTGCCGTCCATGTCCAGCAGTACCGCCGCCACGGACGGCAGATCCGCGGCTGTTTCCGTGCTTGCCTCGGCGTTTCGCTCCATGCGGGCTCCCTCCGGTGACGCTATTCACCTATTATCCTCGTCAGTCGAGCATATTACCGCTGGAGGCGTGGTGAACATTGGTCGGCCAGCTCGTGCCCGCGATGCCCGCTGGCGGACCGCGAGCGCGGTGCTCGCTGAGGTCCGGCGCGCACCGGGGATCACCCGCGCCGAGGTGGCCCACCGACTGCGGCTGAGCACCGGCTCCTCCACCGAGATCACCGCCCGGCTGCGTGAACTCCGGCTGCTCGTGGAGTTGCCGGCCGCGCCGCGCGGTCGAGGCCGGCCAACCGCGGTGCTGCGGCCGCACCCCGAAGGCCCGTTGGTACTGGTCATCGAGATTCGCCATGACGACTGGCGGGCCGAGCTGGCCTCCCTGGACGGCACGCCGCACCCCTTCGCGGCCGGCCGGCATGGCGGCGAGCCGCCCGAGGCGGTGCTGGCCACCCTGCGGGAACTCATCACCGGTGCTGTCGAGCAGCTCGGCGGTCGGCTCCGCGCGGTGTCCATGGCGGTGGCCGCCACGGTGGGCCAGGGCCGGCTGCTGGACGCCTCCGCGCTGGGCTGGCCACCGGTCGACCTCGCCACGCTGACCGACCTGCCGCTACTGATCGGGAACGACGCGACCCTGGCCGGCGTGGCCGAGGCACGCACCGGGGCCGCCACCGACAGTCGAACCGGGCTGCACCTGCTGGTGGAAGCGGGCATCGGCGGCAGCCTCACGGTGCGCGGGCTGGCGGTCAGTGGCGCCACCGGAGCCGCCGGGGAGTACGGGCACCTGCCGTTCGGGGACCGCCGGCTGCGCTGCCCCTGCGGCGCCGCCGGGTGCTGGGAGCTGGAGGTGAGCGCCGTCGCGCTGGCTCGCCGGCTGGGTGAACCGCCGCCCGGATCCCCGCGCGACTACACCCTGGAGGTGCTCCGTCGAGCCTTCGACGAGCCGCCGGCGCACGCCGCTGTGACCGCCTCGGCGAACGCCCTGGGCAACGGGATCGCCGGCCTGGTCAACCTGCACGACCCGGACGTGGTCACCCTCGGCGGGTTGGCCGGCCCGCTGCGCTCCGCCGCGCCGGGGGAGTTCGCCTCCGCCTACCGTGGCGGGCTGATGGCCTTCCGCCGGGCCGATCCCCCGCCGGTGTTGGACGCCGCGCACGGGGAGCACGGCGCCCGGCACGGGGCGGCCGCCGTCGGCCTGGACCACATCACCACCGAACCTGCCCTGGCCGCCTGGGCCGCCTGGGCCGGCGCCCGCGCCGCGGCGAGCTAATCACGCTCGCGTTTGACTTAGGGATTTGCCATTATCCCTAAGTGCCCGATCTGGAGCTGGTCAAGGCGCTGGCGAACGACCGCCGGCTGCTGATCATGGACTGGCTGCGCGACCCGGAGGCGCATTTTCCACCCCAGCGCGATGGGGACCTGATCAAGGACGGGGTCTGCGCGCTGCTGATCGCGGAGAAGCTCGGGGTCAGCGCGCCGACCTGCGGGGAGCACCTCAAGGTGCTCGGCCGGGCCGGCCTGATCCGCGGCAAGAAGATCAAGAGCTGGGTGTTCTACCAGCGCGACGAGGCTCGGATCGCGGCCGCGAAGGCCGACCTGAGCGGCGACTGGTGACCAGCATCCCCCACCGACCGGGCCGGCTCGACCGGCTGGCCAGAAGGAGTCCCATGCCTCCCCAGGCGATCACGGCTGAGGACATCGAGAAGACCTACCAGACCATCCAGCCCTACATCCGGCGCACCCCGGTGATCCAGGCGGACCTCGCCGACCTCGACCCGTCCGCGCCCCGCTCGGCTTCGGTGAACCTGAAGCTCGAGCAGCTGCAGTGCGCCGGGTCGTTCAAGGCCCGGGGCGCGTTCGCCAACCTGCTGCTGCGCGACATCCCGGAGGTCGGCGTGGTGGCGGCCTCCGGCGGCAACCACGGCGTCGCGGTCGCCTACGCCGCGCACCGGCTGGGCGTGCCGGCCAGGATCTACGTGCCGACGGTGTCCGCGCCGGCCAAGATCGAGCGGATTCGCCAGCTGGGCGCGGACCTGGTGGTCGGCGGGGATCGGTACGCCGATGCGCTGGCCGCCGCGCAGGACTGGGTCGCGGACTCCGGGGCGCTCAGCGTGCACGCCTTCGACCAGCGGGAGACCCTGCTCGGCCAGGGCAGCGTGGGCCTCGAGCTGGATCAGCAGGTGGACCAGTTGGACACGGTGCTCGTCCCGGTCGGCGGCGGCGGGCTGATCGGCGGCATCGCCGGGTACCTGGCCGGCAAGGTGCGGGTGGTCGCAGTGGAGCCGGACGGCGCACCGACGCTGCACATGGCCAGGGCGGCCGGCCGACCGGTGGACGCTCCCACCGGCAGCATCGCCGCCGACGCGCTGGCCCCGCGCCGGGTGGGCGAGCTGGTCTTCCCGATCACCCAGGCGTTCGTGGACGACGTGGTGCTGGTGGACGACGAGGCGATCCGGCTGGCTCAGCGGCGCCTGTGGGAGGGCCTGCGGGTGGTCGCCGAGCCGGCCGCCTCGGTCGGGGTGGCCGCGCTGCTGTCCAGGGCGTACCGGCCGGAGCCGGGCGAGAACGTCGCCGTCGTGCTGAGCGGTGCGAACACCACGCTGGGGGCTCCGTACACCCAGACGTGACGGCCCGAGCACACGCCGGAACGCCGGTCCGGGGGTGATGATGCTCCTCAGCGCGGCGTGCTCGGCGCGCGGATCGGCGTCGAGGAGGACTGGCGTGAGCCCGAAAAAGATCACCGTCTCGTTGGACAACGGGCAGGGCGTTTCGGTCGTGCAATCCGACGAGAACGCCGAGCGAACGGTGAACGCGCTGGTCGAGGGCCGCTACGTATCCTTCGACCGCAAGGGCGGCCGGACCTACGTCAACGGCAAGTCGGTAGCCAAGATCGAGCTCGACCAGGTGGGCTGAACCCGGCGGTCTCGTCCGACGAGCTCACCCCAACGGGACCAGCACCAGGTCGAACTCGATGCTCGCCCACCGACCGTCCTGACCGGTTCCGTCCGGAGCGATGCCGCCTTGGTGCTCGGCGAACTCGCTGATCAGGCTGTCCTTGACCCCGAAGACCGCGTCCCGGTACAGGTACTCGTCGCCGACCGCGAACACGTGGGTGATCAGGGTGCGATAGCCGGGAGCGGTGACCATCAGATGCAGGTGGGCCGGGCGCATCGGGCGCCGGCCGGCGGCGGCGATCAGCTCGCCTACCGGGCCGTCGACCGGGACCGGGTAGCTGGTGGGCCGCACCGACCAGAACCGGTACTCCCCGCCCGGCCCGGTGCGTTGCCAGCTGCGCCCGGCGATGCGGTCGCCCTCGTACTGGGTGTCGTAGAACCCGTCCTCGTCGGCCTCCCACGCATCCACCCGCACCCCCTCCAACGGGCCGCCATCCACCGAGCGGACCTGCCCGGACACCCAGACGAGGACTATCTCCGGGGAGTCGTCGACGAAAAACGGCCCGAACACCGTCGACTCGGTGACCCCCGCGCTGAGGTCTGTGCCGCACCAGGCTGGTCATCACCTCCCGGTACCGGTCGGTGTGACTAACCACGAAGCTGGCCACCACCTCGTGTCACGAAAGCGCACACGGCCGGTAGACAACCGGTAGGCGTCAGGACAGCCCCTCAGTGCAGGTGGCAGCGGGGCATCGGGCACAGCGCCGGTGGGCAGCAGTCTGCCTCGCCCAACCCGTCGAGGCAGCTCATCGCCTGCAGGGTGCGGCTGATCCCGGCGGCGGCGGTGCGCAGCGCGCCGGACACCCGGGCCACACTGAGCCGGGTGGTCGGCCCGGTGATGGACAGCGCCCCGGCGAGCATCCCCCGCCCACCGAACACCGGGACCGCGGTGCTCAGGTAGCCGAGCCGCACCTCCTCCCGTTCCACCGCGAGCCGTTCGGCGCGCACCCGATCGACCTGTTTGCGCAGCAGCGCGACCGACATCGTGGTGTGCCGGGTGAGCGCGGTGAACCCGTGCCTGACCACGTCGTCGAACAGCTCCGGCGGGGAGAACGCCAGGATCACCTTGCCGGTGGCCAAGGCCGAGTTCGAGACCGACGCCGGCCGCGCCCGCCAGACCATCACCGCCATGTGCGAGAAGCTCCTGGCGAATACAGTGATCGAGAACTACGCGATCGAGATCTAGGAGCCCGTCTCCTGGCTCCGCCGTGACGGATGCGGCGCGAGGAAATTCCTCGCCAGCGCGTGATAGACCCCTTCCGGGCAGACCAGCCGCGATGTGGCGTGGGCGATCACCGAAGCGGCCATCAGCGGCACCATCATGGTGTGATTATCGGTCATCTCGCTAACGATGACGAAAGCGGTGATCGGCGCCTGCACGACGCCGGCGAAATAGGACACCATGCCGAGCAGGATGATGGCGCCGAGCGGCGCGCCGGGAAAGAGCTGCGCCGCGTCGACGCCGAGCCCGGCGCCGATGGCGAGCGAGGGCGCGAAGATACCGCCCGGAATCCCCGTTACATAGGAGACTAGCGTCGCAAGCGCCTTCATCAACGCAAATGAGTTGGTTGGAACCACCTCCTGTTGCACGATCGCGCGCGCCTCACCGTATCCCGTACCGAAGGTTGCACCCGACGAGGCCCAACCGACCAGCGCTACGACGAGACCGCAGACGAAGGCGAAGCGCACCGGCGCAGCGGCCCTAAGCGCACCCAGTCGGCGGGGCAGGCCCCGCCGAAGCGCGAGCATACATCGCGAAAAGAGTCCGCCGGCCAGGCCCCCCAGTAATCCGCACACGGGCACGACCACCCACATCCGTGGATCGGCAAGCGAGGCTCGAGTAGAGCCGAAGTAGGTGTAGTTTCCGACCAGTGCGACGGAAGTGACGCCCGCCACGATTACGGCGGTGTAGATCGTTCCGGAAGTTCGTTCCTCGAACGACCGGGATAGCTCTTCGATCGCAAACACGATGCCGGCCAGCGGAGTATTAAAGGCCGCGGCGACCCCCGCCGCGCCGCCGGCGAGGATCAATCCGCGATCAATATCGGCGACGGAGAAGCGCGTAAAGCGCCTCAGAAAATGCATGATCGAGGCACCGATCTGAACCGTAGGTCCTTCCCGGCCGATGGAAGCTCCGCTCGCGAGGGCCGCCAGCGTCAAGACGAGCTTTCCCACGGCGATCCGCATCGAAAGCAGCCGATCTCGCGCCTCTCGATTCGAGGATGAGAGAGCGGCAATCGTCTGCGGAATACCGCTTCCCTGAGATCCGGGAAAAACGCGTTGCGTGAGCCACGCGACAAGCGCTAGCCCCAAGGGTGGCGCGAGCCATGGCCATAGGGCCGTTCG
>Ga0137412_10003526_pt1 | contig 12471 bp, 11 predicted proteins | sample CZODoug2_1_16fun_FD_122160 | JGI IMG/M metagenome (GOLD analysis project Ga0137412, IMG submission 122160) | Vadose zone soil fungal communities from Angelo Coast Range Reserve, California, USA - CZODoug2_1_16fungal (Hybrid Assembly) | ecosystem: Environmental > Terrestrial > Soil > Vadose zone...
GTCGCCGATCTCGCGACGATGAGCGATCTCAGCGTCGGGGACCTCTCCCCCGTTGTCCGCGAACTCATCGACGCCGGCATCCTCGCGGAGAGCGACGATCGGCTGGCGTTCGAGCACGACCTGGTCCGCGACGCGGTCCGTACGAGCGTGCCGGCCGCGGTGCGGCGCGAACTCGATCGGCGCGGCGCCGACGTGTTGCTCGCGCGCGGCGCACTGCCGGTCGAGGTCGCGACCCAGCTCGCCCGCAGTTCCGAACCCGGAGACGAGGTGGCGATCGCGACCCTGGCCGCGGCCGCCGAGCAGCTGGGAACGACGGATCCCGCGGCGTCGGCCGATCTCGCTGAACGGGCACTGCGGTTGACGGCGGCCGACGATCCGCGACGTGGCCCCCTCGTCGCGCGGCGCGCGATCTCGCTGTTCGCCGCGGGCCTGGGCGCGGAGGCCAAGCAGTTCGCCGACACGTCCCTGCGTGACGCCTTGCCGGCCGAGCAGGAAGCGCAGGTTCGGCTCAGCATCGCCAGCATGTTCGTGATCTCTCCCGACGTCCGCGCCGACAATGCGCGGGCCGCGCTCGCGCTCCCCGGGCTCTCGGACGACCTCCGCGCGTGGCTCGAGGCGCTCGTGCTGCACAACCTGGTGGTGGCCGGCCGGACCGAGGTAGCGGCCGAGGCCGCGCCGGCGATCCGGGCGGTGGTCGAGAAGAGCGCCGGCCGCGAGGCCCGGTTCGCCGTCGATCTTGCGCAGGCCGGGCTCGCCTATCAGACGTACCGATTCGGCGATGCGCTCGAGCATCTCGATGCGGCCGCCCGATCCGGAACGACCGAAGACGTCCGCACCCGGCTGGCGCACTATTTCCGTTGCTGGCCGCTGGCCGCACTGGACCGCTTCGACGAGGCCACTGCCGTGGCCGACGCGGGCATCGCCGGCGCACAACGCGACCGGCAGAACTGGGCGCTGCGGAGCTTTGAGATCTGGCGCGGATTGCAAGCGCTGCAGGCCGGTCGGCTCGCCGATGCGGCGGTCGCGCTCGAGGGCCGGTTCGAGCCCAGCGATGCGCCGCTGGTCGTCGGGATCATCGATGCCGCCGGCGTCGGCGCGCTCGGGCGTCTGAAGATCCATCTCGGCGACGATCGTGGCACCCGGGTGGTGGCCGAGATGTGCCGCGTCATGCTGGCGGCCACGGCACCGAGCGTGCGGCAGCACGCCGCCTGGTTCCTCGCATCGCACGCCATGGCGCAAGGTGACGCCGTCGAGGCGCATCGCTTGCTACGCGCGCTCGGGGAGCATGAGCGGCTGGATCTGTTCCCCCTGTTCCCGCACGACATCGCACTCGACGCTGAGATGGCGCGGATCGCACTGGCCGCCGTAGACGACGAGTTGGTAACCGCCGTCGTCGCCGCGGCGGAACGACGCAGCGCACTCAACCCGGGTGTGCGGTCGATCCAGGCCGCGACAGCGCAGGTACGCGGCCTGGTCAAGCAGTCCGCGGCCGAGCTGGCCGATGCGGTCGAGCTGTTCGCGCAGGCCGGGCGACCGCTAGCCCAGGTAGCCGCCCTTGACGATCTGGGCAACCAGCAGTTGCGGAACGGTTCGCGCGACGCAGCTGTCGAGGCGTTCGATCGATCGCTGGTCCTCGCTCTCGACATCGGCGCGGGCTGGGACGCGGCCCGGGCCCGAAGCCGACTGCGTGATCTCGGCGTGCGCCGGCGGGTGGTCGGCATCGATACACCCCGTACCGGATGGGCCGCGTTGACTCCGGCCGAAACGGCCGTCGTCGAACTCGTGACCGAGGGCCGGACGAACCGCGAGATCGCCGAGCGCTTGTTCATCTCGCCGCACACCGTCAGCGCCCACCTGCGTCACGTGTTCGAGAAGATGGGCGTGCGTTCACGGGTACAACTGACCAGGGCCGCCGCCGAGCGAAATACGCATCGCACGATCTGACGATGTGCCCCCGCGGGGATCGGGCCAGGCTGAGGCGGTAATCGCCATCAGCCCGCGGAGGACACCATGAAACCGAACATCGTGCTCGTACACGGCGCGTGGGCGGACGGTTCGTGCTGGAGCGACGTGATCCAGCGTCTCCAAGCGGACGGGTATCACGTCATCGCGCCCCAGTTCCCGATGTCGTCACTCGCGGCCGACGTAGCCCGGTTGCGTCAGGTGCTGCAGTTCCAGACCGGGCCGACCCTCGTCGTCGGCCACTCCTACGGCGGCCAGATCATGACCGCGCTCGGCCCGGATGCCCCGAACGTCGTCGGCCTCGTCTACATCGCCGCATTCGGGCTGGACGAGGGCGAGTCACTCGGCGCGCTGCTGTCGCAGGGCCCGGTCACGCCCGCGTTGGTGCACCTGTTCACCGACGAGCAGGGCTTCACCTGGCTGTCCGAGGACGACTTCGTCAACCACTTCGCGGCCGACGTGGAGCCGGCGAAGGCGCGCGCGCTGCACGCCGTGCAACAGGCCCTGACGGTGGCGGCGTTCAGCGACGTCATGGGCGTGCCAGCGTGGAAGTCAGTGCCGAGCTGGTACCTGGTGGCCAAGGATGACGAGGCGATCCCACCGGACGCGGAGCGGCAGTTCGCGGCCCGGATGGGCGCTACCACGATCGAGGTTCCGGCCAGTCATGTGGCGATGGTGTCGCACCCGACCGAGGTTGCGGACCTGATCACGACTGCCGCCAACGCCGTCGCCGTCGCCGAGTGATCGGGGCTACGTCATGCCGATGATCGACATCTACGCCCCGCGCGGCACGTTCGCCGACCCGCACGGCCTGGCGCGCGACGCCGCCGCGGCGGTGATGGCAGTCGAGCAGGTTCCCGACATCCCGATGTTCCGGCAGAACACGGCCGGCTTCGTCCACGAGCTGGATCCGAGTCATCTGTCCGATGTGGACGGTGCGAATGACCACATCCGCGTCCAGGTGCTCACGAACGCCGGCGCGCTCGACCGGGACAAGCAGCTCGCCGTCGTGGCCAGGCTCACCGCCCTCGTGGCCGAGGCCGCCGGCAACCCCGGGCTGACGGAACGCACCTGGGTGCTGCTGACCGAGGCCCCCGAGGGCGGCTGGGGACTATGGGGTCACGCCCACACCAATGCCGAGCTGGTACAGGCCGCGCGCGACCAGTTGACGGCCCTATCCGCAGGCGGTTGACGTGCCAGTTCCTCAAGAAGCCCGCTCTATTGTTCCGATCTGGACGGAGGCGCTGCGCGACGAGACCGGAGTGACGTTTGGTCAGGTGGCGGCGTCGCAAGTGCGGTTGGCGGGCAGCATCTTTGCCGCCCCGATCGACGGGCGCGAGAGGGTATGGACGAGCCTGCGCACCGCCGGCGGCATCACCGACACGCTGCGGTTCACCCACGAGTCAACGGCGACTGACCGCAGCTATCTCGAATGGGAGCTGGAGGCGCTGGGCCAACAGTTCCAGGGGGTCACCGTCCTCGCCCTCGACGGCTCCGGGCTGATCGACTACGTGGCCATTCACCACCGGCCGCTCGGCGGCGTTCTCGCCTTCTCAGCTGAGATGGGCCGGCGGCTCGGGAACTCTCTCGGCCCGGGTGTCTTCTACGAACCCCGCGGGGCAGCTGCCGGCTAAGCCGGCTCACCACGCAGCGCAGACGGCTTCTTGGCGGCACAAGCTCGTCCGGTTCGCGACGGGCCGGACGTGTCCGTCGCGTCAGGCGAAGAACGCCGAGCCGCCGTCGACGTTGATGTTGGCGCCGGTCGTGTACGAGTTTCGCCGCGACGCCAGCAGGCAGATCACCGCCGCTATCTCCATCGGGTCCCCGGCCCGGCCGAGATCGGACCGGACCGCGTACTGGTCCTGGATCCAGGCCATGACTGCCTTCAAGTCCTCCGCGTCGACGCCCCGGGCGCTGGGCAGGCTGTCGAGGTGGCGGCGCAACTGTTCGGTGACGTAGGTCCCGGGCGAGACGACGTTCGCCAGGATCCCGTCCGGCGCCAACTCGAGCGACAGGTTCTTGGTGATGCTGGCCAGCGCCGCCTTTGCCGCGCTGTACTCGGCCAGGCCGTAGCCCTGACTACGCGCCGACATCGCCGACAGGTTCACGATCCGAGCCCACTCGGCTCGCCGCAGTAAATCGAGCGCCGCCCGCGCACAACGCACCGCGCTCACGGCTCCGAGGTCGTACGCCCGCAGCCACTGCTCGTCGCTGACCTCGGTCCAGGCCACGTCCGAGACCTCCGGACCCACCGCGCACACGAGGCTGTTCAACTCGCCCCACCGCGCGCCGATTGCCGCGAACGCGCGATCGACGCTCTCGCGATCGGTGACGTCGGTGGGCACCGTGATGACGTCCGGACTGCCGAGGCGCAGCAGTTCGGCCCGGGCTCGGTCGAGCCGCTCCGGGTCCCGCGCCAGGACGGCCACGCGGGCGCCCTCGCTCGCGAACGTCTTCGCGGTCGCGTACCCCATTCCCTGCGTGCCACCCTGCACGCATACCGCTGCTCCGGCCAACCCGAGATCCATGTCGTTACACCTCTCGCCGGGCGGACGTGTTCCCTCTCCGCGAATTCGCTTATACAGTAAGCGGATTCTACGGACGGGTGAAGGCGGTTGACGAACACGATGTCGGACGCACGCGATCAGACTCATCGGACGGTCCTCGTGACCGGCGGGTCGGAAGGTCTTGGGCTGGCGATCGCGCACGCCTTCGCGACGGTGGGCCACGAGGTCATCGCCTGCGCCCGGACGGCCGCGAAGCTCGCCGACGCGGCCACGCGGATCCCGGGCCTGATCACGGTTCAGGCTGACGTGTCCATCGCGGCCGACCGAACCCGGATATTCGCCGAGATAGCCGCACAGGGCCGAACCCTCGACATCCTGGTCAACAACGCAGCGATCACCCGGCCCCATGACTACACGAGCAGCGTCACGCTGAACGCGGATCGGGCCCGCGACGAGATCGAGGTGAACCTGCACGCTCCGATCGAGCTGACCCGACTCTTCCTGGCCGAGCGACGCCGAACCGGGCGCGACGCCGACCCGGGCGCAGTCGTGATGATCGGGACGCCGGGCGCTCTGTTCCCGCTAGAAGCCCAGCCCCTCTACAGCGCGACCAAGGCCGGCCTGCACATGTTCACCCTCGCGCTGCGCCGTCAGCTGCGCGAATCCACAACGCGGGTGATCGAAGTCTTCCCGCCCGGTCTTCCGACCGCGCTCGCCCGAGGAATCGACGTCGACACCGACAACGGCGGCCCGGAGGTGACCGACGAGGTTGCGCGCGAGATCCGGGACGCGATCCTGCGCGACGAGGACGTGATCCTCCCCCACGAGCAGAGCCGTCGCTTGTACAAGGCCGTGCCCGTGCTCGACCCGGATTTTGTCGATCGGGTCAACGCCGGTGTTCGCCGAGCACCCGGCTGGGAGACCGCGGGCTGACTCGGCCACCGCCCGATCGCGGGAGGGTGCGTTACGCGAGGTAGTTGCCCAGAGCCTCGAGCAGGCCCCGGCTGCCTTGCTCGCGGTTCGGCCCATCGGCCCAGAATTGGTCGAAGAAGACGCCGTGCTCGATGTGCGTGAACCGGGTGCCCTCGTCGATCGGCTCGAACTCGAACGACGCCACCGACGTCGACATGTGGACCTCGTCGAGCCACATGTCGTACGTCGTGACGATGCGGACGTGCTCGACGATGTCGGTGTACGTGGCCTCGTACCGCGAGACCGGACCGTCGTGGAACGTCCCCTCGGCGACGTCGCGTCCGCCGACGCGGAAGTCGAACGCCCACTCGCCGGACTCAAAGGTGTCGCCGGCGCCGAACCAGTCCAACTTCTGGTCCTCCTGGGCGAACGCGTCCCAGACGCGCTCGGCGGGAACGGGGTAGTCGCGGGTCAGGGTGAACCCGGCGCGGGCGAGTCGGCGCTCGATCGTCATGTGTAGGTCCTATAGCGCGAAAGTGACGTGGATCGTGCCGCTCTCGGCCACTTCCGTCGTCACCTTGTGGGTGAGTTCGAGGCCGCGCAGGTCGTCCCACAGTCGATTGCCCCGGCCGAGCAGGATCGGGGCGATCGCGACGTGCAAGTGGTCGACCAGGCCGGCGCGCAGGAAGGCGCGCGCGGTACTGACGCCACCGCCGACGCGCACGTCCAGGCCGTCGGCGGCCTCGGTCGCCTCGGCGAGCACGTCCTCGATTGCGGCGCTGCGGAAGTGGAACGTCGTTCCGCCCTGCATCGGAATCGATGGACGCGGTGCCGTGTGGGTGAGGACGTAGACCGGCGTGCCGAACGGCGGCTGGTCACCCCACCAGCCCTTCCAGTCCGGATCGTCAGGGAACGAGTGGAGGCCGAACATGGCCGCGCCCATGATCTCGGCGCCGATGCCGTCGAAGTACGCGGCGGCGTAGGAGTCGTCGATGCCGGTTGTGCCGGTGCCGCTGGTGTCGCCGAAGACGCGCTCGTGCATCGTGCGGGTCGCGGCATAGGCCGCCGTGAGGCGCCCCCAGTCATCACCCATCGGATTCTCCGGGGTCTGGCCGGTCGAGGTGTAGCCGTCCAGCGAGATGTTCAGATCGATGCGAACGCGAGTCATGTCAGGTTTCCTTCGGGGTGGTGCGGGTCAGGTGGACGCCGAGCCGGTCGGCCTGGCGTTCTGCGGAGGTTCGTTGCTCGCCGAGCCACAGGTGCAGGACGTCGAGGGCGCCCGGTCGCAGGCTCACGGTGCGGACGCGTCCGTGCTTCTGCGACGTGACCAGTCCCGCGTTCTCGAGGACGCGCAGGTGCTGCATGAGAGACGGCAACGCCATCGCGTACGGGGCCGCGAGTTCGGACACGACGGCTGGGGACTTGGCCAACCGTTGCACGACGGCCCGGCGCGTCGGATCCGCGAGAGCGCGGAGCACGGCGTCGAGCTCGTCGTAATACTTAGGCACATGCCTAACTATCATGGACGGGCAGGGATTCGTCAACCGGCTCGCGCCAGGAATGTGGTCGCCAACCAACGCCGGGGTGGCTCCAGAGCGGCCCGAACACCATCGTGGAAATGACTGAGCCCCCCGGGAATCCGGGGGGCTGTAAGGGTGGGCGATACTGGGATTGAACCAGTGACCCCTACCGTGTCAAGGTAGTGCTCTCCCACTGAGCTAATCGCCCTATTCGGTTGTGACTCCGTGCTGAACCCGTTGCGAGGCGGCGGCGGGAATCGAACCCGCGTACAGGGCTTTGCAGGCCCTTGCCTAAGCCACTCGGCCACGCCGCCGGATGGGCCGGCGACCCGACCGCTCCTTACTCGCCACCCGGCCGGTATCGAGACAGATCGCCCAGGCGGTGGCCTCGAGCGGACGACGGGATTCGAACCCGCGACCCTCACCTTGGCAAGGTGATGCGCTACCAGCTGCGCTACGTCCGCGAAGTGCCCGCACGATGTCGGGCACCGGGCGATGACTCTAGCCGATGGTAGAACGCCCATCCAAACCGCGTCGGTTCATCCTCAGCGTTTCGCCTCTCGCTCACTCAGCCGTCCCCACAATGCATTGACGTCCTCGGCCAATTCCTCTCGACTGCCGTTGTTGTGCAGCACCTCGTCGGCGACGGCCCGCCGCTGCTCGTCGCTCGCCTGCGCGGCCATCCGGGCACGTGCCTGGGATTCGGGCAGGCCCCGTGTTTCGAGCCGGCGTAGCCGCGTCGCGAGGTCGGCCTCGACCACCACGACGACGTCGAACCCGCCGGCACCGTTGTTCTCGACCAGTAGCGGGACGTCATAGACGACGATCGCGTCGTCCGGGACATCGGTCATGAGCTGCCTCGACCGCTCGCCGACGAGCGGATGGACGATGCCGTTCAGGTCGTTGCGGGCGGCGTCGTCGGCGAAGACGATCTCAGCCAGCCGGGCCCGATCCAGCTCGCCGTCCCGACCCACGATGCCAGGCCCGAACCGCTCCACCACGGCGGCGAATCCGGGCATGCCGCCCCGGACAACCTCGCGCGCGATCGCATCGGCATCGATGACCACAGCCCCGTGCTCGGCCAGCAGCGCCGACACGGTGCTCTTGCCCGCGCCCAGCCCGCCCGTCAGCCCAACCCTCATGGCGCCACGCTAGCCGCCACCGCCGACCCTTCCTCGTTGGGCGGCCAGAACATGACGAAGCCCCGGCGGCGACGGCCGTCCGGGGCTTGCGTCAGATCGAACTACCGTCCGGCGAGCTTCTCCCGCAGGGCCGCGAGCGCCTCGTCCGAGGCGAGCGTGCCGGCATTGGCCGGCTCTTCGGAGGACACGTAGGACGTCGCCTCGCCCCCCTCAGCCGCTGCTTCGGCGTCAGCCTTCTGCGCGTCGGCGAGCTGCTTGCGGTGCGCCTCGAACCGCTCGCGAGCGGAGGCGTAGCGCTTCTCCCACTCTTCCCGCTGCGAGTCGTAGCCCTCGAGCCACTCCTGCGTCTCGGGGTCGAAGCCATCGGGGTAGATGTAGTTGCCCTTGTCGTCATACTGGGCCTCCATGCCGTACTGCGCAGGATCCCAGCTGTCCTCGGTCAGCTGGCCCTCGTTGGCCTGCTTGAGCGAGAGCGAGATGCGACGACGCTCGAGGTCGATGTCGATGACCTTGACGAGCAGCTCATCGCCGACCTGCACGACCTGCTCGGGGATCTCGACGTGGCGCTCGGCCAGCTCGGAGATGTGCACCAGGCCCTCGATGCCGTCCTGGACGCGCACGAACGCGCCGAACGGAACGAGCTTGGTGACCCGACCCGGAACGACCTGGCCGATCTGGTGAGTACGCGCGAACTGGCGCCACGGGTCTTCCTGGGTGGCCTTCAGCGACAGGGACACGCGCTCGCGGTCCAGGTCGATGTCGAGCACCTCGACGGTGACTTCCTGGCCCACCTCGACGACCTCGGACGGGTGGTCGATGTGCTTCCAGGACAGCTCGGAGACGTGCACCAGACCGTCGACGCCGCCGAGGTCGACGAACGCACCGAAGTTGACGATGCTGCTGACGACACCGGTGCGGACCTGACCCTTGGCCAGCTTGTTCAGGAACTCGCTGCGCACCTCGGACTGCGTCTGCTCGAGCCACGCCCGGCGCGACAGCACGACGTTGTTGCGGTTCTTGTCCAGCTCGATGATCTTGGCCTCGAGCGTGCGCCCGACGTAGGGCTGCAGATCGCGCACACGGCGCATCTCGACCAGCGATGCGGGCAGGAAGCCCCGCAGGCCGATGTCGAGGATCAGGCCACCCTTGACGACCTCGATGACGGTGCCTTCGACGACCTCGTCGTTCTCCTTCTTCTGCTCGATCGTGCCCCAGGCGCGCTCGTACTGAGCGCGCTTCTTGGACAGGATCAGCCGGCCCTCCTTGTCCTCCTTCTGGAGAACCAGGGCCTCGATCTCATCGCCCACTTTGACGACCTCATTGGGGTCGACATCGTGCTTGATGGAGAGCTCGCGCGAGGGGATGACACCTTCGGTCTTGTAGCCGATGTCGAGCAGGACCTCGTCGCGGTCGACCTTGACGATGGTGCCCTCGACGATGTCGCCATCGTTGAAGTACTTGATCGTCTTGTCGATGGCGGCGAGGAAGTCGTCGGCGGTGCCGATGTCGTTCACTGCTACTTGCGGCGTTGTCGGTGCGATTGTGGACGTCATGGAGTGAGTAGGTTCCAAGGATCGAAGCCGGCGCGTAGCGGGCCCTTTCGCCGGTGAACGCGCCGATCCGCCGCCGGCTCCAGCCGGACAGCTAAGCGGGAAACGTGCATGACGAGCGCGAGCCTGCTCCCTGTTGAGGCACACAGACCCAGCAACGCAATTCACAGCCTACGGACCCGGCGCCCCGCAAGCAACGTCGGGTCCGTATTTCCGGCGTTCTGCGGGGTCGTCGGCGGTCGCGATACGGTGCCCAGGCGCACGATCTCACCCCAGGAGGACGCCGCTCATGGACGCCGATGTCATCGTGGTGGGCGCCGGGCTCGCCGGCCTGGTCGCCACCGCCGAGCTGGCCGATGCGGGCCGCCGGGTTCTCCTGCTCGACCAGGAGCCCGAGCAATGCCTCGGCGGGCAGGCGTTCTGGTCGTTCGGCGGCCTGCTGTTCGTCGACTCCCCCGAGCAGCGCCGGATGCGCATTCACGACTCGCGCGAGCTGGCCTGGCAGGACTGGCTGGGCACCGCGGCGTTCGACCGTCCCGAGGATCACTGGCCCAAGCAGTGGGCCGAGGCGTACGTCGATTTCGCCTGCGGTGAGAAGCGCGCCTGGCTACACGGGCAGGGCGTGCGGTGGTTCCCGGTCGTGGGCTGGGCCGAGCGGGGTGGCTACGGCGCGATAGGGCACGGCAACTCGGTACCGCGCTTCCACATCACCTGGGGCACCGGTCCAGGGCTGCTCGCGCCGTTCATCGCCCGGGTGCGCGCCGCGGCCGAACGGGGCCTGGTGACGTTGCGCTTCCGCCATCGGGTGGACGAACTGACCGTGACCGATGGCGTCGTCGACGGCGTGCGCGGCACGGTGCTCGAACCGTCCGACGTGCCTCGCGCGGCGCCGTCGTCGCGTACCGCGGTCGGCGACTTCGAGGTGCACGCATCGGCCGTGGTGGTCACGTCGGGCGGCATCGGCGGCAACTTCGACCTGGTGCGTTCCAGTTGGCCGGCCCGCCTCGGCTCGCCGCCTTCGCGCATGATCGCGGGTGTTCCCGACTTCGTCGACGGACGCATGATCGGCATCTCACGGGCCGCCGGCGCGCACGTGATCAACTCCGACCGGATGTGGCACTACGTCGAGGGCATCCACAACTGGAACCCGATCTGGACCAACCACGGCATCCGCATCCTGCCCGGGCCGTCCTCGCTGTGGCTCGACGCGCGGGGCAAGCGGTTGCCGGTGCCGTTGTTCCCCGGCTTCGACACGCTGGGAACCCTCGAGCACATCATGAAGACCGGATACGAACACACCTGGTTCGTGCTGACCAAGAAGATCATCGGCAAGGAGTTCGGTCTGTCCGGCTCGGAGCAGAACCCCGACCTGACCGGCAAGAGTGTCCGCGACGTGATCGGCCGGGCCCGAGCCGACATGCCGGGGCCGGTGCAGGCGTTCCTCGACCAGGGCGTCGACTTCGTTCAAGCGTCCACCCTCGACGAGCTGATCAAGAAGATGAACGCCGTCACCGACGAGCCACTGCTCGACGCCGAGACCGTCACGTCCGAGGTGATCGCCCGCGACCGGGAGATGGACAACAGCTACACCAAGGATCTGCAGATCGTCGCGCTGCGCCAGGCCCGTTCCTACCTGCCGGACAAGATCACCCGCGTCGCGTCGCCGCACAAGCTGCTCGACCCGAAGGCCGGTCCGCTGATCGCCGTGCGGCTGTCCATTCTCACCCGCAAGACGCTCGGCGGCCTCGAGACCGACCTGTCCGGACGGGTGCTGCGTCTTGACGGCGCGCCACTGCCGGGCCTGTACGCGGCCGGCGAGGCGGCCGGGTTCGGCGGCGGCGGTATGCACGGGTACCGGTCCCTGGAGGGCACGTTCCTCGGCGGCTGCCTGTTCTCCGGCCGGACGGCGGGGCGAGCGTTGGTCGCTTCGCTCTAGGTCGCGCCGCCGCTGGGTTGATCGTCTCTGCTGCAGGGACCATCGGTGGTCCCTGCAGCAGAGACGATCAAGGACGCGCGGGCCAGGCCCACCCGCTGGTCGCAACCGATCGGCGTCGCAGCATCGCCGAAACTGTATCTTTCGACGGTGTCGTCCTCGATGGCAATCGCTGTCGTACTGGCCTTCTTCAGAATGTGGGCCTGATCGCCGTGGTCTTCGTACGAGTGGGCCGGTTGTGCGTCCAATCATCACGAGCACGGTCGCGGCGACCTGGGCGCTGGGCGGGTGGATCCAACTGAGCAAACTCAACGCGGTGGGCGTTGCCCGCCGAGACGCGGACGCGGCTGAATCGGCGCGGGCCAACCGTCGCTGGTGGGACGCCGACGCCGACGACTACCAGGCGGCGCACGGCGCGTTCCTGGGCGATGCCGACTTCGTGTGGTGCCCGGAGCGCGTGCGCGAATCCGACGTTCACTTGCTGGGCGACGTAACGGGTCGACGCATTCTCGAGGTGGGATGCGGTGCGGCGATGTGCTCGCGCTGGCTGGCCACCGCCGGCGCACGACCCGTGGCGTTCGACGTCTCGTCCGGCATGCTGGGCCACGCCCAGGCGCTGGCCGATTCGACCGGCATCGACGTGCCGCTCGTACAGGCCGACGCACAGTTCCTGCCGTTCGCCTCGGCGTCGTTCGACATCGCGTTCACCGCGTTCGGCGCAGTGCCGTTCGTCGCCGACTCCGCGCGGCTCATGCGCGAGGTGGCCCGGGTGCTGCGTCCCGGCGGGCGGTGGGTCTTCGCGGTCACGCATCCGATGCGGTGGATGTTCCTCGACGACCCGGGCCCCGATGGGTTGACCGCCAACACCTCCTACTTCGACCGCACGCCCTACGTCGAGTTCGACACTTCCGGCGAACCGACGTACGTCGAGCACCACCGCACCCT
>Ga0137412_10003527_pt1 | contig 12471 bp, 9 predicted proteins | sample CZODoug2_1_16fun_FD_122160 | JGI IMG/M metagenome (GOLD analysis project Ga0137412, IMG submission 122160) | Vadose zone soil fungal communities from Angelo Coast Range Reserve, California, USA - CZODoug2_1_16fungal (Hybrid Assembly) | ecosystem: Environmental > Terrestrial > Soil > Vadose zone...
AGGAATATCGAGCGGTTCGCGATAATGGATGCCTTGCTTGAGAAATTCGGGATATTGCGCAGGGGGCACGTGGATCTGAAGAGTGCCAGAAGCGGAGTTGAGCGGCCTGCCCTCGCGGTCATACACGATGCTCAGCAGGGTCGCAGTGCCTTGCAGAGTGCCTTCCGGGGAAGGGGTGAGCGCAAATGACGATCCATCCACCTCATAGTCAATGGAGTAGCGAGTCAGCGGACGCGGGGCTCTGGGATTGCTGCCTACAATCGTAGCCGTTGCAGGCTCCGGTGCTATACGGATGGGAGACAGGCGAAAAATAATCTCAGTGGATGCAGGCACATCGTGCTGCATGCGGGATACGAAGTTCCGGCCTCCGCCGGCATCTTCCGCCCTGGCGGGAATGTAGCTACGACGGTACGAAAGATTATATTTGCCGGGGGCAACCCGCACCTCAATGGCATGGGGCTTGTCAGCGGATGTTCTGCCAGCCGGGACATAAGCCAGAGTGTAGTAATGAGCGCCGTCACGGTCTACCTCGCCGAATGCTCCTTTAAGGTCGTTGGTGTTGTAGATGGCTTTGCCGCCAGTGTCGTGCGCTACTTTTTCGAGACTCATCTGTTCCTGGGCCTGCTGGGCAAACTCCTGGGATTGGGCATGTGCGATACGGTCAGGATTGCGCACCGCGCTCCCTGCATCGACAGCGGCCCCGTTCGATTGGGGAAAAAGCCCACGAGCATCGATGGGGTAAATCGCCACGCGAGCATTGGCGAGGAGCCTGGCGGTGTGGCTGACCTCCGGAGTGAAGTTACGCGCGGCCTGGAAGGGATTTTTCAGATCGACGTCGGGGAGGATGGAGAGAGGAAAGGAACCGGAAACCCAGATTACGTTCTTTCGCCCTGGCATTCCTGCCAGGTAGCCGGCCAATTGGTTGAAGGCCGCCAGGGTGTATGTGACACGAAGACTGGTGCTGAACGAATCTCGTTCAGCATTGACCTGCTGCAGGGCTTTCATCTGTTGCGTTGCTAGGAATGCGTACTCCTTTTTCATTCCCAGACTCTCTTCGAGCTTTTTATCCTCATCTTTCATCTCTTGTGCCGCGTCTTCCTGGGTCTTCAGCAGCGCGGACTTCTGAGGGTTGGCAGCCAATTGCTCGACCGTTCTCAGGAGTGCGCTGTGATCCGTGGTGAAGTCTTCCAACTGCCGAAGCTGGGACGTCAGGGTGAAAACAGCGACCGGCTTGTTGAGCGGCAGGGTTTTCAGATAGCCAAGCAGCAACTGATGGGACCGCACCTGGTTTTCCACGGGAGTATTGAGCGAGTCGATAAGGAGAACATCGGCGTTATCGCTGGTTGGCCTTGCAAGGGCATTGGTGTAGACGCCCGGGGGTAGTGGCGCACGAGACGGTGTGATTGCCGTGGATGCCGGCGAATGAGCTTCAAAGGAAACGACCTGTTGCGGATGTCCGTCCTGCAGGATGACGAAATTGTCCCGGGTTAGGCCCTCGACGGGAACGCCGTGATGGTCTGTAACCACGACATCGACAAGTACGTTGGTGACGCCCACTTTGAAAGTGGCTGACGTGCCGGAGGCAGGCGCTTGCGCAAACGCGTTGAGGCCATGTACGACAATTAAAAGGAACAAACCAGATAGCCGCACGTCTCAGTCTATCTCTGTAGGCGCGGAGCGGCAACAAAACAACCAGGTCGCGCATTGGGACCTATACCGCCAATCCTACAGGTATTCAATCTTCACGTTACCGTCGGATGTGTGGATGGTGAGCAGGGTGCCTCCGCCATTGAGTTTTCCGCGCAACTGATGGCCCTGGTCTCCGCCGGACTGGTAATGGTCCATAGTAAGCGGAAGAGCACAATCCACATGGCCGTCGCTGGTATGCACGTTGAGGTCGGCGGCGAAGTTCTGGGGGACGCGAATGGTCACCGAGCCATCAGACGATTGAATGGTCGAGGGACCAGCGAGCTTCGTTCCCTCACGTAAGCTGAGGTCCAGCGTACCGTCACTGGTGTGCAGCGCAAGAGCGTGGAAGAGACCATCGACGCTGAGGTTGCCGTCGCTGGTGTGGGCGTCTATTGCACCATCGGCATTGGTGATCTTCACCTGGCCATCACCGGACTTGATGCGCAGGTTGCCCGAGACATGATCAAGAGCCACGTTCCCATCGCCAGTCGTTAAGTCGAGGTCACCCTGCAACCCGGAGAGAGTTACATTTCCGTCAGAGGTCCTGGCTTGCAGCGTGAGCTGGGCGGGGCTTTCCACGGTTACCCGGGCTTCCTCCCTGTGCCAGGCGATGTGCCCGCCAAGGTGCGGCAGATCTTTGAAGAGAAAGTGAACCTCATCGCCGCTTTGGCCCTCTTCCAGGCGATAGTCGCTCAGCTTCCGTCCCTCCACTTCGACGTGGATCCGGATTTCATGGCAATCCCCGCAGGGACGAAATTTAACGCTCGCATCCGAGGTTTCGAGGGTAAGCGTGGGCTTGCCGGTGACCGGATAGGTTTTTGACCAGGAGTGATCGGAGTCTTGCGCGAGGCCAGTCAAGGAGGAGAAAACGGCGAGCGCGGCCAGTGGCAGAGCATATTTCGTCTTCATGGCAGTGGGATACGGAGCTGACGGCCAAAAGGTTCCCGGAAATTTCGGGATACCCAGAAGTTGCTACGGCGTAGTCGTAAAGTGGGCAGCATTGGTGGTGGTCGAACTGCCGCCGATAAAAACGGTATAGTCAGCCGGCTCGACAACCGGTTGAGCCTTGACGTTGTAGAACGAAAGTTCTGCGAAACCCAGCGGAAAGTGAACCTCCTGCGATTGGCCCGGGTCGAGCGTAATCCGAGCAAAGCCCTTCAGGTTGCGCACAGGCTGCTCGGTGCTCGCGCCTCGAATATTGACATAGCACTGAACGATCTCTGTGGCGCGGCGTTTTCCTGTATTGGTGACTGTGGCGGTTGCGATCATAGGCTGGCTTTTTTGATTACGCATCAGCGAGGCTGCGCTCATGGATTGGGTGGAAAGCGAAACGGCCGAGTAACCGAAGGTCGAGTAGGTAAGACCGTGTCCGAAGGGAAAGAGGGCGTCATTGGGTACGTCGAGATAGCGCGACACATACTTCATCTCCACGTAGCCGGGGTGAGCGGGATCAGCATGCTGGATGGGGCGGCCGGTGGGCAGCTGGTTATAGTAGAGCGGCTCCTGCCCTACAGCGCGCGGGAAACTCATGGTGAGCTTGGCGCTGGGAGCTACGTCTCCGAACAGGGTGCCGGCGATGGCGGGCCCGGTTTCGACCCCCGGGAACCAGACCTCCATGATCGCAGGCACATGCTGAGCGGCCCAGTCGAGCACCAGGGGCCGGCCGGAGAAAACAAGCAGGACGACAGGCTTGCCGGTGGCGACCACCGCCTCAAGTAACTGCTTTTGGTTCCCCGGCAAATCCAGGTGAGCACGCGACGCGGCTTCGCCACTCATGTCGCTCGACTCGCCGAGGGCGAGGATGGCGACATCGGAGTTCTGTGCCGCGGCAACGGCTGCGGCGAACCCGGAGTCGGAAGTGCCGGAGATCTCAGTTCCCTTCTCATAGGTAAGGATGGCGCCGCTTTGCTGGGCACGCTCGGCCATGGTGGCGCGCAAGGTACGCACATCGCCGAAGTTGTTCGCGCCCGACCAGGCGCCGACCATATCGCTGGCATCGTCGGCCAGCGGGCCGATGAGCGCGATTCTTTTGGTAGCCGGGTTTAAGGGCAGGAGGGTGTCGTTGTTCTGCAGCAGCACCAAAGATTCCTCCGCCGCGCGGCGGGCAAGTGGGCGATGCTCGGCCACTGCTCCCGTTACCTCCGGGCCTTCCGTAAAAGGGTGGTCGAAGACACCGAGCGCGAACTTGACGCGCAGGACGCGGCGTACGGCCTCGTCCACCACAGCGATTGACACGCGGCCTGATTTGACGAGAGCGGGCAGCTCGGCGTCGTAGTAGTGCGACATCATGTCGATGTCGACGCCGGCCATCAGCGCCTTTTGGGTCGCCACGGCGGCATCGAGGGCGATGCCATGACGGGTGAGCTCCATGACCGCGGTGTAGTCGGAGACCACGGGGCCGTCGAAGCCCCACTCATCGCGCAGGATGGTTCGCATCAGAAACGGGTTGGCGGTCGCAGGCACACCATTCAGCGAGTTGAAGGAGGACATCACGGTGGCTGCGCCGGCCTCAACCGCTGCGTGATACGGCGGCAGGTAGACCTGGCGCAGCAGCAGTTCGCTCATGTCAGTAGTGTTGTAATCGCGGCCGGCCTCGGCAGCACCGTAGGCGGCGAAATGCTTGACCGAGGCAGCGACGGAGCCTGGCGCCGAGAGGCTCTCTTGCTGATAGCCGCGGATATAGGCACGAGCGATCGCAGAACCCAGGTAGGGGTCTTCCCCCGCGCCCTCGGTGCAGCGGCCCCAGCGTGCATCGCGCGCAATGTCGACCATGGGGGAATAGACCCAGTCGACGCCTGCAGTGCGGGCCTCGACGGCAGCCATGTGCGCCAGATCCGTGATCAGGGCGGGATCCCAACTGGATGCGGTGGCCAGCGGAACAGGAAAGATGGTGCGGAAGCCGTGGATGACGTCGGCTCCAAAAAGCAGCGGGATATGCAGGCGCGTATTGTCCACGGCAGCGTGCTGAAAATGATTGGTAAGGCCCTGCCCAACCGTGTTGAGCATGGAGCCGAGTTCCCCCTTTTGCGCGAGCACGTAGCTGTCGACTCCCCCAGGCGCGGGCGGGTTCACGTTGAGAGCGGTGGTGGTGTTCCCGGTGCTGGGCGCGGGGTGCGCTTCGGTCGCGCTGTACTGCACCAGCTGGCCTATCTTCTCGTCCAGCGTCATTTGTTTGAGCAGTGCATCGACCTTCCGCTCGATCTGCGGGCCGGCGAGTTGGGGGTTGGAAGGTGGAACGCGCGACACTTGCGCGAGAGATGGTGAGAGTACGACACTGAAAAAGAGAGCGGCGAGGAGAATAGATCGACGGTTGGTCATAGGCGACTCGTCTAGGCTACTCTGTCGCGGTAATAACCGTCACCATATTCACCGCAGGATTCGTCAAACGACGAGATGCCTGTCCTCGAAGCCTCTTGCCCTCAACGATTAAGTTCCGTCCCGCGTTCCTCCCACGGAGCAGCCCGACTTCCCGCCCAGTTGTCTCCCTTTAGGGGCAATCATCATTGCCCGGAAGAGCCCATTGTCTGGTGGTGTTTTTTCACGGGAGGAGTAAGAAGTTTCGCGCATACTTTAACGTCGACATTGCAGCCACCACAGGCATTGGTGCCGTGAGTGCAAGACAGATTGGCCGAAAACCCAAATTGTTCGACCGTGTTCCCGCTCACCTGCAGGGCCGTAAGGTTGATCGGTCGATTAACCGCCCACCCCTTGCGGTCCCCAACAAGGCCGGGGCAAGCAGCTTCGTCCCCGCTCATGGCTAGATGGAGCCCGCGAGGAACATCCGCATTCGTAAGATCGCACCTGGCGTCACTTCCGCCCCCTGAACATTTCAGATTGCTCTGCTGATAGGTCGGATCGAGCCCGATACCAACTGGAAACGCCACGGTCTTGGTTTCATGTCCGTTGTCTGCGCTGGTTTCGTAATGCACTCGTCCCACGTACTTCAGGCCCACCGGGCACTTGCTGTCTTGTGCCGCGGCAGACGTGACCAGGACTATTGCAACTATGGCTGCGTTTATGGTTCGGATACATGTTTTCATCGGGACTCCCCCTCACGTGAGAATTTGTCTCTTGGGAATGTGCCCGAGAACATGAAGCGACGGAAGGGTCTCACGCACGTCTCGGATTCTCAATCAGAAGCGGCAGGGGCAATATCCCCCATTCGTGCCATCTTGCCGATGTCTTTGGTTATGTGTATGCAACCGGTCGAACGATGAAAATTCTTGACCTCAAGGCAAAACAGTGACAGATAGAAATGGCAGATCAAAAGTAACTTGCAAAGTGCCACTTCCATCTGTGCCGAAGATAGCATTCCCACCGGCTCGTAAGGGCAATGCCCTTCTCGGCAGACGCGCATGTAGACGAGATGCAACTGAAGCGGTTACTAAAATGACGCCTGTCGTAGGGGTTCCGCTTTTTCCAGTCGCAAGACCAAGGTAGACTAGCGTCGGAGACCTTTGGATGAAGCGCATTTGCTTGCTCTCGGCTACGTGTCTGTTTTTCTTTCTTCCATCGGCCCAGGGGCAACTCGGGCTTTACGGCGGCTTCAGCGCGGCGAACACGAACGTCCCAAATGAGCCTTGGCTTTATGGCGCAACTTTTGGCGGGTACTACAACACGCTGAAACTACCTCTTATCAATCTGGGAATAGACGGCCGGGCGGTTATCCTGAACGGAAGTGGCAGCACTTCTCAACAGAAGATTGTTAACGGCCTCGTCGGTCCACGTGCAGAATTTCATCTGCCGCTGATTCCTCTCAAGCCCTATGCCGCAGGTCATCTGGGAGCAAGCCATATCGAGGTCGGCCAGGGGTCCGCACGCACGGACCAGACAGTTTTCAGTTATGGCTTCTCCGCCGGCGTGGATCTGACCATTCTCCCCAGGCTGGATTGGAGGGTTGCAGAGTATGCCTACACCCGGTCCAATGTGCTTGGGAGCGTTAATCAGACTACTCTCACGACTGGCCTCGTCCTGCGACTGCCGATTCCTTAATGCCCGTGGATTTCCCCTTTAAGCCCCGTGACTTCACTCGGGAAGGTTCATGTGACGGTAGTCTGGGTATTTAGGGCTTTGGGCGAGGACAAGTTCGCCTGGTTGCGATGGTCTTAAGCGTTCATAATTATTTATTCGCAAGAATCGAACTTTTCGGCCCCGCAAGGTCTCTCTCAAGCATGCAGCCCCCAACCCAGGCAAAGGAGCCCGCGCCGCCCGACCAAACCCTGCTGGTCCTCCTTGCGCAAGCCGGCGACCGGACCGCACTGGAGCAGCTTCTGCGTGACGCCCACGCGCCGCTGCGACGCTACATCACCCATCTCGCCGGATCTGACCTCGCTGACGATATCCTGCAGGAAACTTCGCTCCAGATCTTCCGTAAGCTGCCGTTTCTGCGCGAGCCCGCTGTCTTCCGCCCGTGGACGTTCCGTATCGCTTCCCGTATCGCCTTCTCACACCTCAAACGCGCCCGCCGCTGGCAAGCCCTAGACGACGCGCCATCGGAACACCTCACTACCTTCGATCCAAGTCTCGGCGAGCCACCGGATGAAGGCTTCCTGACCCTTCTCGACCAAGTGTCACCGGCCAGCCGAGCCGTCCTTCTGCTCCGCTATCAGCACGACCTCACCTTGGAAGAAACTGCCGCCATCCTGGAGATTCCGATCGGTACCGCCAAGTCGCGCCTCCATTACGGAGTCACCACGCTTCGCAAATATCTAACCGTTGAAAGGAAACCAGCATGAGCCCCGAACCTCAGCAGCCCAACTCCGGAAATACCAATGCGGAAAACGCCTTCGTCCAGCAAGCCCTTGCGGAAGCCGACAGGTCCGAACGCACCTCTCGCATTATCGTTGGCGTGCTCGCCATCCTCGCAGTGGTCGCGTTTATCTGGATGCACATCCACATGTTCCCGCCGGAGACCCTGGGCGGACTCCTGCACTCAATCCTTCGCGTCGATCTCTTCTTTTTGGTACTCCTGTTCGCCATCACCATGTACCTTCGTCAGGTCACGAACAAGAGCACCCGCACCATCCTTCGGGCGCTCGCCAACACCCGGCAACGTTGAACTGCAGATCCCTCAACGGCACGCCTCTCGCTATTTCTCCCCGCTCACTTCTTCAGCCCGAAGCAGTAGAGCGTGCCATCGTAGGAGCTGATGTAAACCTGTCCGTTGGCGATGGTGACACCGGAGAAATGATTGAACGTGGGGATCTGGTCTCCGCTGGAATACAGCTCCTTGCCGGTCTGTGCATCCAGGGCATAGAGCGTCGCATGATTGGCCTGGCGCGCGCGAATGGACGAGTCAAAATTGAGACCTTTGTCCGGAGAGGCTTGCTGCGTGAAGTCGCCACTGCCATAACTGAAGACAATTCCGTTGGCGATGATCGCAGGCTCACCGTGATCCATGTCCCGCGAGACCCAGACCGGAATCGCTGCGAATTTTCCACCCTTCTCCACTACCTTGAATGCGGCCAGGCCGCCCTTCTCTGTCTTCGGCGTGTTGGTGATCGGGAAATGAAACTGTGAATGTGCCGGACCCCAAAACGGCGCAAGAATCCACCGATTGCCTTGTCCATCCTCCCAACTCGATAAAGCTCCCCAACTGCCGTGATCCTGAAAATCTACCGCCTCGTTGCAAAACAGGTCGGAACGAAACATGGGCGTCTGATGATTCGCGCCCCCGGGCGCATCCGGCTCAAGCAATACCAGGCGGCATTCCTTGCCGGATGCAGCAACGATCTCGTGTTCCTTGTACCTAAAGATCGTCGGAGTATTGTTAGGATCAAGATCGCGCTTGAGAAGCCACTCCCAGTTGGTTGGGGTGTAGTAATCCTTCATCACCACCTTGGAATCCTTGATCTCCACCGCTACAATACTGTTGGCATACTCCTCCTTCGGCGGGTCATACGTACCGTCGCCGGTGGTAAGCCAGGCGACTCCGTGGGAATCGATGGCAGCACCACGGCGGCCCCAGACTCCACCGCTTTTCGAGACCCATGGCGTCATCGGATGATCCATGTCGTCCAGGTGCATAGCCGTCATCGACTTGATGGTCGGCAGCCAGAGCGTGTTTCCGTCGAGGTTCATGGCCCACGCCTTGCCCTTCTCCCATTGGACAGGGGGCTTCAGGTCCGCGCCATCGGCCAGGTTGAGGATGTGCAGCATCCCGCCGCCGTCAATGAAGTACACCGGGCGCTTGCCGTCCTGCTGCGCATCGCCGATCACCGGGGTGTCACTGCTACCGCCGGGTTCGAGAAAATTCAGGGTTGCCGGCGTCTTGCCACCCATGATCGGCGGCATCTCCGGAGGCAGTTCGAACCCCTTGGCGCCACTGGTGTAGGTGTAATGTTTCTTCCACAGCAGCGTTCCGTCGGCGGCGTCCATGGCATAAAGGTTGTCGGAAATGCCAGAGACCAGGACGATCTGCTTCGACCCACTCGCGGTCATGACGTTGGCGGCAATCAGGGCCGGCATCAGGGCGTGCAGCGCCCGCGCCTCATTGCCTGTCTTTACCTTCCATAGCAGCGTCATGTTTTTTACATTGCTGGTGGTGAGGATGTGTTCCTCCTGCTGCCAGCCGGAGCGCTGCTTATCTTTGCCATCGGTCGGCCACTCCGCGTTTTGCGCCGCGCTCGCGCCCCAGCACAATGCCAGCATCAGACAAACCAATCGATTCATAGTGCCCTCTCTTTGGATGCGGCGCTATCAGCGCTCGATCGGAATACCGTAGGCATAGAGTGTGCCGTCGTGCGTCGTGAAGTAGATCTGCGCATTCGCTACGGCGAGTCCGCCGGTTGAGTAGGCCTTTGCCTTGTCGCCAACATAAAGTTCCTTGCCCGTCCCGGCATCCAGCACGTACAGAATCGCCGGACCACCCTTCTTCGATTTGGCCGGCTCTCCCGTAGAGAGCCCAAGCACCAACCCGTTCGTAATGGCCGGAGCGGCGGGAGACACCATATCGCGTGAACGCCAGGCTGGGGTGAGCGCCGGCTTTCCATGGTCGAAAGTGATCTTGAACGCCAATATCGAACCGGTGGGCGCATCGCCATTTTGCGCAGGAAAGTTTGCTGTGACCGGACCGCGCACCGATACAAAAAGCCAGCGTACGCCCTGGTCATCCAGGTAGGTCGCGAAGTTGCCGCGGAAGCCATCACCCTTTGAAGATGAGACCGGGGCCACGATCTCATCGCTGCGAAAGGCGGGCGTATGGTGATCGGCGCCTCCCAGCGAATCGGCGTCGAGGATATAGATCCTGCCATCATGGCCGGCCGTGACGACCCAGTCCTTCTGTTCCAGTCCGAACACAGTGGGCGTGACCCCGGAAACATCCGCGGCATCCACTTTGGCTGCGGCACCGGGCGGCGTGAAGTAATCCTGCACGGTGAGTTTGTCGGGGCTCAAGGAGAGCAAAGAATCGTTGTAGTCGCCCGCGACCTCGCCATGCCCGCTGGCGATTTGCGCATACACCACCCCATCTGTACCCATGGCTGTTCCGCCGGCGCCTGTTGCGCCGCTGCCCCCGGTGAGAAAGGACACAACCGTGCCGGCAGCCGGATCCACGGCGTAAATCCCATTGGGATTGCCGTGGCAATTGCCAACCGTCGCTACAAAAACCCGATCCTCGTTGATGTTGAGACCGCTGGCCCGGGCCATGGGGGGCAGAAATTTGACGGGAGCGGATGTGGCAAGGCCGCTTAGCTGGGTAATGCTGTGCAATGTGCCATCATCCGAGATGGCATAGATCGGCAATGCGAAGCTGAAATGCATGGGTGCGGGTTTGCTTCTCGCTACCCTGCCCACGCGGTTCACCGACGGCCCGCCGAACCTTCCAGGAGCCAGGCTATTGCCGGGAAACGCCAGATTTGCGGTCATGCCGCCGGGGCAGGCCGGCGACGCCTTGACCTTTGCCGGAGGTTCGCTGGTGGTGAGATGGGTGTCGAAGAAGAGTGCCCCGAGGTCTGCATCGATCGATACCACGGAGTTGTCTCTCCTTCCGACCGACACCAGCTGCTTGAAGCCCTTATAAGTAATGATGTTGGAAAGCACCACCGGTGTGGTGAGCCCCGCCTGCCCGCCTTTGGCGTCACCCGCCTTGAAGGCGTACAGGAACTTGATGGCCGCAGCGGTCTCTTTCGACAACCTCTTCTCGCCGCGCGACCATCCATCACGCTGCGCATTTCCGCCGATGCTGGGCCAATCTGCTGCAAACAACGTAGTGCCAAAAAGCAGAAGCACAAGGAACGTTCTGAGCCATTTCATGGTTCGTTGACACCTTTTTTGTATCTTCACAGCGAACGCGAACTGGAGTTACTGCAGATCTTTCAGCCAGATATTCCGGTGAGAAATTTTGAGCACCCCAGGTCCTTCGATCTCCAGGCCAATCAGCCCCTTGGGGGAAAAATGCTGGCTGTCGTTATCGATGGTCATGGACATCATGTGACCATTGATCAGGTGCACCAGCAAGTGCCCATCGGCGATGATCTCCACCTGGTTCCACTCACCCGGCTTTACCCAGGATCGAATCTGTTCCGGCGAGGCCAGCGTGGTGACCAGGTTCTTCCCTCCATCGTGCGCCTCGACGACCGTTCCCGGAAAGGTGATGATGAAGCGCTTGGAATCCTGCTCGTATAGCTGACCGCTGAACACATTCGCGTAGTCGAGGTCGAGCTGGTAACCCGCCATGTTCCAGGGCGCATTTCGTTTGATCAGCGGCTCCTGCGCCTGCATCATTTTCTCAATCTGTTGTCGCTGGGCATCGGGAAGGCCGGGCGGAATCTCGTGAGGCTTAGGGGGCACGTTCTGACTACGATACTGGATCCCGCCATTGGCGCCGTCGCCTTCCAGCTTGACCTCCAGCTTCAGCATGAAATTTCCCGGTTGTTCTTTGGTGTAGAAGATGTTGGTCGTGCCGGAGGGCTTATCGGGACTGGATTCCCCGATAATGGCGCCATCCGCGACATGCCAAGTCTCCGGACTTCCCTTCCACCCATCCAGGGTTTTGCCGTCAAAGATCTGGACCCAGCCCTTATGGTCTTCGAAGTCAGCCGGCGCCGGCTGATATCTGCGTAGGAACGCGGCCATGTCGGGCGGGCCCTGGGCCTGGCCGGAGCCCGCTGACGCCTGCTGGGCCAACATCGGCAATATCTGGAAAAGCCCGAATGCGGCTACGACTGAGGCCGAGACGAGAGACACGGATCGGGTGAAACGCGAAAACGGGCGACGCAAATTTGGGACCTCAGTGATAACGGGCACGATAACACGCTGCACACAGGCATGTACATATTGAAATTCTACCCATATTGAATTCTGCGTTCCGCCGTGGCCGAATTTTTCGCTGGGCGGTCACTATTGACCAGTTTCCTAAAAGCCGTGCGCGTTACATTTTCGAATGGAGAAACTGAAAGAGACAGACCAGGAAACAATCGAGTCGATGCGGCAGTATTTTTCGGGCGGCAACCGTTTGGAACAACCGATCCCAGTGGTTGCGTCCCCACGGAGGGAACAGGTTAGCTCTACGTCCTCTAAAGCCGCTTCTGACGCTTGCTCGAGCCAGGCTGAAGGCGATCCGTTGAATTTGCTGTAATCGGTACGCTGTCACCGGATTAACCTCCGACGCGGGTGAACGTTCCCTCTGGCCAGTGATCTTTGGCCACTGATCTTGCAGAAATGTGCGAACTAAGCGAACTATGCGAACTAAGTCACCAGGACGCGATGGAGTCTCTCTCTCCGTAAAGGGTGCAATGGGTGGAGTGGGTCTCCTTTCTTGAAGAGACGCAGGGAGTAGGTCGC
>Ga0137412_10003530_pt1 | contig 12469 bp, 10 predicted proteins | sample CZODoug2_1_16fun_FD_122160 | JGI IMG/M metagenome (GOLD analysis project Ga0137412, IMG submission 122160) | Vadose zone soil fungal communities from Angelo Coast Range Reserve, California, USA - CZODoug2_1_16fungal (Hybrid Assembly) | ecosystem: Environmental > Terrestrial > Soil > Vadose zone...
GCTGGTGCAGATCGAATTTTGGAACCGCCGTACCGTGCATGTCTCGGCAGCTTTTGCGAGTCTGGAAAAACCCAAGGACACCAAGGAACCCGCAAAGCCACGCGCCGCCCAGAAATCCGCGACGTTGGTTCCGGCGAAGTGATATAGAGCGAATAGCGAATAGCGAATAGCGAACAGGGAGAAGCGAACAGCGACGAACCGCGAAGAACATTCTATTCGCTATTCGCCACTCGCTATTCGCTTAAAGCACCGATGAAAAAATGGAACATGATCATCGACGTGGCAGAATGCACGAATTGCAATCTGTGCACGCTCGCCACCATGGACGAACATGTCGGCAATGACTGGCCGGGCTACAACAAGCCGATGCCCAAGCATGGCGCCAAGTGGATCAACATCCTGCAGAAGGAACGCGGGCAGATCCCGATGATTGACATCGCTTACGCTCCAACGATGTGCAACCACTGCGACCACGCACCCTGCATCGAGAAGAGCGGCGGCGCTATCAAGAAGCGCCAGGATGGCATCGTGCTCATCGACCCTGAAAAGTCGAAGGGCCGAAAAGATCTCGTCGGCGCCTGCCCCTATGGTCACATCTGGTGGAACGAGGAACACCAGGTGCCGCAGGCCTGGACGTTCGACGCCCACCTCATCGACCAGGGGTGGCAGCAGACGCGCGGGCACCAGTCATGCCCGACCGGCGCCATGCGCGCGATCTATATTGAAGATGCCGATATGAGCCGGATGGCCAATGACGAAGGTCTCGAGGTCATGCGGCCTGAATTCCACACCAAGCCGCGCGTTTATTATCGCAACCTCTGGCGCTACACCAAGTGTTTCATCGGAGGCTCGATCTCGTCGGAAGCGGGCGGCATCGTCGATTGCGTCGAAGGCGCGCAGGTGCGGCTTCTCAAGGAAGGTAACGTCATCGCCGAAATGGAGAGCGACAACTACGGCGACTTCAAATTCGACAAGCTTAACGAAGAGTCCGGAACCTATGTGGTGGAAGTCACCAACAAGGCCGGAAAAAAGAAGGTCATCGAGGCAAAACTCGGCGTGAGTGTGAATCTCGGAGAGATCAGAGTGTAGGGTGGGTAAAGGCGCGCATGCCGTGAAGGCTCAACAACTTCCATTCTTGGAATGCGCGCCCATAGCCCGTCGAAAGACGGGCGTGAACGCCCTGATGGCCACGCGTGACGGTGCGCCTGTCCGACGACGCGCGGGCAAAAGCGCCCGAGGTCGCGTTTTCTGATCGACCATTGTGCCAGGCGCTTTTACCCACCCTACAACTCCGAACGCGCTGCTAACACGACATCGCACCGTCAACGCCATGCCTGACACATCCACCCCCCTCATCTTCCCGGCGCTCGGTCCGCTCTACGAGGCACTGGCTCCATGGGCGGAGGCACTTTTGCGCGCATCGGTCGGCCTTGCGCTCGTGCCGCACGGGTTGCGCAACACTTTTGGGATGTTTCCGAAATCGGGTGTCCGTTCGCACAGCATCAGCGAACTCGCCGCCCAGCTTGACCACGACGGCTATCGGCCGGGCAAGCTGTGGGCGCCGCTGATCTCGATGACCCAGCTCGTGGCCGGACCCTTGCTGGCGCTGGGACTGTTTACTCGCGCGGCCGCAATCCCCATTTTGCTCTTTCTGATCGTCACAAATGCGGAGCGTTGGCGCGTGGGCGGGTATTTCTGGAACCAGCTCGGTCTCGAATACACCCTGATGTGGACAGTAGCGGTATTTTACTTTTTGATCCACGGTGGCGGCATAATCTCGCTTGACCATCTGATCGGTCGCGCGTTCTAAGGATCGTAGCCCGGGTTGAAGCATTTAGCGCGTTGCTTACGCGCTAAATACGGAAACCCGGGCTACGAAGCTGACATGGAAATCAACATGACGGAAAAAATCGATGTCCGGCCGGAATGGTGGGACAATATTTTCGCACCCAGTTCCTGCCTGGTTCTGATCACAACGGTCGACAAGGACGGTGACGTCAACGCAGCGGCCTTCGGAACCTGCACGCGCGTGTGTCATGACCCGGTGTATATTTCCTTCACCTGCGGGACATCCAAGGACACCTACAATAACGTACTCGCCACCGGCGAATTCGTAGTCAATGTGGTGCCGTTCGAACAGGCGATGCTCGACAAGGTACTGATATGCGGCCTGCCGTTCCGGGGCGGCGAGAACGAACTCGTCAAAGCCGGACTCACGCCCCTGCCGGCACGCAAACTCGGCCCACCGCGCATTGCAGAATGCCGCAGCCATTTCGAATGCATGGTGGAATGGACGCAGCAATGGCGGAACCGCCTCATGGTCTGTGGCCGGGTTCAAGCCGTGAGCATCGACCGCGACTGCATGACCGACCAGGGCTTCATCGTATGGGACAAGGTCAAGCCCGCGCACTATTGCGGCATGCGCTACCGCGACCGGTTCGTCCCAGCCTACGACAAGCCGACACGCGGGGTGTGGCGCTACGAGGGACGCGATGACGAATTCCGACCGGGCGAAGACTGGCACAACGCCTATCGCAGCACGGACTGATGGCAGAGCCCGAACCAAATGCGGCACCGCAGCCACAGCCGTGGGGCCTTGCGGCGACGCTGGCCTGGGGGCTGCTTGCGATCGGAGTCTCCGCTGCGGTCATCATTCCGGCGATGCGGTGGTTCATTGGCGATGTCCCCGACCTGACCGCCGAGGTCGACGGCGTCACGTTTGCCTTGCTGACATGCATCGAAACGCCAGTGCAAGTGGCCGTCCTTGCACTGGCGGCGTACATCGCAAAATGGCGCATCGCCGACTACCTGAGCCTCACCTGGCCCGGTCGACGCAAGGCCGCGCTGGCGATCTGGATGACGGTTCTTTTCGTGCTCGGTTACGATGCGTTGACCCTTCTGCTCGACCGCGACGTGGTCGCGTCATTTCAGGTCGACACCTACTACACCGCGCGCCAGCAGGGCGGCCTGATGCTGCTGTGGTTTGCCTTCGTGATCGTGGCCCCGGTCGGCGAAGAAATCCTCTTCCGCGGATTTCTCTTTCGCGGCTGGGCTTCTGCGACGCGCACGGCATGGCCGGCAATCTTCGTGATTGCGGCAATCTGGGCCGGTATGCACATCCAGTACGACTGGTTCGGAATCATTCAGATATTTTTCTTGGGACTGTTGCTGGGCTTGATCCGCTGGCATAGCGGCTCGACATCGCTGACCATCTTCCTCCATGCGTTGATCAACGCCTGGGCCACCTTGCAGACAGCCGTCAAGGTCGAATGGCTGTCGTGACGCGGGCCCCGTCTTCGTAGCCCGGATGGAGCATCGCGAACGCGCCCTTTGCGCGTTCAAGATGCGCAATCCGGGGACCGGATCTGGCCCCACGACCGCTCCCGCATAAAGCCGTAACCGCGTAAGAACGCGTTTACGGCTTTATGCGGGCTACAACGGGCTACAACCTTCCCCGCTTGATCGAGATGCCGCTTCCATGCTTGATCCGTGCCGCAAAGCAGGAACCCCCACATGCCCTATGCCGTTGCCGTCGACATTGGCGGCACATTTACCGACCTCGTGGCCTATGATCACGACGGCCACGGGATAGTCTATTCCAAGAGCCCGACCACCTATGGCAACTTTGTCGACGGCATCCTCGACTGTTTCGCCAAGGTCAAACTCGAGCCCCACACCGCCCATTTCGTCAATCATGGCACGACGCTGGTCATCAATTCGCTGATCCAGCGCAAAGGCGCCAAGGCGGCGCTGGTGACCACGACCGGATTTCGCGATGTGCTCGAGATTGCACGCGGCAACCGCCCCGATCCTTTCGACTTGCACTACCGCCGCGACGAACCGCTCATTCCACGAGCATTGCGTTTCGAAGTAATGGAACGCGTCGGCAGCAAGGGCGAGATCGTCACGCCGCTCGATGCAGCCGCCCTGGTGCCGCTGGCACAAAAGCTCAGGTCACTCGGCATCGAGGCCGTCGCCATTTTCTTCATGAATTCGTACGCCAATCCGGCGCACGAAGAGGCGACGGCGACGGCGTTGCGCAACTTGATGCCGGACACCTATGTCACCCATTCCACGGAAGTGACGCGAGAGTGGTACGAATATGAACGCACCTCCACAGCCGCCGCAAATGCCTATGTGGGCCCTTTGGTGAGCCGTTACATCCGCCGCCTCGAAAGCGACCTGAAGGCCAAGAGTTTTGACGGCTCGCTCTACATGATGGGCTCGAATGGCGGATTGCTCTCGGTCGAGCGCACCTGCCGCCAGCCTGTCGCACTCGTGGAGTCAGGGCCCATCGGGGGCTGCATCGGCGCCGGCGCCTATGCGGAAGCGCTCGGATTCAAGAACGTGATCGCGTTCGACATGGGCGGCACCACCGCCAAATGCGCGCTCGTGGAAAATGGCCGCTTCTCGGTCGAGTCGATCTATTACGCCGGCGGATACGTAAAAGGCTTCCCGATCAAGTCCTCGGTTATCAATATTGTCGAAGTCGGTTCCGGCGGCGGTTCGATCGCCTGGCTCGATCCGCAGAGCCGCATGCATGTCGGGCCACAGAGCGCAGGCTCGACACCGGGACCCGCCTGCTACGGCAATGGCGGAACCGAACCGACCGTCACCGACGCCAATCTGGTGCTCGGCCGTCTCAACCCGGCGCGATTCTTAGGGGGCGAACTCAAGCTCGACACCGACGCGGCGCGCCAGGCGGTTGCACGCATGGCCGGCCCTCTTGGTTTCACGGGTGACGACGGATTGATCCGCATGGCGGACGGCATCATCGCGCTCGCCACCGTCATCATGGCAGGCGCCATCAAACAGATCTCCATCGAACACGGGCTTGATCCGCGCGATTTCGTACTGTTCTGTTATGGGGGCGGCGGGCCGCTGCACGCGAGCGCGCTCGCGCGCGAACTCTCGATCCCGACCGTCGTCATTCCGCCCGAACCGGGCAATTTTTCCGCCGTCGGTATGCTCCTTGCCGACGCACGCCTCGATCTCTCGACCACATTTACCGGCACGCTCAAAACGGAGACGATCGAAGCGCTGAACAAGCAATTCACCGAGATGGAAGGCCAAGCGCGTGGCGCGCTCCAGCGCGACTTTGGCAAGGGCGATGTCACCTTCGAGCGTCATGCCGAAATGCGCTATGCGGGCCAGCGCCATAACATCAAGGTGCCGATCTCGGGTCTCGATGATCCGGCAGGCATTCGGCAGGCATTCGATCGCGACTACAAGCGCCGTTATGGCCATGCAGACGCGCGCGCCGCGGCCGAATTCCAGGCCCTGCACTTGACCGCCATCACGCGGCTGCCGCGGCCGGAACTCCAACGCTTGCCCCGCGCCCGAGCGGCGGCCGGCGCCCCGCAGACGCGCCCCGTCTATTTCGGCCAGGGCCAAGCGACCGCCGCAGACATGATCACCACGAACATCTACGAACGGGCCGCGCTCGCGCCGGGCTTTAAAGCGCAAGGCCCTGCGTTGATCGAGGAATACGGCTCGACGACGCTGATCTGGCCAGGCGATCGTTTCGAGGTCGGAACGCTTAGCGAAATCCGCATCCAAGTGTGCGAGTAAGCTGATGTACTGGAACCCAAAATGGAATGTGCGTTGTTGGTTTCCCCCACCCGACCGCTTCGCAAAGAGCGAAGCGGTCGACCTCCCCACAAGGGGGAGGTGGACCGAGCGCGCCGCACGATTCATGCGCTATCAGCCGACCGCGGCATGACGTCCATGTGTTCCACAAACTGAGTACGCCAGAAATTTGGGGTTGCGGATGGAAAGTGCGGCAAACTCGGTGGGCTCCCCTCCCCCTTGTGGGGAGGGGTTGGGGGTGGGGCCCTTCGCGAGCAGCAACCCAGCCGAGGACACGAATTCGGCCATCGATCCGATCACGCTTGAAGTGATCCGCCATGGCCTCGTGTCGATCACCAACCAGATCGACGCCAATATCAAGCGGACAGCGTTCAGTCCCTATATCTACGAATACAATGATTTCGCTGTCGGTCTTGTGGGAAGCGAAGGCCAGCTCGTGGCCCAATGCACCGGTGGCATGCCGCCTTTTGTTGCCGATTCGGTCGGCACGGCGGTGCGCGACGGGTTATCGATCTACGGCAAGGCCCGGCTTCACCATGGCGACATCGTGCTCTGCAATCACGCGGCCGTGCAGGGCCAGCACCTCAACAACACGGTGATGTATACGCCGATCTATGCGGGGCCCGATCGCACCGCGCTCATCGGATTCTTCGCCATCAATGTGCATTGGATCGAGATCGGCGGCATCCAGACCAACTCCACCGACATTTTCATGGAGGGGCTGCAACTGCGATCGATCAAGCTATGGTCGAAGGGCGAGCCGATCGAGGAAGTCTATCGCATCATCGAGAACAATACGCGCATGCCGCTCGAACTGATGGGCGACATCGCGGCGCAACTCGCCGGCTGCCTCTTGGGGCGCGACCTCACGGCGGAGCTCGCCAACAAATATGGCATCGCGACCTTCAATCGCGCGGTCGAACTCATCCTCGACCAATCCGAGCAAGCCGCGCGCACATTCATCCGCGCCATGCCGGACGGCGCCTATACGACCGAGACTTATCTCGACAACGATCGCTCCGGTGGCGAAGAGCTGGTGCCGATCAAGGTAAAAGTGATCATCGCGGGCGACGAACTCACGGTCGATTTCAGTGACATCGCGCCGCAAGCCAAGGGGCCGATCAATTCCGGCTATTTCGGCGGCGGGCAGACGATCGCACGCGTGGCGTTCAAATATCTCATGGGCGCGGCCGAGATGGCGAACGAAGGTACGTTCCGGCCGATCAAGCTCGTGCTGCCGCCCGGCAAGCTGATCAGCGCGGATCCGACCGCGCCGATGTTCATGTATCCGACGCCATTTCCGACCGTCATCGACGCCGTCATCAAGGCGCTCGAACATGCGCTTCCCGACCGCGTGCCGGGCGGCCATTTCGGCACGCATTCCGGTGTCCGTTTCTATGGGCGCCGCCCCAATGGTTCGTTTTTCGATACCCACGACAGCGGCCACGGCGGCTGGGGCGCCTGCGCGACCCACGACGGCTCGGGTCCCTTCCGCACCATGGCGCACGGCGATACGCGCATCATTCCCCTTGAGCTGCAAGAATCATTGATGCCGTTTCGTATCGAGGAATTCTCATTGCGCGAGGATTCCGGTGGCGCCGGGCAATTCCGCGGCGGCATGGGGTTCCGCAAGAAATACCGCATCCTCAACCCGTGCCTGCTCGGCACCAATCTGGATCGCACCAAATATCCGCCCTGGGGCGTGCAGGGAGGGCGGCAAGCCATGCCGGGACGCTTCACGCTGGTGCCGGCCGGCAGCACAACGGAACAAAGCGTCGAAAAGGAGAACGCCTACCAGCTCAACCCAGGTGATCTGGTCTGCGTCGAAACCGGCGGCGGCGGCGGTTATGGGCCGCCCGCCAAACGGTCGCTTGAGCTCATCGCCCGCGATCTCGACGCCGGCTATGTGTCGGCCGCAGCAGCCGAGCGCGAGTATGGTGTGCAAGTCGGCTCTGACGGAACCGCGCGATTGGACGCGGCGTTGAAAAATCCAAACCGGTAACTTTGTCTTATCTAGTGAAAGGAGGTCAGCCGCCGTTGCCTTTCGTCCCAAAGGGCCATGCGCACACTCTGGAAGCTCTGGAGCAGCGTAAGCCGACTACCGGCTGCGAGCTCCGGGTGATCCCGCAGCACTTGTTGCAGGCGGTAATACGGAATTCGGCTCGAGAGATGGTGGATGTGATGCAACCCGATATTGGCGGTGAACCAGCGCAAGATACCCGGCAAGTCGTAATGCGAGCTGCCGCGTAACGCCGCCTCGTGAAACGTCCAGTCCTCGTCATGGGCCCAGAAGGTGTCCTCGAACTGGTGCTGGACGTAGAACAACCAGACACCAATCGAACCTGCGAGAAGCGTAATCGGCAACTGCACGAGCAGGAATGGACCTACACCGACCAGCCAGATCATGGTTGCAACCACGATCGCGATTGCAACGTTCGTCAACATCGTACTTAGCCACGGCTGCCAACCACCGCGCATCAGCCCCACCGGCAGACGGTGCTGCAAGATGAACAAATATGCCGGACCAATGCAAAACATCACGAACGGATGCCTGTATAAGCGATACAGCGACTGACGCCATCGAGGCAATGCCAGAAACTCCAACACGGTCAGCGTCGTTATGTCGCCCATGCCCCGGTGATCGAGGTTACCCGAGTTCGCGTGGTGGCGGGCGTGGGTGCGTCGCCAAAAGTCATAGGGCGTTAGTGTCAGGACGCCTATGACACGTCCGACCCAGTCATTCGCGAGACGATGGCGGAAGAACGATCCGTGTCCGCAGTCGTGCTGGATCATGAAGAGGCGCACGAGGAAGCCCGCGGCGGGCACGCCGAGCAGCAAGAAAATCCAATAGCCGGCGTGCAGAGTGGCCCACATGGCGACCCAGATGAGGACGAACGGTATCACCGTTATGGCGAGTTCGATCACGCTACGCGCCCAGTTGGGCTCGCGATAGCGGACTAGAACGTTTGCCAACGCGCGGGGCTCGAGCGCGGGATGAGCATTCGGCGCTCGTCGATTCATACGAATTGCACGCTTATATTGTGTGATTCTTTGCCTTAAAGGCTGCAGGTACTTCTCTTACACGCGATGCCGGGTGCATGTCTGTATAAAAATGAGCACCCAAACACGGCATTCTGGTTTGCCCTGGAAAACGCTATTGTGTGGCGACCGAATAAGCGCCCGCAAGTGACCAGCGGGAGAACCGGAGGTGGCCGTGGCTTCAATCATTCGACCGTGCCTGTCAGCCATCGCACTGTTCACCACGTTGCTCACCAGCAGCGCCGGCGCTCAAGAAATCCCCCGAGAAATCAATGCCGCGCTCAAGGAACTGGCGGCCGCCGCCAATCGCGAAGGCACGCTCACGTTGAGCTGGAGCGGCACATCGCTCGGCGGCATCCAGGGCGCGGCGCGCTACCAGGCCGCCATGAACCGGATGTTCGGAACCAATATCCGCATCAATTTCCTGCCGGGCGCCGACATGGCACGGATCGTCAACCAATTGGCGACCGAACATTCAGCCGGACAAAAGGGCAGCGTCGACATCGCACTTGGCGCCTCGCCGCAGATTGTGCCGGTCGTGAAACTCGACATGTTCGAACGGGTCGACTGGAAGAAATATCTGCCCAATCGCATCACGCCCGAGATGATCGAACTCGACGGCAGGATTATCCGCATCGTGACGGGCCTCTCGGGCGCCACCTACAATTCCGCGCTCGCCCCGATGAAGCCGACCAGGCTTGAGGACTTCTTGGCTCCAGCGTGGAAAGGCAAGATCGCGTCTACGCCCTATGCGGCCGGTTTCGACATCCTCGCGGCCTCCGATGTCTGGGGCAAAGAGAGGACGTTCAGCTACGTTGCCGCCCTGTCGAAGCAGGTCGCGGGCCTGATCCGCTGCGGCGAAGCCGAGCGAATCGCGACCGGTGAATATCTTGCCATTGTCATGGACTGCACCGGCCAGGACGCCCTGCAGTGGCAGGAAAAGGGCGCCCCCATGGCCCAAATGATGCCACTCGATGCCGCGCAGCAGCGCTATTACTATTTCGGTATTCCGAAGAACGCACAACATCCTGGCGCGGCGAAGCTCTACGCGCTGTTCCAGCTGACCGAAGAAGGACAGAAATTGTCCTACGAAACCTGGAAGACCGACCTTCACTTCCTACCCGGCTCACGCATGGCCAAGATGATTGACGACTACAAGAAGCTCAACGTGAGTTTCAAGGAAGTCACGGTCGAATGGCAGCTGCAGCATCCCGAGATCGATGCCGGCCGCAGCGAATTGATCAAGATCATGACGGCGAAATAGGGGCTGCACATAGCCGACACGAAGCGTGTGTCGGCTATGCAACTTGCGCCTCCGCCTCGGGATCTGGTGTATTTAGAAAATGCCATAAACGCTCGCGCACTTATGCCATGAAATCCAGGCCGCGACTATTGCTTATGTCCTCCGCCGCCACCTCATCACACGAACGCCGCAGCCTCGGCGATCGCCTCCCCGCCGCCATGCTGGCAGTAGTTATATTTGCGAGCCTTGTCATCCTCGCGCTCCTCGCCGTGGTGCTATGGCTCGCCTGGACGAGCGGCAGCCCGGGCAGCCAGGACCTGGTCTATACGTCGCAGAACTTCGTCGAGGTGTTCACCGATCAGCGCACTTACACGGTGCTGATCGATACGCTTGGCTTTTCGTTGATTTCGCTTGCCGTGGCGCTCGGCTTCGGTATTCCGGCGGCCTGGATCACGGAGCGCACGGATTTCCGTGCCAAGACGCTGTTGTTCACCCTGATGGCGGTCGGCTTGCTGATCCCGGGCTTTGCAGCCGCCATGGGATGGCTCTTTCTCCTGCATCCGCGCATTGGACTGCTCAATCAGTTCCTGGTTAGCACATTTGGACTTTCCGGCCCGCCGCTTCCCATCTCGACGCTCGCCGGCATGGGCTGGGTCCAGGGGCTCAACCTTGCACCGCTCGCCTTCATCATGACGGCGGCCGTGTTCCGGTCCATGGATCCGACGCTCGAAGAAGCCGCCGCAATGCACGGCGCCGGCGCCTGGACGGTGATGCGGCGGATCACCATCCGGCTGGCCTGGCCGGGCATCCTTGCGGCTGCGATCTACATCTTCATGACTGCATTTGCGGCATTCGATGTGCCGGCGATCATTGGCTGGGGCAATCGCATCTTCACTTTTACGACGTTTCTCTACCTGCTGCTCAATCCACAGGACGTGCTGCCGAAGTATGGGCTTGGCGCTGCGCTCTCCACCGTCGCCATGGTGATCGCAGCGCTCATGAGTTGGTGGTACGGCGCCATGCAGCAGCGTTCGCGCCGCTTTGCCGTCGTCACCGGCAAGGCCTATCGGCCGAAGGTCGTGCGGCTTGGGCGGCCTGCCATCGCGGCCTGGATTTTCATCGGCAGCTACCTGGTGCTGAGCAAGATCATGCCGATCGCGCTCCTGGTCTGGAGTTCCCTGTTGCCGTTCTTCCAGCTTCCTTCACAACGCGCCTTTGCGGTGACGTCGTTCAATCACTACCTGACGCTACCGTGGGAACTGGTTTTCACAGCGGTCTGGCACACCACGATCCTCGCCGTGCTCACCCCGACGATCGTGCTTGTCATCAGCCTCTCATTCTCGTGGATCGTGCTGCGCTCGCGCATTCGCGGCCGCGCCGGTTTCGATTTCATTGCCTTCTTGCCACACGCCATACCGTCAATCGTGTTCGGCGTGGGGGCATTGCTGCTGACCTTGTTCGTCCTGCAACGCGCGCTGCCGATCTATGGCACGATCTGGATCCTGCTCATTGTCTTCGTGATCGCACGCGTCAGCTATGGCACGCGCATGACCAACAGCGGGCTCATCCAGATCCATCCGGAGCTCGAAGAATCGGCGGAGATGAGCGGCGCCACTGCCTGGCAAGGCTTCCGCCGCATCTCGATGCCGCTGCTCGCTCCAACGCTGCTCTATGCCTGGCTTTGGATCGCACTTCTGGTGTTCCGTGAACTCACGCTCGCCGTCATTCTCTCATCCGCAGACAATGTCACCTTCCCGGTCGTAGTCTGGAGTCTGTGGCTGGGCGGTGGCCTGGGTCAGGCTTCCGCACTTGCCATCGTGATGCTGCTCATGATGACGCCGTTAATCGCACTCTATTGGGTGATCGCGCGCCGCCAAGGGCTAGTGTCGACCTGACAAAAAGTGAGGGGCCCTGGTTTTCACCAGGGCCCCCCGACGGCAAGGGCGGTGCCGGGATTCCACCTTAGCCGTGTCCAGTCGCCGCTCCCGCGAGAAGCGGGAGTGAAAGTCTTCATTGCACGGATTCGCCGTGCAAGTGCAGGTCGAGGCCTTCGCGCTCGGCTTCTTCGCTCACGCGCAGGCCGATGAGGACGTCAACCACCTTGAGGATGATAAGCGACACGACGGCGCAGTAGACCACCACGATACCGATGCCGATGACCTGATTGACCACCTGCTGGATATTTCCTTCGATCGCGCCGGGGGTGCCGCCGTATTGCTCGATCGCAAACACGCCAGTGAGGAGCGCTCCGACCATGCCGCCGACGCCGTGAACGCCGAACGCGTCGAGCGCGTCGTCGTAGCCAAACATGTGCTTGAGGCCGGTGCAGCCCCAGTAGCAGACGATCCCTGCCGCAATGCCAATGCACGCCGACCCAACTGGGCCGACGAAGCCGGAGGCCGGCGTGATCGCAACAAGTCCTGCGACAGCGCCGGTGCAGATGCCGACGACCGTCGGCTTGCCCCGTTTCATCCATTCGACGATCATCCAGGTGAAGCCCGCGAATGCTGTTGCCATGTGGGTGACAAGCATCGCCATGCCGGCCTGCAATCCGGCGGTGACGGCGGACCCGGCGTTGAAGCCGAACCAGCCGACCCA
>Ga0137412_10003531_pt1 | contig 12468 bp, 8 predicted proteins | sample CZODoug2_1_16fun_FD_122160 | JGI IMG/M metagenome (GOLD analysis project Ga0137412, IMG submission 122160) | Vadose zone soil fungal communities from Angelo Coast Range Reserve, California, USA - CZODoug2_1_16fungal (Hybrid Assembly) | ecosystem: Environmental > Terrestrial > Soil > Vadose zone...
AATCGCGGAGGTCGAGCAAGTCGCGATGGGCATTGCGGTCTTCGCGTTGAGCGCGCGAACTGGACAGGGCATCGAGCTGCTCGAACCTTTCCTCGCGGCCGGCCGTACTGTCGTGCTTTTGGGTTCGTCCGGGGCAGGGAAGTCGACCTTGGTCAATCGCTTGATGGGGCAGGAACACCAACAAACGCAGGCCATACGCGAAAAAGACAGCCGCGGCCGTCACACAACGACGGCGCGAGAGCTGTTGATTCTGCCCGGCGGAGCGATGGTGATCGATACCCCGGGGCTACGCGAACTTCAACTGTGGGACGCGACCGAAGGTGTTGCGGAAACATTCGCCGATGTGGACGACCTCGCGGCACAATGCCGCTTCGGCAATTGCCGCCACGAAGATGAGCCCGGGTGCGCGGTGCAGGCCGCGCTGGCTGCCGGAACCCTCGACCCGGCACGTTTGGAGAGCCGCAGAAAGCTCGAGCGCGAGCAGGAATTCCTGGTGCGCAAAATCGACCCCGAGGCGAAGAAAGAAGAAAAGCACCGTATCAAACTTCAGGAGCGCGAAGTCCGGCAAAAATATAAAAAGAAACAGGAAGAGACGCGATGACAGCGCCGATGCTCGATCTGGCGCTGGCACGGAGGATCGAACTGGCAGAGGCTCAAGCAGCTGTGAATTGCGCGAATGCGGTGGGGCAGCTGCCGTCCGGGTTTAGCGCGGCGGTGGAACGCATCGCGGGGGGATTCGCCATGTACTGCGGCGCGAACTCACCGGTAACCCAGGCAATCGGATTGGGGCTCGAGGGCCCAGTCAGCGAGGAAGAATTCGACCGGCTGGAAGAATTTTATCGTAGCCGAAACGAAGCCGTGCGGGTGGAGGCCTGTCCACTGGCGGACGCTACGCTGATCCGGCATTTCGGCGAGCGGGGCTACCGGGTGACGGAATTTTCCAATGTCATGGCCCTGCCTTTGGATGGAGCTGGTTTATCGCACCAAGCACCGGCGGATCTGACGGCTGAAATCACCATCGAACGAATCGGCAAAGAACAGATGGATCTATGGACGCTGACGGTGTCGCAGGGCTTCTCGGAGAATTTTCCGGTGACACCGGAAATTCTTGACGTGATGAAGATGTTCGCGGGTGGTTCCAACGTGCAATGCTACCTGGCGCGCGTCGATGGCGCCGTGGCGGGCGGGGCGACGCTGGCGTTGCGCGAAGGCGTGGCGGGATTGTTCGGCGCGAGTACGCTACCGGGGTTTCGCAACCGGGGTGTGCAGACGGCGTTGCTAAAAGAGCGGCTTGCGCGGGCTGTGGCAGCGAACTGCGACCTCGCGGTATGCATCGCTCAACCCGGGAGCATTTCGCAGAGGAATGTTATGCGGCACGGTTTTTCGGTGCTGTACACGCGGGTGAAATTCGAGCGGGCGTGGTCTTAGGACGTTTGCGGCACGCGTTTGTGGATGAAGTCTACGATGTCTTGCGTGGAGGTGCCGGGCAGGAAGATTTCCGCAATCCCGGCTTTCTTCAGCTCCGCGACATCGGCTTCGGGGATGATGCCGCCGAGGAGGACGATGACCTCGGTCATTCCTTTATCGTGCAGCAACTTCATGAGTTGAGGGCAGATGGTGTTGTGCGCGCCGGACAAGATCGAGAGGCCGATGACGTCGACGTCTTCCTGGATGGCGGCGGTGGCGATCATTTCGGGCGTTTGGCGCAGGCCCGTGTAGATGACTTCCATGCCAGCATCGCGTAGCGCGCGGGCGATGACCTTCGCGCCGCGATCGTGTCCGTCAAGGCCGGGTTTGGCGATCAACACTCGAATTTTCTTATCTGGCATGAGTTAGGTGATGGCGACTTCTTCGTAGGTGCCGAAGGTTTCGCGCATGGCGTCGCAGATTTCGCCAAGCGTGGCGTAGGATTTCACGGCTTCGAAGATGTAGGGCATTAGATTGTCTTTGCTTTTGGTGGCTTTGCGTAGGGCGGCCAAGCGGCGGGCGACTTCGTCACTGGATCGATCCGCGCGGAGTTTGCGTAGGCGCTCGGCTTGCCTGTGGGCCACGGTCTCGTCGATCTGCAACGTGTCGAGTGGTTTCTCCTGCGATACATAGTCGTTTACGCCAACCATGATTTTTTCTTTTTTGTCGAGCGCGACCTGGTAGCGGTAGGAAGCTTCGGCGATCTCGCGCTGCGGATAGCCGCGCTCGATGGCTGCAACCATGCCGCCGAGTGCATCGATCTTTTCGATATAGTCCCATGCGCCGCGTTCGATTTCGTTGGTCAGCGTCTCGACGAAGTATGAGCCGCCCAGCGGGTCAACCGTGTTGGTGACGCCGGTTTCGTGCGCGATGATTTGTTGCGTGCGCAAGGCGATAGTGGCGGCGAACTCGGTGGGCAACGCCCAAGCTTCGTCAAGCGAATTGGTGTGCAGCGATTGCGTTCCGCCCAGGACGGCTGCCAGCGCTTGAAGCGCGGTGCGAACCACATTGTTGTACGGCTGTTGCGCCGTCAGCGAGCAACCCGCTGTTTGGGTGTGAAAACGTAGCGCCCAAGTACGCGGATTCTTCGCTTTGTAGCGCTCGACCATCGCCTTATTCCAGATGCGCCGGGCGGCGCGGTATTTAGCGATCTCTTCGAAGAAATCGCTGTGCGCGTTGAAGAAGAACGAAAGCTGCGGCACGAATTCGTCGACGTCCAGGCCGCGACGCATGCCCCATTCGACGTATTCCAGACCATCACGAAGCGTGAACGCTAGTTCCTGGCTCGCTGTCGACCCTGCCTCGCGAATGTGGTACCCACTGATCGAGATAGTGTTGAACTTAGGCGTGTTTTTCACGCCAAATTCAAACGTGTCGATAACCAGCCGCATCGACGGCTCGGGCGGATAGATGTATTCCTTCTGCGCGATGTATTCCTTCAAGATATCGTTTTGCAGTGTACCGGAGATTTTCTTCCAGTCCGCGCCTTGCTTTTCGGCGACCGCGAGGTACATCGCCCAAATGATGGCGGCGGGCGAGTTGATAGTCATCGACGTAGTCACATCGGCTAGCGGGATTTGGTCGAAGAGAACTTCCATGTCCGCAAGGGAACTGATCGCGACGCCGCATTTCCCGACTTCCCCTTCGGAGAGTGGATGGTCGGAGTCGTAGCCCATCAGCGTGGGGAGATCGAATGCGGTGGAGAGACCCGTCTGGCCCTGCGCGAGAAGATAGCGAAAGCGCTGATTGGTGTCTTCCGCGGCGCCGAAGCCCGCGAACTGGCGCATGGTCCACAACCGGCCGCGGTGCATGGTGGAGTGAATGCCGCGCGTGTACGGTGGCTCGCCGGGATAGCCGAGATCGCGCTCCGGGCTCCAGTCCGCGAGATTGGTGGGCGTGTAGAGCCTGCGGACCGGGTAGTTCGAAATCGTCGTAAATCCGGACTGGCGTTCGGGGCTTCTTTCGAGAGTCGGAGCGAGCGTTTGCTCTTCCCAGGCTTTTTCTTTGGTGGAAGATTCGCGCCGGTGAGAAGCAGGTTCGGCAGGGACGATGGTCTGACTGCCGCCCTTAGATGGATCGCTCATAGGAGGTTGTCGTTTCTTTGGCGGGCAGACCGCCTGAAACGCTCACTGTAAATAATGCTATGCGAATCGTACGCGCAGAGCAATAGGTGCGGATTCCGGAGGAGCGCCGTTGAAACTAAGTTCCGCGCAGGGAATCGAGGGAAATTTTCGTGGTATGCGCTTCTGCTTGCATCGCGGAAGAATCGTCGCTCGTCCGCAAAAGGGCTATTTTGTTCAGGGCTTGCTCGATGGCGGCGCGCGCGGTGCGCCCGGTGGCTTCGCCCATGGCGCGATAGTTCTCGAAGTGGGACTCGTCGAAAAACTGATTGGCGGTCGTGTCGTGGGGGAACTGCTTGTTCGATGCAGCATAGCCGAGCAGGTCGGCGGCATCGTCTTTGACCAGCGCGGGCTTGAGGTAGATCAGCACGCCGTCACTCGCGGGATCTCCCGGAACATAATGAATAACTCCCACGGCAAAGTGCGCAGTGGCGCGGGGCGGTTGACCGTCGGGCAGGATTTTGCCGAGTTCGTCGGCTTTCATCTCGATATCGACACCGAAATCGACGCGGCAGCGCTCCATGGCGTTGTGAAGATCGCTGCAACCGTAGGCCGCATCACACGAGGCGTCGCAGGCGACAATCACTTTGCAGCGGCGCCGCACCAACTCGTAAATCGCCAGATTCTCGAAATGGCCGCCGTCGGAAAGGTAGACGTACTCGCTGTCGTCGTTCGCGGCTCCCAGGAGTTCGCGCAACAGCCAGTAAAATCCAAGGTAAGGACTTCCGTTTCGCCAGAACTTCCCCTTGGGATTAGCCATCCACCAGCCCAGACGAACATCAAACAACGTCATGAGGAAGGCGAGATCGGGTGCGGAATAAGAGCCCATGTTGGGGCTGGCCGCCGCACCGGAGATGGCCATCGCTGTTCCCAAGCGAACGCCAAACTTGGAGTTGATGCGATCGGCGGCCGCGGTGCGCGTGGAAGCGTAGACCGATTCGCCGGCCATGGAACCCGCCACGGGCCGCGTAAAGCCCGCGTACAGTGGTGTGAAAGCAAATGAGCGCGCCTTGCGAGTTTGCAGCGCGAGCTCTTTACCGCGCACCACGTTCAGGCTGGTATTCAGAATCGGGATTGGGCGGTCGTCGACATCGTCTTCGGCATCGTTCGGAATTTGCAAAGAAGCAAGCGGCACCTCATCTGCATCGGAAAAACCAGTGAACGGCTGCGCGCTGCGTCGGGGAACCGAAGCGCCGAGGTAGCAACGTACGAGCCGGTTGCGATACAGGTGATGGATGGAAAATTCGTTGACGTCCACGCGCCACGAAAGAAGTAGCGTTGCCAACAGGAATGCGACGCATACCACGGGAATCTTCCACGTATAAAATGCATCTTCGTGGGGAAGCCTCAGAATCGTTCCGGGAACTCGACCAACGGCGTGCGCGATTTTTGCCGCCAGCAACGACAAAACCAGCAAAAATCCGAGGATGAAGACGTAGGGCGCGATGCGCGCCAGATAGCCAAGGAATTTCTCTTTGGCAGGCGCGTCCGGAAGCAATTCCTGGGTACTCGCGCTTTTCCCGAAAAGGACTCCATACAAGGTGGACGCAACCCACGTCAGCCCGCCAGTAACCGTCAATTTTGGCGCGAGCGCGACAAGTTTGTGGAGCGCGTACGGAAAATAAATGGAGATCCCAAACAGGAATAACCAGCACATCGAATAGAGCACTAGCCATCCGCCTAGCCGACCCCACCACTCGCGGTGCGCATCGCTCATACCTCGGCCCATCAACCCGATGTGCAGGACGGCGGCGACAAGTCCATTCCCGCCGATGTGTCGGAAAAAATCCTTCGCTTCGTTCGCGCCGGGCTCCCGGTCGCGTTGATGCGCGGCAAATCCTATCTCGGCATGGGCGGCGTCTCGATGGGCATCGCCGGCTCGATCGTGGACCAGCCGTTCTTCGAGGATTATCTGGGAATGCGCGTCGAGACGATTGACATGACGGAATTTCTCCGCCGCATGGACAAGGGCATTTTCGATCAGGCCGAATATGCGAAGGCGCTCGCGTGGGTGAAGCAGAATTGTCCGGAGGGCAAAGATTACAACTCGACCAAGACCAAACGCCCGCGTAAACAGCTCAACAGCGAATGGGAGAAATCCGTCAAGATGTCGATCATCGCCCGCGACCTCATGGTCGGCAATCCCAAGCTCGCCGCGATGGGTTTTGGCGAGGAAGCGCAGGGCCACAACGCCATCGCTTCCGGTTTCCAAGGCCAGCGCCAGTGGACGGATTACCAGCCCAACGGCGATTTTCTCGAGGCCATCCTGAACACGTCCTTCGACTGGAACGGCATCCGCGCGCCCTACATCGTCGCGACGGAGAATGATTGTCTCAATGGCGCTTCGATGTTGTTTGGTCATCTGCTCACCAACACCGCGCAGATTTTTGCCGACGTGCGCACCTACTGGAGTCCTGAGTCCGTCGAACGCGTCTCCGGCTACGAACTGACTGGTGCGGCGGCGGGCGGTATTTTGCACCTCATCAATTCCGGCCCGGCCACGCTCGACGGCACCGGGCGGCAGGAAATCAACGGCCAGCCCGCGATGAAGCCGTTCTGGGAAATCACGAAGGCCGAGGCGCAGAAATGTCTGGGGGCAACGACGTGGCATCCATCCATCACGGAATATTTCCCCGGTGGCGGCTGGTCCACACGGTTCCGTTGTAGGAGGCCATATCTAGCGGTCCGCCGCTGCCGGTGGTGGCCCACTGGTAGTACGCGTCGGGGCTGGGATTCTGCTGGCCGACAACAATGGCGTAGTTCCTGCCGTCGACAAGCCCGTTGTACTTCAACGGCGCGGTGACCGTGGTGAAGTTCGTGCCGATGGAATCAGCCGGGATCGTCGTGCTGGCCAAGGGAATGCCTGATGGCAGGCCGGCGGACATGGCCTCCAGGCTGACGGTGACGTCGCTCTGCCCGCTGCCGACCTTGCGCAGGTTGACCTCGACGTCGGACAGGGTGGGAGAGGAGTTGGCGAAGAAGCTCTGTCCCACGGCCTGGTTGTCGCCGGACCGCCCGACGTCGATCGAGCCGGCGGTCGAGGAATTCACCACCAGCGGAGGCGCTGCCTCGGTGCGAACGGTGACAGTGGTGGAGGACGTGCCGGCGGGCAGCGTGACGGTGCCCTGGGCGTTGTCCACCTTGCCGGCGCTGGCCGAGACGATGTTGTTGACGAACAACGGAAGTTCGAACTTCACCGGCGCTTTGCCCTTGATAGTGATCTGCACTCGGTTTCCGGACTGCGGGGTAATGGTGAAGTCGATCGTCGCGCCATTACCGACCGGAACCCGTTGCCAGGACGTGGGTTTTCCGGAGGTGATCCAGCTGGTCGGCAGGCCGCGCCCGATGACGGCCGTCCCGTCCGAGGTGACGGAGACGTTGGATTCGAGCATGGCCTTGCCGGTGCTGGCCAGGCCGTAGGCGTTGAAGTCGGCCTCGGGCAGCGTCCAGGAGCCGTCGCGGAAGCTCTCGCCCCACTGCATCGGCGCGGATTGGTTGGCCAGCAGCCATTCCAGGTTGCTGATCGCCTCCGTGCGCAGGTACGCGTCCGAGGAGGCGAGCAGCTGGACACCGCCGCCGCCGTTGAAGGCGTTGCCGTAGCCGCTGTCGTCGTTCGACCAGGCGCCCCAGCTGTGCGGCGGGATCATCGGGGCCTGGAAGTCGCGGGCGGTGAAGGCGGCGTAGTTGGTGGCGTCGAAGGTGTCCCGCCAGGCGCCGCCGAGCGTGTTGCCGGTCAGTGCGCCGTCCCAGGGCAGGCTGCTCATCAGCCAGGTGGTGCTCAGATAGTTGCCGTTGTAGGCGGGCGCTTTGGCGCAGGCGTCCAGGCAGGCGTAGTAGTGCGGCTCGCCGACGCGTGGAAAGGTGTAGGACGTCAGGTAGTTGTTCAGCGCCGTGTTGACTCCGGCGGCCACACCCCGGGCCCAGACGGCCTCGCCGGCCCAGGTCGGATCGGTCTTGGCGAAGGTCGTGGCCAGGTTCTGGTACGCGGTCAGGCCGTAGATCGCGGCGAACTCGTCGTTGACGAGGTAGTCGCTGCCGTTGTCGAAGTCGTTGGACTTCTCGATGAGTCCGCGGTGCGGGTCGGCCGGGTCGGTGACGATGTAGCCCTGGATCTTGTGGGCGGCCGAGCGGATCAGGTCCTTGCGCGCGCTGGTGAAGAAGGCGTTGTCGTTGGACAGGCGCTGGTAGAGCTCGTACGGCTCGGTGAACTTCAGGGCGGCTTCCAGGTACTGGTTGCGGTCCTGCCAGCTGGTGGGAATCGACTCGTACGCCGTGGACGACATGATCTTGGCGGCCGTGCCGTAGTCGCCGATTCTGATGTGCTGCAACAGTATGTCGATCTCGTCGTTGTCGTTCTCGGCGTCGTAGCTGTAGAGGCCGGCCTGGTTCCCGCCCGAGGTGATCTGCTGCCAGTCACCGTCCGGCAAAACTTCGACCGTCTCCCACATCGTGATCTGGGTGGCCTTGTCCATGTTCACCAGCTGCGGATCGGGCAGCGAGGTCGGCAGCGCCACCTTGCTCAGCCGGCCGTTCCAGTACTTGGCCATCGCCGCGTAGTTGGTGTCGAAGGTCCCGGCCGACGAGAGATCAGCGGAGCCGAACGCGAGCGTGACGAAGTCCTTCGACACGCTTTTGCCGGCGGGAATGGACAAGTCGTAGGCCATGGACGTGTTGTCGCTGCGGCTCGGCGCGCCGGACAGGGGATGTTCCTCGGTCGTCGGCGCGGTGATGTTGAGCGCCATGGTGAGTGGCGTGGCTGCGCGGTTCTTCACCGTCACACGGGAGTAGACCGCGGTGGCGCCGTGGACGGAGTTGGCGAAGTGCTGGATGGTGACCTGGGCCGAACCGGCCGGCCAGGTGGAGATCGGGCTCGGCAGGTAGCCGTCGGCCAGCGACCAGCCCAGCTGACCGCGCAGGTCGGTGGCGTTGTCATTCGGGTAGTACGTGGTCGATCCCGCGCTGACGAAGTACTGGATGGCCTGTCGGCGCGCTGGAGCCAGCCCGCCGCCGGGGAAGGCCAGGGACTTCAACTTGGTCGGTTCGCCCGGCCAGCCGAAGTAGATCCAGTGTGACTTGTTGATGGTCGGCGCGGTCGGGACCACGCTGGCCTGCGCGGGCGGGGCGGTCAGGAACACCGTCGACAGCAGGGCGACGAGGACGAGGACGATCGGGTTTCGTTGTTGTCGCATGGACACAGTGCAGCTCCGAACTGTGCAGGGGATGGGTTACGGCAGTTCCGCGCCGTCGCGGAGAAACAGCGGAATCGTGTCCAGCGGCGCGTCGACGGTGATCCACGCGCCGCCGCTGTGGTCGGCCTGGGAGCCGTCCGGTTGGTGCCGCGACCACTTCGCGCCGGCCGGCAGGTACACCTCGCGGGTGCGTGCGCCGAACTCGGTCACCGGCGCGACAAGCAGATCGGGGCCGAACAGGAACTGGTCTTCGACGGTCCAGCTGACCGGATCGTCCGGGAACTCCAGCAGCAGCGGACGCACCAGCGGCAACCCGTTGCGCTGAGCCAGATGTTCGTGCAGGTAGGGGCGCAACCGTTCACGCAGGTGCAGCGCCTGGGTCATCGCCTTCTCGGCCTCCGGGCCGTACGACCACAGCTCGTTGGGGCCGCCGCCGACGCCGACCGGGCCGCTGAACGCGCGCGGCTCGCGGTGGCCGTGCATACGCAGGATCGGGCAGAAGGCGGCGAACTGGAACCAGCGCACCACCAACTCGCGGAAGGCGTCGTCATTCGGGTCGCCGCCGTGGAACCCGCCGATATCGGTTGTCCACCAAGGGATACCGCTCATGGCAACGTTCAGCCCGGCCCGCACCGAGGCGGCGAGTGCCGTGAATGTGGTGGGAATGTCGCCGGACCACAGGGCCGCGCCGTAGCGCTGGGAGCCGGCCCAGGCCGAGCGGATCAGGGTGAGCGGCTCGTCCTCGCCGGCGGCCCGCAGATGCTCGTAGACGCCGCGGGCGTGCTCGCGCGGGTAGAGGTTGGCCACCTCGTGACCGGTGCCCTGCCGGTAGTTGAGGTGGTGCGGAGGCTTCGGTTGCATCTCCGGTTCGCAGGCGTCGAGCCAGTACGTTCGGATGCCGCGCTTGTAGTAGTGGTCGTTTAGCCGGTCCCATAGAGCATCCCGGGCCTCGGCGTTGGTGGCGTCGTAGAAGGCCACGCCGATCTGGGTGTCGGGCTCGTCGGTGTCGGGCCAGTTGGCGTGCAGGACGGCCCCGCTGTCGTCGGCCACCAGGTGCCCGGCGTCGCGCATGGCCGTGAAGTTCTGAGACATCGGGCTCAGCGTCGGCCACACCGACGCGACGAGCTCGATTCCCGCGGCGCGCAGCTCGTCGGCCATCGCGGCCGGGTCGGGCCAGTCGCGCGGGTCGAAGTCCCAATCGCCGACGCGACGCCAGTGCAGGTAGTCGATGACCAGCACCGCCAGCGGAAGGCCGCGCCTGTGGTACTCGCGGGCCACCTCCAGCAATTCCTCCTGGTCGCGGTAGCGCAGCTTGCTCTGCCACAACCCCGAGGCCCAGCGCGGAAAGGCCGGCGCGTGGCCGGTCGCGTCGGCGTACTGGGCCATGATCCCGGCCGGGGACTCGGCGGTGGTGATCCAGTAGTCGATCTGCCGGGCGCGGTCGGCGACCCAGCGGGTGGCGTTGGCGGCCAACTCGACCCGGCCGACAGCCGGGTTGTTCCAGAGGAAGCCGTAGCCACGGCTGGACACCGCGAACGGGATGGTCACCTCCCCGTTGCGCTGCACCAGGTCCAGCACCAGACCCTTCTGGTCGAACCGGCCGTGGCCGTGCTGGCCGAGCCCGTAGAAGCGCTCGTCGTCGTAGGCCGCGAAGCGCTGCTCGATCCGGTAGAGGCCGGCTCCGGTCGCGTCGAAGTGGCGTGCGCCCGGCCACCAGAAGTGCGGCGGCTCCTCGCGCAGCAGCTCCTGCCCGGTGTCCGCGCGGGTGGCGGTGACTCGTCCGTCCACAGTGTCCACACGCACTGTCAGCAGACCGTTGGTCAACGTGGCGTGGTCCCCGTTGTCCTCGATGAGGCACTCCGCTGGCGGCGGCACGCTGTCGGCCAGCGCACCTGGCAGTCCACCGTGGATCTGACCGGGCGCGGCGCGCACCCGAACGCTGTCCGGCCCCCAGGGTTCGACGGCCAACACGTGCTGGTCGTGCCGCCACTGGAGGCGATTCGGGGTAACGGCGAACGCGGGCAACGTTTCTCCTCAGTCCTTGACGGCACCCGCGGCCACCCCGGCCGCGACGTACTTCTGGGCGAAAACCAGCAGGAACGCGACCGGGACGGAGGCGATCACGCCGGTGGCCATCACGCTGTTCCAGTCGCTGAGGTGGGCCCCGATGAACCGGTAGATGCCGACGGTCACCGGCGCCCGGTCGTCCCGCGTGGTCAGCGTGACCGCGAACAGGAAGTCCGCCCAGGCGAACAGGAACGAGAACAGGCCGGCGGTGAGCACCGCGTTGCGGCTGACCGGCAGGATCACCGATACGAAGGTGCGCAGTCGCGACGCCCCGTCGAGCATCGCGGCCTCGCGCAGGGCGGCCGGGATCGAGCGCATGAACGCCTGCATGATCAGGGTGGCGAACGGGACGCACAGCGTGGAGTCGGCCAGCACCAGGGCGAGCGGCGAGTTGAGCAGGCCCATTCGGTCCGCCGCGACGTACAGCGAGTTGGCGATGACCACGCCGGGAATCATCTGCGCGACCAGGAGTGCGAACAGCATCGCCCGCCCGCTCGGCGCGCCCAGCTGCGCCAGTCCGTAGGCGGCGGGCGCGGCGATCAGCAAGCTGAGCACCATGGTCCCGGCCGACACGATCAGGCTGGTCAGCAGGTGCCCGCCCTGGCTGGACAGGGCGTTGCGGTAGCCGGCGAGGGTGCCGTTGATCGGCAGCCAGGTCGGGTCGGTCCGTACCAGATCGGTGGAGGGCAGCAGCGAGGCGTTGACCATCCAGTACAGCGGGAAGAGCATCACCGCGAGGATGACCAGCGCTATTGCCGTGCTGAGCCAACGTTGGTTCACCGCGCCTCCTTTCGCGTGGCGTGCAGATAGATCGCGGCGAAGACCACAGCCACCAGGATCAGCAGGTTGCCGACCGCCGCGCCCCGGCCGAACAGCAGCTGCTGGAAGGAGTCGTTGTAGGCCAGGATGGTCAGCGTCTGCGAGGAGCCCGCCGGGCCGCCCTGGGTCAGCACCATGATCACGTCGAACACCTTGATCGTGTAGACCAGCCCGAGCATCAGCACGATCCCGGTGACCGGCCGCAGGAGCGGCCAGGTGACGAACCTGAAGCGCTGCCAGGCATTCGCGCCGTCGAGCGCGGCGGCGTCGTGCAGCGACGCCGGGATCGCGCGCAGCCCGCCGTGCAGCAGCACCAGGTTGAACGGGACGCCGATCCAGATGTTGGTGAGGATCACGGCCGGGAGGGCCCAGCTCGTGCTCGTGAGCCAGGGGACGGCGTCGAGGCCCACCGTCCGAAGCGCGGCGTTGAGCACGCCGTGGTCCTGGTCGAACATCCACCGCCACACCGCGCCGCTGACCACCAGCGGCAGCAGCCAGGGGAGCAGGAGCAGCGACCGCAGCAGCGCGCTGCCGAGGAACCTGCCGGTGAAGAACACGGCCAGCGCGAGGCCGATGCCGAACTGGAAGACGAGCGACCCGGCGGTGAACAGCACCGTGTTCAGCGCGGCCGTCGTGAACAGCGGGTCGGTCAGCACGGCGGCGTAGTTGGCCAAGCCGACGAAGGGCGCTTCGCCGGTGTAGAACGACCTGACCGTGTAGTCCTGCGCGCTCATCACCAGGTTCGCGGCCAGCGGGTAGCCGAAGAACACCAGGACGTAGGCCACGGCGGGCAGCAGGAACCCCCA
>Ga0137412_10003533_pt1 | contig 12463 bp, 8 predicted proteins | sample CZODoug2_1_16fun_FD_122160 | JGI IMG/M metagenome (GOLD analysis project Ga0137412, IMG submission 122160) | Vadose zone soil fungal communities from Angelo Coast Range Reserve, California, USA - CZODoug2_1_16fungal (Hybrid Assembly) | ecosystem: Environmental > Terrestrial > Soil > Vadose zone...
GTGCAAGCGGCGGTAGCCAAAAAAGTGGACGAAGCCGTCCGTGATGCGCTGACTTCCATTGATGACGTGCGCAACTCCAGCGTCCGCGAGATTGAGGAACTCTTCCCTACCCGCGTGGAAGCGCTGAAACTTTCCTCGAAACAAGAATCCTCTGGCGAGATCGCCTCACAATGGAAGGATCAAATGGAGAAGTACCGCGGCCAGGCGGAAGAGATGGCCCAGCGGCTGGAGAAACAAGCGGCGGAGTTACGCCGCGATTTGGCGAAATCTCAGGAATTCTTGGAACGGTTGCAGCGCGAAGGGGAACCTCAGATCCAGGCGCGCTTGAACGAAGCGCTGGTGCGGGCCACCGCGGAATTCGAAGGCGCCACCGCCCGCACGGCCCACCGCCGCTATGAACTCATGCTGGAGAATACCCACGCGGTGACCCAGGAAGCCATCATGAAGCTCGATGCGCGCTCCGCGGAAGTCCAAGCGCTGATCCATGGCGCGGTGAATTCCGCGCTAGGGGCCTTCCAGCGGCAGACGGACACGCACGTCAACGCCATCCTCGACGAAACCAAGGAACGGGCGGTTTCCGCTCTCTCCTCACTCGATGCGGAAAGCCGTGCGGCTTGCGAAGCGCGCCGTGGAGCATTGGAAACCGAAGTTGCACGCGCCGCCGAGCGTTCCACGGACCAATTCCGCAAAGGGATGAAGGCCTTCCTTTACTCCTGCCTGGTGGCCGCGGTCAGCGCCGTGGATGAACATTCAAAATCCACGCTCGACGGTCTCGTCAAGGACAATGGAAAAACTCTTTTCGAAGCCGAAAACGATTCGCGCACCAAAGATGATCAGGAAATCATCCCGAATACCGACATCGATCCACTTACCCATTAGCGCGCCGGAACACTGCGAAAATTCCCTCTCCACCAAAGAAAAGAGCCAACCGCTCTCTGGACGGTTGGCTCTTTTCGTTCGTTTCTATTGCCGCGAAGACTGCGTCAATCCTGAAGGAGGCAGGCTGACTAGTTTCGCGTGTGCTCTGGCCAAAGCCAGAAAGTCGTTTGCCCGGTTAGCGAGCTGCTGCCGAGCCAGGACGCCGAAACTGCCGGCGCGCCGCGTCTTCAATCGTGTATAAGCCCTGCCGCGTGGCCACCATGACCGGGTGCTGGCTATCGGCAATCCGCTCCACTGTGACTGCCCAAACGCGGTGCAGCATGTACAGACTTCCAATTACGGAAGCGATGGCCGCAAATCCAACCGCAAACAGGGCAAACACCGCCAACAGTTCCCACACGAAATACATTTGCAGTGAAACCAGCGCCGCCAGGAACATCCACATCCACTTCCGGCTCTTGTCCGTGGTCTTCATCTTTCCTCTGTCGTTCATCCCCCACCCCTCAAAACCCTGGCAGTCAATTTATGTTTCCCTTGCTGCACTTTTTCTCTTCAGTTACTTAGATGCACCGACCTGTCCAGAAGGTCTAACCACTCTCCCTACCTGTCCCATTTGACACCTTCTAAGACCCAAAGGCGATGGTACTCAAGTCACATTTTGGACCCTAAACTTCTCGCCTAGTACCGCTCCACTTCCCATCAACATCTCGTAAATATATGAAAACAAAATAGTTACAACATATTCGACTTTCGCCTTGGTTTTCGCCTCGTTTTCCCTGTACTGCCTGTGGAAAACCTGTCCTTCCGTACAGGGGTTTCCGGACTCACTTGAGTAGTGCTTCCGCCGCCGAAAGCGTATCAAACGGCCTCTACCACCGCCCACAAAGTGTCTATATATTTCGCTTTTTATTCGCTATTGTCAAGTGAAAAAATCTGCCGAGCTGTAGCTGCCCGACGGTCCCGTATTCCCCAATTGTTCGGAATACCTAAGTATGCTCTAATTCGCCCGTCACGAGGTCCCCACCGCGAATATGGAACTACTTGCCGTACTCGCCGTCATCCTGGTCATCATTACTCCGATTCTCGCTATCTCCGCCTTTGTGCGAGTTCAAAGAATTGCGGAGCAGTTGCGCGGGACCTCCCTGCTCGGAGATCGTCTCTCCGCCCTGGAACGGCGCCTTCAGGCAATCGAAAAGTCGCTCTCGTCCTGGGAGTCCGGCAGGACCGCAGAATCGAAGCCGGCGGCCGCCCCCTCTATCCACACGCCTTCGCCCCTGTCTCCAGCCATGATCGAGCCATCTTCTCCTCCACCGCCTCCTCTTCTTCCAATTCCACCGCTATCCCACCTCCGCGAAATCTCTGCCCCGCCACAGGTCAATATTTTCGCCGCCCCGCCGCTTCATAGCTCGAAGCCAAAGTCCTCGTCCAGCCTCGACCTGGAAACCTTAATCGGCGGACGCTGGCTGAATCGTATCGGCATTGTCGCGATCATCAGCGCCGTCACTTTCTTTTTGAAATATGCCTTTGACAATAATTGGATCGGCCCCAGCGGCCGCGTTGGGATCGGAGTTCTGCTTGGCGCCGCCATGCTCCCTTGGAGCCAGTGGCTTCTGAAACGCGGTTATTCCTATTTTTCGGAAGGCATCGCCGGCCTCGGCGCTGCCGTGATGTACCTATCGATTTGGGCCGGCTGCCAGTATTACAAGCTGTTTAGCCTGGATGTGGGCTTCTTCGCCATGATTATCGTCACCGCGGGCATGGGTGCAGTGGCTCTGGGCCGCAATTCGCAGCGCATCGCACTGCTCTCGCTCTTCGGCGGCTTCCTCACGCCGATACTCGTCAGCGAAGGCAAGGACGCGCAAGTAGTTCTCTTCACCTACCTCTTGATTCTCGGCGCCGGGCTTCTCGTCATCGAACTCCGCCGCGACTGGCGCTCGCTCACTCCCATCTCCTTTCTTCTGAGCCAATTCTATTTCTGGGGCTGGTACTCCGAGTTTTATCGCCCGGACAAACTCGAGCGCACGGTGATCTTTGCGACGCTCTTCTTTCTGCTCTATGCCGCTCTCCCAGTCATTCGGTCTGTCCGGTTTTCCGGCTTGCGCGAATTGGATGTGTTGGTAGTCGTCGCGAATTCCTTCGCATATCTCGGCGCGCTCTACATCATGCTGTGGCCGAACGACCGCTGGCCACTCACGCTCCTGGTATTGGCTTTGTCCGCAGGGCAAATTCTTGTCGCGCGCCTCGTTCCGCCGCCGAAACCGGGCGAATCGCCGCTGACGCGATTGCTCTTCGCCGGCCTGGCTCTGACATTTGCCACACTGGCGATTCCTATCCGCCTCGACGGCAAATGGATCACCCTAGCCTTCGCCATCGAAGGCGCTATCCTTGTCTGGACGGGTTTCCGCTCCCTGACCGGCCACTTGCGAACCGGCGGCTATTTCCTTCTCGCCCTCGCCGCGATTCGGCTGCTGATTTTTCCTCTGCCCGCGGTGCAATTTCTGTTCAATCAGCGCTTCGCCGCTTATGCCGTCCTGATTATCTGTTTCGGCGTCGCCCTCTATGCTGCGCGCGAGCATTCTTCTTCCGTAAGCGGCGAGGAGCTCAGCGCCCTCGGCGCGTTCGCTGTCGCCATCAACGTCTTCGCCTTGATCGCGCTCTCGCTCGAACTCTGGGATCACTTCGGCTCTCATGCCGGCCTCGGCATAGATTCCGGCCTCGCCCAGCACCTCGCGCTTTCTCTGCTCTGGACCGCTTACGCTTCCGGGCTGATTGCTCTTGGCGTCAAACGCGAATCAGCATTACTCCGCTGGCAAGCCTTGGTGCTCTTCGGCTTAGTGGTCCTCAAAGTCTTCATCTACGACAGCTCGTTTCTGGAACGTTTCTACCGCATCGTCTCGTTCTTCATCCTCGGACTCGTTCTGCTAACCGTTTCGTTTCTCTATCAACGCAAAGTCGCTCGCGAGCGTTCTTCGTCATGATCCGCCGGATTTTTTCTCTCCTGCTGGCAGCCGCCGCCCTCGGCGCTTCCGCTCTCTCCACTGATCTTCCTTCCGCGTGGCGCTCTTGGCGCTACTCCCAGCCCATTGAGTCGGTGCAGCCGGACGCGCTGAATTACGTCATCCTCGATCGGGAAGTTTTCTCGCACTCGGAAAATCAGCTCGCCGACGTACGCATCGTCGATGACCTCGGCCACGAGCTTCCCTTCGAAGTCCGGTCGCAAATCGCTCCGCCATCCCAGCCAGTGCAGCTCGCCTCCACTCTCCGGGAGAACAGTTTCGTCCCCGGCCAATTCACGCAAGTCGTCTTAGACCTCGGCGAGCGCGCCAGTTTTCACAATAGCCTTCGCGTGCAAACTACCGAGTCCGATTTCATCAATTGGGTGGAAGTTGCGGCGAGCGATGATGCCCACCAGTGGCGCATCGTCAATGCCCGCGCGCCAATTTCGAGATTCCGTAAGGAAAATCTCGAAGGCAATCAGCTCGTTCGCTATTCGGAAAACAATGCGCGGTATCTGCGCGTGCGCATCCAGGAAGCCGCGCACACCTTTGAAGTATCCGGCATGCAGGTTTTTTCTTCTCCGGCCTTTAAAAGTGAGATCCCCACGGAAAGTGGCGCCCTTCTCAGCGCGGCGCTGCTTCCCGATTCGAACGGCGCGCCTTCGCAAACGCAATGGACGGTGGACTTAGGCGCCGCCGCGATTCCGATTGCCAGATTTAATTTTGAGACGGCGCAGCCCGAGTTTTACCGCGCCGTGCGCCTGCTCAACAGCACCGATCAGAAAGAGTGGCAGTCCGTTGGTGGCGGCGAGATTCACCGCTTTCTGGTGAACGGGAGAACTGAGGAGTCACTCGGCGTGCAGTGTTACGAATTGTGGGGACCCCGTTATTGGCGCGTGGAAGTGCTCAACGCCAGCGACGCCCCGCTATCGGAAGTTCGCCTCTCACTGACGATGCCCTTGCGCTTCGTTCTCTTTCATCCCACGCAAGGTCGTTCCTACCGCTTGATCTACGGCAACTTCCGAGCAGCCGCGCCGCAATACGACCTTGCCCGAACCTTGCACATCCAGGCAAAGGAGGTGCTGGCCCACCAGGGACTAGGCACTGAAGAAGCTACATCCAATTATGTCGATCCGCGCCCCTTCACCGAACGCCATCCCAATCTTTTGTGGATCGCCTTGGCCATCGCCGTCATTCTTCTGGGTTATGCAGCACTCCGCGCCATGCGCACACCCGATTCCGCCGCACCATGAACCATGATCTGATGGATCGTTGCTCAGTATAGGGGCGCTCGCCGCGACGGGCTGCGCCACTACGCAGGAAAACTTGCCAACTGGTAGTTTTTTTGGGGGTTTTTGCAGGACGCCTGAGTTTCTTTCGAACAAGGCAACTTCAATTACCCTTGAACGTATAACCCGCATCAAATGGCAGCTTGCCGTCCACCCGTAAGACTTTCACCGAACTGTTGATCGAATAAACGTCAATAATCCCCACCGCGCCGGGCGTGGCCTCCACGATACGCAACAGCTCCTCGTCGCTCCCCGCGATCTTGATGATCACGCGCGACTCATTCATTTTCGCGATTGTCCCTTTAATGTCGCCGCCCCCATCAACAAAAATCTTCTGGGCGACAACGTGCATCTCTGGAGCTTCGGGATTCTTCACAACGAGTAGAAAGCTCTTCCCATCCGCCCAGCTCTTCTGCGTGCCCTTGCACAATTTCACCAGGTCGGCCAGCGGAACGTCTGAAAGCTTGCTCCCCGCGGATATCACCACCGCCATGTTCTTGATCGCCGCAGCGCTGCTGCCGACAGTCATCGCGGCAGCGCACAACAGCGCCGTGATTCTCAGCCACTTCCCGCGCACATCCTGCTTCATAACTTTCAGACTCTCTTTCCGTGAGGGTACTTGCAGTATGTTCACTCGCTACGGTAAGGAGCAAGTGTGGTTTTCCCGGCTGTGCTCAACTCTCCTCCTGCTCTTTCTCTTCGTACACACCTGTTCTCCCGACCAGTATCGCCGGACCCTCGCGCCGCGCTACGTTTTCTACCTGGGCCCATTCTCTTCTTCTCGGAAACGGAGAGTATTTCTCTATGAATCGACTCGCGGCGCGCTTTTTTCTGTTTATTTTTCCTTCGCTACTTGGCTCTGTGGCCTGGGCGCAAGCTCCCTCGCCTCGCATCACAACGGCTGCCGACCACGTCGCGACCAGCACGCCGCGCGTAGCGGGCGTCTCCCAGCAGCTCTTTGGCGCCATCGCGCTCTCCACTCATTCGGAGCAAACCCGTCAATTGCTTGAGCTCGCCGTAGACAAATACGAAAACGCCGACTACCTCGAGTCCGCGGCTCTGGCGCGCCGCGCCGCCGGAGCAGATCCGCAATCCGCGTTCGCCTACGCCATGACCTCCTTCGCTGCCCGCCGGTGGGTGCCCGATAGCGCCGCCTTTGCCAAAGCGAAAGCGCTTCTCCCGCGTGCTACTCCCGACGAACAGCTCCTCGCTCGCTGGATGATTGGCATTCAAGACCGCGATCTTCTCCCCGCTATCTCCAGCATGAATGACCTCTTGCAGCGCTTTCCACGCGAAAAACACATCCTCTATATGACCGCTGAGTGGCTCCTCCTCCAGGAAGATGATGACCGCGCCCGTTCCTTGATGGAATCGGCGCTCCAGATCGACCCCGCTTTTCCCGCCGTCCTCAATCGCCTCGGCTACGTTTACATCAGCACCGGCACTCCCGACCCCGCCAGGGCCATCGCCTCCTTGCAGCGCTATGCGCAAGTCAAGCCCGACTCTCCCAATCCGCAGGACTCACTTGGCGAAATCTCTCGTTTTGTCGGCGACGATTCGGCGGCCTTGGAGCACTATGCTGCCGCCCTCAAAATTGATCCCAAATTTCTGAATTCGCAAACGGGTCTTGGCGGCACACGCACGCTCATGGGCGATTACAGCATCGCCCGAAAAGAGTATGACCGCGTCATAGAGCGCTCCGACACTCCCTTCGAGGTGCTCGATGCCAAATGCCAGAAAGCCCTTGTATCCTTCTGGGAAGGCAACCCTGTCGAGGGCCGCAAAGCCCTGGCCACTTTCGCAGAAGAAGCCGCAAGGATAAAAGAATTCAATGGGCAATTCGAAATCGCTCTGGCCGAGGCCATGCTCGCCGCGGATTCGCGCGACGAACTCAAACAGCTCAGAGCTCTTTCTGACTTTCTGGAAAAGCCTCTGGCTGGCATGAATGAAGCAGACCGCGATATCAATCGCGCCATCGTTCTCCGCGAACGTGCACGCGTCGCCTCGCTCAATGGCCTTCTTGACGACGCTTCCGAAGCCGTCTCTAAACTCGACGGTCTCGCCACTTCCTCGCGCGATTCTGTGGTCATGAACGCGCACGAATCTGCCCTCGGTTATCTGCTCGCCCGGAAAGGCGACTTGCCCGCCGCCGCCGATGAACTGTCGGCAGACCCCCACTCACCACTCGTCCTGGAGCAACTTGCCTCCGTCCAGGAAAAACTCGGCAACACCACTGCCGCACAAGAAACGCGCACGCGCCTGAAGTATCAGCGCGCCCCGACCGTCGAATGGTTTTTGGTGACCCACCCAAACGCCGGCGCAACCCGCTAGTCGAGTCGGCAAACTAAAACGCGTTGCTGCGGCCGATTTTCTCTCGCAGCAACGCGTTTTTTTCTTCGTGAAGGGCTTAGCTACGCTTTCTTCAGTTGCCGCGCAATCCACACCAGAATCACCGCACCAATAAACGACACGACAATTTCCCCGATCAATCCTCCCGCGTGCAGACCTATCAGCCCAAGTACAAAACCGCCGATAACTCCGCCGACAAGTCCGAGGAGAATATCCACCAGCACGCCGTATCCCCCGCCCTTCATTACCTGGCCTGCCAGCCATCCCGCAATCAATCCAACGATAAGTGAATAAATCAATCCCATCATTTTCTCCTTATTTCTCTTTGCGGCTTTGGACTGAGACCCTGCTTGGCTACCTTGTAGAACGCGCCTTGCCGAATGTCAACCTCGCGGCTTACACTGGCTCGCAAGAAAAATAATTGGCTGTAATGGAGCGTTGATGATTTCTCGCATTCGTTTGTCCCTTCTACCGCTGCTCATTCTCGTGGTGATGAGCGCCGCATGCTCGAAAACGCCAGGGTCGGGCGATTCTTCCGCTGCCAAATCCGGCTCGCGCCCAACCATCGTCTTTATGACCGACTTCGGCACCGCCAACGATGCCGTGGCCATCTGCAAGGCCGTCATGATCAGCATCGCCCCCGACGCCCGAATCATGGACATCACTCACGGTGTCACGCCTTTTCGAATCGAAGAAGGCGCGCGCTTTCTCGAAGCCGTGTCTCCTTACTATCCCGCCGGAACCGTTTTCGTTGCGGTCGTCGACCCCGGCGTCGGCACCTCGCGCAAAGCCATCATCGTCAAAACAAAAAGAAGGCAGTACTTCGTCCTCCCCGACAACGGCCTCATCACTCCCGTGATTGACCGTGACGGCCTTGATTCCGCCCGCGAAATCACCAATCAAAGCTGGATGATTCAAGCCGCCATTTCTTCCACCTTCCACGGCCGCGACATTTTTTCTCCTGCCGCCGCACACCTCGCATCGGGATGGGATTTCAATCTCGTCGGGCCCGTGGTTTCCCAACTCGTTCGCCTTACTCTTAAAACCTCCACCACCACCGACAAAGGCATCGATGGCAATATCATTGCCCTCGACGATCCCTTCGGCTCCTTGGTTACCGATATCCCCGGCGGCGAATTCAAGAAGCTCGGATACAGCCTCGGTGACAAATTCCGGATCGAGATCAACAAAAAACCGGTAACCGTCCCCTACGTGAAGACCTTCATGGACGTCCGCGTGGGCGACGTGCTCCTTTTCATCGATTCCCGCGACCGCGTCAGCATCGCCATCAACCAAGGCAACTACTCCAAAAAGTTCGGCGTCGAGCCTCCCGGCACCATCTCCATCTCACGCAAAGGCGCACCCATCAAGGACAAATAGCGGCCCCTGGCGGCCCAGCCACGACCTGATTTCCGCCATGGCCTTCTAAACGGTTGCTCTCTCCATCCTAATTATCTCAGGCGCTCTCAATACTTTCCGCAGGCGCCCCATTTTGTCCGGAACTTCTCCCGTTCCCTAACGTATCTCCATAACAGTTCGTCCAAGGTATAAGTTCTGACCGGCACCGCGAATCACCAGGGGGTTCCACGATGGGAGCGATTGGCCAACAGCTCAAGCAAGTCTTTCGCCGGCTCCGCCGTGCCCCCATGTTCACTGCCGTCACGGTGATTACCCTGGCCGCCGGCATCGGCGGCAACACCGTCGTCTTCAGCGTTCTCGAAGGCGTCTTACTGAAACCACTCCCCTATCCCCGCACCGAAGAACTTGTGGGCGTCTGGCATAACGCCCCCGGCCTCCAGATCACCGACCTGAACATGGCCCCTTCCAACTATTTTATTTATCGGGAGCAGGGCAAGACGCTCCAGGATATCGGCATGTACCAGCGCGACTCCGTCAGCGTCACGGGAGTCGCCGAGCCTGAACAAGTCCCGGCGATGGTCGTCACTGACGGCACACTTCCTCTCCTGGGAGTCCCACCCATGCTTGGCCGCATCTTTACCAAGGAAGATGACACGCCGGGCACACCGGAAACTGTCGTTCTCACTTACGGATACTGGCGCCATAAATTCGGCGGCGATCCTTCCGCCGTCGGCAAGACCCTCATCGTGGACGGCAAATCCCGTCAAATCATCGGGGTCATGCCTCAAAGATTTCGCTTCCTCGACGACGATGACCTAGCCGTCTTAACCCCGTTTCAGTTTGACCGCCACAAAGTCTTCCTCGGCAACTTCAGCTTCGAAGCCCTCGGCCGGCTCAGGCCCGGTGCCACCCTCGAGCAGCTCAACGCCGATGTCGCCCGCATGCTTCCTATTGTTATGAGTACTTTCCCCGCTCCGCCGGGATTCAGCCTCAAGCTCTTCCAGGATGCCCACATCGGCCCTAATGTACGTCCGCTGAAACGCGATGTCGTCGGCGATGCCGGAAGCGTTTTGTGGGTTCTCATGGGCTCCATCGGCATGGTGCTGCTCATCGCTTGCGCCAACGTCGCAAATCTTCTTCTCGTTCGCGTCGAAGGCCGCCGCCAGGAATTGGCCCTGCGCGCTGCTCTGGGTGCCAGTTGGGGACGCATCGCCGGGGAATTATGGCTCGAAAGCCTCACTCTCGGTTTGCTCAGCAGTTTGCTTGGATTGGGCCTCGCCTGGGGCGCATTGCGCGCGCTTGTCGTTCTCGCCCCCGATGGGCTCCCGCGCGTTCATGATATCGGCATCGATGGCCCGGTCCTGCTCTTCACCGCCGCGATCGCCGTCTTCACAAGTCTGCTTTTCGGTGCCATCCCTGTCTTCAAATACGCCGGCGCGCAGTTGAGCACCGGCATCCGTGAAGGTGGACGCTCGCTCAGCCAGAGCCGCGAACAGCATCGCGCTCGCAGCGTCCTCGTGGTCGTGCAAGTTTCACTCGCCCTCGTTCTCTTGATTTGCTCCGGCTTGATGATTCGCACCTTCCGCGCCATGACCAAAGTGAACCCGGGCTTTTCGCGCGCCGCCGAACTGCAAACCTTCCGCATCTCCATTCCAGAAGCCCAGATCAAAGACGCTGAGCCTGTTACCCGCATGGAAGAAGAAATCTTGCACAAAGTGGAAGCGGTTCCCGGCGTCTCTTCCGTGGCCCTCGCCACGGCCATCCCTATGGACAACAGTGGCTGGCATGACCCCATTTTTGTGGAAGGCCGTACCTACACCGAAGGCGAGCTTCCCCCGCTTCGCGCCTTCAAGTTCGTCTCTCCCGGTTTCTTGACCACCATGGGCACTTCTCTCGTGGCCGGCCGCGACTTCACCTGGACGGATACCTACAAGAAACTTCCCGTCGCCATGGTTTCCGAAAACATCGCCCGCGAATATTGGCACGATCCCGCCGCCGCCCTCGGGAAGCGCATCAGGGTCAGCACCAAGGATGACTGGCGTGAAATCGTCGGTGTCGTCGGCAACGTCTACTATGATGGCGTCAGCAAACCGGCCACCGGCGCGGCTTACTGGCCCCTTCTGTTGGATAATTTTGAAAGCGATACCACTCGTGCCAGCCGCGATGTCGCCGTCGTATTCCGCACTTCGCGCGCCGGCTCGGAAAGCCTTATGGCCGAAGCCCGCAAGTCGGTGTGGTCGGTGAATCCGAATCTTCCCCTCGCCAATGTCCACACTGTCGAATATTTTTACAAGCGCTCCATGGCGCGTACCTCTTTCACTTTGGTCATGCTCGGCGTAGCGGGAGCGATGGCCCTGCTCCTCGGCGTCGTCGGCATCTACGGCGTGATCGCCTATTCCGTCTCGCAGCGCCGCCGCGAAATCGGCATTCGCATGGCCCTCGGCGCCCAGCAGCCCACGCTCACCGGAATGTTTGTCCGCCACGGCCTGTTCCTGACCGGCATCGGCGTCGTCTGCGGGCTCGTCGTCGCCATCATCATCATGCGGCTCATGTCCACCTTGCTTTTCAACGTCAATCCCACCGACCCACTTACCTACGTCGCCGTATCCGCCGGCCTGATCGCCACCGCGTTCCTGGCCAGCTACTTGCCATCGCGCCGCGCCGCCACCGTCGATCCCGTCGAAGCCCTTCGCGCCGAGTAGCCCTTTGGCATTGCGGCGGTTTACCCTGAGCTTCGCAGGGCCGCCGCTTTTCCTCCTTCCGCAACCCGAACCACAGAGTTTCCCGTTGCCCGCCGACCCACTCCCAGAGATATTGGCCAGCATCCAAAATCACTCTTGACTCTTTGTTAGCCATTCGGTACAATGATTATTAGACAAACGTGTCGACCGGCGCGGCAGCTACCTGCCGCGTTTTTCTTTTTGGAGTCGTCTCCAGGCAGATTTCGTTACAAAAAGTGCTCAAAAAGGAGGAAAATCGCCTCGGTTCCAATTTTTAAGTCCTTTAAAATCTATTGCTTAAAAACCTCGAAAAATCATCAGTTAAGTCATTTAGAATCAACACTTCCAGAAGTGTTCATTCTAAAGCTACTTAAAGTCCTTTAGAATGACCACTTTTGAAAAAATAGGGAGGGGGATCCCAATTATTGTTAACTAGAAATTCCGCAACGGATTCCGCTGCCGGTGAGCATCGCGAAGGGGATCTCCCGGATTGGGAGTGCGACTGTGCTTCAACACGGTTAGCTGACCAATGCAGCCATCTCAAAAGGCCTCGCACATTCCCCATCACCAGTCACGAGTCACCAATCACCAGCCACCTGAATTTGCTTTTTCCCTGCTCTCGCCCAACAATGAACCTGTAGCTCAGGCCTTCAGGCCTGAGGCTTTCTCTTTCCGAGGTACGCCATGCCAGAGGCCGTCATCGTCTCCGCTGTCCGCACTCCCGTAGGCCGCGCCTATAAAGGTTCCCTGCGCGCCACGCGTCCCGACGATCTCGCCGCCCTGGCCATCAAGGAAGCCATCGCCCGAGTTCCCGGCCTCGACGCCAAGGAAATTGACGATGTCATCCTCGGCTGCGCCATGCCCGAAGGCG
>Ga0137412_10003534_pt1 | contig 12458 bp, 7 predicted proteins | sample CZODoug2_1_16fun_FD_122160 | JGI IMG/M metagenome (GOLD analysis project Ga0137412, IMG submission 122160) | Vadose zone soil fungal communities from Angelo Coast Range Reserve, California, USA - CZODoug2_1_16fungal (Hybrid Assembly) | ecosystem: Environmental > Terrestrial > Soil > Vadose zone...
CCCCAAAGCCTCAATACCTAAGGCGCCATCAATGACGTGATGCGGACAATGGTCGAGTACGCAAGCCGAATCACTAAAGCAGAGCGCGGTTTCGTCTTTCTCGGCGAGAGTGCTGACGTCTTTCATCTCGAATGCGCACAAGATCAATACGGCGAAGCCATTCTTGGGCATCCGGCGATTTCGTTCTCCATCGTGAGAGAAGCAGCCGACTCCCAGCTGGACTTTATCCTCTCCGATGTGACCGAAGAGTTAGGCCGGCAACACGAAAGCCTCGTCCTGAATGCTATTCGCAGTGTCGTTGCCATTCCGCTGCGCGGCCAGAACTCCGGCCGCCTGCTGGGTTTGCTCTATCTCGACAGCCACTTCGGGAGCCGCGATTTCACACATACTGGCAAAGATATCCTGCACGCCATCGCTAGTCAGGCAGCGACACTCCTCGAAAATCTACGCATGATCGAAGTCGAACGCGAGTCCGCACTACTCCGGAAAGAGCTTGAGATCGCTGCCTCCATCCAGCGCCAGATCATCCCGCAGACTCTGCCGGAGTTTCCCTTCGCCCGCCTGTCCGCGCGCACTATTCCTTGCACTGGTGTCGGCGGAGACTTCTACGACGTCATTCCCGTGCCGAACGGCTTCATAGCTATCGTCGCTGACGTCTGCGGCAAAGGCATTCCTGCGGCTCTTCTCGCCTCCATGGTCCAAGGTATGTTTCACGCGCAAGTGAACGTCCAGAACAGTCCGACCATATCACTCGTCGATGTCGTCCAGTCTGTCAACGCATTCGTCTGTTCCCGCGTTGCCAACGAGAAATATGTAACGCTGGCTGCTCTTCGCTACACCCATTCAGAGAAAGGCGAGGCATGCATTGAACTCGTCAACGGAGGTCACGTCTCGCCACTCGTCGTACGCGCCGATGGCCGCATAGAAACCATCACGGATGGAGACCTCCCCGTGGGGCTGCTCGACTTCGCGCGCTTTCACGCCATATCGATTAAGCTTGATGTCGGCGATCGCATTATTCTGTTGAGCGACGGCATCAGCGAAGCCGAGAACGTGGACGGCACTCAGTTTGGGCTTTCGCAAGTGGAGTGTCACGTAATGAAATCAGAGCCTGTCAACGCACTATTCTTAGCGCTAGACCAGTTCTGTCGGGGAACGCGTCCACAGGACGATCAGACTGTCCTTTCCATCGATCGGACAGCTTGAAACCACATTGATCGGCTACGTTGAGATCGACGTAGGAGATAGACCAATCCTGCGCGCTAATTCAGTCGCCAATCAGGATAGTGTGCGTTGTCACCACCAGTTCGTCGTCGCGTTTCTCCTCGTAGGAGAATGTGACGGTGGCACCGGGGGTGGTGGCTTGATATGGCCCGATTTTGTTACCTTTCAGAAAGCCTCCCGATGGCAGTGGGGGTGTGAAGCTGTCCGCTCCAGCTACGCTGAAATTGCTTTGGGTCACGTCGAACTTGAACGTAACTGTATCGTTGCGGGGCACACGATGATGCGGGTCAGTTGGGCCATCAGGAATTCTTATATCCATTGGACCCTCCTTTTTTCGGTGAAAGTACCGATCTAAAGGGTTTTAGTCGCCGATGATGATCGTACGCGTGGTGGCTAGTGCGGAACTGTTTGAAGTGAATTGCAGTTCCACTTTGCCGTTCTGTTTGGCGCAGTGATGAGACCTCTCGTGCGCTCTGACGGAATGTTTCGTTATAGGAGGATCTAAGTGAGTCTTATTGTCGTGGCTTATCTCTCCATCTTCGTCGAAGATTAAATCGAAGCAATCGCCTCGTTTAATAGACACCGCAGAACCTTTGGGAACATGTATTTCCATGGATTTATTCTCCTGGTCGGATATTTTTTTTTGAGGGCCCAACTGAATCGATCACTTGTTCGCTACCCTGAATGTTGGATCAGCCAGAATACCCGCAAAATCTGGGTTTCCATTTAGCTGTTCCGCAGGAAATCCTTCGTGCAGGGCCTGTCTCAGGTAGCCGATTGCTCGCTTTCGCTCACCAAACAGTTCGTAAGCGTTTGCGACGTCACAGAGAACATACGGGTTATTGGGCGACAAAGCAAGAGAAGTCTGAATATTTTCGGCTGCCTTCTCTTTGAGTCCATTCTTAGCAAGCAGAACCGCCAATATTGCATGGGCCTCCGCATCCTGTGGGTTAAGCTTGATCGCTCGTTCTACAAGTTTGACTGTAGCTTGTCTCGCGCGCTTAGCATTCTCCTTGTCACCCATCCACTGGTAAGCGTCCGCCAAATTGCTCCAAACTTGATGATGCTGATCGTTAAGTTGGAGCGCCTCTTGACTTGCGGCAATCGAATCATTAAATCGATGCTGAACGTTGTAGAGGAGACCTAGATTCGCATAAACGGCAAAAGTCGGACTGATTGCGATAGATTTCTTCAACGTTTGCTCGGACTCAACCAGCATCTTCGGGTCACCTGAATCCAAAAGGGCCGCCCCGAGGTTCCCATAGACGACAGCATTGTCTGGCGTGAGCTCTAAGGCACGATGATACTGCGCGATCGATTCCGGGTATCGAGAATTATTCCCGTAGAAGTTGCCCAAGTTGTTATATCCGTTCCAATCGCTTGGGCGTAGCGCCGCTGCCTTCAAGTAAGCCGCCTCAGCCTCGGCGTTGTGTCCGGCGTTTTCGTACGAATGGGCCATCCCACTGAGCGCTTCGGCATTTCTCGGATCGAGGTCAAGGGCACGTTGGAATTCGTGGACTGCCAGATCATGGTTCCCAGTCTGTTCGTGAATGCGTGCAAGCGTGACGTAGGTGGTTGGAACTCGATCGTCAAGCTCTGCAGCTTTTCGGCAGTAAGTCTGAGCCTCTTCAAGCCATCGAGGATTAGGGTCGATCGCGTTCTTCAACCGATAGGCCTCCCCGAGGCGGGCAAGTCCAAGGGCAAAGCGAGGGTCGGTCTTCATTGCGTTCTGGAGCAAAGAAATAGCTGATTCTAGGTTTCCGGGTTTGTCATACCGCTGCATGTAGCCAAGGGCAGCGAGATAGTCTTCATAGGCTGCGGATTTTACAGACCCCTTTCCAGCGACGGCCGTATCGGATCGGACTGAGATATTCATAAGCCGCCCCATACTCGTTATCGCATCATCCTGGAGCGCAGCAAGATCATCCGATCGGTTCTCAACGTCCACGAACCCAATCTGCCGCATCTTTTTGGCGTCAACCAGAGTTACGGTCAGATGAACCTCTCCGTTCGAACGCTCGACATGCCCTCTCGCAACGATATTGGCACCAAACTTCTTTCTCGCCGTTGAAGCATCCGTCACACCGTGCTTTCGAATCTCGCTGGTTGGAACTACCCACAGCGTGTCATTCGTAGCCTCAAGGTTAGAGAGTCTCCCGGTCAGCGAATCCGTCAGACCGCTTGCCAGAGCGACAGTATCTGGATCGTTGCCTGCAACATCGAATGGAAGGATTACGATATGTTTTTCGCGGCTGGAGAATAAGATTCCTCTTATACGGTCGCGACTTGCAGGAATGAGCAGAAGAGTGCAGAGAACAAGTAGTATGCAAGCCGCGCCGACAGCCAACTTCCTCCAGTTCTGTCGGAGCGTTGAGCTAGAGAAGAGCCGACCTTTAAGGTCGTCCCCAACCTCTTTGGCCGACTGATAGCGGTTTGCAGGGTCGAACTCCAGGCATCTGCAGATGATCGCATCGCATCGGCCAGGCAAGCCTTTTTGGAGAGACGATGCGGGAGGTGGACGCCGCCCTCTAGAAACCGCCGCTCCTACCGGCGAGGACGCGGCGAATGGATGTCTGCCAGTCACCAGTTCATAAAGCACAATCCCCAGCGAATAGATATCAGTCGCGGGGCTCAGTTCCTTACCTTCAAATTGCTCAGGAGCCATGTAGTCCGGTGTTCCAGCGACTACTCCAAGGTCAGTGCATTCCGTCAACGTGGCAGAGGTAGGGGTGCCGAGCTCCCGCGCAAGACCGAAATCCATGAGAATGGCGCATGTAGCGCCATTGCGTGAGCTGAGCATGATATTTCGACTCTTCAGGTCACGATGAATAATCCCTTCTCGATGAATTGATTGCAATCCTTCGCATATTTGAATTGATATCTTTCGCGCTTCCGCCCAAGGTAGAGGACCGGACCTGCATAGCTTGTCAGCGAGAGTTATTCCTTCCAGTAACTCCATCGTTAAAAATGAGCGGCTAGATCCATTCGGTTCTCCAGACATAACGAATAGTTCATGGATGCGACAGACGTGGGGATCGCTGATTCTTCTTGAAAGCTGAACTTCCTTCCTGAAGCGTGTAAGCATCTCCTGACTACTTGTAATGTCCGAGCGAATAGTCTTTAGAGCGATTCTTCCAAGCTCGAGATCTATCGCTTCGTAGACGTCACCCATTCCCCCTTTGCCCAAATGACGCACCACCTTGAAACGGCCTAGAAGCACCTTACCCTCAGGAAAGGGTTTAGCGTCTGTTTGAACAAAATTGGGGAGACCTGCGATGGGGGAACGGTGAGGTTCTGTTTCACCATCAGTTGATTTCAGCAACGCGCCGAGTTCCTCTCTCAATTCAGGATCATCTCCGCAGGCGTCAGAAACGAATTGAGCGCGCTCGTCCTCTGGCGTCTTGAGAACGGCCTCGTATACGGGTTTTAGACGTTCCCATAGATTTGGTGTCATAGGAGGCCCGAAAGCTCCTTTCACCGATGTTCCCAATATGCCAATCGCCTGTCGCTAGGTGTGCCTGCGGCGAAGGGAACCTCTTTTGGAAGATAGCCTCCAAAGAATTCAATCCAACATGGCCCTACCAATGATCAGAAATCTCAGAGCGTGGAGACCCAGACGCTGTCCAGTCTTCGTTGTCTCATGCGATCGAGCACGACCTTTGGAGCCCAACTCCGGACGTGGCCAGATTATAGACTGCGGCCGCGACTAACTACACTGTTCGCGCTGGATTGCAAGCGTAGGCGTAAGGGTGACGCGCCTACTGATTTTCGGCGTGCCAGCGAGTCTGCCTCCGAGATTTTCTGTTTTCCGGGGCTTCGCTTCGGTGCAATTGGCTAATGCACGCGTAAGGAGATCAGGCGCGGCTGAAGCGGCACTCCGCCTCGGATGCTCACCTCAAGCAGTGCTTCGAAATCATGAATTTTTTTATCGAAACTCACTTGCCGCATGAGCTCCGCAGCTGTATCTGGTTCTAACGCATACTCCACTGCCGCCTGCGTGCCTAGCGTCGTCAGTCCACTGAAGACAAACATCTTGTGATCGGGCTGAACCCCAGGTAGAAGCGCCACGATCGCGTAATCTTTGGTCAACGGGTGTTCCGGACGGAGATAGACTTGCGGCTCCCCAGGACTGGGGTGATGATTGATGATTCCCGCCGCATCTGTAGTCGCCGTCAAGGTAAAGTCCTGCGTGGATGGCAGTAGCTTAAGCGAGCCATTTTCGGCAACCGAACCGATAAAGATAAGGTTGCGCGACCGAGCTTCGTCCCAGGTCACCAACGGGCTACGTTTGAGCACAAACTCAGCGTGTTGATAGTCAAACATCCGTGTTAGTTCATGGACTGCAATCAGTTCGCCGATACCGGTGTAGTGATCGACGAACTCTGCAGACTGCCCGTCCGAACCGTCGTTCGCTGCGTATCGCATCCCACTCTTTGCATCTCCCACAAAAAGAGCGTTGCTATAGATGACCAGCGGCGGATCTCCGAGAAGGAAGGGTGCCCAGAGTTGCTTTATTGGTTTAACTACCGCTGTCTGTCCTTGCCAGCGAAATACCATCGCAAGAGATAAACAGAGCAACAGAGCCAGACCAACTCCAGCTAGGGCCAGCCAACCTCTCTCTCTCTTTGAACCGGCCACTCCGACCCGCCCAAAAGGAGCATCTTTGGCTTCTTCGATAGGAATCGATGCGAGCATGTCTTTGATCGATCCGTTGCCATTCGTTTCTTCGACGATCTTAACCCGTTGAGATGGCAAGAAAACTGGGAGGTAATGCCCTTTCGGAATCGCAATGATCATGGGTTCCGACGCGCCCTCAGCGTTGAAATAAGCGGAGAGCTTAAGTCGTAGAAGGCGGGCCTGGCTGCGTACGATGCTGTCTTCGCTGGAGTTGAAACCCGGGGAACGCTGAAAGACCCGAATTCCTATCTGCTGTTCCGTTGCGTCTTCAGGCGTCTCGCGGATCGCACAGGCGGTAACGTGAAGCAGAAAATCTCGCAAACGGGCCGAACCGATCAGGTGTGGACTTTCAATGACGCGTTGGACAAGCTCCCAGCGGCTATCCCCTTCAAATTCAATTGTTTCCCAATGGTGTTCCGGTAGCGTTCTCATCTATTTTCCAACATTTCACGTCCAATTTCACGGTCAAATCACGGTGAACTCCGTAGTCATCTGCTCTCGGCCAAGCGCATTGTCTCGAACAGGCATTCAAACGGAGGAGAATCTTCTTTCGTTTCAATCGCATCTACCACTATCTTGCACAGGGACAACACTTGCCAAGTCCTGGAAGCTGAATTTCAACACTTACTTGGATGCCATTATTTCGGAGGTTGACGATGAAAATTCTTATGAGGCAGTTGTGCTTCGGGCTGCTCCTGATAGCGCTATTGCTGGTCGCACAATTTGGCCACGCGCAGGCGATCTACGGATCATTATTTGGAACTGCACTTGATAACACTGGCGCAGTTGTTCCCAATGCTAAGGTGACGGTCACGGACATCAGCAAGGGAACCCAGACCGTTGTCCAAAGTAACGGAGAAGGGTTTTGGCGGGTAGATAATCTGATTCCCGATACTTATACCGTCCAGGTCGAATCCGGAGCATTTGCACCCGGCCACGCAGAGGGTGTGGAAGTACATGCTGGCACCTCGCAAAAGGTGGATATTTCGCTTCAGGTTCAGGGCTCACAACAATCCGTCACTGTTACCTCCGAGGCCCCGCCCCTGAAAAGCGACCGTGCCGAGGTTTCAGAAGTCCTGAACGAACGCTCCATTCAGGAGTTGCCCAATCTGACCCGCAACTTCACCGCCTTTGCTCTGCTCACCCCCGGTATCCAACACTCCTCCTTCAACATCCTTGGTCCCGAGAATCCCCAAGGCGGGCTGGCCCTGAACTCCAACGGCTCGAACTACGGCGTTCAAGGCTTTCTGCTGGATGGGACTGAAAACCGCGACCCGGTGCTAGGAATCATTGTCATCAACCCGACACTGGACTCAATTGGCGAACTCAAAGTAACCACGCAGAACTACGATGCAGAGTTCGGCGGCGCGGGCGGGGGCATTATCAGCGCCAGCACCAGGTCTGGCGGCAACAACTTCCATGGGGACGGCTTCTGGTTCCGCCACAGCGCTGCTCAGCAGGCGCGCGATCCCTTCGCCCAGGCTCTCCGTGATCCAATCACAGGCCGCTTCATCCCAAACGCGCTTTATAGCCAATTCGGCGGCAGCCTCGGGGGGCCGATCATTCAGAACAAAGCCTTCTTCTTCGTCGATTATCAAGGCCTGCGTCAGCGACTTGGCAACAGCTTCCTGCTGTCCGTGCCGACGAATACCGTTCGCAATACCTGTCTCGCAGCCGGCAGCACAACCTGCAACCTCAGCCAATACATCACATCGGGTTCGGTCTACAACTATCCCGTCTCCGGAGGCTCGCCGGTAGCGTACGCGCCAAACGCCGTTCCCGTGTCGGCCCTCTCCCCGCAGGCCATCAGTCTCCTCAGACAACTGCCCGTCTCCAACACGAACTCGTCGTTGACGCAGAACAACTATGCAGCTTCGGGAAATGGCTCGGTCAACGGCGATCAGGCAGACGTCCGTCTGGATTATCCAGTCAACGATAAACTCAGGACCTTCGGCCGTTACGACTACGCCATCTACCGGCTCCTGGGAGCCCCTGCCTTCGGGGCCATCGGCGGTCAGGGCTTCGGTATCACCAATACCACCGGTACTTCGAACGTTCAGAACCAAAGTGCCGCGCTGGGTGCCGACTACGTCCTGAATGCCAGCCTGTTGACCGATCTTCGTCTCGGTTTCTTCAGCTATCACGTCTCGGAAAATAAATTCTCGGGAGGGACACCCGCTACTGCTGCAGGCATCCCCAATCTCAACACTCTCTCTGATACCAGCGGCCTTCCGTCCTTCAACATCTCCGACAGCAGCATCAGCAACTTCGGCAATCAGAACTGCAACTGCCCCTTGCTCGAGAGCGAACAGGTCTTTCAGCTCAACAACAACTGGACTAAGGTCCTCGGCAATCACACCATCAAGTTTGGCGGCGACATTCGGTACGCCTTGAATCTCCGCAATGCCAGCGACAACAACCGCACCGGTGTCCTCAACTTCAACAGCGGCGCCTCCGCTGGCCCCAACGGTGCGGGCTCCGGTCTGGCGTCGCTCCTCTTCGGCCATGTCAATGAGTTTCAGCGTTTCGACGTGTATCAGAATGACGCGGCGAACCGTCAAAAGCGGCTGGCCTTCTATGGTCAGGACAGCTATCGCGTAACCCAGAAGCTCACCGTGAACTACGGAGTTCGCTGGGACATCATCTATCCCGAGACCGTCAACAAAACAGGCGACGGCGGATTCGCCTCGCTTGTCTCCGGCGGCACCCGTGTCGTCGGTGTCAGTGGCATCGGCAGTAACGGCAACGAGAAGATGGACTACCTCAACCTAGCCGGTCGCCTCGGCTTCGCTTATCAGGTGTTGCCCAATACAGTCGTGCGCGGCGGCATCGGTCAGGTGTACGACACGGTAGGCTACTTCGGCACCCTCTTCGGCAGTATCCTGACGCACAATCTGCCGGTGCTCGCGAACGAAGACATCACCTCCAGCAACGCAATTGGAAAGTTTGCCACTACCTTGGCGGCCCCTCCCGCGCGCCCGGCAGCTCCAACGATTCCATCCAACGGCATCATTCCGCTCAGCAACAGCTTCAACCCGCAGTTCCGCCCCGAACGCATTCAGTTGCCAAAGGTCGATCAATGGAACGTCGCCGTGCAACAGCAGTTCGGCGCCAATACGACGTTTGAGATCGCCTATGTCGGCAATCACGCAGAACGCATCTACCCCGGCGAGACCTACGGCTACGATCTCAATGCTCCGATTCTGCCGTCTTCGCCTGCTGAAATTGCCTCGGGCGACATCGCAACCCGCCGTCCGTTCTACAACAAGTTCATCTCCACCTACAACGGCGCGCCGGCAATCTGCTGCAGCAACGGCATGACCTCCGCTGCGCCCTCTGCCAATGCACGTTACAACGCCCTGCAGACGAAGCTCGACAAGCGCTTTGCCCAGGGTCTTCAGTTCAACATCAACTACACCTGGTCGAAGGCGCTGGGCTATGCCAACGATAATGTCTTCGCACGCTACCCCGGCGCCAGCTTCGGCCCCAACGACACAAACCGCGAACACGTCTTCGTTATCAGCGGCGTTTATCAGCTCCCCTTCGGCAAGAACCGTATGTTCCTGTCGCACAGCGGTCGTCTCATGGACTACGTTGTCGGCGGCTACAGTCTCAGCGGTTCTTCCACCTGGCAATCAGGCGCGCGTTTCACCCCCACCTACGCCGAGTGCGGCCTGGATCAGGACCTCGATAACAACTTCAATGGACCCGGCCGCAGCAGTGACTGCCGTCCCAACAAAGGAACTGGCGCGTTTGCGTTGCACGCTGGTGCCTTCAATCCCGTTACCCGCTCCGTCCAGTTCTTTACGCCGTCAACAACTCCGGTCGGCACTGGATCGAGCCCCTTTGGTCGTCCTGCCTTTGCAACCTTCGGCAACGTCGGCCGCAACGCATTCGCCGGTCCGCGTCAGTACGCAGCGGACGCTGCACTCCTGAAGGACATTCCGATAACGGAGCGTGTAAAAGGCCAATTCCAGTTCCAGGCCTTCAACGTCTTCAATCATCCTGCTCTCGATCTGCCAAACTCCTCGGGCGCACGCTGCGTAGACTGCTCCACGGGTGGGGTCATCACCAACATCGACTCAAATATTCTCATGCGGCAACTTCAGTTCGCCTTCCGCGTGGAGTTCTAGTCCGCTTGATCAGTTCATGGGGCTGCCGATTCGCCTGTCGGCAGCCCTTTGACCTGCCTGTCACTTCCTTTCACCATTTTCAGCACAGTTGCCAGATGACAATGTGCCTCAGTACAGTTCCACCACGAAGGAGTGATCTGTTCTCTATGATGAAGACCACGTCATGGCACCGTACTCTGGCTTTAGGTACCATACTTGCGCCACTTGCTGCTTTCTCGTGTGCCATGGCCCAGGAATCACTCCAGCCCGTTCCCGAATTTCCACTGTCAGATGGTCCCCTCATCATTCGTCAGACCGTGCAGCCCCAACGTCCCTTTACGGTAACCGGCTCAACCGGCGTTATCCTCGGTCTTCAAAACGGCAACGTCGAACTGTGGAAACTTCCCACCAAGGTCTTTAACAACCTGCATCTCTCCGCCGAACTGGACGGTTACACCGTACCCATCGACCTGAACGCCGCAGCCGCAACCATCGACGTTCAACCCGACCACACTACCGTCACCTACTCTCACGCCGCCATTACCGTCCGGCAGCATATGTTCGTCCCCGCGGGCGACAGTAACCAAGCCCAGGGCGCAATCATTTTCTTCGAAATCGAGTCCATCCGCCCTGCCGTCCTCACCATCTCCTTCGAACCCGCGATGCTCCAGGAATGGCCTGCGCCTTCCTTCGGCAGGCCAAGCTCATCCTGGTTACCCATCGGCAGTGGCGGAGCCTTCGTACTCTCCACCGATAACCCCGCAATCTTCGGCATGGTGGGAATGCCCAATGCCACCTTCGGGCCTATGGCTCCCTACCAGGAGCGTCCTCAGTCGTTGCCCTTGCAGTTCAAACTCCGCTTCGATCCCGCCAGGGACCAACATCACTTTTTTCCCATGATTGCAGAGGTCAGCCAGTCAGGCGAAAAAAACTCTCCTACAGCGATCGCCGCCATGCAGAGCCGCCTCGTCGCCACCACGAATGCTCTCCCCGAAATCTATCGCCAAACCCGTGTCTACTATGATCACTTTTTCGACAACCGTCTTACCATACACCCCCAACCCACGTTTCGATACGGCCATGCAATGGGCTGAGATCGCTATCGAGCAGACAAAGGTAAGCACCGGCGACGAAACAAGTCTGGTGGCAGGTTGGTATCCATCGTTTGATTCCACGCGTCCTGGCTTCGGTTGGTATTTTGGTCGCGACGCACTGTGGACCCTCTATGCCGTCAACAGCTACGGCGACAAAACACTCGCAAAGCAGGTCCTGGAGTTTCTCGCTAAACGCCAGCGCGCTGACGGCAAAATAATGCACGAGTTCTCTTTGACCGCCGATGATCTGCACGGCGAGCTCAATTGGGCCACCCTCGGCTACGAATACGCCGCTGCGGACGCAACGCCGCTCTTCATCATGGCCGTCGCGGACTACGTCCGCACCACGGGCGATCTCGACTTTCTGCGCGCCCACTGGAACGAAGTAAAGAAAGCCTATGACTTCGACCGCGCCCACGTCTCCGATGGCGTCTACGACAACAGCCAAGGCACAGGCTGGGTTGAAGCGTGGCCGCCAAAGATGCCACACCAGGAGATCTACCTTGCCGCCCTCGATCAGGCATCCAGTCAGGCCATCGCAGAAATGGCAAAGCTCATGCAGGATCAGGCCCTGGCCACCAGTGCGGCAGCTCAGTCAAAACACATTGCCGAAATCGTCGCCAGCTTCAGACAAAGCGACGGGACCTACGCCTTCAGCCGCAACAGCGATGGCAGCTTTGATCAGACTTCAACAATCTTTCCTGCCGTCGCCTTATGGTCGGAAAAAGACTCTCTCCCCACGCCGGACGCCATGCTCTCACTGTGGGCCTCGCATCACTTCGCTACCGACTGGGGTGTCCGCTCGGTAAACGATACAGCCGCCGTATTCGACCCCATCAGCTATCACCAGGGTTCGGTATGGCCCTTGTTCACCGGATGGGCGTCGCTCGCACAGTATCGCGCGGACCGGCCCCTCGCTGGATACGCCGCTCTGATGCGCAACGCCGACCTCACCTGGGCCCAGGACCCAGGCTTCGTTACCGAGGTTCTCTCAGGCAAGTTCTTTCAGCCGCTTGGACGCAGCAGCTCTCACCAACTCTGGTCCTCTGCCATGGTGCTCTCACCGGCCATTCGTGGACTCTTCGGCATCGACGCCGACGCTTTACATCGTAACCTTCATCTCCAACCCCATCTGCCCGCGTCATGGGACTTCGGCGAGCTCCGCAATGTACGAGTTGGTGACGATCTTTACGAGATCACACTCAAACGCGATCGCAATCATCTGCTTGCTACGGTGCACTCCGCTCAACCTACCGTGTTGTGCCTCAATGGTCAAAGCGAGACCTGTCACGACCAAAGCACCACCGCGCGAACGGTTTCTCTGCGGCTGCCTCCGGTCGAGGTCTCCTTG
>Ga0137412_10003536_pt1 | contig 12454 bp, 13 predicted proteins | sample CZODoug2_1_16fun_FD_122160 | JGI IMG/M metagenome (GOLD analysis project Ga0137412, IMG submission 122160) | Vadose zone soil fungal communities from Angelo Coast Range Reserve, California, USA - CZODoug2_1_16fungal (Hybrid Assembly) | ecosystem: Environmental > Terrestrial > Soil > Vadose zone...
TGCGGCGTGCCTCGCGCAACCACTTTGCCGCCGGACAAGAGAAATAAATCGTCGGCGACCGTGGAAATTTCCTTTACATCATGCGAGACCACGATGCTGGTGAGCCCAAGCGTATCGTTCAAGCGGCGTATCAGGCGCAAAATGACACCCAGCGAGATTGGATCAAGACCCACAAAGGGTTCATCGTAGATCAGGATTTCCGGGTCCATCACGATGGCCCTCGCCAACGCCACCCGCCGGCTCATGCCTCCGGACAGTTCCGCCGGCATCAGTTCGGCGGCGCCGCGTAAGCCAACGGCCTGCAACTTGGTTAGAACTAATTGCCGAATGAGTCGCTCGGGTAGATCCGTGTGCTCACGCAACGGAAACGCGACGTTCTCGAAGACACTATAATCGGTGAGCAATGCGCCGTTCTGGAACAGCATTCCCATGCGTCGACGAAGCACGTACAAACCCGCACGCCTTAAAGTGCGCATATCCTCCCCGGCCACTTGAATTGAACCGGTAAAGGGACGCACTTGGCCGGTGATGAGGCGCAGCAACGTGGTCTTTCCGGTGCCGCTCGGGCCCATGACCGCAGTTACTCGGCCGCGCGGAATATCCATGTCGAGGCCGTCGAAGATAGGGCGGCCGTTGACGGCATAGCCCAGATTGCGGATCTCGACGATGGGGGCTTCTTGGTTCAATGAGGTGCCAATTGGCTCCGCACCGGTTGCGGTGCGGAGCCTAACGTTAGCGCGGGATTTCTATGCCGCAGACGTTTCCATCGAACTCTTGTACGCGCCGCCGGCGGCCAGGCTGTTCAACTTGGCGCGAACGGACAACGCTTGCTGGCCGGTCGCGAAGCTTGCCGGCTTTCCGCCCCAGGACTTGAGCGCGTTATCTTGAAGAGCGCGCCCATAGCTGAAGGTCAGGCGCCACGGCGCGGGTCCCGCCGCGTTCATCAAGCTCAGGTGCAGCGTCGCCTCGGTCGGACTCTGGCCTCCGGATAAGAATGCGATGCCGGGCACTGCGGACGGCACCTGGCGCTTCAGCGTCCGCAGCGTAGCCTCGGCCACTTGTTCCGGCGACGCCCGCTCTGCGCACTTCTTTCCGCTGATGACCATGTTCGGCTTGAGCACCATGCCCTCGAGATACACCCGGGCAGCAAACAAATGCGAGAACACCCGGTCCAACACCGCGTTGGTGACTTCTTCGCAGCGCTCCAGCGTATGGCCGCCGTCCATCAACACTTCGGGCTCCACGATCGGCGCGATGCTGGCTTCTTGGCAGAGCGCCGCGTAGCGCGCGAGCGCTTCGGCGTTGGCGTCGATTGCGTACGCGGTGGGAATGCCGGCGCCGATGTCGATCACCGCGCGCCACTTCGCGAAGCGCGCGCCCAATTTGTAATATTCGGCAAGACGCTCGCGCAGCCCGTCGAGACCTTCCGTGATGGTCTCACCGGCGAATCCCGCCAGCGGCTTCGCCCCCGTGTCCACCTTGATGCCGGGGATCATTTTCTGTTGCGCCAAATACGTCGGGAACGGCACTCCGTCCTTGGTCTTCTGGCGTATCGTTTCATCGTACAAGATGACGCCGCTGATGTGTTCGGCCGCGCCCGGCGCGGTGAACAGCATTTCCCGATACAGGCGCCGGTTCTCCTCGGTGGATTCCAATTTAATGGAATTGAAGCGTTTGCCGATGGTGCTCGTGCTTTCGTCCGCGGCCAAAATGCCGCGGTGGTTTGCGACCAGTGCGTGCGCGGTCGCGGCTAGTTCAGTGGTATTCATGCCTTACGTCTCTCGATTCTTGACCAACGGTGATCCACAGAACAAGCATAGCAAAATCGAAGAATAACAAAATCGTGGGTGATGCGCGCTGCGGCCGCAACTCTCGTGGCCCGCGGACGGAACTCCCACCCGCCCCGGGGTGGAACTTCCACTCAAATAGGACTAAACTAGTCCTACATGAGGATTCCGCGGGGAAAGTGATTTCAAATGTTGCGAATGGGTAAATTGACGGACTACGCGACGGTGGTGCTTGCCAGTCTAGCGCAAGAACCGTCGCGCCATCGCGCCGCCGCGGAACTCGCCGCGAGCACACGGCTGAGCCGGCCGACGGTGAGCAAGGTCCTCAAAGGCTTGCAGCGCGCCGGCATGGTGATTTCTTCGCGCGGCGCCCAAGGCGGATATAGGCTCGCACGGCGCCCGGAACTTATCACCGCGACCCAGATCCTCGATATATTCGAAGGGCCCATCGCAATTACCGAATGCAGCGGCGCATCAAGCCGTTGCGGCATCGAGCGGCAGTGCCGCGTCGGCGGCGCCTGGCAGCGAGTGAACGCCGCGATTCGCCGCGCGCTCGATGACGTGACCCTGCATCAACTCGCGGGCCTCGATTCTACCGATATTCGACTGGTGAAGCTCTCGTCCGAAGTCCGCTCGAGCTCACCGCAAACCTAGCCAGCCCATTGGAAATACTCGTGTCCAGCAAATCTCAAGATGTTGAAGCGCTCGTCAATCAGAAGTACCGGCACGGGTTCGTTACGGACATCGAATCCGACAGTTTACCGCCCGGGCTCGACGAGGAGGTCGTGGCCGCCATATCGCGCAAGAAAAACGAACCGCAGTTCTTGCTCGATTGGCGTCTGAAGGCGTTCCGCCACTGGCAAACCATGCAGGAGCCGAAATGGGCGCATGTGCACTACAAGCCCATCGACTATCAGGACATTTCCTACTATTCGGCGCCGCGCGCGCCCTTGAACGCGCCGAAGAGTTTGGATGAGGTCGACCCGAAGCTTCTCGAAACGTACGCGAAGCTCGGCATTCCACTCCATGAACGTGCCCGTCTGGCGGGCGTCGCGGTCGATGCCGTGTTCGACAGCGTTTCGGTGGCGACGACGTTCAAGGACAAGCTCGGTAAAGCCGGGGTCATCTTTTGCTCTTTTTCGGACGCCGTGCGCGATCATCCTCACCTCATCGAACGCTACTTGGGCACGGTGGTGCCGGCGGGCGACAATTTCTTCGCGGCGCTGAACTCCGCCGTGTTCTCCGACGGCTCCTTCGTGTACGTGCCTCCCGGCGTGCGCTGCCCGATGGAACTGTCGACCTACTTCCGCATCAACGCCGCCAAAACCGGGCAGTTCGAGCGCACCCTGATCGTCGCCGCCGAGGGGTCGTCGGTCAGTTATTTGGAGGGCTGCACGGCCCCCATGCGCGACGAAAATCAGCTGCATGCGGCGGTGGTTGAACTCGTCGCTCTGGATGATGCGCGAATCAAATATTCCACCGTTCAGAATTGGTATCCGGGCGATGAGAACGGCGTCGGCGGCATTTACAACTTCGTCACCAAGCGGGGCGAATGCCGCGGCCGCAATTCCAAGATTTCCTGGACCCAGGTGGAAACCGGGTCCGCCATTACTTGGAAGTACCCGAGCTGCGTGCTCACGGGCGAAAATTCCGTCGGTGAATTCTATTCGGTGGCCGTCGCCAACCATCATCAGCAAGCCGACACCGGCACCAAGATGATTCACATCGGGCGCAATACGAAGAGCACCATCGTTTCGAAAGGCATCTCGGCCGGGCATGCTGAAAATACTTACCGCGGGCTCGTAAAAATTCTGCCGAGCGCGGCCGGCGCACGCAATTTCACGCAATGCGATTCGTTGTTGATGGGCCCGCAATGCGCCGCTCACACCTTCCCTTACATGGAGGTCAAGAATCCGACCGCCACGGTGGAGCACGAAGCCAGCACATCGAAAATCGGTGAGGACCAGCTGTTCTATTGCCTGCAGCGCGGCATTTCCGCAGAGGATGCGGTCAATATGATCGTCAGCGGTTTCTGCAAGGTGGTATTCAAGGAACTGCCGATGGAATTTGCGGTGGAAGCGCAAAATTTGCTGAGCGTGAGTTTGGAAGGCGCGGTCGGCTAACCCCAGGACACAAGGATTACATCTTGCTAAAGATTTCTGATTTGAGCGCTCGCGTCGCGGGCAAGGACATCCTCAAGGGCGTCAATCTCGAGGTCAAGGCCGGCGAGGTTCACGCCATCATGGGACCCAATGGCTCGGGCAAAAGCACGCTGGCCCAGGTACTTGCGGGCCGCGAGGACTATGAGGTCACCGGTGGATCGGTAACCTTCGAAGGCAGCGACTTGCTGGCGCTGCCCGCCGAGCAGCGCGCGCGGGCAGGCCTCTTTCTGGGGTTCCAATACCCGGTCGAGATCCCGGGCGTGAACAACGTCTATCTGCTGAAGGCCGCGCTCAACGCGAAGCGCAAGGCGGCCGGCCAGCCGGAAGTGGATGCATACGACTTTCTGGCCCTCATCAAGCAAAAGATGAAGCTCATGCAGATGAGCGAGTCCTTCCTGTCGCGCGGCGTGAACGAAGGCTTTTCCGGCGGCGAAAAGAAACGCAACGAAGTGCTGCAAATGCTCGTTCTGGAACCCAAGCTCGCGATCCTCGATGAAACCGACTCCGGCCTGGATATCGACGCGCTCAAGGTGGTTTCGATGGGCGTGAACAGCCTTCGCGATCCGAAGCGCGCGGTGGTGCTCGTGACGCATTACCAGCGGTTGCTCGACTACATCGTACCGGATCATGTGCACGTGTTGTCGGGGGGGCGAATTTTGATGTCGGGCGATCGCTCGCTCGCCTTGGAGCTCGAACGTCGCGGCTACGATTGGGTGCAAGAGGGCCGGGCAGCGTGAGTTCTGCATCGCACCCAAGCGCGGCTGCGCCGCTGTCGCCCGCGCTGCGCTCGTTCGAGGCTGAATGGCTGGCGCGCGACGTCACGCGCGTGGTGACGCCGCTGACGGATCCGCTGGTGAGCCTGCGGGAGAGCGCCATGAAGCGCCTGCTGCGGCTCGGCTTGCCGACCACGCGCGATGAAACCTGGCGCTACACGAATTTGCGGCATCTCACTTCGCGCGGTTTTGTCGACGCGCCGCCTGCAGCGACGGACGACTCCGTGCCCACCGCGTCGTTGTCCTTGCTGAGCGTCGCCGAGCGCGCGGCGACGGTGCTCATGGTGAATGGCCACCCGTCCCTCCCCACCCATATGGATGCGTGGTTTAATGGGATTGAAATCAGGAGTTTACGAGATTTATCTCGAATTGACCCAGGATTGATCGCGTCGCATCTCGAACCCCTCTCGGACGCGGATCAGTCGCGCTGGGCACTGCTCAATACGGCGCTGTTCCAGGACGGCCTGTATCTTCGGGTCACTGCGAAGGTCACTACTCCCTTGGTCATCCTGCATGTGTTGACGGCGAACGCGGCGAACAGCGTCGCGCATCCGCGGGTCATTATCGATGCGGCGCCCGGTTCCAGTGCGACCATCATCGAGCACTACGTCGAAAAGGGCGAGCACCCGCCGCTTTGCAATTCCGCCACGCACATTGCGGCCGGCATGGATTCGCACATCGAGCACTATCGAGTGTTCGCGACCAGCGCCGCCGCCGAGCACATCGATTCGCTGGTCATCCGTCAGGACAGCAACAGCCGCTGCAAACAATTCACGATCGCGTTGGGCGGCGGCTTGGTGCGCACCACGCTCGAGGCACACTTGAATCAGCCCGGCGCCCATCTCGATAGCTATTCGCTGCTGGTCGGGCACGAGGCGCGTCACGTGGACTGCGTGAACATCGCCACCCACAATTCGCGCGACACCCGCAGCACGCAGACGGCGCGGGCCATTGCCAGCGGCACCAGCCGCGTCGTATTCAACTCCAAGGTGATCGTCAATGCCGGCGCGGTGCACGCCGAGTCGCAGCAGTCCTGCCGCGGCCTCTTGCTCTCGCCAACCGCGGAAATCGATACGCGGCCGCAATTGGAGATTCATGCCGATGAGGTCAAGTGTGCGCACGGCGCCACGACCGGCCGTCTGAATCCGGACATGCTGTTCTACATGCTGTCGCGCGGGCTGGATCGCGAGACCGCGCAGAGTCTGCTGGTGTATGCCTTCCTTGCCGACGTGTTGACCGATATGTCGGTGCCCTCGGCGCGCTCCGCCATCGAGAACGCGCTGATCTCACAATTACCCGACTCTCATGTCCTACAGAAATTCCGATGAAAAACATAGCATTAGCTGAAGAATATCGATTCGACGTAATGTCCGCCCGGCGTGACTTTCCGGTGCTTGCCCGCTTGGTGCACGGCAAACCGCTGGCGTACCTGGACAACGGCGCCTCGGCGCAGCGTCCGAATGCCGTTATCGATTGCGTGGACGATTACGAGCGGCACACGCATGCCAACATACACCGCGGCGTTCATACCTTGAGTCAGGAAGCGACCGCCCTTTACGAGTCGGCTCGCGATCGCTTGGTGCGGTTCATTCATGCCCGCTCGCGGCACGAGATCATTTTCGTTCGCGGCACCACCGAGGCCATCAACCTCGTTGCGCAAAGCTACGCCAGACCGATTCTGAAGAGCGGCGACGAGATCCTCATCACCTACTTGGAACACCACGCCAACATCGTGCCCTGGCAGATCGTCTGCGAACAGACCGGCGCTAAATTGGTGGTCGCGCCGATGGACGAGCGCGGCGAAGTTCACGCGGACGCGGTCGAAGCGCTGATGTCCGGTCGCACGAGGCTTTTTGCCTGTGCACACGTCTCGAATGCGTTGGGCACGGTGTTACCCGTCCGGCGCTTGATCGCGGCCGCCAAGGCTCGAGGGATCGTCACCTTGATCGACGGCGCGCAGGCGGTGCCGCATATGCCCGTCGACGTGCAGGATTTGGGCTGCGATTTCTATGCCTTTTCGGGCCACAAATTGTTCGGTCCCACCGGCATTGGGGTGCTTTACGGCCGTGAGTCCCTGCTCGAACGCATGCCGCCATGGCAAGGCGGCGGCGACATGATCCTCGCTGTGACTTTCGGGAAAACGACTTACAACAGCCTGCCCTACAAGTTCGAGGCCGGAACGCCCAATATTTCCGGTGCCATCGGCTTGGGCGCGGCGGTGGAATACCTCGAGCGCATGGACCTGCCGGGAGCGCACGCCCATGAGCATGCCCTGCTCGCATACGCCTCCGAGACCTTGAGCCAGATCGATGACCTGCGCATAGTCGGCACGGCCAAGGACAAAGCGAGCCTGGTCTCCTTCACCGTGGCGGGCGTGCATCCCCATGACCTCGGGACCATTCTCGACGAGGACGGAATCGCGGTTCGCACCGGCCATCACTGTGCAATGCCGGTCATGGACTATTTCAAACTCGCGGCCACGGCGCGGGCCTCGTTCGCGTTCTACAACACGTTTGAAGAAATCGATCGTTTGGCGACTGCGATACAGCGCGCCCGTTCGATTTTCGCATGAGAGGCTACCCTTAAGGACCCTATGGAGCTCAATGATCTCTACCGCGACGTGATTCTCGATCACAATCGTCGGCCGCGTAATTTTGGCGTGCTCACCCCCGCGGATGCCAGCGTCGAAGGCTTCAATCCGATGTGCGGCGATCGCCTGACCGTACGGCTCAAGATGGCCGGCGATGCAATCGCCGACATCCGTTTCGAAGGTCAGGGTTGCGCGATCTCGACCGCCTCGGCGTCGCTCATGACGGAAGCCGTCAAGGGCAAGACGCGCGCCGATGCCCTCGCCTTGTTCGATCGGGTGCACCGCTTGCTGACCGACGATGCCGCGCCCAGCGATGAGCTCGGCAAATTGGCGGCGCTGTCGGGAGTGCGCGAGTTCCCCGCGCGCGTGAAATGCGCGAGTTTATGCTGGCACACGCTCGCCTCCGCCCTGCAATCCCCAGACCCGCAGCATGTGCCTGCGGTTTCCACGGAATGAATTCGAGGAACCATGCAATCGTACGAAAATGAGCCCATCGTCGTGCAGCGCGACGTCAAGGCAATAGCCATCCCCGCCGGCGTCGAAGTCAACCTCAAGCTCGGTTCGGTCGGCTACATCACCCAGGCGTTGGGAGGCAGCTTCACGGTGTATATCGACGGCAACCTGTTCCGCATTGCCGGCCAAGAGGCGGACGCCATCGGAAAGAGCGCCGCCGTCGCTCCCGAAGTGCCGCCGGGCGCATCGGAAGAAGACATCAAGACCATCGTCTGGCGCCAGCTCAAGACTTGCTATGACCCCGAGATCCCGGTAAACATCGTCGACCTTGGGTTGGTTTACGAGTGCGATGTCAGCAAGAACGAAGACGCGACGCGCACGGTCGACATCAAAATGACCTTGACCGCGCCCGGCTGCGGCATGGGCGAGGTCTTGGTGCAGGACGTGCGCGACAAGGTGGAGATCGTTCCGACGGTAGCCCGGGCCAATGTCGAACTGGTGTTCGATCCGCCTTGGAACCAGACCATGATGTCGGAAGAGGCGCGGCTGCAAACCGGCATGATGTAGGGCGGGTACGCGTGGGCGTTGATGTGAGGCAATATTAGTGAATTGGATCGACGCGGGACCCGCGGCGGAGTTGCGCGACGGCCAGGCGATTTCCATCCCCGTTGGACGTCGCATGGTGGCCGTGGCGCGTAGCGGGGATGAATATTTCGCGATCGAAGACATTTGCAGCCATGACGGCGCGGAGCTGACCGGAGGCGCTATCGAAGGCACGGAAATCATCTGTCCGCGGCACGGCGCGCGTTTCTGTCTGCGAACGGGTCAGGCGCTGACGCCGCCGGCATACGAGCCGGTGCGCGTCTTCGAAACCAAAATTACGGATGGGCGCTTGTGGGTACGCTCAGGCTGACGCTGCTGCGGCACGGACAGGCGCAGGCTCTGGACAGCTGTGCGGAGGACTTCGAGCGCGCGCTCACTCGGCGCGGCATTGTTGAAGCAGAGGAAACAGCGGTGTACATCGTGCACCGAAATCTGATTCCGGACCTGATTCTCGTCAGTCCCGCCGAAAGGGCGTGGGCGACCGCATCGATCATCGCCGGCGCCTGCGAACTCGACAGCAAACAGGTGCAGTGCGCACGCGAACTGTATCTCGCGACACCAGAGGCCACCTGGCGGCTGTTGACGCAGAGCGACGCTGCCTTGAGGCATGTGCTCATTTGCGGCCACAATCCGGGCTTGAGCCAGCTTACGAGCCGCTTGGGTCCCAAACCGCAGGCGCGAGATTTGCCGACCGCCGGACTGGCGACCGCCGTTTGGCACAATGCCACCTGGGCGACGCTCGAGCCTGAAACCGCCGGCAGCTGCGAATTGGACGACCCGGAAAGCATGGCCGACCTTTGAGCCTGGGTATTGATCGCGTTGCTAGGTTTGATCGCGTTGCAGGCGCATCAAACGGCGGCGATCGCGCTTGTCGGGTCGCGCGTCCGGCCGCGGCCGCGACATCTGCGCGAGGCGCTGCTGCTCCCGCAGCAGTGCTCGACGCTGCGCGCTTTCCGGTGTCTCAAGATACTGCGCTTGCGCTTCCACCGCCGGACCGCGCCGCTGCGGCAGCCCCAGTACTTCGAACTCGGCGACGATGCCCTGCAACGACAAACTCAAGCGATCCCCAATGCGCACGCGATGCGCCGGCTTGACCCGGTCCGCGTTAAGGTGAACCTTGCCGCCGGCGATGGCCGCCGACGCGAGATTGCGGGTTTTGTAGAAGCGGCAATACCAGAGCCATTTGTCCAATCGGTGACCATCGATTTCGCCCATGACCGCTATAATAGCGGGATGAGCGCCCGCACAGAATTCCGCGAAAGACTTAACCATGATACTCAGGCGCTCGAGGCCGCAGGCCTGCTGAAACGCGAGCGTGTCATCGGCTCCGCTCAAGGCCCGGTCGTGACGCTCGCCGACGGCCGCGAGATGATCAATCTCTGTGCCAATAACTACCTCGGGCTCGCCAACCACCCGGCAGTGGTCGCGGCCGCGCACGACGCGCTCGATCGTTATGGCTACGGGGTCGCATCGGTGCGTTTCATTTGCGGAACGCAAAGCGTTCACCGCGAATTGGAGCAGCGCTTGAGCGCGTACCTGTCGATGGAGGACACGATTCTGTACTCCTCGTGCTTCGACGCCAACGGCGGTTTGTTCGAAACCCTCCTCGACGAGCAGGATGCCGTCATCAGCGATTCTTTGAATCATGCCAGCATCATCGATGGGATTCGCCTTTGCAAGGCGCGTCGGCTGCGCTACGCCAACAATGATCTGAATGAACTCGAACAGAACTTGAAGGACTCCCAGGACGCTCGGGTACGGCTGATAGCGACCGACGGCGTGTTCTCCATGGACGGCTCCATCGCCAAACTGAAGGACATCTGCGATTTGGCTGACCGCTATGGAGCCATGGTCATGGTGGATGATTCGCACGCCACCGGCTTCATGGGCGCAGGGGGCCGCGGCTCGCATGAGCTGCGCGGGGTCATGGATCGAATCGACATCATCACCGGTACCCTCGGCAAGGCCTTGGGGGGCGCCAGCGGCGGCTACGTCAGCGCACGCAAGGAGATCGTCGGGTGGCTGCGCCAGCGGTCGCGCCCGTACCTGTTCTCGAACAGCATCCCACCCCCGGTCGCGGCCGCCACGCTACGGGTGCTGGACCTGCTCGAGAATTCGCCCGAGCTGCGCGAACGCCTGCATGGCAACGCAAGGTACTTCCGCACCCAAATGCAGGGCTTGGGATTCAATTTGCTGCCGGGCGAACATCCCATCATTCCAATCATGCTGGGCGAGGCGCCCTTGGCGGTGCGCTTGGCCGAGCGAGCCCAAGCCGATGGAATCTACGTCGTGGCGTTCGCATTTCCGGTCGTGCCGCATGGCAAGGCGCGAATTCGGACGCAAATGAATGCCGCGCATACCACGGCGCAGCTTGACCGCGTCATTCACGTCCTCGGCCGCGCCGGGCGTGATCTCGGCATCATCACGTGAGGACTCACTAATATGAAAGCGCTGGTCAAAGCACGTGCGGAGCCCGGTATTTGGATGCAGGATGTTCCGGAACCCTCGGTCGGACACAATGACGTACTCATCAAAGTGCACCGCTCCGCTATTTGCGGCACCGATATGCACATCTACAATTGGGATGCCTGGGCGCAGAAAAGCGTGCCTGTACCCCTGGCGATCGGTCACGAGTATGCCGGCGAAATCGTCGAAATGGGCAGCGAGGTGCGCGGCTTGCACACCGGCGATCGCGTTTCCGGCGAGGGACACATCACGTGCGGGCATTGCCGCAACTGCCGCGCTGGCCGGCGGCATCTGTGCCGCAATACGTTGGGTGTCGGTGTGAATCGAGCCGGCGCGTTTGCGGAGTTTCTGACCATACCCGCGTCCAATGTTTTCAAGCTGCCGCCGGCCATCGACGATGAGATCGCCTCGATACTCGACCCGTTCGGCAACGCGACCCACACCGCCCTCGCCTTCAACGTGGTTGGCGAGGACGTGCTCATTACGGGCGCCGGCCCCATCGGCATCATGGCGGTCGCGATTGCGCGGCACTGCGGCGCACGCCACGTCGTCATAACGGATGTGAACGACTATCGGCTTCGGCTTGCGGCCGCCATGGGCGCATCGAAGACCTTGAACGTGTCGCGCGACTCGCTGGATGGCGCCATGCGGGATCTTGGCATGGAAGAGGGTTTTGACGTGGGCTTCGAGATGTCGGGCAATGCCGCGGCGCTGCGCGAAATGCTGCGCACCATGAATCACGGCGGCAGCATCTCGATGCTGGGTATCCCCGCCGGCGACGTGGCCATCGATTGGAATCAGGTCATTTTCAAAGGCCTGGTGATCAAAGGCATTTACGGCCGCGAAATGTTCGAGACCTGGTACAAGATGTCGAGCATGCTGCAAAGCGGGTTGAATGTGCGGCCCGTCATCACCCACCGCCTCGGCGTGAATGACTACATCGAGGGCTTCGAGATCATGAACTCCGGCAAATCCGGGAAGATCATCCTGGACTGGGCCGCCCTCTAGTGTCCTGAATTGGAAATTCGCATCAATTCTCGCTCGGTCTAAGCTCGCGATGCGGCGTTGCTCGTCGTCGCCATAGTACCCACTATGCCTCCTCCTCGCGCCTTGCCTCGCGACCTTATCCCGTCGCGATTTATTGCGCGAATTTCCAATTCAGGACACTAGTCGCCGGTCAGCGAATGTCCAACGACGCGATCTTGCCGTTCGCCAGCACGAAGGTATAGTCGAGTTCGGCGGGGCTGCCGGGGAAATTACCGGTCAAGCGCGCGTGCAGCCTGACATTCTTCTCCGTCACCGCCGCTCTTAAGGGTTCTACGACGTATTGGTACTTCGCGGTCGTCTGTTCCTTCCATGATTTGATCGCCTCGAGTCCATGGTATTCCTGATGCTCATCATGCACCCTCGCATCCTTCGCGAAGCACCGTGACAGCTTATCGAGGTCCTTTTCCTTGTCCGCAGCCAGGTAGTCCGTAACGGATGCGGGTAATTTGATCGACATGGTCTCTCCACGTACATCGCTGTACATCGCGTTCTCACAGGGGGGATCATTCTCGCGCCCGGTAACCGTAGCCATGGCGGCGGTTCCCCGCCATCATCTCTTTCTAGATTATCTTG
>Ga0137412_10003537_pt1 | contig 12454 bp, 12 predicted proteins | sample CZODoug2_1_16fun_FD_122160 | JGI IMG/M metagenome (GOLD analysis project Ga0137412, IMG submission 122160) | Vadose zone soil fungal communities from Angelo Coast Range Reserve, California, USA - CZODoug2_1_16fungal (Hybrid Assembly) | ecosystem: Environmental > Terrestrial > Soil > Vadose zone...
AGCATGAGGCGGTTGCCGAGTCGCGCCGAAAGATTCGGTGCGACCTCGAGCGGCGTCTCCACCGCCACGTCGTACACCCGCGCTTTCAGAATCCGTTCCAGATAATCGTTTCGCATTGGGGCAAAACCCCTTCGGGGGCGGTTTTTCGGGACCCCCTTTAGGGGGTAGGCCGATACTTTACACGAGACCGGTTTTTGCCTCTATTTTTCGTGCGTGAAAACCCGGGTAGAATGACCGCTCGGGAGGAGCGAATGCCGAAATCCGCAAAAAAGGCGAAACAGGCGTTCTGGGAGCGCGGCTACCTCGCGCACGGATACTGGTTCGGCAAAGAGCGGCTGGGGCAGGTACGGCTCGGCCCGAAGAAGGAATGGGACGGGATCTACCGCTGGCACGCGGGCAGTCATTCCGGCGAATCCGCCACGCTCGAGGAAGCCAAACGCGCCGTGGAACAGGCCGCACTAGTCGGCGCGAGCCAACTACCCCTGTTCGAAAAGAATCAATGAGCGGCCGCTGCGCAAACTCGATTCAAGCGTGGAAACCGAGGCGTAAGCCGAGGTCCTTGGTTTCAAAGCAGACCGGGCACGTCAGTGCGCGGTCTGCTAGCTGACGTCGGCTACGCCGACGTCAGCTTGGCGTATTCAAGCGCGAGCCACTTCATTCCCTGCTTGCCGAAGTTGATCTGCAGGCGCGCGTCGGTGCCGGATCCTTCCGCGTTGACGATGACGCCCTGGCCGAATTTCGGGTGCAGCACCGACTGGCCGATGCGGAACCCGTGGCTGGGGGTTTTGGCTTTGTAGCTCTTTGCCGGCACGGGCGCCCAGGCCGCGTCGTCGAATTTGGCGTGCCCCAGGCGCGGCGTGAGACGCTTCACGACTTCCTCCGGGAGCTCATCGAGGAAGCGCGAGGACACGTTGTAGCGGGTCTGGCCGTGCAGCATGCGCGTCTGGGCGAAGGAGAGGTAGAGGCGCGTCCGCGCCCGGGTGATGGCGACGTACATCAGTCTGCGCTCCTCTTCCAGGCCGTCGTCTTCCAGCACGCTCTGCTCGTGGGGAAAGAGGCCCTCTTCCAGCCCGGTGATGAATACCGCGTGAAACTCCAGGCCCTTGGCCGAGTGCACCGTCATCAGCTGCAGCGCGTCCGTGCCCTCGGCCGCCTGGTTCTCCCCTGATTCCAGTGATGCGTGCGCGAGGAACGCCGAAAGATCGTGTTCTTCTTCCTCGCTCGTGAATGCTGCGGCCGCGTTCACCAGCTCGTTCAGGTTCTCGACGCGGTCGGCGCCGTCTCTTTCGGCCTTGTAATGCGCGATGAGGCCGCTTTTTTCGAGCATCACCTCGACCGCCTCGGGCAAGGGCAGGCCCTGCGTTTCCGCCTTGAGCGATTCGATCAGGCGCAGGAACACGCCAACCGCCGCGCCGCTTTTCCCGGAAAGCCCGGAAGCCGCCTTGTAAAGGCTCGCATCGCCGGCCTTGGCCGCATCCTGCAGAGCTTCGAGCGAGCGCGCGCCGATTCCGCGCGCCGGGAAATTGGCCACGCGCAGGAAAGCCCCGTCGTCGTCCGGATTCGCGGCAAGCCGCAGATACGCGAGCGCGTGCTTGATTTCCATGCGCTCGAAGAAGCGCAAGCCCCCATAGACGCGATAGGGAATGCCGTTCGAGAAAAGCGCGTGCTCGATGATGCGCGACTGGGCGTTCGAGCGGTACAGCACCCCGATATCGGCAAGACGCAGTCCGCCGCGCTTCAGCGCCTGCACCTCCTCGGCCAGCCAGTTCGCCTCGTAGCCGTCGCTTTGCGCCTCGTATACGCGCACCGGCTCGCCGTGCCCGGCGGAGGTCCACAGGTTCTTGCCGAGGCGCTTCTTGTTGTGGGTGATGAGCGCGTTCGCCGCGGCGAGGATGTGGCCGTGCGAGCGGTAGTTCTGCTCGAGGCGGATGACGTTCTCGACATGGAAGTCGCGCTCGAATTCGGCCATGTTGCCGACGTTCGCTCCGCGGAAGGCATAGATCGACTGGTCGTCGTCGCCCACTGCGAACATGATGTTCTTCGGCCCGGCGAGCAGCTTCAGCCAGCGGTACTGGAGGCGATTGGTGTCCTGGAATTCGTCCACCAGGATGTGCCTGAAGCGGCTGCGGTAGTGCTCGCGCAGCACCTCGTTCCTCGAAAGGAGCTCGAAGGTGCGCAGCAGCAACTCCGCGAAGTCCACCACGCCCTCGCGCTGGCATTGCTCGTCGTAGGCGGCGTAGATCTCGGCAAAGCGGCGGGTGATTTCGTCCCCGATCTCGACGTCCCGGGCGCGCTTGCCCTCCTCTTTGGCCGCGCTGATGAAATACTGCGCTTCCCGCGCCGGGAACCTGTCTTCGTCGACGTTGAGCGCCTTTAAAACCCGCTTCACTGCGGCGTGCTGGTCTTGCGAGTCCAGGATCTGAAAGAGCTGCGGCAGACCGGCGTCGCGGTAGTGCGCGCGCAGCAAGCGGTTGCACAGACCGTGAAAGGTGCCGACCCACATGCCGCGAGTGCTGATCGGCAGCATCGCCGAGATTCGCGTGAGCATCTCGCGGGCCGCCTTGTTGGTGAAGGTAACGGCGAGAACGCCGTTCGGGCTCACGTTTCCGGTCTGGATGAGCCAGGCGATCCGCGTGGTGAGTACGCGCGTCTTGCCCGAGCCGGCGCCGGCGAGGATCAGCGCCGCCTGGTCGGGAAGGGTGACTGCGGCGAGCTGCTCGGGATTGAGGTTTTCGAGTAGATTGAGCATGCGGGCGTTCGCGAATGCACGATTTTACCGCACGCTCCTCGAGCGAGCCGTACTCGGACGCCTACATTGCGACTGTGTAGTCGTACCGCGCGAAGCCCGCCCGACGTTTCAGATCGTCCGCCACGAACTCTGCGTCCTCCCTCGTCTCGAAATTCGACAGCCGCACGCCGTAGACGCGCTTCTCACCGGCTTTGGAAGGAACGATCTCGGCCGGGTATCCGGCTTTTCGCAACTCATCGTATATTTTCAGGGCGTCGTCGTACTTGCCCGTGGCGATCGCGATCTTCCATTTGCCGCCGCGCCTGGACACGCCCCGGCCCGGCTGCGGCTCGGTTTCCGCCGCCCATTCCCGGAACCGGTCCGGCGGCACCATGGCGATCGCCCGCGACAGCTCCCCTTCGAGAGCATAAAAGGACAAAGGCCGGTCCATGGTGAACGGCCTTTCGCCGGGCGACGCAACCTCGATCGTGCCCGCGATCAGGCACACGATCTGGCTGTCGGAGGTGGATTTGCCCCAGAGATCCGTGCCGCGGATTCCGGCCGTTACGGTCTTGACCGTGATGTTCACCTCGCGTCTGCCGCGGAATTTTTCCAGCGCCTCGGTCGTAAACCGGAACGCACCTTCGGCGATTCTCATGGCCGCCTCGAAGACCTTGTCTTCGCGCATGCGCGCGCTGTCGAGGAAGAACGAGCCCTGCTCGCCGAGCTTCACCGTGCTGCCGTCGGCGGTCCTCAGAACGACGCGCGACCGAGGCCCGGTCCTGACCTGATCGCGACTGCCGAGCTCCATGCCCGGAGCGAGCGGAGTGCTCACGCCGCCGCGCAGGACCGAGGCGGACAGCTGCACCGCTTCGACCATCGCAAGCGGGGCGGATCGCGGCGGTTTGGATACGGACTGCCCCTTTGCGGCGCCAGTCGTACCCAGCGCAAGCGCAGCTAGCGTCGACGCGATAGAGAGCCGCATCTTCATGATTGTTTCAATTCGATTCCCGACCGACCCGCACGGTTATAATTCTTTTTTTCCCCGAAGCCGTTCATGCTGCCCCAGTACCACCCCGAGATCGTCGAGCGCGAAGCGCAGGAGCACTGGGAGCGGACCCGCGCGTTTCGCGCGACCGAGGAACCGCCCGGGAAAGGCGGCCGCCCGAAGTTCTATTGCCTGTCGATGTTTCCCTACCCTTCGGGCAAGCTGCATATGGGGCACGTGCGCAACTATACCATCGGCGACGTGATGACCCGCTTTCATCGAATGCGGGGATTCAACGTTCTTCAGCCGATGGGCTGGGACGCCTTCGGGCTTCCCGCCGAAAACGCCGCGATGGCGAACGGCGTGCCGCCGGCGAAGTGGACCTACGACAACATCGCCTACATGAAGAAGCAGCTCCAGTCGCTCGGCTTCGCGATCGACTGGGAGCGCGAGCTCGCGACCTGCTCGCCCCGATACTATCGCTGGAACCAGTGGCTGTTCCTGCGCATGCTCGAGCGCGGCCTGGTCTACAAGAAGACCGGCACGGTGAACTGGGACCCGGTGGACCAGACGGTGCTCGCGAACGAGCAGGTGATCGACGGCCGCGGCTGGCGCACCGGCGCGCTCGTCGAGAAGCGCGAAATCCCGATGTACTACATGCGGATCACCGCCTACGCCGAGGAGCTGCTCGCTTCGCTCGACGAGCTCCCGGGCTGGCCCGAGCGCGTGAAGACGATGCAGGCCAACTGGATCGGCAAGAGCCACGGCGTCAATATCGGCTTTCCCTACGAGCTGGCGGGAGAGAAGAAGGTCCTGCGCGTGTTCACCACGCGCGCCGACACGCTGATGGGCGCAACTTTCTGCGCCGTCGCCGCCGAGCACCCGCTCGCCGCGCATGCGGCGAAATCGGACCCGAAGCTCGCCGCCTTCGTCGAGGAATGCAAACGCGGCCCGGTGATGGAGGCCGACCTCGCCCAACTCGACAAGAAAGGCATGCCCACGGGCCTTTTCGTCACGCATCCGATCAGCGGCGAGAAGATCGAAGTCTGGGTCGGCAACTACGTGTTGATGGCCTACGGCGAAGGCGCGGTGATGGGCGTGCCCGGGCACGACGAGCGCGATTTCGCGTTCGCTAAGAAGTACGGCCTGCCGATCAAGCAGGTCATCGACGTCGCGGGCAAACCGTACTCGACCGACGCCTGGCAGCCGTGGTACGCGGACTACGGCCGCTGCGTGAATTCCGGCAAGTACGATGGGCTCGACTATCGGGCCGCGGTCGAAACCATCGCCGCGGACCTGAAGAAGAAGGCTCTGGGCGACAAGCAGATCACCTGGCGGCTTCGCGACTGGGGCATCTCGCGCCAGCGCTACTGGGGCACGCCGATTCCCATCGTGCATTGTCCGTCGTGCGGCGACGTTCCGGTACCCGACGAGCAGCTCCCGGTCGTGCTGCCCGAGGATCTCGTGCCCGACGGCACCGGCAATCCGCTCGCGAAAACGCCGTCGTTCGTGAATTGCAAGTGCCCCAAGTGCGGCGAAGCCGCGAAGCGCGAGACCGACACCATGGACACCTTCGTCGATTCGTCCTGGTACTTCCTGCGCTTTGCCTGCCCCGATCAGGACAAGGCGCCGGTGGACGAGCGCGTGCAGTACTGGATGCCGGTCGACCAGTACATCGGCGGCATCGAGCACGCGATCCTGCACCTCCTGTACTCGCGCTTCTGGACCAAGGTGATGCGCGACCAGGGGCTGGCAGCGCCGAGCGAACCGTTCACGCGGCTCCTGACGCAGGGCATGGTGCTGAACGAAATCTTCTACCGCAAGGAAGCGAGCGGCCGCATCACGTACTACAACCCCGCCGACGTCGAGTTGAAGCACGACGACAAGGGCCAGCGCACCGGCGCGGTCCTTCGGTCCGACGGCAAGCCGGTCGAGTACGACGGCATCGGCACCATGTCGAAGTCGAAGAACAACGGCGTCGATCCGCAGGATCTCATCGAGAAGTACGGTGCGGACACCGCGCGGCTTTTCATGATGTTCGCGAGCCCGCCCGAGCAGACGCTGGAATGGTCGGACAGTGGCGCCGAGGGTGGATCGCGCTTCCTGAGAAGGCTCTGGGCACTTTGCGCTGAAATGAAGAATAGATCCGATGACATATTTGCGTCCGGAACCGACCTCAGAGTTGATTTCAGTACCTCGGGCAAAGATGTCAAGGCGCTACGCTTCGCAATTCACTCGACGCTGAGTCAAGTCGTCTTCGACTATGAGCGATTCCAATACAACACTGTTGTTTCCGGCGCGATGAAAATGCTAAACGCTCTCGAGGCATTTGAACCACATGTTGCCGTAGTCCGAGGTAGCGGGAACGAGTCAAATCAAACATTGCGTCGTACGGCATTCATCGAGGGTCTCGGGATTCTGCTCCGTGTGCTATATCCGGTGACCCCTCACATCACTAATGGACTTTGGAAGGATCTCGGATACGCAGCGCAGCACGGTGACCTTGTTACTGCCCCATGGCCAACCGTTGACCAAGCCGCGCTCGAGCAGGACGAAATCGAGCTGGTCCTCCAGGTCAACGGCAAGCTCCGCGGCCATATGCGCGCGCCGAAAACAGCCGGCCGCGAGCAGCTCGAGCAGCTCGCCCTCGCGCACGACGCGGTGACGCGCTTCACCAACGGCCAGGCGGTGAAGAAAGTCGTCGTGGTCCCCGGGCGGCTCGTCAATGTGGTCGTTTGAGCGTTCCTCACGCGCCGCCTTCGCCGGCGTGATGGCCGCGCTCCTCTCGGCCTGCGGTTTCCATCTTCGCGGCCAGGCGGAGCTGCCTTTCCAGACGCTCTACATTCCGGGCGCGAATCCGCTGGCGGTCGAGCTGAAGCGCAACGTCGCGGCGGCGAGCAAGGCGCGCCTGGTGGACAGCCCGGGAGAGGCGCAGGCCGTGCTCGGCTTCACCGAGGAGCTGCGCGAGAAGATCATTCTTTCCTTCAGCGCCGCGGGCCGGGTGAGCGAATATCAGTTGCGCTATCGCGTCGGATTCCGCGTCACCGACGCGAAGGGGGCGCAGGTCTACCTGCCGACGAGCGAAATCCTGCTCACGCGCGACATGGCCTACAGCGACGCGCAGGTGCTCGCCAAGGAGGCCGAGGAAGCCCTGCTCTACCGGGACATGCAAAGGGACATGGTCCAGCAGATCATGCGGCGCCTGGTCGCGGCAAAGCCGGCGTTGCCCGCCGTAGAGTAAGCGCATGGCGGCGCTCAGGCTCGAACAACTCGAAGCGCATCTCGGGCGCGAGCTCGAATCCCTTTACGTGATCCATGGCGACGAGGCGCTGCTCGCGCTCGAGGCCGCCGACGCGATCCGCTCGCGTGCGCGCGCAGGCGGATTCTCGGAACGGGTCGTCCTCGCGGCGGAGCGCGGCTTTCACTGGGGCGAGCTCGGCGCGAGCGTCGCGAACCTCTCGCTCTTCGGCGACAAGAAGCTGATCGAGCTGCGCCTTGTCTCCGGCAAGCCCGGCAACGATGGCGCCGAAGCGATCGAAGCGTTTTGCGCAAGGCTCCCGCCCGAGGTGCTCGTCATCGTGACGCTGCCGCGCCTGGACAAGGCCGGCCAGGCGTCCTCCTGGTTCAAGGCGCTCGAGCGCGAGGGAACCGTCGTCAACGTCTATCCGGTCGAACGCGCGCGGCTTCCGGAGTGGATCGCCGCTCGCCTCGCGCGGCAGAAGCAGAGCGCGAGCACGGAAACCCTGCAGTTTCTCGCCGACTGCGTCGAAGGCAATCTGCTTGCGGCGCATCAGGAGATCCAGAAGCTCGCGCTGCTCCTGCCTGCCGGGGAGATCGACTTCGACGCAGTGCGCGAGGCGGTGATGAACGTGGCGCGCTACGACGCTCTCAAGCTCACCGAAGCGATGCTCTCGGGCGAGCGCTCCCGGCTCGCGCGCATGCTCGACGGCCTGCGCGGCGAAGGCGAAGCGCCTCCGCGCGTGTTGTGGATCCTCGCCGAGGAAATCCGCGCCATCTGCCGCGTGCAAAACGGCATCGCCGCGGGCAGGCCGCTTGCCGATGTACTGCGCGAAGCGCGCGTGTGGGGCGGCGCGCGACAGACGCTCGTGGGCCGCGCCGCGAGGAAGCTCCCGCGCGCGGCATTGCTCGCCGCGCTCGAGCACGCCGCCAAAGTCGACCGCGTCGTCAAAGGCATCGTCAAAGGCGATGCCTGGGACGAGTTGTTGCAGCTCGGGTTGCGATTCGCGGGTTGATTCCTGCGTCATTCCCGGAAATGACAAGTCGACCTTCTGAGACCTCGCCGCAAACCTACGCACGTGTCGGCGGCGTGCTCTACCTTTTCATCATCGTTGTCGCCCTCTTCGGGGAGGTCTTCGCGCGGGGCAGCCTCATCGTGCCGCGCGACCCCACCGCGACCGCCAACAACATCCTGGGGTCCGAGATGCTGTTTCGCGTCGGTCTGGCGGGTGAAATGCTCACCTGTGCGTGCGACGTCGCGCTCGCGATGATCCTGTACGTTCTGCTCAGGCCGGTGAGCCGGAACCTGGCCTTGCTCGCGGCGTTTTTCAGGCTGATCTTCGTCGGCATCTATGCCGTCGCGAAGCTCTTCGAGATTGCGGCCCTGGTCGCTCTGGGGGGCACCGACACTCTGAAAGCTTTCGAGCCGCCGCAGTTGCACGACCTGGCGTACGTGTCGCTCAGCGTGCATAGCCTTGGCTACGGCGCCAGCCTGCTGTTCTTCGGTTTCTGCTGCGTCCTGTTCGGTTATTTGATCCGCCAGTCGGGATACCTGCCCAGGATCCTCGGCACCCTTCTGGTGATCGGAGGTGTGGGCTATGTAGTCTTCAGTTCGGCGCAGATGCTGGCCCCGGCATTCGCTGCGAAGTACCTGTTCCCCTGGATCATGCTGCCCGCCTTCGCGGCAGAGTTGGCGCTCGCCCTGTGGCTCACCGCGAAGGGGGTGGACATCCCGAAGTGGGAAGAGAGAGAACACGGGTGAGAAGGTGATTGATTTCTGACGTGGGCCCCAGAAAAGACCGCATGACCGCCGCGGAGGCAATCGCCTTTGTCGGACAGCACGGGGTAGTCCTGGTATCAGCCAAAGGCGCCGTTCCCCGGCTTAGCGAGGCGATCGCCGGCGAGCCCATCAAAGGAAGCTGGTGGGCTCACCCGAAAAGTCATCATATCTTTGCGATACTCCAGGCAGTGACGGAATCGGAAGATATCCTGGTATGCCGTCTTGTCGACGGAAAGCTCACTCTTGTCCACCGCCGTCTTTGGCCGGCGTTAGTCCGGGTAGCCGACCGATTTTCAGCGACTCGGATTGCGAAGGTTCGAGACGAGCACACGCCCTCCGGTCACCACGTGAGTCGCGAGGTTCCATTCCCCAAGTGGGTTCCGACTGAAGTGAAAGAACAGGCCAAAGGCATCGGCGAACAAGAGGCGCTCACCGCCCTGGGTCCTTGGACGCTGCTGCCCCAACCATCGCTCAAGGGCACGAGTCGCAAGCGGCGCGCCAGTTAGCTCTTGCCTTGGAACGCTTGAATGTTCTTTCCGGATTGATACGCCAAATGGATCTCGTATGGCCCGCCGCCCAGTACCTGCCGGGGTATGTTCATGCGCTTCAGCAAGGCTGGTCGCGGGACAACCTCCGGCCGCAGGCCGCGCTGGACGAGCTCGCGCGGATCGCCGAGAACCCGGATCGGTTCCTTTCCGAGCAGGTCGACCGGGAGGCGAAAGGGCCATCGATCACTCTGCCCGACGGCTCAACCGTTCCGCGGCTGCCCGGGTACTCGCGATGGATGTGGGATGGAGAATTCTGCGGTTCGATCGGCTTCCGATGGCAGCCCGGCACGGCCGAGCTTCCTCCACATTGTCTGGGACACGTCGGTTATTCGGTAGTCCCATGGAAGCGCGGGCGGGGATACGCAACGCGAGCCCTGCAGTTGCTGCTTCCCCAGGCAGGAGAAGAGGGACTTGCATACATCGAGCTGACCACAGATTCCGACAACATCGCATCACGGCGTGTGATCGAGGCGAACGGCGGAAAGCTCATCGAGCGGTTCCGCAAACCCGCAGCATACGGCGGCGCCGAGAGCCTGCGCTTCCGCATTTTCCTTTAAACCGATGGACATCCGATATCGCGCCGCCACCAGTCTCGATGCGGGTATTCTGGCGCCCATGAACGCCCAACTCATTCGCGATGAAGGTCACCGAAACTCGATGACGATGCCGCAGCTCACAGAGCGAATGTCCAATTGGCTAAAAACGGAATACCGGGCAGTTTTGTTCGAGTTGGAGGCAAAGACAATCGGATATGCTCTCTACCGCGTTGAGCCCGAGCACATCTATTTGCGGCAGCTGTTTGTTCAACCGGAAATGCGGCGCCGAGGCATCGCACGCCGGGCGCTTGAATGGTTGCGTCACAACGCGTGGGGCGTCCGTGCGCGCGTGCGCATCGACGTCCTCGTCGGCAACGATTCCGCCATCGAGTTCTGGCGCTCCGTCGGCTTCACGGACTACTGCTTGACCATGGAGCGGCCCGTCTAATGTACCCGCTGACCGCCGCATCTACCTCTGAACCTTAGGCGCCCACATGGCCCGCAACGTCGAAATCAAGGCCCGCGTCTCAAACGTGGGGGCCATCCGTCAAAAGGCTGCGGCTGTCGCCGACAAAGGCCCCTTTGAAATCACGCAGGACGACACTTTCTTTCGGTGTGAATCCGGCAGGTTGAAGCTGCGGGCTTTTTCAAGCGATGAAGGAGAGCTGATTTTTTATCGACGAGCCGACCAGCAAGGTCCGAAGGAATCGTTCTATCTTCTGTCACCAACATCTGCACCGGATACCGTGCGCGAGTCGCTCTCGCTGGCGTACGGTCAGACGGGCAGAGTGCGAAAGCAGCGAACTCTCTTTCTCGCTGGACGAACGCGGATCCATCTGGACCAGGTCGAGGGACTGGGCAACTTTCTCGAGTTGGAGGTGGTACTTGAAAATGGCGAAGCTGCCGAGAGCGGCATTCGAGAGGCCCACATTCTGATGGAGCGGCTCGGCGTGCAGTCGACCCAGTTGATACAAGGCGCGTACGTTGACCTCCTAGCGCAAAGAGCGTCTAACCCCTCAACCCCGAGCGGGCCGGGGCTTGGGCAAGAAAGACCCGGCGAGATAGCCTATGGAGAGAAGCGGACGAGCGGCAGCGTTTCGTGCGGCGGTTGCCAATGCGGCTCGATCCGCTATGAGTTTTCTCGCAGCGCGCTTGAACTCTATGTATGCCATTGCAAGGAATGCCGGAAGCAGGCGGCCTCCGCCTTTGGCATTTCGGTCATCGTGCCGCGCGCGGCGTTTCGCCTGACACGGGGCACGCCCAAGTTTTGGTCACGAGCGACCGACACGGGTCACACGCTGGAGTGCGCTTTTTGCCCGGACTGCGGGTCCCGGTTGTGGCATCAACGGCGCGGCACCGCGGAGACGATCAGCGTAAAGGGTGGCTCGTTGGACGAGCCGGTTGATCTGCGGCGCGCTGTCCACATTTGGACATCGCGCATGCTGCCGGGAATCATCGTTCCCGAAGGCGCCGCGCAGTTCCCTGGCGAACCGGAATAGGGTCGTCGCAGACCTCAAGTGAAAAAAACAAACACCGCTTAGGCACGAACGACATCGCCGATGGAATACACGCTTGCACTCACCGACGTCGCGGACGATGAAGTTCGAAAGTTGATCGTCGCTCCATTGGTCGAGTACAACGAAAGCAAAGCCGGCCCAAGCCATAATCGGCCTCTTGCGGTTGTCCTGCGAGACAAGGATCAGGTTGTTGTCGGTGGCCTGTGGGGTGCCACGGGCTACGGATGGCTCTTCACGCAACTTCTAGTCGTTCCCGCAAACATGCGCGGTCACGGAGTCGGAACAAAGATCATGCAACGCGCAGAGCAAGAGGCGATCGCCCGCGGGTGCCACAGCGCGTGGCTCGACACCCATGAATTCCAGGCGAAAGCGTTCTACGAGCGGCTTGGGTATGTCGCATTTGCAGAGCTGCCAAACTACCCGACAGCCTTCGCAAGAGTCTTTATGAAGAAGTCGCTCTCATCCACAGGCCGCTAACCTGAAAACGTTGGAAGCCCAAGTTCAATGATGAAACAATCGAGCAGCCGGCTTTCTCGAGCGCCAAAAGCAGGAGTTGGGTAATGAAACTCCTTGTTCTCGGCGGAACGGTCTTTCTCGGCCGGCATGTGGTGGAGTCAGCATTGGCTCGAGGGCACAGCGTTACGCTTTTCAACCGGGGGCGACAGAATCCGGATCTCTTTCCGAGGATTGAGAAATTGCGCGGCGACCGCGATGGCGACTTGTCTGCCCTCGGTGAAAGGTGTTTTGACGCCGTGATCGACACATCCACCTACACTCCGGTGCAGGCGCGCAGGATCGCAGAGATTCTGGATCGGCGGATCGAGCACTACACGTTCATCTCCAGTGTTTCTGCTTATGCTGGATTTCCGGCAGGACGCTCGTACGATGAGACCGCACCCCTGGCCGAAGGAAACCATGGCTACGGCCCGCTCAAAGCACGTTCCGAAGAGGCGCTCGAGGCTGCCTTCCCCGGGCGAATCACCCACGTGCGGCCAGGCCTCATCGCCGGCCCGCACGACCCGACGGATCGGTTTACGTATTGGCCGCGCCGCATCGCACAGGGAGGCGAGGTGCTCGCACCCGGGCGCCCGGAGCGTCCCATCCAGTTCATCGACGCGCG
>Ga0137412_10003538_pt1 | contig 12452 bp, 8 predicted proteins | sample CZODoug2_1_16fun_FD_122160 | JGI IMG/M metagenome (GOLD analysis project Ga0137412, IMG submission 122160) | Vadose zone soil fungal communities from Angelo Coast Range Reserve, California, USA - CZODoug2_1_16fungal (Hybrid Assembly) | ecosystem: Environmental > Terrestrial > Soil > Vadose zone...
CCTTAGGATTGCCGTCGCGATCGAAATTCGGTTCTCTCGAACGGAAATTCGCTTGTTCACCGGTCATCCATCGCATCTCGAAGTCGGCAATCCGATAATAGTTGAACCAATACACCGCTGCGACGATAACGACGATCACGAGCACGGCTTCGATCACCCGGTAAGTCTTTTTTGAATAGAGATGCGAGGTGGCCATAGTTGGGGTATCCCGTCGGCCATTTTGGGGCTGACTTTCAGTGGCTTCGAGGTTCTAAATTTTTGATCGCCTCTCTCGCCAACCTCTTCGTCGTTTCGCTTTCATTCGGATCTTCCGCCAACTGTCTCATCATCGGAAGAGCAGCCGAGGCATTCTTCCCCGATTTGCTCAGGGCCTTCAGCGACTGCTGCTTGGTATGTGCGGAACCGTTACGCAATCCGCTGCCGCGCGCCTACCCTAGTCACATCCTTCAGCTTGAGTCCTCGATTGATCGCCTCATACTTGGAATCAATAAAATCTCTGCCGAGCCCCAGAAATGTGACTTCTTTATATTCATGAAGAAATCGTCCGGCCTGAAGATCCCCGCGTTTATCCACGAGCACATGAAACACATTCGTTTGTCCTTCATCCAAACTCGAATAGTGTTCGCTCGATTCGCGGATTAACATACGAGCAGCCGAACCCCAGCCATTCCAGAACATGACAAATTTGGATCGGGTTAGAAAGATCAGGCTATTGTGAGGCAGCATTTGGGAAATGCTGGTGGTTTGATGAATGGATGGAATGGGGTCGGCTTGCCACCAAAATAGTTTGCTACGCGGATCATAGAGCATCAACACGTTCAAGATCGCAGTATTGTGATTGGGTAATTCAACTTGTACCTGAAGCGTCCTCGACTCCACCGGCGTCTTGCCTGACAGACTCCTAATCACGAAAGACCCCGACTTCATAGATCCAGGAACAACCTGCACATAGGACTCAGGGAAAGAGAGCGCAGCGGTCAGGAAAAAAGCATACTAACTTTATGGAAGAAGTGACCGGTCGAATCACAATGCCCTCTTAGGGGATACGGGGACAGACGGGGCGCTTTCCAGTTTTCTCGCCACACGGGCGCATTATACGCGCCAACGCGATAGCCTTCAGGGCGCAATTTGACTTGCGGCGGCGCATCACTCTTGGTGCAAGGCGGCCATGGGGTCGACGCGGGTGGCGCGACGGGCGGGGATGTACGTGGCTAACATGGCCACGGCGATGACGACTACGGGAACGATGAAGTAAAGGCGCGGCTCGCTAAGATGCAGGCCGTAGAACATGGCTTCGAAAACTTTTGGCAGGGGCAGGGCGAGCACGAGTCCAATGGCCGCGCCGATTGCGGTCATTTTTATCCCTTGCCATAAGACCATACGCAGGACATCGGGGTTGCTGGCTCCCAGAGCCATGCGAATGCCAATTTCGTGAGTTCGTTGGCCCACGGAATAGGCGATCAGCCCATAAATGCCGATAGCCGCGAGGATCATTGCGAGCGTGGCAAAACTCCCGAGCATGTTTACAAATAGAGAATTTCCGGCTCCCTGGCGCTCGATGATGGCAGGCATGCTCATCACGCGAGCCAGGGGAAGCTCGGCATCAACTTGGGCTACCGTGTCGCGCAGCGCGGAGGCGAGGCTATTGGGATCGGAACTAGCGCGCACCATAAGGGAGAAGGACGGCAGTGGCCGCTGAAGAAAGGGTTCGTATACTTCAGGGTCGTCGCGGGTTTCTTCAGAATAAAATTTCACGTTGGCGACAACGCCGATGATCTCGCTCCATTCGGGGGTGGCGCCGGGCACATCCAAGCGAATCTGTTTCCCGAGCGGTTCCTGGTCCTGTAAATCGCGATGGACGAACTCCTGATTTACAACGATGACGTGTGGTGCGGTGGCACTATCCATTTCGGTGAACGTCCGGCCGCGCAGAACTGGGATGCCGGCGGCATGGAAGTAGTCGGCGGTTACCACGATATCGCGTGTGCTGAGGCGTTGGTTGGCGGGCAATTCGGGCTGGTCCTTGATGCGGAGAGTGACGCTATTGGAACCGGTGGCCGGCAAATCGGAAGCAGCGGCGACAGCCTCCGCGCCCGGAATGTTTTGGAGGCGAGAAATCACGTCGCGGATGAAGAGGGCTTGCGACGAGGGGTCCTTATATTGCGCAGGATCGAGCGTGAGGCCGGCGGTGAGTAGATGGTCTGGCTGGAATCCCAGATGCTGATGCTCGATGAGATAAATTCCGCGGATCAGCAGCCCGGTCCCAATCAGGAGAAACAGAGCGAGGGCAATCTCGCCGGCAACCATCACGGTTCGGAGACGGCTCTGGGAGCGACCGGCGGAGGCGGCGCGACTTTCGTTTTTGAGGCTAGTGTTGACGTCGGTGCGCGACGCGTTGAGCGCCGGGGCGATGGCGCATAGCACGGCGGAAACGAGCGAGACAGCGAGAGCGAAAAGTAGAACGGTCCAGTCCAGGCGCAACGGGACGGCGCTGATCGCTTCGTTGAAGGTCAAATTTGCGCGAAGGAAATTGATGCCCCAATACGCCAGCAGAAGACCCATGCTGCCGCCGAGAAAGGCGATGACCAGGCCTTCGGTCAACAATTGGCGAACAATGCGGAGGCGACCTGCTCCGAGAGCGATGCGAATGGCCAATTCCTTTCGGCGTCCCGCGGCGCGGGCCAACAGCAGTCCGGCGACATTGGCGCAGGCGATCATCAGAACAAAGCCTACGGTGGTCATCATAATTGCCAAGGCACTGCGAATACCGAACGTGTAGACAAGGAAATCGGGTAGCGTGCGCACCGCTACACCCCAGCCTTTTTCGGATTCGGGGAAGTTTTCCTCGGTGCGGTGGGCGAGGGCGGTGAACTCGGCGCGAGCTTGTTCGAGCGTTACTCCGGGTTTCAGTCGCGCGAATAGAAATAGAGAGCGCTCATGGTGCGCGGCGGCGGTCTGGTCTGCTGCGGTCAAAACGAGAGGCGTCCAGAGCTGGGGGGTGAAGCCGAGCAGGCGGAACTTTGGGGGCATCACACCGATTACTGTGTAGTTTTCCCGGTTGAGCCGGACGGTGCGGCCGATCAGCGAGGCATCGGAACCGAACCGGCGCTCCCAGAGTTCGTAGCTGAGGATAGCGACATGGTCGCGGCTCTGCTGGTCTTCGCCGTCGGCGAAGGTACGGCCGAGCTGCGGGGAGACACCGAGCACGCTGAAGTAATTTGGAGATACTGCCGCTGAGCGGAGCGCCTCGGGTTGACTAGCCACGGACGATTGGCCGTTTGCGGTCGCGCTTTGCGAGGACAAGCTGACAGTGCGATATTCATCGGCGGCGGCCGTTTCGGCGAAAGCGTGGTTTTCGTCGCGCCAAGCGAAATAATTGGGAGCGGAAACGGGATTGGCGTCGGCTTGGAAACCTGGCGTTGGATTGACCGACGAAACCACGGCGACACGTTCGGGCTCACGACCGGGCGGACGCCGCAAGAGAAAAGCGCTCACCATACTGAACATTGTGGCGTTGACGGCGATGCCGAGGGCGAGGGTAACGACGGCGGCGGCCGTGAATCCTGGCTTCTTCAATAGCATCCGGATGGCAAGCCGCAAGTCGCTGCGAAGAGTTTCCATGGATACACCTCACCTGGACATTTGTAGGATATACGGACGCGGTCAAGAAAAAGTTCATGGACGCAACGGGCCGGCCAGATGCCGACCAAGCGCACGAATCATGTAGCTGAAAGAATCAGGGGCAGAAGGAATTCCTGCAATCGACTGCGTTCCGTGGCGTTCGAGCTTTTGAACTGAAGAGCCATACGATCTTCGCCCAGAGTTCGGAGGACGCGGGCTTCGAGTTGCAGGGGCGTCGAACCATTCTGGAGATCCAAGGTGACCTGGACACGGGTACCGGCCGGGAAGACGAGGTAGGACTGGACAAGCATGCCGTCAAAACTGATGTCTACGGTTGCTCCTTCCAATTGCTTGTCATTGGCTTGTAGCGAGACGGGGCGTTGCAGCGCAACACGGGTGAAACGCCGGCGCTCGCGCTCAATCGAATGTTCCGCGACGCGAATCAACTTGAGGAGCTTGTTGCGTTCTACAGGTTTGAAGAGAAAGAACTGAACACCAATTTCGAACGCGCGTTTCATCAGTGTGTTGTCTTGTTCGCCGGTAATCATGACGATGACAGTGGATGCGTTGATACGCGAGTCGCGAACGTGCTGAGCGAGTTCGAGACCATCAGGCGGGGGCATGCGCATATCCAGAAAGACCGCGTGGAATTTCTCCTTGGACAAGCGTCCGGCGGCTTCGGCACTGCTGGTGAGGGGGCTGGCTTCGAAACCGGCGGAGCGCAGGAGTTCGGAAATGAGCTCACAAGAGGCAACGTCATCGTCTACAACAAGAATCTGAGAACGCAAATTGGCTCATTCCTCGAGGTGCGAAGGCCTCGATGACGACTGGAAAGCTTTAGGAATTTACCTTCGGTGCGCCGACATTGTCGAGCCAGCGCTCCAATTCTTGTCGAAGGATCTTGAAATCAATTGGCTTCGAAACGCAGGCATTGCAACCGGCCCGGAGGAAACTAGATTGCTCGGTCACCAACGCGTGGGCGGTAACGGCGATAACCGGGATGCGGCAAAGCTTTGGCTGCAGGCGCATCCAGGCAGCGAGGGAGAGTCCATCTTCGTGGCCGAGCTGGACATCCAGCAGGACAGCATCGGGAGCGCATCGCTCCATGGAAGCCATGGCGGAGCTTAAGGTCTCAGCACTGCAGACCTGGTAGCCTTCCGCTTCGAGCCAATCACAAAGTAATTCGCGGTTCAGCGGATTGTCTTCAACAACGAGGATCGAGTGTTTCACACCTTCTCCGCAAGGCGCGGAGTGACCGCTCGTTGGAGTTGTTTGAGCAGAGCTTCGTGCCAAGGCTGCTGTTTGTGGAGGAGCGCTTCGGCATGCGTGCGTAGGTAGTGCTGCTCCTCCTGACTCAAGTCTTTGCTGGTAAGAACGAACACGGGGAGGGCGGCGGTGCGAAGGCTGGCGCGCCATTCGCCAAGGAGTTCGAAGCCGCTCACTTTTGGCAGCACCATGTCCAGAATGACAAGATCGGGCAAGGAAGCAGCGACTTGGGCGCGAGCCTCCATGCCGTCAGCGGCAGTGGCCACAAGATAGCCCTGAGCGCTGAGCATTTCGGCGATGAATTCACGGGTTGGCATATCGTCTTCGACTACCAGGATAGGGTGTCCCAGCTTTGCAGCGGAGCGAGGGCTGGCGTGGCGTGCAATTGCGCCAAGCAGAGTCGTTTTGTCGACAGGCTTGACCAGATATTCGTCTGCGCCGAGCAGAGTTCCCATGCTGGGCTGATCGACAATGGAGACCACGATCAAGGGAATATCGGCGGTGCGCGGGTCGCGTTTCAACTGTACGAGCACCTCCCAGCCGTTTTTGGGCTTCATGACGATGTCGAGCGTGATAGCGCCAGGCTGAAGCTGTGCCGCGATTTCCAAGGCTCTTTGCGGTTCCTCGCAGAGCGTGACTTGGTATCCGGCTGAGGCGAGCTGAGATTGTATAAGCTGAGCGGTGACGCGGTCATCTTCGATGACCAAGACGCGGGCGGGCGCGGTGGACTTGGTTGCGATTTCGATTTTGCGGGCGAGTGTCTCCCCAAGAGATGGAGCGGTGGGAAGAGTGAAATAGAAGCAACTTCCTTGTCCTAACTGGCTATCCAGACTTAACTCACCGCCGTGGAGTTCGACGAGGCGCTGGGTGATGGCCAAGCCTAGTCCGGTCCCTTCGCTTTTTTTGCCGGATTCGCGAAGGCGGTAAAAAGCCTCGAAGATGCGCTGTTGCTCGTCGGGAGGAATACCCGGGCCGTTGTCACGAACTTCGACGCGAACCCGGCCGTCGAACAAACGTGCGGCAAGTTCAATTTTCCCGCCAGTGGGAGTGAATTTCACGGCGTTGCCGAGAAGATTCATGAGGACTTGTTTAAATCTGGTAGAGTCGGCGCGCACCGCGAGCCCATGCTCAACGATGGTAGAGAGTTCCTGTGATTTTTTGTCGGCTAGAGGCTGCATGACGCTGAGGACTTCGGCAAAGGCGGATTCGACGGAGAGGCTTTCCAACGCCAGCTCCATGCGGCCGGCCTCAATTTTGGAGAGGTCGAGAATGTCGCTGATGAGGCTGAGAAGGTGCTTGCCGCCGGTGTGGATGTGATTGATATAGCGTCGCTGTTTCTCGTTTAAGGGTCCGTAGCGTTCATCAGCCAAAAGATCAGAGAAGCCCAGCACGGCATTGAGCGGAGTGCGCAGCTCATGGCTCATAGTGGAGAGGAATTGGTCCTTGAACTGGCTGGTGCGCTCGGCTTGTTCCTTGGCGCGTATGAGGGCTTCTTGAGCGCGTTTTTGCAAAGTGACGTCGTGGAGTACGACCACTCCGCCTTTAAGGGCAGTATCGTCGCCGCGCAGGGGTCTGCCGGTGATGCTGAGTAAACGGCCGTCTGGGACGTTGGTGTTGCGAATGAAAAGCTCCGCGGCATCTACATTCTCGCCGCGCATGGCCCGAACCAACGGGAGTTCGCCGGGAGGATATGGAGTTGTACCATCAGGAAGAAAAACGCCGTATTCATTGGACCATTTATCGGGCGTCTCGTTGACGGCACCAACGCCAAGAAAGCGCTCGGCGGCCGAATTGAAAAGCAGAAATTTGCCATTGGTGTCGGCGACGACCACGCCGTCGGTGACGGTGGAAAGAATAAGCTGGAAAAGATCTTTTTGCCGGCTGGTTTCCTGCTCTGCGAGTTTCTTGTCGGTAATGTCGCGGAATACGAGCACGACACCTAAGGCTGCGCCGGTGTCCGCTGTGATGGGTGCGGCACTATCTTCGATATCAAATTCCTTGCCGCTCTTGGACAGCAAGATAGTATGGTCGGCTAAGCCGACTACTTTTCCCTCGCGAAAGACTTTCTTTACAGGATTTTCAACGGGGCGACGCGTTTCTTTATTAACAATGTCGAAGACGAGATCCATCGATTTGCCGCGAGCGTCATCTATGATCCATCCAGTGAGAGAATGTGCAACGGGGTTCATGAAGGAGACGGCGCCATTCATGTCGGTGGCGATTACCGCATCGCCGATGCTGGCAAGAGTTGTCGAAAGCCATTTTTCACTCTTCTCCAGGCCCTCCTGGGCAAGCTTGCGTTGCGCGAGTGCACGGAAAAGGAGCACAAAGATGATAATGAGAAGCGAAGCACTCAACAGGTTTCCGGTAATGACTATTCGAGAGGATCGGTTCAAAGCGTCGGTCATTTCCACGGCACGAAGGGACCGGACGCGATTTTCCTCATTTTGCATATCCGTGAGAACGGAACGGATTTGATCCATCCAACGTTTTCCTTCGCCGCCAAGAACCACCGCGTTGGCGACGGCTAAGCCGTGCTGCTTACGCAGATCGATCGTTCGTTGTAACTCCGCCAACTTCTTGTCGATGAGCTGCTCGAGTTCCGGGAGGCGCTTCAGCTGGTTGGGATTGTCGGCTACTGAAATTTTCAGCTCGGCTAGGAACCGGTCGATACTTTTTATGGCGGCGTGATAGGGCTCCAGGTAGGCGTCATCGCCGGTCAGGAGGAAACCGCGCTGTCCAGTTTCTGCGTCGACGAGCCGGGCAGCCGTATCGGAAAGCAAGCCGCCAACCTCGAAGCTGTGTTTTCGAGCCGCGGCGGCTTCCGCGACGCGAAGGGTGTCGCGATAAGAATCCCAGCCGACCAAAAGTAAGAGACTCGCGGCGGCAACAAATCCAATATGAATCAGCCGCTTCTGACGCAGCCACCGAGTGTGGGCCCTGACATTTGGGGTCATCTGCGCGCCGACCCAGCGGGTTGCAAATCAAGTGTATTGACGATGGCCTCAAACTCAGCCAGGACAGAACCATCCCACCAACCACGCTTTACTTCGTCGCGCATGATGGCGAAGGCTTTTTCAGCGGGAAGAGCTTTGCGATAGGGGCGGTCGGTGCTCAATGCGTCATAAATATCGGTAACTTGCAGAATCCGCGCAGTGAGGGGGATTTGATCGCCTTTCAGGCCATCGGGGTAACCGGAGCCATCCTGCTTTTCGTGATGATGGCGAATGATTGGAAGGACGTGGCGAAAGGAGCGCAGCGGGGCGCAAATACGTTCGCCCGCAATGGTGTGCTGCTCCATGATTTTGCGCTCGTCAGGAGTGAGCGGGCCAGGTTTTAGAAGGATGTGCTCCGGGACAGCCAGTTTGCCAATGTCGTGAACCAGGCCGCCGCGGCGAAGGGCTACGCGCAGGTCTTCCGGTAAGCCGAGTCTTTCAGCAACGGCAATCGAATATTTGGAGAGGCGATCGCAATGGCCTTCGGTATAGGGGTCTTTGGCTTCAATGCTCAGGGCCAGACTTGAAAGGACAGCTTCGGCGTTGTCCAGTTCATCGGTAAATTGTTTCAGGCGAATGAGAGAATGGACGCGCGCGAGCAGCTCGTGCTTGTTCACCGGCTTCGTCAGGAAATCGTCTGCGCCGCACATGATCCCGCGGATGCGGTCGTCATCGCGGTTCAGACCGGTCACCAATAGAACCGGGATCAAGCGCGTATCCGCCTTTGCCTTGATGGCGAGGCAGACATCAAATCCGGTCTTTCGCGGCATCACGACATCAAGAATCGCGAGATCGATGGAATCGGCGCCAATCTGCTCCAGGGCTTGCTGTCCATCTGTCGCAAGAATGACCTGGTAGCCCTCTTCGCTTAGTAGGGTAGAGAGAAGCTCGCGGTTCAATTCATTGTCGTCGGCTACGAGGATAATGCCTTCATGCGCGTCCTTTGCAGACATGTAGCCTCCCAAGAGTATCTGGGCCGCTTGGAGGTAATTCGTCCCCAGATGAGACCTCTGGGCGGAGCTCGATACTATGTAGACAGAGTACTCAAAGCCGACGCGTAACCGTGTAATTCACTGGGCGATACTACGAAGCAGTAAACAGCGGGGGTGAGAACGGGTGTCTGTGGCGATATGCATTATTCCTGGTGTAAGGCGGCCATGGGGGTCGACGCGCGTGGCGCGACGGCCGGGGATGTACGTCGCTAACATGGCGACGGCGATGATGGCTATGGGCACGATGATGTAGAGGCGGGGCTCGCTCAGATGCAGGCCATAGAACATGGCTTCAAAAACTTTAGGGAGGGGTAGGGCGAGCACGAATCCGATGGCTGCGCCAATTGCGGACATCTTCATGCCTTGCCACAAAATCATACGCAGGACATCGGGGTTGCTGGCTCCCAGCGCCATGCGGATGCCAATTTCGTGGGTTCGTTGGCCGACGGAATACGCGATTAGCCCATAAATCCCAATCGCGGCCAGGATCAGCGCGAGAGTGGCGAAGGTGCTCAGCATGTTCAGGAAAAGAGGATTCCCGCCGCGTTGGCGCTCGAGCAGGGCAGGCATGCTCATCACGCGAGCTAGCGGAAGCTCGGCATCAACTTGGGCGACCGCGTTGCGCAGAGCGGAGGCGAGGGCATTCGGGTCGGAACTGGCGCTAAGCATGAAAGAAAATGAAGGCACGGGCCGCTGAAGGAAGGACTCATAGACTGCGGGGTCGTCGTTGGTTTCCTCAGAATAGCTTTTCACGTTAGCGACAACGCCGATGATCTGGCTCCATTCTGGAGCAGCGCCGTGCACGTCCAAGCGAATCTGTTTTCCGAGCGGATCCTGGTCCGACAAATCGCGATGCACAAACTCTTGATTTACGACGACCACACGTGGCGCGGTGGAATTGTCCAATTCGGTGAAAGTACGGCCGCGCAGAACGGAGATACCGGCGGCTCGGAAATATTCGGCAGTTACGACGATATTGCGCGTGCTGAATCGTTGGTTGGCAGGTAATTCGGGCTGGTCCTTGATTCGGAGAGTGACACTCTCCGGTCCAGTGGCAGGCAAGTCAGAGGCTGCGGCGACGTTATCCACGCCAGGAATGCGGCGCAGAAGAGAAATCACATCACGGACGAAGACCGATTGTGACGCGTCGTCATTGTAGTGTGAATGGTCGAGCGTGACGGAGGCGGTGAGGAGATGATCCGGGCGGAATCCCAGATCCTGATGGTCAATCAGGAAGATGCCACGGATGAGCAGCCCGGTACCAACCAGGAGAAACAGAGCCAGAGCGATTTCGGCGGAAACCATCGAGGTTCGGAGACGGCTGTGCGAACGACCGGCGGTGGCGGCGCGGCTTTGGTCCTTTAGACTGGTGTTGACGTCGGTCCGCGACGCACTGAGCGCCGGGGCGATAGCGCAGAGCACGGCGGAAAGCAGCGAGACAGCCAGAGCGAAGAGCAATACGTTCCAGTCCAGGCGTAAGGGGACGGCGCTGATAGCGTCATTGAAGGTCATATTGGCGCGAAGAAAATTGATACCCCAATAGGTGAACAGAAGTCCCAGGCCACCGCCGAGCAGAGAGAGCACCAGGCCTTCGGTCAACAGTTGGCGAACAATGCGGAGGCGACCTGCTCCGAGAGCAATGCGAATGGCCAGTTCCTTTCGGCGTCCCGCGGCGCGGGCCAAGAGCAGACCGGCCACGTTGGCGCAGGCAATCATCAGGACAAAGCCTACGGTGGTCATCATTAATGCTAAGGCGTTGCGGATACCAAAACTGTAAACGAGGAAATCGGGCAGCGTACGCACGGCAGCTCCCCAGCCCTTTTCCGATTCGGGGAAGCTTTCTTCGGCGCGGTGAGCGAGGGTGGTGAACTCGGCGCGGGCTTGTTGGAGAGTTACGCCGGGTTTCAGTCGCGCGAAAAGATATAGAGAGCGGTCCTGATGCGCGGCAGCGGTTTGGTCAGCGGCGGTTAGAACGAGCGGCGTCCAGAGCTGAGGGGTGAAGCCGAGCAGGTTGAAATTGGCGGGCATCACGCCGATCACCGTGTAGTTTTCGCGGTTGAGCCGGACGGTGCGACCGATCAGCGAAGCATCGGAACCAAAGCGGCGCTCCCAAAGTTGGTGGCTGAGGATAACGACATGGTCGCGGCCCGGCTGGTCTTCGCCGTCGGCGAAGTCGCGACCGAGCTGCGGGGGAACATCGAGAACGGTGAAATAATTGGGAGTGACAGCGGCTGAACGAAGCGACTCGGGCTGGCCGACCGACGCAGTCTGGCCGGTTAGGGCGGGCGAGGGTTGGGTGGACAAACTGACGGTGCGAGATTGATTCGCTGCGCTGGTGGCGGCGAAAACGTGGTTTGCGTCGCGCCATGCGAAATAATTGGGGGCGGAAACGGGATTGGCGTCGGCTTGGAAACCTGGCGCTGGATTGACCGACGAAACCACGGCGACACGTTCTGGTTCACGACCGGGCGGACGCCGTAAGAGGAAAGCGCTGACCATACTGAACATGGTGGCGTTGACGGCGATGCCCAGCGCGAGGGTAATGACGGCGGCGGCCGTGAATCCTGGCTTCTTCAAGAGCATTCGGATGGCGAGCCGCAGGTCGCTGCGAAGGGTTTCCATGGATACACCTCACCTGGACATTTGTAGGATATACGGAGGTGGTCAAGAAAAAGTTTAACACCCGAGGCAGAAACTTCGCTTAGGACTTAACGATCGGGCGGACTAAGAGTTCTACTTCGGAGCCTTCGGCTAGATCCAGGGGATCGAGGGGAACGAGTGCGCCATTGCGGAAACGGGCGCGGATTTTTCGCGGCGGCGGTTGCGGCTTGCTTGAGGTGGCGTCGAGCTTAGGGGCGGCTGGGCGGCCGGAGGTCTCGTCGAGGGCTTCATTGGCGAGGGCGTCGGCTTCGGCATTTTGTTCGCGATAGACGTGGTCGATTTTGAAGGTGTCGAAGGTCTGAACCATTTTGCGAGCACGTTCGTAGAGGGGACGCAGCTCGGGGCTTTTCACTTTGTACTGGCCGCGCATTTGGCGCACGAGGAGTTCGGAATCGCTTTCTATGCGCAGGGCGCGAATGCAGTGCTGCTGGGCGTAGTCGAGAGCAGCGATGAGACCGTAGTATTCGGCGACGTTATTGGTGCTGCGGCCGATATATTTCTTTAGCTTGGCGACAACTTGGCCGCGCGGATCGCGAATCACTACGCCATAGGAGGCAGGACCGGGATTGCCGCGCGAGCCGCCGTCGATGTTGGCTCGATAGGCGGCGGTTGTGGCGGTCGCGGCATGCGCGGTGTTCGATTCGGGACTCGCATCGGCGAAGAGGCCGCCTTCGCGATTAGTTGACGGGCGATTTGCTGGTGAACGCTTGAACATTAAGACGAACTGGAGGCGGAAGAAGCGGCGCTGCCCGTAGCGGCGTCCGGATCCGGCGCGGGAATCGGTTCGAGGGAGTACAGAATCAAGCCGCAGCTCTCGCAGCGAAAGAGTTCGTCGTTGGCGTCCTGCAGAAGTTGCTGAAGGATATGCGGGAGGATGCGCATGCCGCAACCGCGGCATTGACCGTCGCGAGCTTCG
>Ga0137412_10000195_pt2 | contig 12451 bp, 11 predicted proteins | sample CZODoug2_1_16fun_FD_122160 | JGI IMG/M metagenome (GOLD analysis project Ga0137412, IMG submission 122160) | Vadose zone soil fungal communities from Angelo Coast Range Reserve, California, USA - CZODoug2_1_16fungal (Hybrid Assembly) | ecosystem: Environmental > Terrestrial > Soil > Vadose zone...
AGCCGCCCCCTCCGCTCCTGACGAGGACGGCTTGCCGCGTTCGCTACAGGGAACGTGGCTGCTCCGTGACGTCGTGGAGATCGACGCGAATGGCAACGTCACGGCGGCACCGTATGGCGCGCACCCGTCAGGGCGCCTGATCTATAGTTCCGAAGGGACCATGGCTGTGGTGATCCGCGAATACGGCACCTCGCCCGGGGTGGCCTATGCGGGCGAAGCGATTCAGGTTGCCGGAGACCAAATCCGGCATGTTATCCGCGTTGGGTTCCCGCCCTACACCGAAGACCAGGTGCGGCAGGTGCGGCTCACCGACGGGACGAAGCTCGTGTTGGCGACCGATATGGTCGACAACCGGAGCGTCGAACTCCACTGGGAGCGCTGCTGAGCAGCCCCGGCCCGAAGAAACTCGCCACCTTCGCCGGAAAACCACATCGACCGCAAGGCGTTCGAGATCGGCCGGATCGTGGTCGACGGCGGCACCTGTGTGGTTCGTGAACTCAGTGGTGGTGTCGATCTAGCGGTAGCCGGCCGCGCGGCGCTTCGACAGGGGGTAGCCATCGGTGCAGCAGGTCGGCGGCGGCGCGCGCATTGCCGGCGACGCCCTGTACGTAGCGGTCAGGCCGGACCAAGACGAATCGGTGGTCGGACATCCACTGCGATAACCCGGGGTCGATGCTCGTCACCGTATGGCCCGGAGACGAATTCGCATCCGCGTGTCGTAGCGCGCCGGATCGGATAGACCAGATTGTGACGCCGGTCCGGTCGGCGGCATCGAGGAGCCGCGCGGTGTCTTCGGTGGATCCGCTCCAATGATCGGCCGCGACAAGCAACACGGCTCCTCCGCCGACAACCTCATCCAGCAGTTGCCGGCGTCCCTCCGGGTCCTCGACCGGGCCCTGCCGGGCCAGACTTCCCGCTGGCGGGTCGGCGCCCTGTGTCAACAGCCCTCCTGCCAGGTAGGGCACGTGGTAGCTGCTGAACGGGACGTCGCCTTCCGCGAGTCGGCGGAGGAACTCCTTGTCGCGGACCGCCGCGTCATCGCGGTCGAACACACCGACGATCCGGCCACATTCGATGGCCCGCTCCATGATCCCGCGAAAGTGCGGCTCCCGCTCGGCCTGATAGGTGTCCAGCACACTGTCCGGCGCCGACCCGCTGATCACGGCCGAGAGCTTCCACGCCAGGTTCTGTGCGTCCCTGATCCCGCCGCACATGCCCTGGCCCAGGAACGGCGGGGTCTGATGCGCGGCGTCGCCGGCCAGCAGCACTCGGCCCACTCGCCAGTCGCGGCATACCAACGAGTGGAACGTGTAAAGCGTGGAGCGGATGATCTCGAGCTTCGCCGGGTCCACGTACCGGCGCAGCATCGCGTGGATGGCGTCGAGTGACTCGAAGGCGTCGGCCTCCTCGTGGTCGGCCAACATGAACTCCCACCGACGGTGGGCACCCCGGCCCGGCACGAACGTCGCGGGGCGCAACGGGTCGCAGAATTGGGTGATGATCGGTGGCAGCTCGACGTGTTCGAGCAGGTTGGCGTCGACGACGACCCAGCGCTCCTCGTAGCCGACGTCGTCGATCTCGGCGCCCATGATGACTCGTACGGTGCTCCGGGCGCCGTCGCAACCAACCATGTATCTGGCCGTGCGGGTGACGATCTCCCCGTCCACTAAGCGCATCCGGACAGTGATCGCGTCGGCGGTCTCGCGATATCCGAGCAGCGTCGCGCCCCGACGGACCTCGACACTGGCGTGTGCCTCGACCCGCCGATTGAGGATCTGTTCCAACTCGGGCTGGAAGAAGTAGTAGCTGTTCTCCCAGCCGTTGGCAGGCGGCCGGTACTGCCATCCGCCGAGATATTCGCCGGCGGCACTCAGGAACTGGCCCCCACCACCCACGTAGGTCTTGCGCGCTATCTCCTCGGCGACGCCGATCCGCTGGAACGTGCGCATCGTCTCGCCGTCGAACCGGGCCGCCCTCGGCAATGGGTACGGGGCAAGGTCGCGTTCCAGGGCCAACACTGTCAGGCCCTCGTCGGCGAGCAGGCACGCGGCCGTCGCGCCCACCGGCCCCTGACCGACCACCACGATGTCGAAATCAGTCACAGCGACACCCTCCCCGGCAGCGGTGCGATCTTGTCCAGCTCCCAGGGGCTGCCGAAGTGTTTCGGCATCGGCGGTCCCCATGCTTTCGCGCCCCCGCGCTGACCTGAGGTCTGGATGGCCCAGACCTCGTCGTTGGTGATCTCGTCGAGGTCGCTCATGTACTCGGCGTAGTGGCCGGCCGGGTCGCGGAAGTACCAGAAGTAATTGGACCCGTAGAAGTGCCGGCCCAGCCCCCACAGGTGGCGGGCGGGGTCGACCGCCAGCAGCGCACCGGCGCCCTGCGCCACCTGGTCGATGTCGTCCACCTCCCACGACGTGTGGTGCAGGAAGTGCCGGGGTGCCTGGGACACCGCGATGTTGTGGTGGTCGGTCGAGCACCGCATGAACGCCATGTGATCACCGCGCTGGTCGCTGAGCTGGAAGCCGAGAAGCCTGGTGAAGAAGTCCTGGGTCACCGCGCGATCCGGGGTCCCGATCACCACGTGCCCCAGCTTGCGCGGGCGGGTCCGGTCCGGCTCGATGATCCCCGGAGCTCTGCTGTTCAGCCGGGGCCGGGCGCCGTGCGAGTTCTCCCGGTGCGCGGCCCGCACGTCGGCCACGATCCGCGGCGCGATCTCGATACGCACCCCCAGGCCGGTGACCGGCTCGCGGACCCGGATCGCGGAGTCGGAGACCGCGGCATCGACGCCGGCCCGTGAGAGCGCCGACGCGGTCCGCGCGAGGTCGTCGGCGTCGTGGCACCCGATGCCGACCTCCAGCACCCCGCGCTCGGGTCGGTCAACCAGGACGAGCTGCTCGCCGCCGAAGCGCGAGGAGAAGCGGCCCGGGCTGCCCTCGACGAGACCGAACTCCCGGTAGAATTGCCGGCTGGCGTCCAGGTTGGGCACTCCGACAGTGACCGATGTGAGCCTGTGCAACGACATCTGTTCGACCTCTCTCAGCAGGCGCAGCGAATGGTGAACTCGCGCTCGTTCCCGACCAGGTCGTGCTCGTGGGTACTCCGGTTGGCCACGACCGTGCCGCGAATTGTGTTGTCGATGCGGTAGAGATCCACCACGAGGTCCTCCCAACCGCGGTCGCCAGTGGGGTCCCACCGGAACGGCAGGCGCGGCAGCGTCCAGTCCGGTCCCGAGGTCGCCACCCCGGCGCGGAGGGCGGCGCGGACGATGTCCCGTTGCTGGTCGGGGTGGTTCGGGCGGCCGCCCGGACACCCGAGCGGGAAGTCGAGGAAGATAGCCCGGGGCGGCTTGAGGGCTCCCGTGTGCCGGTGCAGCGTCGCCAGAGTTGTCGTCGGCAGGCCCCGGTTCTCCATGGCTCGGGCGAGCACGCCGGCGGCGATGTGGCACTTGGGACAGAACGGCACTACGAGCACGAGGTCCGCGCGCATCGCGGTGAACTCGTCGACGATCCGTTGCGCGGTGTCGGTGGCGAGCTCCTCGTACCGGCTGATCGAACCGACCATCGAGACGGCGTGGTCCGCAAAGCGGCCGATCGTCCCTTCGCGTTCGAGATCGAGCAAGGTGTCGCGGGGATAGGCCACGTTCGGGTCGGCGAGGGCGAATGCGCGGATCGGCGTCAGGTGCGCGAAGAGCACCTCGGTGAGGTCCCGGTCGCGGGGGAGCAGCCGGTAGGACAGGTCGTTGGTCGTCCGCATGCGCGGTTGGTCCGGGTAGTAGGCACCCGAGGTGACGAGGAGGCCGACAGTCGCCTTGTCGAGTGTGGCAGTCAACGGGGTGAGTCGGGGCGGCTCGAACACCGGGATATCCATCGGCGGTATGTGCAGGACCTCGGAGTAGACCCGGTCGAAATCGAAGACCGCTTCGTCGACATCTGGTTGCGCGTGCGGCGACATCGGTTTGTCCTCCTTCCGATACGGCTGTCAGTCGGCTGCCGCTGGTAATCGGTAGTGGCCGGGGATCGGCGTCAGCTGGCGATGTCCTCGAGCGAGCGGTGGCTGGTCTCCACGGCCATAGTCGTGATGACGGTGGCGCCGACCAGTGCGCAGGCCAGCAGGATCGAGAAGATGGCGGTGATGCCCCCGCCGGCGGTGAGGACCGCACCGATGATCAGCGGGGAGACGATGCTGGCTGCTCGGTTCATCCCGCTGGCGGCCGAGGTGGCCCAGCTGCGCATCCGTGTCGGGTACAGCTCGCCCGTGTAGATCCATAGCGGCCCGAGCGCGAGCGGCGCCCCGATGCCGATGACGGCGCCGGCGGTGATGAGCACCGGCAGGGTCGACCAGCCGAACACCCCGACCCCGAGCATGCCGATCACCGCACCCAGCGCCATGATCGCAAAGCTGGTGATGAGCACGCGGCGGCGCCCGAACCTGTCGATCACGAGTGACGCGGCCAGCACGCACATCACCGAGAGACCCCCGACGAAGGCGGTCAGCAGCAACGCCGTCGACGCCGATGCGCCACCGAGTCGGATATAAAGCGTGGGTAGCCACACCGAGCAGCCGTAGTTGATGAAGGACGCGAAGAACCACGCCGCCCACAGCGTGACCGTGCGGCCCCGGTAGACGCCGCGGAACAACTCGCCCGGACGGAAGATCCCGGAGAGGGGCTGAGGCACGGCCACCGGCTCCGGCAGCACGTCGCCCCGGTCGCGGGCGGCGGCTTCGACCTGCCCCACCAACGCCTCGGCCTCGGCCAGCCGTCCCCGGCCGGCCAACCAGCGCGCCGACTCGGGGAGCTTGGCCCAGGCATACAGCCCGACCAGCGCGGGGATGGCGCCGACGGCGAACAGGTAGCGCCAGGCGCTCTGCGGCCCCACGGCGGCGACGAGCAGCAGGGTCACCAGCGGCGGGAAGAACAGGCCCCATGCGAACAGCGACTGGTAGAGGGTGCCGATCCGGCCACGCTTGCCGGTGCTGAGGTACTCGTTCATCAGCGTCGCCGCGACGGGCACCTCCGCGCCGAGCCCGATGCCCTGCAACAGCCGAAAGACCAGCAGGCTGGTACTGCTCCAGCTCAGCGCCGCGAGCAGCGACAACAGGCCGAAGGAGATCAGGCACAGCACGAATGCGTGGCGGCGGCCGATCCGCTCGCTCAGTGCTCCGACGACCAGCGCACCTACGAGTTGGCCGAGGTATCCGCCACTCACGATCAGGCTGGCCGTGGTGATCGACAGGTGGAAGTAGCTCACGATCGCGGTCAGGACGACCGCGATGCTGATCGCGTCGAAGCCGTCGAAGAACGTGCCGGTACCTAGCAGCGCGGCCAGCCGGACGTGGAACCGGTTCGGCGGGATCTGGTCCAGTCGGCCGGCGATCCGGGCCATCCCGCCGGCCACCAGGACACCGCCCGGCGACGGGGCGGTCACGCGATCGTGCGGACGATTCGACATGCGAACTCCATTGTCCGGGCTATTGATCAAGCGCGAACGACCCCCGAAATCGCGCTCTTTCCTGGAAGGCTAAAGGAGTCACGTGCATAATCGTAATCTTGAGATAGTAATGTTGATCATTCATGCCAGCTATACATCGGCGGGAGAAATCGGATGGCGACGCTCGCGTCGGTCGACCTGAACCTGCTCGTCTCACTGCGCGCCCTGCTACGCCTGCGGAGCGTGACCCGAGCCGCGACCGAGGTGGGGGTGAGCCAGCCGGCAATGAGCAACACCCTGCGCCGGCTGCGCCATCTGCTCGGCGACGAGCTGCTGATCAGGGTCGGCAAGACCTACGAGCTGACGACACGGGCCAGTGCACTGCTGCAGCCACTCGAGGATGCACTCCGCACGATCGACAACGAGGTCTTCAAGGCGCCGGTGTTCTCGCCGGCGGAGTCCCGGCGCACGTTCACCGTCGCGTCGTCCAACGCGGCGGCCGCGACCGTGTTGTCCGGGCTGGTGAAGAGGCTCAGCAGCGAGGCGCCATACACGGCGCTGCTGGTCGTCCCGCTCGTGCCGTCCTCCGCGCAGTTGCTCGGCGACACCGGCGTTGACCTGGTCCTGCTCCCCGAGACCATCCGGACCAACCTGCCCCGGGAGCGGCTCTACGACGAGGAGTGGGTGTGCGTCGTGGATGTGGACAACAATGAGGTCGGCGACACGCTCCGGATCCCCGACCTGGTGCGGCTGTCGCACATCGTGTTCGACATGGACGGCGTGTCGGCCTCGGCGGAGCTGACACTGCAGGCAGTCGTGCCCGATCGGCGGATCCAGGCAACGGTCTCCGACTTCCTGACAATTCCTTTCCTGCTGCGGGGCACGACGATGATCTCCGTACTGCAGGGGCGGGTCGCCCGGCTGCTCAGCGCGCACGGCATGTTGCGGATCCTGCAGTGCCCGGTGGACCTTCCCCGGCTCGGCATCGACATGGTCTGGAACCCGCGCGGGACCAACGACCCGGCCTGCACCTGGCTGCGCGGACAACTGCTCGACCTCATGTGACCCGCGCTCATCATCATGATCAATGATGATTCACATTGCTAAGTGTGATTGGACTTCCCCTTCTTCTCGCGTGATGGTTTAGCCAGGCATTCGGACCTTGATTTCGATCTTCGGACGGGTGCGTATACCGAAACCGACTTTGCCGCGAGTAAGGACAGCGATGTCACCAACTCCCTTCGGCCTAGGCCGATTCGAGACCGGCGCCGGCACCCGTTTCGACGGTGTGGTCATCGGCGAACGTGCCGTGGTGCCGCTCGACGGCTTCGATCGGTCCTGGACCCGGATCCGTGACCTGTTCACCGACTGGCCAGGGGCGGTCAGCCACATCGGTTCGCTCGTCGGCACCCGCGACGCACCGCTGCGCCTGGACGAACTCCGGCCGCTGCCGCCGGTGCGGCCCGCGCAGATCCTGCAGGCCGGTGCCAACTACCGCACCCACGTGATCGATCTGCAGGTGGCCGAGGCCGCTGAGGGGGCCACGCCCGAGCAGCTCGCCGCGCTGCGCAAGGAGGTCGGCGATCGCCTCGACCGGCGCGCCCGCACCGGCACGCCCTACCTGTTCGCCGGGCTGCCCAGCGCGCTGTGCGGGGCGCACGACGACGTGGTGCTGCCGACCCATGGCACGCGGCCGGACTGGGAGCTAGAAGTGGCCGTCGTACTGGCCCGCCCCGCCTTCCGGATCACGCCGGGCGAGGTCGACCAGGTGATCGCCGGCTACGTCATGGTGAACGACCTCACCCTGCGGGACCGGGTGTTCCCCCCGGACGTGGGGCGGATCGGCTCGGACTGGGTGGCCAGCAAGAACGCCCCGACGTTCCTGCCGACCGGCCCGTGGCTGTTGCCCGCCGCGTTCGTCGAGGACCCGAACCGGCTGCACATCCGGCTGGCGCTCAACGGCACCGTCATGCAGGACGCCAGCACCGCGGACATGATCTTCGATGTCCGCCGGGTCGTCTCCCAGGCCAGCCAGCTCGTCCGGCTCGGTCCCGGCGACCTCGTCCTGACCGGGTCGCCCGCCGGCAACGGCGCGCACTACGGCCGGTTCCTGCGGGCCGGCGACGTGATGGACGCCGAGATCACCGGGCTGGGCCGGCAACGCAACCGCTGTGTACGGGAGGCGGCCGCCGAAACCGCCACCGCCGGCCCAGCGACCCTGGCGGCGACACGATGACCGGATCGTGTGGTCTCGGTGCCGACCCGCTCACGGGGATGGTGCGTTGGCCGGACGGGAAGCAGCTGGCGATCTTCGTGAACATCGCCTTCGAGGCATGGTCGCCCGGCGTTGCGCCGGGAGTGTCACCGATGGGCAATCCGCTGCCACCTGGGCTGCCCGACACCGCGTCGGAGTCCTGGGGCCGGTTCGGGTACCGCCGTGGCATCTGGCGGCTGCTCGACACCCTCGAACGTCTCGGCACACCCGCCACGGTCATGGTGTCCGGTCTGCTCACCGAACTTGCGCCCGACGCGGTGCGCGCTGTGGTCAGCGGCGGGCACGAGATCTGCGGGCACGGCTGGGCGCAGGAACAATTGCCCGCGAACGTCACCGAGGATGCCGAAGCCGCGATGATCGACCATTGCCTCGGTGCCCTCGCCGGGGCGGGAGCCGAGGTCAGCGGGTGGATCAGTCCCCGGTGCACCCCCAGCCCGGTCACGTTCGAGCTGCTGCGCGACCGGGGCCTGAGCTGGACCGGCGACGTGTTCGACGACGACCGGCCGTACCTGTTGCCCGGCGCCGGTCGGCCATTGGTCGCGTTGCCGCTGACCATGGAGACCAATGACCTACCCCTGGTGATGAAGCACGGCCATACCCCTGACTCGTTCCGCGAGACCTTCACCGACACGGTCCTGGCGGCCCTGGACTCGGCGCACGCCCCGCTGCATCTCGACATCACCGCGCACAGTCACGTGACCGGGCGGGTGGGCATGGCCGCCGCGTTCGAAGCCGCGATCGCGGACGCGCAGTCCGACCCGCGAGTGTGGATCGGTACCCGGGGACAGGCCAGCCGGCTCGTGCTCGCCAGAAACCCGGCGGAGGCGACCCGATGAGGCTCGGGCTGTTCGACGGACCGCGCGGCCGCCTGCTGGGCGCCGTACTGGGCGCCGACGTCATCAACCTGGCGACACTGGTGCCCGGCACACCCGCCGAAGGACTCGCCGCCATCCTGGCACTCGACGCCACCCACCTGGCGTTGTTGACCGCGCGTGTGACCGAGGCGCGCGCCAGCAGGAGTGAGGTCCACGCGCTCGAGGCGCTCGTCCCCGCGCCCCCGTTCGCCGGCACCAAGACTCTGTACCGTTCCCGTCTTTGACCTCTGTGACCGCCGGTACTTCGATCAGGACAGGTCCCAGCAGCGGTCGAGATGGAAAGCGTCGTCCGCTCTCGACTCCGGCGCGCCGGCATGAGCCGGTCTCGTCCGCACACGACTGTCCAGGGAGGACATTTGTTCGCCACGAGATCCGGCCTCGAGCCCAATTCGGACACCGCCGTCGGCGCGCGAGGGGTTCGTGCCCCGGCGCGCGCCTGGGTCATCACCGGTCTGCTGCTGGTTTTCATGCTCATCAACTTCGCGGACAAGGCGGTCCTGGGCCTCGCCGCGAGGCCGATCATGCACGACCTCGGTTTGTCCGCGACACAGTACGGGCTGGTGTCGAGCGGATTCTTCCTACTCTTCTCGATCGCGGCCCTGGGTGTCGGCTTTCTCACCGATCGGGTCCCGACCAGGTGGGTGATCTTCACGGTTGCCCTGGTCTGGGCAGTGACCCAACTCCCGATGGTCACCACGGTCGGCTTCGGGGTCCTGCTGTCGAGCCGGATCGTGTTGGGCGCCGCGGAGGGGCCGGCCTTCCCCGTGGCCAACCACGCGCTCCACAAATGGTTCCCCGACGCGCAACGGAACGTGCCCAGCTCGATCCTGGTGCTGGGCGCCCCGCTCGGCGTGGTCATCACCGCGCCCGCCCTGAGCTGGCTGCTCGTACACCACGGGTGGCACGGCGCGTTCGCGGTCCTGGCCGCGATCGGTATCGCCTGGTGCTTCGCGTGGCTGGTCGCGGGCCGCGAAGGCAGCATCGGCACCACCGCGGACACGGGCGCCGGCGAGGAAGGGTTCACCACATATTGGCGGATTCTGGGCACAGGCACCTGGCTGGCCAGCGTGCTCGCGGGATTCGCCGCCTATTGGGCGGGGTCGCTGCTGATCGCCTGGCTACCGCCCTACCTGGAGACAGCACTCGGCTACGACGCCGTCGCCACCGGCAACCTCGTCGCCCTCGTCTGGGGCGTCGGCGGGCTCGCGCAACTCGCGCAGGGCCTGGTCACCAGCGCGTTGATGCGGCGCGGGCGGTCCAGCCGCGCCGCCCGCGGCTTCCTCGGCGGCGGGTGCGTGCTGGTGGCCGGTCTAGCCATGGCCGCCTTCGCGCTGGCACCGGCGGGTTGGCCCAAGATCGTCTGCATGGCCATCGGGTTCAGCATCGGGAGCGTGATCTTCCCCATCGCGCAGACCGTGTGCGCCGAGATCGCGCCAACCCGCCTGCGCGGCGGTGTCCTGGGCGCCTACGCCGCGGTCTATGCCACCTCCGGCGTCGCCGCGCCCTACCTGACCGGCGAACTCATCGACTCGGGCAACGGCGCGGCCGGCTATCAGACCACGTTCCTGATCAGCGCGGCGCTGCTCGTCCTGGGCGGGATTGCCGCCGTCGTGTTCATCCGCCCGGCCCGGGACGCATGCGTACTCACCTGACCGAGCTACCGCCGACCCCAGCCATAGCCACCACCCCCTCTGGAAAAGGAGCACGTCGTGACCCAGATCGACACCCCGGGCCTGGAGACCGCCCCGGCGCCGCGCGCGGCCACCGCCAGTACCCGCGCCAGCAACGCCGCCGTCGCCTCGGTGCTGCCGTTCGCCGACCGGACCGGCTTCTTCGACGCCGCCCGCGGATTCGTCGCCACGATCGACCCGCCGACCATTCGCAACGCCGACGGGAAGCTCGTCTGGGATCTGACGTCGTACGCGTTCGTGGCCGACGAGGCGCCGGACACGGTTCATCCGAGCCTGTGGCGGATGGCCTTGCTCAACCTGCATCACGGCCTGTTCCGGGTCAGTGACCGCATCTACCAGGTCCGCGGGTTCGACATGGCCAACATGACCGTCATCGAGGGCGACACCGGTTACATCGTGATCGACCCGTTGACCTGCGTGGAGACCGCCCGGGCCGCGCTCGATCTGGTACGCGCCCAGCTCGGTGACCGTCCGGTCACCGCCGTGATCTACACCCACTGCCACGCCGACCACTTCGGCGGCGTGCGGGGCGTGGTTGACGAGCGTGAGGTGCGGGCCGCTCGGGTCCCGGTGCTTGCGCCTACCGGGTTCGTCGAGCACGCGGTCAGCGAGCAGGTTCACGCCGGGGTCGCGATGAGCCGCCGTGCTGAGTTCATGTTCGGGGCACGGCTCCCGCGCGGAGCCCGCGGGCAGATCACCACCGGTCTCGGGATGACCCTGCCGCTCGGCACGATGAGCCTCATCGAGCCGACCGACCTGATCGCGACGACCGGCACCGAGCGGGTGCTCGACGGCGTCCGGTTCGTCTTCCAGCTCACTCCCGGCGCGGAGGCCCCGGCGGAGATGAACTTCCATCTGCCGCAGTTCCGGGCGCTGTGCATGGCCGAGACCGTCTCCCAGCAGATGCACAACCTCTACACCCCGCGCGGCGCGCAGGTCCGCGACGCGCTCGCCTGGAGCAACTACCTCGACGAGGCGATCCGGTTGTTCGGTGCCCAGTCGGACGTGTTGTTCATCTGCCACCACTGGCCCACCTGGGGCGCCGAGCGGATCGTGGAGCAGATCGGGATGCACCGCGATCTCTACCGCTACATCCACGACGAGACGCTGCGGCTGGCCAACCACGGCTACACCCCGACCGAGATCGCCGAGATGGTGCAGCTGCCCGAGCAGTTGAGCAACTTCTGGGCCAACCGAGGCTGCTACGGCACGCTCAACCACAACGTCAAAGCCGTCTACCAACGCTACCTGGGCTGGTTCGACGGCAACCCGGCGAACCTGCACCCGCTGCCCCCCACCGAGGCCGGCCGCCGCTACGTGCAGCTGATCGGCGGCCCGGACACCGTGCTCGCCCGCGGCCGCGAGGCCTTCGACGCCGGTGACTACCGGTGGGCCGCCGAGCTCGTCAAGCACCTGCTGGCCGCCGAGCCGGGGAACCGGCCGGCCCGTGAGCTGCAGGCTGACGTGTTCGAACAGCTCGGCTACCAAGCCGAGAGCGGCCCGTGGCGCAACTTCTACCTGCTCGGCGCGCACGAGCTGCGCAACGGAACTCCCCCCGCCAAGGAGCGCGCCAGCGGCGGCACGGACCTGGCCGCCGGCATCCGCACGGAGCTGCTGCTCGACTACCTCGCCATCCGGCTGATCGGCCCGGCGGCCGCGGCCGAGCATCTGCGCATCGGCTTGCACATCACCGACACCGGCGAGTGGTTCCTGCTCACCGTCAAAAACGGTGTCCTGCGCTACACCGGCGGCGGCGTGGAGCCGGCGGCCGAAACCGCGCTGCACATCAACCACCTGACGCTCGCCGCGCTCGCGGACGGCGGGATCACCCTGGAGGCCGCCGAACGTCACGGCACCGCCCGCGTCGAGGGGCCGCGCGACGCGCTCGAACGACTGTTCGCCCTGCTGGACAGGTTCACCGGCGCGTTCGACGTCGTCGCCCCCAACCCGCCCACGGGCGCGAACGCCTGAGCTAGCGGAAGGAGGTCCGTCGGCATGTGTGGTCGATCGAGCGAGCGGCTGCGTCAGCCCCAACTGTTGCTGCGCCGGCGGATCCCGTCTGGCCGAGGAGCGATGGAGCAGCCGAACGTCACCGGCGACGGGGACGCGCCGCTGACCGTCCGGTTCTGGGTGCTGTTGGTGATCACCGGCATCGGCACCGGGCTGTTCGGGGTGCTG